>R05__coassemble_147_pt1 | contig 38892 bp, 31 predicted proteins | sample R05__metabat2_low_PE_006 | metagenome-assembled genome bin R05
CATGGATTGAAAATCCTGCCGGTCTACGCCACGCCCGAAGCCGGGCTGTTTCGCTTCCGGAGATTTCGGCGCCATTGGGGATGGAAGCGAATGAGATCAATACCAATGAATAAATCTTTTCTATCTGAGAATACGTTCGCTATTTCCCTTCATTAGCCTCAGCCTTCCGAAAGAACAGCCCTCGGCACCGGGCGTGGCGGAAACGGCAGCAACTTCCGCGGATACATGGAATCCTCCTAACATAGCGGAACAGCAGGAGCGCAGGACGAGAGATTCTGCTGGAATACAACAACGGCAGGATTCCATGTGACATGGAAGGCTGCCGTTTGGGGAGGGCTGTCTCTACAGTCCGTAGCTCTGGGCTAATTTCTTAAAAATTGGTAATGCTTTCTCCACGCGTTTCTGTGGTACGCAGTAAGCGATGCGGAAGTGGCCCGGGCAGGCGAAGATGTCGCCGGGTACCAGCATGAGGTCCATGGACATGGCGCGTTTGCAGAAGGCCTGGGAATCTGCTTCTAAGGAGCGGGGGAACATGTAGAAGGTGCCCTTTGGTTGGACGCAATGATAGCCATAGCTGGTCAGGGCATCGTAGAGGATCTCCTTATTCTTCTCATAGACAGACAGATCGGAAGTATCGCCACAGACATCGATCAGGGTGCGCTGCCAGAGGGAAGCGGCACCATTTTGTCCGATGGTACGGGAGATCTGCGGGCAGATCTCGATGATGGTATCCGCCTGATCGCAGGTCGGATTGACCGCCAGATAGCCGATACGCTCTCCCGGCAGAGAGAGAGACTTGGAGTAGGAATAGCAGACCAGAGTGTGGTCATAGTGGTTGGCGATATAAGGACTATCTACTCCCCGGAATACGATATCACGATATGGTTCATCGGAGATCAGGTAGATAGTATGGCCGTATTCCTGTGATTTCCTCGATAAGATATCAGCCAGGCGATCGATGGTTTCTGTGGAATAGACAATACCGGAAGGATTATTGGGAGAATTGATCAGAACCGCAGTCACTGTCGCATCCAGAGCCTCTTCGAAGGCATCAAAGTTCACCTGAAATGTCTCGATATCTGCCGGGATGATCTCCAGTGTCAGGGAAGCACCGGCAGTATAGGTCTTGTACTCGGAGAAGCAAGGGGCAAATGTGATGATCTTATCCCCCGGATTGGTCACAGCTCTTAAAGCATGGGCCAGGGCACCGGCAGCACCGATGGCCACGAAGATATTCTTCCGGCTGTAATGACTTCCGTATCGACGGTTCAGATCAGCTGCAATGGCATCTCTGGTCTCCGGGATACCGAAGCCCGGACTGTAGCCATGGAGAGTCAGAGGGTCCTTCTCACGGATATTGGAGATCAGAGCCTCCTCCACACTGGCAGGGCTGGGGACAGAGGGATTGCCCAGACTGAAATCATAGACATGCTCCGGACCAATCTCAGCCGCTCTGGCTGTGGAATAATTAAAAATCTCGAAGATAAGGTCCTTCTCTCCAAGCATATGTTGATAGAATCTGTTTATCATCTTAGACTCCTTTCTGTAAAAGACAAGGATGCAAACCAGCAAGCTGTCTTACTCCACGCGTATCATAAATCTTTTTCTGTTCGACTGATGCAATTTTACCATGATATTCCCCTGTGGTCAAAGCGATTGACATGAAAGAAGACACTTGTTATTATCAACTAGTAACCAATACGGATACACTATCTGCAAAAGTAACCAATATGGATACAGAATGATAGCAGATCAAGCCGGAAGACCTTATATGATAAAATATATATAATATGGAAAAGGAGAACCCCATGGAGAATTATTCTATCTTAATCCCATCCTACAGCATCGGATGTGATATCTATGATAAGATCAATGACTATTGCCCGATTTATGGCAGTAAGGTAGCCATCATCGGAGGACAGAAAGCCCTGGCGGCAGCCAGGAAGAAGTTAGATGCGGCCTTGTCCAAGGACCATCTGCAGGTGACCGACTATATCTGTTACGGTACAGAGTGTACCAGAGAGACAGCAGCCAGACTGGAGGCCCTGGAAGCCGTACAGTCCGCTGACATGATCTTTGCCGTTGGTGGTGGTAAGGCAGTGGATACCTGTAAGCTGGTCAGTATTGATCTGCATAAGCCTTATTTTTCCTTCCCAACCATCGCCTCCAACTGTGCGGCATCCTCCTCTTTATCCATCGTCTATCATGAGGACGGATCCTTCGCGGAGTTTGTACATTTTCTGGAATCAGCCAAGCATGTATTTATCGATACGGAGATCATCGCTGCAGCGCCTAAGGAGTATCTCTGGGCAGGAATCGGTGATACCTATGCCAAGTATTATGAGGTCAGCATCTCTGCCAAGGGGGAGAAGCTGGAACACTTTAAGGCCATGGGTGTGAATATGAGTCGTATGTGTATGGAGACTCTGCTGGATCATGGCGAAGAAGCCCTGAAGGCTAATATAGCAGGCAAACCTTCCTATGCTCTGGATCAGGCTGCTCTGGCCATCATCATCACAACCGGTTGGGTCTCCATGCTGGTAGCCAGAGACCATACCATGGATTATAATGGTGGTGTGGCCCATGCCTTCTATTATGGTATGTGTAATCTGCCGGGCTTTGACGGGCCGGACAACCACCTGCATGGTGTCGTTGTCGGATTCGGTGTGTTGATCGCCTTGCTGATCGACGGACAGGAAGAGGAATGTCAGCGTCTGATCGAATTTAATAAGCGAGTAGGACTCCCGACCAGCCTGAAGGATATCGATGTCAGTCTGGATCAGGTGGCTCAGTGCGCTCCGTCCATGACCAAGGATGAGGACCTGGAACACTATCCATACAGAGTGACAGCACAGATGATCATCGATGCCGCAGCAAGATTAGAGAAATCGATAGAGTAAACTATGAAGCATGATGAATTACGAAAGCTGGGTAAGGCAATTGAATACATGAGGCTCCATTATCAGAGCCAGATCAAGGCCGGAGAGATCTCAGAATATTGCGGTCTGACGCCCAGGGCTCTCAATCGGATCATGTCCGATAAGTTTGGCTGCACCTTCTCCGTATTGCTGCGCAAATACCGTCTCTGTCAGGCGGTCAGGCTGCTTCATTTTGATTATATTCCCATCGAGATTGTGGCAAAACGATGCGGCTTCCGGCCGACATATTTCACCAGTGAGTTTAAGAAGGAATTCGGCAGGACGCCCAAAGAGATGAAGGGAGAGACCTTATTTCCGGATATGCCCATCTTTAAGGAGATCGACGGCTATCCGCTCTCCCTGGAGTACCGGGAGACGGAAGCAGTTACCTTAGAGGGCTACCCCATCAACATTCCCAAGGGGGAGCAGATTGATCTGATGTGGGATGTGGCCTATGGTTTTCGCCATCCCAATGGCAAGACAGATCTGACCTGTAAGGAGAGGACCTGGGGCATCTGGTGGTACGATGAGGAAGAGGATTACCGCCTGCAGTACCTGATGGCGCAGAAGGTGGATCCGGATGCAGAGCCGGACCCGGCTAAGGTCCGGGCAGAGATACCGGGTGGCAGATATGCCATCTTCTCCGTCGACCGTGGTCATAACTGGTTCGAGACGGCGGACCATGCCAGAGAAATGGCCTGGCACGCCTTTTATGCCTGGCAGATCTTAAGCTTTAAGGAGACGGACAAATGGGCTTTCACCTACGAGGTCTTCGATGAGGAGAAGCTATATCTTTATGTCCCTTTACTCTCTGGATATGGCGGGATAGAGCGGGAGAAGGAATTCGGAAGCCATACCATAGATCGTATCATACATTATATCGATGAACATATCCTGGATGACACCGATCCGGATGAGGATATCAGGCAGTTTGTGGGACATGATGCCTTTTACAGGGAACAGTTCCAGTCATGCTATGGGCTCAGTCTGAAGGAGTATATCGAGAGAAAGAGACTCTATGTTCTGGCAGATGCCCTCTATAGCGGAAGAATCAGGAAGTCAGATATCATGAAAGTGTACCATTATGATTCCTTCCTGTCATTTGAGAAATCCTTCCGGAGATCTTTTCATGTGTCCAGCAGGGAGTATCACAGTGTGAATATCGAGCTGATCGATCTGGATGCTTTCTATGAAGAAAATATGAAGAAGATGAAGATAGAGAAGCTAAGGCTTGATGGACTGCGCTTTGCCGGTAAAGTGGTGAAAAGCAGGACAGATCGTAAGTCCAGGGATAGTGATCTTCCGCAGATGACCGCCTTCTGGATGACCAATGACTTCAATTGTTATGAAGGGCTGACTTATGAGGAGGCAAAGGAAAGGATCGCCATCTATCGGACCGGTTCCGGAGAGGATGGCAGACCTGCTTATGACTATGTAATTGGAGCGGTCCTTAAGGAAGGAGAAGAATATCCGGAAGAACTGCAGGAGATTCTCATCGAAGGCGGACCCTATTATGCATTTTCATATATGGATAAAGAGGGAGACAAGATCAGCCTGACGGATCAGATCCGTGATATGGTCCGTTATATCGACCATGTATGGATCTACAGGAACTGGCTGCGGACGGATTTTACCAGGAGAGTCAGCTTCTATTATTATGACGGAGAGCGCATATTTTATTATGTGCCGGTCTATGGTTAGAAGGACTCTCATGAAAGTCTGAAGGATGGAGAAATACTCCTGGTTGGCATTCATTATAATAAGAATAGCAGTAATAAAAAACATGAATGCGTGATTGAGAGCATTCGATATAAAGTATAAGGGAACTTCCTGAGAGATGCAGTAACCCCATTTTGTACAGATAGGACAAAATGGGGTTTTTCTTATTATATATTCTTATAAGACAGGCCGCTGTGATTGAAAAGTCTTACCTCAAAATATGTAGACATGTGAAATTACCAATCAATAAAAAGTAAATAATTAACAGAAAATATGAAAAATAGTGAAATAAGTTCTTGTTGAAATGGGGGCTGATTTGTTATATAATCAAGTAAAGATAGTAAATATATGGAATCCGGTGAGAAACCGGAGCAGGCTTACCCCTACTGTAACGTGGACGAAGAAAGTAAGACCCCGAGATGGTCATCCATTGGAGCAATCCGAGAAGGAACTTTCCGAGGAGGAAGCGGAGCCAGGATACAATACATTTCGTCGATCGCTTTGGGAAGAGGTTGATCTGCATAGATGATCATAATGATTCATATGTATTGCAGGTGTTATTACGGAATCCTCGATGTCGAAAGGTATATCATATCCATATATTTACCTTTGGTATCGGAGAGCGGTGGTGGCACCTCTTTCTATGTACAGATAATTTTTCTTCCAGAATGAAAAATTGTAACTATGCCATTTTATTACTTTGTCAAAAAAGGAAGGAGATTCTTATGAAGAAAGTGACAAAGAAGTCTATTTTATTTATGTTCATAAAGAGGAAACTCCTGCAGCTAACTTAACCTCCCAGCTTAATGCATTACCGGACGTATCATCCCTTACAGTATCCGATAAAGACAGTGTGACATCTGCCAGGGAAGCCTATGATGCGTTGACCGAGGATCAGAAATCCTATATGCAGCCTTCTTTGATTGAAAAACTGACTGACGCAGAAGCCAGGATCGCAGAGCTTGAGAAAGCTGCATCCGATCAGGCGGCTGCTGACGAAGTGATCAATGCCATAAAAGGAATGAATCCGGAGACTGCAAGTCTGGAAGAATTGAAAAAGGTGCAGGCTGCTTATGAAGCACTGACTACAGATCAGAAAGCCATCGTCGATGCAGATGCCGCTGCAGCGGCCGTGAAGGCATCCATTGATGCGAAGGTAGCAGAGCTTGAGAAAACAACAGAAGCTTCAACAACTTCAACAAGCAAAACTACATTATCCATGAAAAAGGGTACCATCTTTAGCGTGAAAGGATATAAATATAAGGTCAGCAGTAACCTTATTAAGAATCCTACCGTTACGGTAACAGGATACAAGAATAAGAAGCTTTCTAAGATTACCATACCTGCAACAGTTACCTATAAGAAGGTTACCTTTAAGGTTACCGCTATTGCTAAGAATGCATTTAAAGGCCAGAAAAAAGCTAAGTCTGCTGTGATTGGTAAGAATGTCATTACAATCGGAAGTAAGGCCTTCTATGGTGACAGTAAGATGAAGAAGATTACGGTAAAATCCACTGCTCTGAAGAAGGTTGGCAAGAAAGCACTTTCCGGAATCTATAAAAAAGCAGTCATTAAAGTTCCTGCGAAGAAATTAAAAGCTTATAAGAAGTTTTTTAAGAATAAGGGCCAGAAGAAGACTGTGAAGATTAAAAAATAGGAATTCGGTAAGATCGAAGCTGAAATTAATAGAATAAGAAGCAGGGAGTATCACTCAGGGTACTTCCTGCTTTCAAGCATTTCCATTCGTCAGATTACCAGGGAAGGAGATGAAAGAAAGTGAGATGTAAGAAATATTTATATGGATGCATTTGCGCGATTCTGATGATGATATTACTTATCCCTGTGCATACCTATGCCAGTATCGATGAGAGCCTTTCCGGTAGCGGAACGGAGAATAATCCATATCAGATCAGAACATTAGATGATTTCAATGAGATAAATGAAGAGAAGATCAATGTGACATTTTCGCTGCTGGGAGATGAGATCCATGATGCGGAGGAAGAGGGCGATGCCCATACTCTCAGCATGGATACCCTGCAGACATGGATTCCTGCGAGCAGCTACAGTGTGAGCGCCAATGCCACGGTAAAGGATCTGCTGGAGCTTGCCCTTGCAGAGAATAATATGTCCTGCCGGAATCCGGGCGGGAACTATGTGCAGTCCATCACTAAAGATGATATAACGCTTGGAGAGTTTGATAATGGCTCTATGAGCGGATGGATGTACACCCTGAATGGCACGCATCCTCTTCTGGCTGTCAGTGAGCAGTATCTGGAAGAGGGCGATGTGGTAGTCTTCCATTATACGGACCAATATTATTATGAAGAAGGAAGCAGTGGCTATGAAGAGGCACAGGCTGCCCTGCAGGCCTTGCAGAAGATTCAGTCCATAGGAACTGTTTCTTATAATACTTCTTCTAAGAGTAAGATCGATGCGGCGAGAAAGGCCTATGATGCCTTATCCGATGATCTGAAATCAATCATCACCAAGGCAGGATATAAAGTCCTGACAGATGCGGAGAGCCGATATGCTCAGCTGAAGAAAGCGGACGATGCGCAGAAGGCCAAAGCGGCTTACATTAAGCAGAATACTCCTTCTGCTACAGCTTTAAAGTCTGTGAAGAAGAAGGGGAAGAATGCAGCTGTCCTTAAATGGAAGAAGATCGCCAAGGCCAGTGGCTATCTGGTCTATATGTCCACGAAGAAATCCACAGGCTACAAGAAGATTGCAAGTATTAAGAAAAATACGACTCTGACCTACACGAAGAAGAAACTGACCAGGAAGAGGACCTATTACTTTAAGGTCAGAAGCTATCGTAAGGTCGGAGGGGTCACCTATTACGGAGCTTATTCCAATATCAAGTTGATAAAGATAAAATAATAAAATAATCTGTTATTCCGTCAGAAGCTATCTTCTGACGGAGTAACAGAAATTCTCTTACCTGAGACCTTGTGATTCTATCTTACTCTTCAGGCAGCTGGCGATAGAGTAAGGATCTTATCTCCGGTCATAAATGACAAAAGGCCTTTCTTTTGTGACTTATGAATGTAGATAAAGGATGACAGATGCAGGCCGATAGGAGATGGCTTCCATCGAGATCGGGCCTGGTACTTATTGATACACAGAGCATGATATAAGGTGAGGATGATAGGATGAAGAGAAAGATTCTGCCAATTTTGATGAGTATAATATGTATATGCTATATGATGGATCCGTCCGGATCCATGATCCTGGGGACATCGTCTGCTGTACAGGCCGAGTCCATCGAATTGTCCCCTTCGACAGATACGATCATGTCCACGGTACGGGCCTATATCCTGAAGAAGGATACTGATCCGGATTTTAACAGTGTCTGGAATGTATTTGACCTGGAGAGAAGTGGTCTTGACCTGCCGACGACCTATCGGGAGACATTTTATAAGAATGTCATAAGCTACCTGGATAGCTATGACTGGCAGATTACCAAAAGCCGATATACGGATTATTCCAAGCTGATTTTAGTCCTGACTTCTATGGGCATCAATGCGCAGAACCTGGAGGGACATAATCTCTTTTATTATCTATCTGACTTCAGCAATGTGAAGAAGCAGGGCTTTAACGGTCCCATCTGGGCCCTGATCGCCCTGAAGAGTCATCCGACTTATCAGATTCCGACCAACAGCAGTGCCAAGGAGCAGACGACGGAAGAAGGCTTGATCAGCTATCTTCTGGAGCATGAGATCAGCGGCGGAGGCTGGGCCCTGACGGGGAGCAGTCCGGATACAGACATTACCGGTATGACCATACAGGCCCTGTCCTCTTATTATGGAGAGCGTCAGGATGTTACCGATGCGATCAATCGTGCCATAGACTGGCTCTCTACGGCTCAGCTAAACAGTGGCGGATACGGTACCATGGGGATTGAAACCTCGGAAAGCGTGGCTCAGGTGATCGTGGCACTCTCTTCGGTGGGGATTGATTGCAGGACGGATTCCCGTTTTATCAAAAATGGTCACTCACCCATGGATGGTTTATATCAATACTATCTCTCGGAGGGCGGATTTATGCATGTGCTGCCCGGTGCGGTAAATAACGGCGGAGGAGATTCCGGCGTCATCGATGGCCTGGCAACGCAACAGGGCTTGTATGCAGTCATTTCTTATCAGAGATTGTTGGATGGCAAGACAGGGCTCTATGATATGAGCGATTGCACCTTATCTCCGGAAGGAATCGCTGAGGACGAGGAAGAATCGGAGGATTCTGCTTCCTCAAGTACGCAGTCTTCTGCTGCAACGACCCAGACCGGCAAGAGCAGCTCTGGCAGTAAGACGGCTTCTCTTACGGTAAAGGTAACCCAGGTTTATCTGAATTACAGCCAGATTGTAATCAAGAAGGGCAAGAAGAAGACCCTGACAGCCGGAGTCCTACCGTCCAATGCGACGAAGAAGACCGTCTCCTGGAAGTCGGCCAATAAGAAGATCGCCACGGTGACATCCAAGGGTGTCGTAAAGGGAATCAAGGCAGGTACCACCAGGATCATCGTCACGGCCAGGGACGGAAGTAAGAAGAAGACCAGCTGTACGGTTATCGTTACGTCTTCCTCTTCCGGCAGCAGTTCCGGCAGCAGCTCCGGCAGTAGTTCAAGCGGCAGCTCCGCTAGTAAGTCGGCTTCCGGTACGACCAAGAGTCTGTCTTCTTCGGGAAGCTCTTCTTCCGGATCGGATTCTACCACCGCAACAAGTGGAGACAGTACGGATACTTCCTCTCAGGGGACAGGAGATAGTCAGCAGTCGGACTCCGACAGCAGTGCGGAGGCATCCACCCAGGCCGGATGGAGCTTCACCGGGGAGGATTATGTGGCAGAATCCTATGATTCCGATGCTTCTGATGAGGAGTCCTACGATGAGGTGGATTCGGAAGATCCGGAGGATGGAGACACAGATACTGATGTCATGACGAGCAGGCAGCCGGAGCCGACCGATCCATTTCTGGCGATTGGCAGCCTGGCTATCATCGCGGGCATATTATATAAGTTAAGAAAGGTGGGGAATCCTTTATGACAGTATACGATAAGAAAAATCATAAGATAAGTAAGTTTATAGCAGCCATCCTGATGGTCTGTATGGTCCTCGCAGGCTGCAGCGGATCCAGGACGAGTAGCGAGGAGCATACCGGTCAGGCCGTGGCCAGGACCGAAAGCAGCGGTTCGGCTGCCACTCTGCAAGCCATGAATGAGCTGCCGGAGGATGGAATTATCACGAAAGAAGAGCTGGAGACCGTTGCAGGGACGGATCAGCAGGTGGCCTTTCACGGGACAGATGCCAGTGGTATCGAATATACCTGGACCTTTGACTGCAGTCAGATCCAGAATCCGGTAGATCAGAATCTGAAGATCGATTTTCAGCTGGAAGATCTGGACGAGATTAAGAGTCAGGCCAACAATGCCAATGATGCCCTGATGATGACCATGCATGGCAAAGGCCTGGTCTGCGTTCCGACTCTGGAGGTCCTTATCCCGGAGAGCTGGCAGTCTGACACGGTACTTTTATTAAAGGAACAGGACGGTAAGCTGGCTAAGATGAGTGAGGTCAGTCTGGAGAGTAGTGAGGAGGAAGGAAGCACTCTTTTTACGATGACCGTTACGACCTTGGACGGTGCCTGCTATCTGGTGGGTGGTATCACAAATGTACAGAATGCAGGGGCCGACGCAGCCAATGGTCAGGATGTGGCTTCCGCAGATACGGATGCCGAATCGAATCTTAGCGATGGAGATGGCAGCTCCGACAGTGCTTCCGGCAGTGATGCAGATGGGGATAGCAGCTCAGATTCTTCCAAGAGCTCCTCATCCAAGAGCAATCAGTCCGGCAAGGATGTCGCCAATGATGCCTCCTCCGATACGGCACATTATTGTACCATCTCCATATCCTGTGCGACGATCCTTAACAATATGGATAATCTGGCCGATGGTAAGGAAGAATTCGTCCCTTCCAACGGATGGATCCTTAAGGCTTCCCAGGTGGAATTCACCGAGGGAGAGTCGGTGCATGATGTCTTAAAGAGAGTATGTAAGGATGCAGGCATCCATATGGAGTCCAGCTATACGCCGGCCTATGATTCGGCCTATGTGGAAGGCATCAATCAGCTTTATGAATTCGACTGCGGAGAGTTATCCGGCTGGATGTATAATGTCAATGGCTGGTTCCCGAACTATGGTTGCAGTAAATATACCGTAGAGGATGGCGATGTGATCAATTGGGTATATACCTGTGATCTGGGAAAGGATGTTGGGGATAACTCCATGTATTGACAGGCTGCTTTTCAAGCCTGTCTCTGCGATCTGATGACTTCGGAAGCGGTTAGGATCGATACAGAAGCGAAGGAGACGATACGATGAAAGATACTTTCTCCAGCTACCATCCGGCTTTAAATATGTTATTTTTTGCCGGAGTCATCGGGGTGACCATGTTTGTGACTCATCCGGTGATTCTGGCTATCTCGCTGATCAGCGGCACTGCTTACTGTGCTCTGCTGAAGGGGTGGAAGAGGACCATTCGGAATAATATTATATTGACCCTTCCGGTCATGATCATCGCCGCAGCGGTCAATCCCATGTTCAATCATTATGGTGTGACCATCTTAGGCTACCTGCCCAATGGCAATCCGTTTACTCTGGAGAGCTGTGTCTATGGTCTGGTCATGGCTCTCATGTTAGCCTGTGTGATCACCTGGTTTGCCTGCTATACGGAAGTGATGACCTCGGATAAGTTTATCTATCTTTTCGGAAGAATCATCCCGGCTTTATCCCTGGTCTTATCCATGGCCCTTCGCTTCCTGCCGCGGTTTTCCAGACAGGCAGGCGTCATCGCTGACGGACAGAAATGTGTCGGCAGGAGCATGGAGCATGGCAGTCTGATCAAGAGGGTAAAGTATGGCATCACCATCTTCTCGATCCTGGTCACCTGGGCCCTGGAGAATGCCATCGATACGGCAGATTCCATGAAGTGCCGGGGCTATGGAGAGAAGGGGAGGACTGCATTTGCTATCTTCCGTTTTGATAAAAGGGACGGCATCTGTCTTCTGGCTATGGCAGTATGCTTCGCAGGGGTGCTGGCAGGCGCCTGGAAGGGCTATACATTTTCCAGATATAATCCCAGGATTCTGGTAGAGGGCTGGCCTTTAAGTCCCATCAGTGCCCTGGTATTCGGGGCATATCTGCTCTTCTGTATGCTGCCTGTGATCCTGGAGATCACGGACCGCATCCTGTGGAAGAGAAGAAGAGAAGGAGTAGATGGCAGGATGAAAGGGGATTACAGACTATGGGAGATATCTTAAGGATAGAAGATCTGTCTTTCGCCTATCCGGGGGAAGAGATCCGTGCTTTAGATCATATGAATCTGCAGATTGAGGAAGGGGAATTCATCGTTCTGTGTGGCAAGAGTGGCTGTGGTAAGAGTACCCTTCTCACCCATCTGAAGACCCCTCTGACCCCTCACGGAAAACGTAAGGGCAGGATCCTCTTTGACGGGCAGCTCCTGTCGGAGATGGATCATCGGGAGCAGACGCAGCGAATCGGCTATGTCTTACAGAATCCGGATAACCAGATCGTGACAGATAAGGTCTGGCATGAGCTGGCCTTTGGTCTGGAGAGTCTGGGCTATGCCAATCAGGAGATTCGCCTGCGGGTGGCAGAGATGGCATCCTATTTTGGTATCCAGGACTGGTTTTATAAAAATGTGGCGGAGCTGTCCGGTGGACAGAAGCAGCTTCTGAATCTGGCCTCCATCATGGCCATGCATCCGGATCTGCTGGTTCTGGATGAGCCGACCTCTCAGCTCGACCCCATCGCAGCTTCGGATTTCCTGGAGACGGTCAAGAAGATCAATCGGGATCTGGGCACGACCATACTGCTGACGGAGCATCGCCTGGAAGAGGTATTTCCGGCGGCGGACCGGGTCATCGTGATGGATCACGGCCGGATCTATGCCATTGGGACACCTGCGCAGATCGGGCAGAGATTAAAGGAAGACCGGCATGAGATGTTTCTGGCTATGCCGGTGCCCATGCAGATCTACAGCCGGGTGGAGACCGAAGGCAGCTATGTATGTCCGATTACGGTCCGGGACGGCCGCCAGTGGATGGATGCAGTCTGGCAGGAAAAGAAGAGAGAAGATAAGAGCAGAGAAGATTGGAATAAAGAAGATAAGAACAGAGAAAATTGGAATAAAGAAGATAAGAATAAAGAAGACAGGGACAGGAGCGATGCGGACAGAAAGAGGAATCCCAGGATATCAAAGGCTGATCCGGCGGGAGAGATCCTGCTGGAGGGCAGAGAGCTCTGGTTCCGCTATGAGAAGGATCTGCCTGATGTGGTGAAGGGAGCCAGTCTCCGACTCTATAAGGGCGAGTTCTTCTGTCTCTTAGGGGGCAATGGCACGGGCAAGAGTACCACTCTCTCCCTCCTATGCCGTCTGCGAAAGCCATACCGGGGTAAGATTCTCATAGAGGGCAGGGATATCCGTAAGTATAAGGATGCGGAGCTGTTCCGCGGCTTCTTCGGGGTGCTTCCCCAGAATCCCCAGTCACTTTTTGTAAAGAAGACGGTGCGGGAGGAGCTTTATGAGATGATCGGCGGCGAGAGAGAGCTTAAGAATGCGGACTATCATCTGGCCATGGAGAAGAAGGATGCCGTAGAAGGCATCGCAGACCTGACACATTTACAGGGATTGCTGCATCGGCATCCCTATGATCTGTCCGGCGGAGAGCAGCAGAGGCTGGCTCTGGCCAAGATCCTCCTGCTTCGTCCCAGGCTTTTGCTTATGGATGAGCCGACTAAGGGCCTGGACAGTTATTTTAAGAAAGAATTTGCCGGGATCCTGTCACAATTGCAGGAGCAGGGTGTGACCATCTTCATGATATCCCACGATATTGAGTTCTGTGCGGCCTATGCGGACCGATGCGGCCTCTTCTTCGATGGCGATATCGTGGCTTCCGGCAGCCCGGCAGAGTTCTTCTCGGGCAATAACTTCTACACGACGGCGGCCAATCGTATGGCCAGAAAATACCTGCCTTATGCGGTGACCGGAGAGGATGTGGTGGCATGTCTCAATCAGTAAAAGAAAGCAAGGAGATCACATTTCTTCGTGACTATTATGCGTCGGAGGAAGTACCCTATGACTCTCTGGGCAGCAAGGTGGCTGGCAAGATTCTTCCGGAGTCGGTCCTTAAGAGAATATCCGGGAAGAAAGAAAATGGATTCTCCGCTGCAGAGTTAGGTCAGGAGGGAGCCGCCTTCGAGCAGGTGGTCTACGATGATCTCTTTGAGACCGATACTGCGGAGTGGCAGAAGCAGGAGAAGAGAGCCTTGTCCAGAAGGACGAAGACCTGTCTTTTTCTTCTGCTGGTGGCGATCCCCATCACCGTCATTATCGGTATGTATTTCTTCCGGAATAGTAATTACAGTCTGGATCAGGGCATCCTGGAGAAGATTTTCGGCAGCAGGATTTATTATTTCTTAAGTCTGGTCATCATGATCTATGCTCTTGTTCCCTTTTTTATGGTCTTTGAGGGCAGGAAGCCCCAGGCCAGAGAACTGGTGGTGCTGGCCACCATGATCGCCTTAAACTGTGCGGGCAGGGCAGCCTTCTTCATGCTGCCGGACTTTAAACCAATCTATGCCATCACCATCATCGCCGGGATCGCCTTCGGCGGGGAGGCTGGCTTCCTGGTAGGTTCCATGTCCATGCTGGTCAGTAATTTTATCTTCGGACAGGGGCCCTGGACTCCCTGGCAGATGTTCGCCATGGGCTTTATCGGCTTTTTATCCGGCGTGCTCTATCAATTGGGCTGGTTACCGACGAGAAGACTGCCCTTGTCGATCTTTGGATTCCTCATGGGCTTTATCGTCTATGGCGGTATCATGAATCCGGCGGCCATGTTTATGTCGGTGGGAGAGCCCAACTGGAAGACCCTTCTGGCCTATTATATCTCCGGTGTCCCGGTGGACCTGGTGAAAGGTGCCTCTACCTTTCTCTTCCTGTGGATCGGTGCCCGGCCCTTGCTGGAGAAGCTGCAGAGGATTAAGATTAAGTACGGTTTGATCCGATAGCAGCCTGGGGAGAATAAGAAAGTATCGAAAGCAAGATAGTAAGAAATATCGAAAACAAGATAGAAAGAAGTAGCGAAAGCAAGATAGAGAGAAATATCGAAAGAAAGACAGGGATATGTATAATAGATCGGATGAATTGCTGCGATCTCTGTCACAGAACCTATAGATAAGCTTATGTAGAGAACTACGAGGAGGAAAGATGAAGAAACTTCCGCAGTGTCGATCGATGAATTTTGCGGTCTACAGCGGCATGCTGGATCGCTTTACAGATAGCCGGGAGATCCGGGAATATTACAGTCAGGGAGGTCTCAATGGTCTGGAGGTGATCCTGGCCGGAGAGTCGGATCAGGGGAAGATAGAGGCTGATATGGTAAATGGCGTCCATCTTTTCTTCCATATCTTCTGGATGGATTTCTGGAGGCAGGACTTCAAACGTCTGGACGAAGAGTTTGATTCCAGAGAGCAATGGATCGAATACTACGGAGGCATGGATCGGGAAGCCTATCTGGAGCCCTTCCGCAGGGACCTGGACTATGCCCGGCAGATCGGAGCCAGATATGTTGTCTTCCATGTATCGGAGGTTACCTTAAGGGAGAGCTATACCTATCATTATCGTTACAGTAATTATCAGGTGATCAAGGAAGCCATCAAGGTGATCAACCTCCTGCTGGATGGCAAGGATTACAGCTTTGACTTCCTGGTGGAGAATCTCTGGTGGAGCGGTCTGACCATGAAGGATCCGACTCTGACCCGACGTCTGATCGAAGGGATTCACTATGAGAAGAAGGGCATCATGCTGGATCTGGGACATTACATGAATACCAACAGTAAGCTTCGTACTGCCGAGGAAGCGGTAGATTACCTGCATCGGATGATCGATAATCATGAGAAAATCGGTTTTCCGCTGACGGATTGGATCAAGGGCATTCATCTGCAGATGTCCCTGGGCGGTGCCTATAAGATGAAGCAGAAGAAGGAGTGGAGAAACGGTCGGAATCGATTGAACTTCGACGAGATTCCTTTTTATGAATTATACCGGCTGGCTTATAATCATGCCAATCAAATCGATCTGCATCAGCCCTTTATCGGAGAGGGTGTGAAGGAATTGATCGAGCGTATGGATCCGGCCTATGTGACCTTTGAATTTCGTCAGGACAGCAAGGAAGAGTACGCGGAATTTATCCGCCAGCAGGGAGAGCAGCTGGGGTATATATAAAGCATTGATTCTCCGCAATATGCAGGGAGAGAAAGGGGCAGATTCCTATGAAGATATACAGCCTGCCGGATGGAGATGCGGTCCATCGTTATAAGAAATCAATCGTGCTAAGCTTCGCCGGCAGACGCCATGTCCTCAGCACCGGCCCTAATAATGGCGGTTATCGGGAGGATCTGCAGGCGGTCTTCAATCATGATATGAATCCGGGAGCCGGCATGGCCTGTGTCATGCGAGGTGACAGCTATGAGGAGCATATGAATCGGATCGCCTTGGAGTCACGGAGGACTATCTGTGGGAGCTCTATCGATCTTGCGGCAAGAAGGATGACAGAATCTCTCATAGCAATCCGGATGATGCGGAAGTAACCCGCTTATCCAGAGCGGAATTCACCGATCGGCTGGATCGGATCAAAAGAGATCCCCGACTGGTAAGCGTAAGCTCGCTCTATGCCCACCTCCTGGATCAGCTCCATTGGGGGCTATTATCGGAGGAGGAAGTCATCTCTATGTCCGGCATTCTCTTCCGTCATATGTATGACGGAGAAGCCGATGGTCAGACGAATGCGGATAAGATAGAAGAGAATCAGAGATTAGATCCGGCAAGTTCGCTTACAGAAGGTTTATGCAGAGAGTATGCTCTTCTTATCCTGCGGAGAATTGACAGGAGTGTAGCCGGAGAAACATTAATTAATCGAAGAGCTGATGATGAAGAACATAGAAACACAAGTAAAAACGACCGCCATTCGTTTGCAGACCAGGCGAATCAGTATATATCTCATGATGTTTTAGAATCATATGCGGAATAATAATAGGAATCATTATTGTTATTATTGACTAACTGTTTTAGTGAAGAGTATAATAATGCCAATACAATATATTTCACTTTTCATTTACAGGAGGTATGATCATGGCAGAATTTAAAGGAAGTAAAACAGAACAGAATCTGATGACAGCATTTGCCGGTGAGTCCCAGGCACGTAATAAGTACTCTTACTGGGCCAGCAAGGCCAAGAAGGACGGCTATGTACAGATTGCCAATATCTTCGAAGAGACTGCAGCCAATGAGAAAGAGCATGCCAAGATGTGGTTTAAGATCTTAGAGGGTGGAGCCATCAAGTCTACCATCGAGAATCTGGAAGCAGCAGCAGCCGGTGAGAATTACGAGTGGACTGATATGTATGCTACCTTTGCCAAGGAAGCCAGAGAGGAAGGCTTTGATGACATCGCTGCCAAGTTCGAAGGTGTTGCAGCGATTGAGAAGGAGCATGAGGCAAGATACTTAAAGCTTCTGGATAATGTGAAGAAGGAGATGGTATTCTCCAAGGATGGCGATGTGATCTGGCAGTGTGCAAACTGCGGACATATCTGTGTGGGTAAGAAGGCACCGGAAGTCTGTCCGGTATGTGATCATCCACAGTCCTATTTCCAGGTAAAGGCTGAGAATTATTAATCTCTGCCAGGCGGGATTGCCGGGCTTTCTGAGCAGAGGAATTAGCAGGCAGGATTGCTGGGCTTTCTATGCGGAGGAGTCAGCAGCTGTCCCGGCAGGAAGAATCAGATAAGAGAAGATACGGACCCTTACGATGAGATTTTGTCCGACGGACAGATCCGGCTGGTAAGGGTCTTTTCTTGTGCTTTTATCACAAAGGTGTTAGAATGGTTAAGGCTTAAGACAGAGTAAGAAAAAAAGTTTAGAAAGCGAAGTAAGAGCAGAAAGCGAAGAAAGATAAAAAAGAGAAGTAAGTGAAGAAAACGAAGTAAGACAGGAAAGAGCAGGAGAGTAAGTATGGTAATCAGGAAGACGATACATATGAAGATATTACAGAGGGACCGGGAGATCATGATCTATCTGCCGGACGATTATGAGACCTCCGGCAAACGCTATCCGGTCATGTATATTAATGATGGGCAGAATGCCTTCTATGATCAGGCTGCCTACAGTGGGGTCAGCTGGGGCTTCCTGGAATATGTCGAGGAGAGCAGGCAGGATCTGATCATGGTGGCGATCCCCTGTAACTTTGAACCATGGAAGAGAGAGGACGAGTACGGTCCCTGGGTGACGGATAAGTTTATCACCATCATGGAGACAGGCCGGCCTTATCCCAGACTGGGTGGAGAGGGTAAGTCCTATGTGAAGTTTCTGCGCACAGAGCTCAAGCCCTACATCGATAAACATTATCCCACGGATCCCCAGGATACCGCCATCGTAGGCAGCTCCGCCGGAGCCAATATTGCCGCCTTCGCCGCCCTGCGATATCCTTCAGTCTTCCCCAAATGTGCCGCCTTATCCACTGCCTTCTGGTATTATCCCAGACAGTTTGAGAGCCTGATCAAGAAGGCGGATCTGTCCGATCTGTCCTGCTTCTACTTTGACATCGGTTCCAATGAGGGCTGTGGTAACAATCTGGTCAGCAATCTCTACAAATATGACAATGAACGCATCCTGGAGCTCCTTCAGAGAAAAGGCATCGAGGACCGTGTCCATTACAGAGTTTATGAAGGAGCCATCCACAGTGAGTTCGAGTGGCGCAAGAGAGTGCCGGTCTTTATGGAGCTCTTCTATGGAGATTATAGGGAGAAAGACTGAGAGTAAAGCGAAGATCATTCGAATACGACACAGGACCCGAGAGAGTCCTGCTGACAGAAACAGGAGTGTACTATGTATTATCAGATTAAGGAGAGCTTATCTCCATGTAGATTAGAAGATTGTAAGGATCGTTCCTATCCCTATGTGGCCAATATCAGCCTGGAAGACTTTCAGGCCAATCAGGCCCTCTTCGATATGGGGATGGATGCGGAGCTTAAGATCATCGAAGTAACCCATGTCCGGACCAATTATGATTCCATGACCGGCTGCATCTCCATCCCGGATCGACAGGATCCGGATAAGCCCAATCGTACCTTTGGCTTTGCCCTGGATGAGAGGGGCATCGTCTATCTGAAGGACGATGGGATCGTGCAGTCCTATCTGGATAAGATCATGCGGGAGAATCACTGGAGACACCCCAGTCTGGAGAACTTCTTCTATGACTTCCTGGAGCAGATCATCGAGTCGGATCTCGATGTTCTGCAGAAGTATGATCAGCAGATGGATGATTATGAGGAGGACATCCTGCAGGATCATGCAGAAAATGTACTGGAAGGCCTGAATAGGATTCGTAAGGTTATGATCTCCCTGTCCAGGCATTATGAGAGGCTGATCGATCTGAGTGATAAGCTGCAAGCCAATGAGAACGGCTTCTTCCGGGAGGAAGGCTTACGCTTCTTCCAGCTCTATTCCGAACGCTGCAGCAGATTACTGCAGTATGTCGCTTCCTTAAAGGAGCACACCGTCCAGGTCCGCGACCTTTACCGCACCAGAATCGATGAGAAGCAGAACAATAACATGGCGGTCCTTACCGTGATCGCTACCATATTTACCCCTATTACCATCCTCACAGGCTGGTATGGTATGAATTTTGTCCACATGCCCGAGCTGGATGACCCCATGGCCTATCCCATCCTCCTCTGTGTATGTCTGACGATCATCATCGTCAGCCTGATCATTTTTAAGAAGAAGAGATGGATCTGACGATTTTGGACATATGAAGTCAACTTTTCCCCGGTGTTGCCCGGAAATCCCTGGCAGCACCGGGTTTTTTGGACATATGACCTTATTTTTTTACTGTTTCTACCCAAAATTCCTCAGTACCACCGAAATTTTGGATATATAACGTCATTATTACCTTGCATCTGCCCAAGAATCCTGGTCCTCGCCGAAATTTTGGACATATAATGTCGTTATTACCTTACATCTGCCCAGGAGCACAGGTCCTCGCCGAAATTTTGGACATATAACGTCGTTATTACCTTGCATCTGCCCAGGAACACAGTCCTCGCCGATATTTTGGATATATGACCTTATCATTAACCTGATTATGCCCAAGATCCCAGACTCTGGCTATGGCTTAGACCGGCAGGGTTTTCATAGATTCCACTAATCATATCGATAAAAACCTGCCGGTCCGGTGCAAATCGCAGACACCCTCTTTTTCTATACATAGTGACTAAAAAATCATTCATTTCTTTGTACGAATCAGATGACATTACCACATAGCTTAATAACATTAACCCATATTTTAAAAATCCTGCCTGAGTTATCATGAGTATGAGCAAAATAATTGTTACTCAATACAATATGTTTAAGGAGGAAACGAAAATGAAAAAGAAATTTCTTGCTCTTGCACTCACAGCAGCCATGATCGGTTCTCTTGCTGCATGCGGCGGTTCCGATTCTGCTTCTGATTCTGCAGAGTCCACACAGGCAGTCGATTTATCTGGTAATTATACAGTCGACGAGCTGAAGGTTAACATCTGGGATAACAACCAGAAAGAGGGTCTGCAGAAGATCGCAGACGAATGGACAGAGCAGTCCGGTGTTAAGGTATCCATCGAAGTTGTAGACTGGGATAACTACTGGACACTTCTTGAAGCTGGTGCTTCCGGCGGAGAGATCCCGGATGTCTTCTGGATGCATTCCAACACAGCTCAGATGTACATGGAGAATGATATCCTGCTTAAGTTAGATGATTATATCGCAGCAGATGATAGCGTTGACATGGACAACTATTATGAAGGTGTTAAAAATCTTTACACACGTTCCGACGGAAATGTATATGCTCTTCCAAAGGATCATGACACCATCGCATTACTTTACAACAAAGCCATCTTTGATGAGTATGGTGTAGACTATCCATCCGCAGACTGGACATATGAAGATATGTACGAAGCTGCGAAGACCATCACAGAGAAATCCAATGGTGATGTTTACGGTATGGCTATGAACACATCCAACAACCAGGATGGCTGGTACAATATCGTATACGCTTATGGCGCACAGATCATCAACGATACTCATGACGGCACAAGCATCGGTTCCGATGAAGGTAAAGCTGGTATGGAGATGGTTCGTAAGCTCTTAACCGTTGGTGCTCCTCAGTCCGTAGTTGCTGAGACCGGTACAGATTCCTTATTCATGTCCGGTAAATGTGCCATGATCACACAGGGTTCCTGGATGATCAACTCCTTCTACACAGCAGAAAATGGTTCCGATTACGCATGGGCTATGATGCCATACTGCGACAGAAACGGCAACGGTTCCTGTGATGCAGATGAAAGATGGTCCGCATACAACGGTCTTGGCTGGGCAGCTTCCGCAGCTACAGCTGATCCTAATGCAGCATACAGCTTGATCTCCTACTTCTGTTCCGAACAGGGCCAGAAAGAGCAGGCTGAGCTTGGTGTAACCATGGGTGGTATGATGGGTGTATCCGATTCCTTTGCTAACGCTTTTGAAGGCTTAGATGTATCCGCATTTATCCAGGTTGAAGAAGAAGGTAACTTATTCTTCCGTCCATATACAAGAAATACAACTGTTTGGGAAGATGCTTTACAGCAGCAGGGTGGTTTCCTGGATGCATGGCAGAATCCGGACGATGCTGAGTTAATGTCCACTGCTTGTGACAATGCTCAGACCATCATCGAGGATGCAATCGCAGCAGAATAACATCCCGGTATATGCAAGATGATTCGACCGAATAGAATCATCCCTAACCCAGAGTAAATCTGATCGGGGACCTTTGTGTCCGGAATTCTGAGATGACAGAGGTCCCTTTTTATAAGGAGAATCGTATGGCAACTTCTAACACAAAGCCTGTAAAGCAGAAAATGTCTGCTGCTGAAAAGCGCGAGGCAGTCTGGGCTTATTGCTTTATTGCTCCGACCATTATCGGTTTACTTGTATTGAACTTCTATCCTGTAATCAATACAGTATACCAGTCCTTCTGTAAGACCGGTGACTTCGGTAAAGGCAATATCTTTGTAGGACTTTCCAACTATCAGCAGGTTCTCACTGCCGGTGAGACCTGGCAGTCCTTATGGAATACCATCAAATATGCAATCATCGAAGTACCATTTGGTGTAGTGATCGCCCTTGTACTTGCGGTATTCCTGGCAAATAAGCTTCCCGGAACCTCTTTCTTCCGTACTGTATTCTTCCTGCCCATGGTATGTGCTCCTGCAGCCGTAGCTATGGTTTGGAAATGGCTCTACAACCAGCAGTTCGGTCTCTTAAATAACATCTTCCATACCAATATCGCATGGATCTCCGATCCTAAGATCGCATGGATCGCCATCGCTATCATCGGTGTATGGTCCGTCATTGGTTATAACATGGTATTATTCATCTCCGGTTTACAGGAGATCCCGAAGGATTACTATGAAGCAGCTTCCATCGATGGAGCGACCAGTATCCGTCAGTTCTTCAGCATCACTGTTCCCCTGCTGAGTCCGACCACCTTCTTTATCGTTCAGACCAGAATCATCGGTGCCCTGACCATCTTCGACCTTATGTTCATGGTTATGGATAAGACCAATCTGGCCCTCGGTAAGACCCAGTCCATCGTATACCTCTTCTATACCTATGCATTTACCAATGGTAATAAGGGTTACGGTGCCACACTGGTTATGTTCCTTGTAGCATTTATCATGATCGTTACATTTATCTGTCAGCAGGCAGAGAAGAAACTCGTTTATCACCCATAAGAAAGGAGAGTATGATCGATGAGTATCCAACAGAGATATATTCTGAACCGTGTGATCATCTACACGATTCTTGTTATCGTAGCATTTATCATGATCGTTCCTTTTGCATGGATGATCTTAACCGCATTAAAAACCAATCAGGAAGCGATTTCTGTATCCCCCTTCTATATCTTCCCACATAACGGATGGCATTGGGAGAACTTCGCCGCAGTATGGAAGTCCTACAACTTTGTAATTCTTTATAAGAATACACTCTTAATGATCTTCTTCCGTATCGTGTGTGCTTGTCTCACTGCTACTATGGCAGGATATGCATTCGGACGTCTGAACTTCCCTGGTAAGAATTTCTTCTTCACATTAATTCTTGTGCAGATGATGATTCCTTCCCAGATCTTCATCATTCCTCAGTATTTGATGGTTTCCAAGATGGGATTATTAAATACTACAGCAGGTCTGGTATTCCCTGGTCTGGTCACAGCCTTCGGTACTTATCTGTTGAAGACCGGATATGAAGGCTTGCCAAAGGATCTGGAAGAGGCTGCTGGTATCGATGGTTGTAACATCGGGCAAAAATTCTTACTGATCATGATGCCGCTGACACGTTCTTCCCTGGTATCCCTCGGTATCTTTACTGCATTATTTGCTTTCAAGGATCTGATGTGGCCTATGATCGTGTGTACCAAATCTGAGACAACAACTCTTTCCGCCGGTCTTGCTAAGATGCAGGGACAGTACGGAAGTGAATACCCAACCATGATGGCTTCTGCAGTGCTTGCAATCATTCCTATGCTTGTAATCTACATTATCTTCCAGAAGCAGTTCGTAGAAGGTATCGCTACATCCGGCGGTAAACTCTAAGATCCCCCTATTCTTATCTCTGTCATGATCCGGCTTCTATGCAAGGAAGCTTCTCATGATGAGATGAGTGTTTACCTAAATTTACGAAAAGGTGTGCCGTGATGGCGCACCTTTTCCCTAAAATACGATTCCTTACATATCCATCGTCAGCATGGAGGAGACGACAGGCAGCATGCGTCCTCTTAAAAATGAACAAAAAGCGTATCATACTCTGTGGCGTGATGAAAGTCGCATGTGTGTTTTTTATCTGTTTTTAAAAGGATGGAAGCGTTTGCAGATGGAAGCATGTCTATTTCATAGGATGAAAGCCTTCCCGGACGGAAGGCATGGCTAAGAAGAAGGAATTCACCATAAGAAAGGAGCATAATTATGAAGAGATGGAAGAGTTGGCTGGCAGAAGAAAGAGCCAAGACCCAGGACATGAGTTTATCAAAGAGGCTGAGCTATATCTGGGATTATTATAAGATCTACATTACAGTGATCGTCTGTGTACTGACCATCGGCGTCTATGTGGGTGTAAAGGCCAACACCGTTCTGTCCGATCATTGGTTCTACATCGGATTCACAGGCACTACCCAGGCCCTGGATGATGATTCCGACCTATATGACGGATATGTCAGCTACAGCGGTTATGATCTGACTCAGAAGCTGGTGGAGTTCGATAATCGTCTCTATTTTGATTATGCACAGAATAAAGGCAGGGGTAATCGCTATTATGAGATCTTCTGTGCCTATGTGGATTCCGCCACATTGGACGCCTGTACCATGAGTGTGGAGTCCATGGAGAGCCTGGGTGCATCGGGCCGCTTGCTGGATCTGAACTCGGAGACCTGTGCATCAATCCGGGAGAAATACGGAGATCGTTTCATCTACTGTACACCGATTGATGAGGAATACAGTCAGGATCCGGTTCCCATCGGCATCGATATCAGTGACAGCATCCTGATGACAGATTATCAGATTTATGAAGGTTCCTGTGCTCTGGGGATCGGGGCCAACTCAAAAAATATAGAGGCCGTAGAGAAATTTTTAGATTATTTATATGAGGAGGAGAAATAATATGGGAACTCTGCTTGGTGGATTACTGGATAATGATTCGAAGTTTGGTCGTCTGATGACCCGTCTGGGTATCATCATCGCTGCAAATGTACTGTTTGTTCTCTTCAGCATGCCGGTGCTTACCATCGGACCGGCTTATGTTGCTTTATATCATGTCATGCTGAAAACCCTGCGTGGAGATGGCCTTCTCAATCCTTTCAAGGAGTACTGGAGAGGCTTCAGGTCCAACTTCAGGCAGTCAGCCATCCTCTGGATCCTCAGCATGGCAGTCGCTGTCTTCTTCTATGCAGATTTCCGCATTGTGATGCAGGCGACCGGTCTGATCGCGAAGGTTCGTTATCCGCTTTTCGCCATCGCCTTTGTCTTACTGGCCATCCTGATCTATACCCTGATCACCATGGCAGCCTTTGCGGATACCATCCCTCATCTGATGCGGAATGCCATCTTCTTTATGATCAAGAATCCATTGAATATTATTATTCTGATGTTTTTTAATGTATTTCCTATGTATCTGACCTACTCCGATCCGCAGATGATGCCACTCTATGCATTTATCTGGGTGACCTTCGGATTTGGCGCGATCGCCATGATCGGTGCCAGCTGTCTTCTCCCAATCATGAAGCCATATCTTCCCCTGGTAAATGAACTGGGAGACTTCATCCTGGATGAGGAGGGACATGTTCTTAAGCCGGGCCAGGAAGACAGAATCATGGCAGATTCCTATGTGGCAGGGCATGAGCCGACAGAGGAGGAGACTCTGGAGATGATGATGAAGCTGGGAATGTAATGAAAGAAAAAAGGAGCAGGAAGAATATCATTGTTTCTAATTAAATTGAAGCAATATTTTCCTATATCTACTTTGGTATTCTTGTATTATAATGGGATATATTAGAAATGAAGGAGTATGGACTACATGTTTTCCATATTATTGGTAGAAGATGAGAAGATAGAACTGGAGACCCTGAAGAATTATGTCGACTGGAAGGGCTGTGGTATCGATGAGATTTACACAGCCAGAGGTGGGCGTAGTGCTCTGGAGTGTATCGCCTCCAGAGAGCCGGATATCGCCATCCTGGATATTCAGATGCCGGGGATGACAGGAATCCGTCTGGCAGAGATTATCCGTGAGGAAGGCTATCAGTGTAAGATCATCTTCTTAACCGGCTATGATAAATTCGAGTATGCCAAGGAAGCGGTCAGGCTGCAGGCGGAGGACTTCCTGCTCAAACCATTTCAGATCGATGAGGTGGAGGAACTGGTTCGCAAAACCATCGCCAAGATTGAAAAGGAACGGAAGACAGACAGACTTCGGGAGCGTGTCAGGGGCGAGTTTCTGGAGAAGGCCTGTTACGGAGAGACATCTGGTGCCCTCTTAATGTCTGATTTTTATTTTCAGAAAGCGGCGGATCAGGTCTATGTCTATCTTATGGCCATCCGAGGATTGACTGAGGAAGAGGAAGAGACTTTAGCGGAGCGATTCGAGGTGATTCATCTCTTCCGTCAGGAGGATCTGTCGGTCCTGCTTCTATCTGACCGGATCTCTCCGGTCAGCTTTTTTAGGAAATGTAAGGAGATCCTGGGACATGCTGCTTACACCGGTGTCTATGAGCAGGATCGGGTCAATCTCCTGCAATTACAGGATGCATATTCCCGTCTGATCTTATGTAAGCCGGATCTGACTTATCTGACAGCCGGTACGATCATGAACTGCGCGGATCATAAGGAGTCGGAGGAGCCGGAGACGACAGCTTCTTCCAGATGGTCTGCCTTCGTGCGGGAGTATGTGAGCCGTCACTATATGGAAGACTGTACTGTGGAGGAGATGGCCGAGCTCCTGCAGATCACTCCCAACTATCTGCGACGTAAGTTCAAAGAAGATATGGATATGACCATACTGGAGTACCTGACGGAACAGCGTCTGTCTATGGCGGAGGAGCTCCTGCACGATAAGAAGTGTAAGATCAAGGAGGTAGCTGTTGCGGTAGGCTATCCCAATATCTCTTATTTTACCCAATTATTTGCCAGAAAATATGGAGTGACTCCGAATGAGTATAAGAAAATGTTATAAAAGATTGCAGGACTTTTATCATAATCTGGGATTCCTCAAGAAGATTTTATGTATCTATCTGGTTTGTTGTGCGATCCCGGTCAGTATCATGATGACTTATTATGGCTACTCCACCATAAAGATGATGCTACAGCAGGCCTATGCTTCTGTGCGTCAGAATATGATCACTTCGGAAAACAGTCTGAATATCATGTGCCAGCCTTATAAGAATATCATTGATACCATAAAGAATGATAAGGATATGAACATACAGCTGAATATGGATTACAGCCGGATTTCTTATAGCAATCTGTCCTATTATATGAAGAATACCATCGATCCCATCCTGGCCTCCTATCCGGATGTGGAGGGGATACATTTCTACAGTAATAATTCCAGTCTGCCGGAGGACGACTATTATTTCTATTCCTATACGACCCTGAATCGTCAGCTGAGGCAGAATATCGATTCCTATCAGGGACAGGTCGTGGCTCTTGCCGGCGATAAGGATCAGGAGACCGCAGGCTGTCTTCGTTTTTTCTCTAAGATGAATTATTACAGCTCCTCCAGCTTTCAGAATTATATGGAGATCGTTCTGAATCTGGATTCCATCGAGGATCTCTTCTATCAGGCCAATGATTATACCAATCTCTATCTGATCGATTGCAATGGCAGGATCATCGATTCCTCCAACGGACGCAGCAGTATGAAGGAGATTTATCCGGATTGGGAGCAGATGGAGGAGGATCAGGTCATCATCCTTAAGGATGCCAATGAGATAAAGATGATCGGTATGAAGAAGAGTATGGATATGGGCATGACTCTGCTCATGCTGGAAGAGCGTAAACCGGTCATCCTGTCGGCTCTGGAGTATCCTCTTAAGGTGATTGGCTTTATGATGCTCTTCACACTCTTCCTGACTCTGATTTCTTTGCGGCAGAGTCGTAAGATGAATCAATCCCTGGGTGAAATCCTTTCCGTGCTGGAGAGTGCCGGTCAGGGAGATTTCAGCCAGACGGTGGAAGGGCATAGCGAGGATGAATTCGGGCGGATCGGTCATGCGGTCAACGACATGAACCATCGGATCGACAGTCTGATCAAGGAGAATTATCAGAAACAGATTACCATTACCAATACCGAGTTGAACCTCTTACAGGAGCAGATCAATCCGCATTTCCTCTATAATGCACTGGGTGTGATCAGTTCCCTTGGTATCCGCGAGGGCAGCAAGGCAACAGTGCAGAGTATCCGTTATCTGGCGGATTTCTATCGCATTTCCCTGAATAAGGGCAGAAAGGTCATCCATATCTCGGAGGAGATCGACCTGCTTCGCAACTATATGCGGATTCAGATGCTGCGCTTCTCCGATTATGTGGAGATTCATTATGAGGTGGATGCCGGGATCGGGGATTATTATACGATCAAGCTGCTGTTGCAGCCCCTGGTGGAGAATGCCATCCATCATGCCAGAGAGGAGGAAATGTTCTTATCTATTCTGGTGAAGGGCTATCAGACAGGAGACAGGATCTGTCTGGAGGTGCAGGATAACGGAAGGGGTATCCGGCCGGATCGGCTTAAGCTGCTGCAGGATCAGCTGGCCAGACAGGAGGAGGGCTTCGGCCTGAAAAATGTGGATAAGAGGATCAAGCTGGCCTATGGTTCGGATTATGGTATTACTCTCTATAGTCAGTATGGGGAGGGAGACCAGCCACATGGTACGACGATCCATCTGGAGATTCCTGTCTGTACGGAGAGGACATAGCTATAATTTTACGGAACCGGATTGACCGGAAAGGAATCCCGGCGATCGGGAGAGAGGTCAGTCCTGTATAGGTAAGACGCAGAATAAGATTAAGTATAGATCAGGATGGAGGAGTATGAATGAGGAAGATTCTTGCTTCGATTCTATTGATAGGGATCGCTTTACTGGCAGGCTCCGGATGCGGTCGGCAGGATTCGTCCGAGGGACAGGACTCTGCCCTTGCTGCAGAGGAGCAGGCTGAGGAGAATACGATTCGTATCTTTGATAAAAATATAGATGGTGAGAGCTTTGATGACGCGGTTGCGGAGAAGATCATGGAGGCGACCGGCGTGAAGGTTGTGATAGAGGATGCCACGGATAATCCGGAGGAGAAGCTGGAGCTGATGCTGAGGAATCAGGAATATCCTGATATTATCCTGATGGAGCAGGGAGATATGGTGAATCGCTTTATCGAAGCGGGCGCTCTGGTCCATCTGGACTCTCTGATCGAGCAATACGGGGAGCATATTCAGGAGATGTATGGGGATATTCTGGACCGGTCTGCCTATAGCAACGGTCATATCTACTGGCTGGCCAACTGGTATGGAACAGATTATGATGCGTCAGCCGGTGTGCTCATGCGTAAGGATATCCTGACGGAGCTGGCCGGAGAGGAGAGAGCTAACAGTAGGGAGCCCTTCACCCTGTCAGAATATACGGAGCTTCTGAGAAGCTTCAAGGAGAGATATCCCACGATAGAAGATCAGGACAGTATCGCTCTGGAGCTGGATTCTGATTCGGAGAATTATAAGACGACCATGAATGCCATCTATGGGCTCAAGACTTATGAGGAAGACAGCGAGGGTAATCTGCATTATCTGGCGACTTCCGACCGATATGAGGAAGCCATGCTCTATGTGAATGAGCTCTATCGGGAGGGTCTGCTGGATAAGGAGTGGGTCATCAATAAGCAGGGGCGCTGGGAGGATAAGCTGGCCTCCGGTATCGTCTTCAGTACCTGGGGCTCCTATTGGGATACCGATAAGGTCAATGAAGAGCTGGCTGAGAGCCTGGGTGAGGATGCACAGTTTTATTGCTATAAGGTGGTGGCGGATGATCTGCAGGAGGATCAGACGACTTATAATGCCCGGAACAGCCTGGGCTGGGATGCCATAGCAATCAGCAGCCAGTGCAGGAACCAGGAGGCTGCCATACGACTCCTCGATTATCTGGCCAGTGAGGAGGGCCAGTATCTCATGCTCTGGGGTCTGGAAGGAGAAGAGTGGCATATGGAGAATGGTCAGCACGTTCCGGAAGATGATTTTCTGACCCGGTGGCAGATCAACAGTCAGGAGACAGAGCAGGAGACGGGAGTGCGTCGCTGGACCTGGATGATAAAGAACGGCAATGGCTCGGACGGAACCCCTTATGATCTTACGACCAAGTATGTTCCATCCCCTACCGTGAAGTTCGCCAATGAGACCTTTGGTCCATCGGATTATTGGGATACCGCCATCTATTCCGGCCTGGAGCCAACCATGCAGTCTTCTCTGGGGCTGACTTGGGAGGAGATTCAGGATGTCTATGAGCAGGATTATGCAGGGATTCTGACCGCTTCCACAGAGGAAGAGGCGGTCAGACTCTATCAGAATATGATACAGGAGATGGAATTCCTCAATCTGGATCAATGCGAGACCTATATTACCAATCAATACAAGATACGTCTGAAAAGATGGGGCTCGCAGTAGCTGTACAGAAAGCTTCTGTGTGATTTGCCTTGCAGCATTGGGTTTGACACACAGCGGGTGTCCGGGGACTCCTCCTGTATTAAAATGTGATAAAAGTATAAGATAATGACAGAATCCGGGACATCTCTGACAGAGATGGTTCCGGATTTTGATATCTGATGATAAAAATGGTGGATGGAGACTAAAAAAGCCATTCTGTATAATTAGATTAAAGAAAAGCTCAGAAATACTTAAGAAGATAAAGCAGCCTTGCTTCTTAAATAGGCTGAGTAAGCAGGATTCCTTATAATGTCAGGGTGTAGAAAAGGGAGAAGGAAGCATGAAAAGGGTAGGTTATACAGAATCAGAGGAGTTTCGTTGTCTGGAAAATATCGAGCAGATCCAGAGAACGGGCGCACTGGAGCCATTGAATTTGTGTTACTGCGGCATCGAGCAGTGTGAGCCTAAGAGTATCATCGGTCCGATGGTGCGCGATAATTATGTGATACATTTTGTGATATCCGGCCAGGGCAGCCTTAAGATCGGAAAGAAGGAGTACAGCATTCGTGAGAATCAGGCCTTTCTGATCCGACCGGGCCAGGAGGCAACCTATTATCCCAATCGCCATAATGTATGGAAATATGCCTGGATCGGATTTAACGGATTTAAGGTGGAGCCCCTCTTGAGAGAGATGGGCTTTGTTGAAGGCAATAACACAATCCAGCTGTCCTGCAATGAAGAGATTGTGAATCTGATCCTGCAGATGCTGGATGCCAGAAATATCAGCTATGCCAATGAATTAAAGAGAAAGAGTCTCCTCTATTCTGTGGTTCAGCATATCGTGGAAGAGCAGGAAGATCAGCAGGAGAAGAAGCGGAGAGAAGATGCCAGTGAATTATATGTAGATATGGCATTGAAGATCATTATGCAGTCCTATGACAAGAAGCTTCGCATCACAGATCTGGCCCATGAGATTGGCATCAACCGTAGTTATCTGACCAATATATTTAAGAAGAAGATGAGTATGTCACCCCAGAGCTATCTGATCGCCTATCGTCTGGAGAAGGCGGCACAGCTCCTTACAGATACCACAGACACCATAAAATCCATCGCCTTTTCTACAGGCTATGATGATTGTCTGTCATTTTCCAAGGCCTTTAAGCAGAAATATCATGTGACCCCTAGTGAGTTTCGCTCGGAGAAGACCTCCCTGGTAATCTACCATCACAAGGGCGACTTTGTGATGGAAGGTTACCTCTGATCAAGCAATTATCTTATATCATCTGAATAGAATTCCCCCCTCATGAGAACGGTGCAGGCAGAAAATGCCTGCACTGTTCTGCTTCTCGTGAGACTTCGCCCCGCCAAGGGGGATGATACGTGTGACGGAATTGCTTCGCTGCAAACAGCTTTCGCAATTCCTCCAACAAAAACTTCGGATTTTTCACACATCTGCGCTCTGCTTGATGTGCAATCCTCAGTTTTTGTTGGTTCGCCATAGTCTGAAAAATGTTCGCAAGTAAGCCCTTACGGGCTTTCTGCGCCCATTTTCAGACCATGGACTCACGCGTATCATAAAAAAAATAGGTGCAAAAATAGAGAAGATGGGTTACAATAAAGTTTGAATGTTTATTTATTATAAAGGAGACTAAGATACATCATGGAAGAAAATCAGAAAAATATAAAAAAGAGAATGTTGTCCGGCATCCAGCCGAGTGGTGATCTGCATCTGGGTAATTATCTGGGAGCCATCAAGAACTGGGCTGACCGTGTCAATGATTATGAGTGTTATTATTTTATGGCAGATTTACATACCATCACGGTGCGTCAGGAGCCGGCAGAGCTGCGCAGAAGATCTCTCAATCAGCTGGCACAGTATATCGCCTGCGGTCTGGATCCGGAGAAGAATACCCTCTTCTTACAGTCCCATGTTCCGGCACATGCTCAGCTGTCCTGGGTACTGAATTGCTACACCCAGTTTGGTGAATTATCCCGTATGACTCAGTTCAAGGATAAGTCCGCCAAGCATAAGGATAATATCAATGCTGGTCTCTTTACCTACCCTGTTCTGATGGCAGCGGATATCCTGCTCTATCAGCCGGATTATGTTCCGGTGGGTGAGGACCAGAAGCAGCATGTGGAGATCTGTCGTGATATCGCTCAGAGATTCAATAGCATCTATGGGGATGTCTTCAAGATTCCGGAGCCGATGATTGCCAAGAATGGTGCCAGAATCTATGGTCTGAATACCCCGGGAGAGAAGATGAGCAAGTCCAATCCGAATGGTTGTGTCTTCATCATGGATAAGCCGGAGGATGTGGCCAGAAAGTTTAAGCGTGCTGTTACAGACAGTGACAGAGAGAATTGCGTACGTTACGACAAGGAGAATAAGCCGGGTGTTGCCAACCTGATGAATATCTATGCCACCGTGACCGGTAAGACCTTCGAGGAGATCGAGAAGGAATTCGAAGGTCAGGGCTATGGCGTCTTCAAGCCTGCTGTGGCGGAGGCCGTGGTGGATCATCTTCGTCCGATCCGTGAAGAAGCGGAGCGTCTGATCAAGGATAAGGCCTACCTGAACGGAGTTTATAAAGACGGTGCAGAGCGTGCAGCCTATGTAGCCAATAAGACACTTCGTAAGGTATATAAGAAGGTTGGTTTCTATCAGCTTTAATCCGGCAGGAATATATTAAGATAGATACCCCCTTTAAGAGATAGCTTATCACAGGAATCTGCTTAAGGGGGGTTTATTCTATGGAAGAAATATGCTGTCCGGATGTACAGGATCGTATGTACAGGGATAGTATATCTGGAATATATTACATTTTAATAGGAAGGAAATAATATGAAAAGTATATGGAAGGCTGGGCTTCTTCTGCTTCTGATGACTCTTCTGGCCGGATGCGGTTCTTCTGAGAGAAAGATATACACGGAATCTACCCAGGGAGCTTCGGAGACGGAATCGACCCAGATGAGCGCTGCCTCAGCTTCCGCACAGGATGAGGCGGGAGAGAAGCTGGTCGTCGGCGTGCGAAAGAATCTCTATCGTATGAGCTATTATTATGAGGATTCGGATCAGTTTTACGGATTTGAGGATGATCTGGCCCTGGAGCTTGCGCAGAGGCTGGGCTATGAAGGTGTGGAATATGTAGGTCTGGATATCGAGGACAGAGACCGGGTACTGGATGAGGGGTCTGTAGATTGCATTATCGCTGCCTATTCCCGGACCGAGGAACGTGAGAGTAAATATCATCTGACCGCTCCTTATTATGAGGATTACGGCAGGATTCTGATACAGAAATCGACACTCTTTACCAGCTGGAGAGATCTGAAGGGCAAGAAGGTCGGCTACTGCAAAGGAACCGATGCCATGGACGCCTTTGCGAAAAAGCTGGTCGAGGATGGCTATATTGATGATGTAAAAGATGTCAAAACATATTGTAAGGTTTATGAACTGAAGAGCTATGACCGTCTGATGCATGATATCGAGGTCGGCACTATTGATGCAGCCTGTCTGGATGGCTGTATCGCTCTGGGCTTCATGGATGAGGATATGATGTATCTGACTAAGGAGTATTATTCCAGAGAGTCCTACTGTATCGCAAGTCCACAGAACAGCAGCTTATCGGATGCCATCGATCAGGCACTGACAGAGATGCTGGAGGATGGTACTGTGGATGCGCTGGCTTACAAGTGGGATCTGGATGATGGATTGACAGAGAGTAAGAGCGGGGAGGAGTAGTATGAAAGTAAATAAAAAGAAGATGATCGTCTGTATCATCATCACTCTTCTGGCTCTGATCGGTATGTCTGTCCAGATTCTCTATATCCGTACCAATATGGCACTGAAGGATCAGAGAGAGAACTTTGAGCTGAAGATGAAGGTGATCGACGAGGATATCGATCAGATGAATGAGGATGAAGCGAATCTGCGGGAACAGTACGATCAGATCTATGCTTCGAAGACGGATGCCATCTCCCTGCTGGGTGCAGAGACGGACACCAAGATCTCGGATGAATTATTAAGAGAATTAAAAGAGGCCATGAATGTGGAGAACAGCGTGGTCATCAATGCGGATGGTAAGATCCTGGCGGAGGCGGAGCCGACGGATGTTGATTTCTCCTCTCCACGATATAATCAGCTTCGCGCGGTCCTGACAGATCCGGATTCCTATGCTCCACTTACGGTGGATCAGGATGACGGCAGTGTGAGATATTATGCTTCCCTGGTCAAGGAGGACCAGATCGGTATCATCTCTGTCAGAACCGATGAGATCGAAGAGAATATCAGCAATAATGTCTCTCTGGAAAATACTCTGAAGAAGATTCATGTGGGACAGAACGGTTTCGTGGTTGCCATCGATGCACAGAATTATAACTTCCTCTACTCTCCGGAGACCAGTCTGATCGGGAAGAATGCGGTCAATATGGGGATCCGGGCAGAGCGTCTGGAGGATGGCTATGAGGGCTATATTACCTCGGATGATGTGGACTACTACTGCGCAGTGATGGAGAAGGATAAGGTCTTCTATATCTGTGTGGTTCCCCAGAAGGAGATCTTCTACAGTAATCTGATGACCGTGATTCTGGCCGATGTGGCGCTGGGCTTCTTCCTGATCATTCTCCTGGCTTATTATTTCTTCCTGGAGCATGAATATAAGGATGAAGAGGGCACCCATATTGTCGAGAAGGGCTATATGCATAAGGAGATTCGTAAACGCCTATCGATTCCTTTGATTCTGGGGATCCTGCTCATTTTCGGTGCGACCTATTATGTTCAGACCTTATTTACCCTCTCCCAGCAATCCATCACCAATAATGCCAGAGCGGAGGAGGCTATCTCTGCCATTAAGAATACGGAGGAGGAGACGGATCGTCTGACGGAGGAATACAACAGAAACTATCTGGAGAAGTGCCAGCTGGCTTCTTATATCATACAGAGGGTCGAGGAGAAGAAGCCTCTGACCCGGGACTTCATGATCCGTCTGCGGGAGGCTCTGCAGGTGGAACAGGTCTGGTACTTCGATATGGATGGCAAGACCAAGGCGACGGATCAGTCCTTCTGGAGCTATCAGATCAGTAATTATGAAGGCGATCAGTCCTATGACTTCTGGATGATCCTGGAGGGTGCCATGCTGAATTATATCCAGGATCCGATGATCAATGATATGGGTGATTACACGCAGATCATCGGTACGGCCATGCAGGATGAGAGCCTGCATACCGTTGGTATGGTTCAGATTGCTGTGACGCCGGATCGTATGGAAACCAAGCTGATGAATACCACCCTGAGCTCTATCCTGCGGGGAATCCAGACGGGCAATAACGGCTTCGCCTTTGCCATCAATAAGAAGAAGGGCAGCTTTGATTATTATCCGGATTCGGACTTAAAGGGTCAGGATGCGACCCAGTATGGCATGGATGAGAGTGAGATTCGTGCCGGATATAATGATTTCCTGACGATAGATGGTGTGGAGTATTATGCTTCCTCCACAGAAACTAAGCAGGAGTATGTCTATATCGCTGTGCCGAGTCAGACTCTGGGAGATATCACCTTCCCGATCTCCTGTATCATCACCGTCTACTCTGCACTGATCATGATCCTCCTCTGGCTTCTCTTAAGCTATGAGGCCAAGGGTGTTCTTCGTGAACCTCTGGAGACTCGTGAGAATCATGAGATGATCGAAGTGGAGGATGGCAGTGGCAGAGTGATGAAGAGCCGCAGCTTCCTGTCTCGTTTCGATCACAGCCAGGTGGACTGGTCGGATCAGACCGCCGGTCAGAAGCTCTTTACTCTGATCAAGGTCCTGGTCATCGTCTTGTCACTGGTCTTCCTCTACATGCTGATCAATGTAGATAAATGCTTCGATGAGAATTCCATCATACACTACATTATGAAGGGATCCTGGCAGAGAAGACTGAACATTTTCTCCATCACATCCTGCGTCATGACGGTTGTAGTAGTCAATGTGGTGGTCATTCTGGTCCGGGATTTCCTGAGCTGGATCATAGAGAATGCCAATGCCAAGGCCATCACGGTCCTGCGCATGCTGGATAACTTCCTTAAGTTTGCCACCACCATCGGACTAATCTACTACTGTCTGGGTCTCTTTGGTGTGGATACCAAGACACTGGTGGCTTCTGCCGGTATCCTGACTCTGATCATTGGCCTAGGTGCCAACAGTCTGGTCAATGATATCATCGCCGGTCTCTTCCTGGTACTGGAGGGAGAGTTCCAGGTTGGCGATATCGTCACCATCGATGGCTTCCGTGGTACGGTTCTGGAGATCGGCGTCCGTACGGTCAAGGTAAAAGAGGGTGCCGGAAATGTGAAGATTTTCTCCAACCGTAACGTATCCAATGTCATCAACATGACCAAGGATCTGTCGGTCGTTGCCGTGGATATGTCCATCGAATACGGCGAGGATCTGGAATATGTGGAGAATGTACTGGAGAAGGAATTCCCAACCATCCGCGAGAACCTGCCTGCCATCTGCGACGGTCCATACTATAAGGGCGTATCCGAGCTGGGCAATAACAGTGTGGATATCAAGGTCATCTGCCAGTGTAAGGAGGCAGACCGTCTGCAGCTGGATCGTGACCTTCGTCGTGAACTCAAGCTGGTATTTGACCGATACCGCATCAATATCCCTTATCCGCAGGTTGTAGTCAATGAGCCTTGTGACCATTTCCATCATTCTGTGAAGAAGGCCAAGGATCAGGCGAAGAGCTTCAGCAAGGAGCAGGGAGAATTATCCAAACATATGCATGAGGATGACTGATGCTTTTTTGAGGCAACGAAAGTCCTATAAGTGTTTTTCTAATAAATCGCACGATATGATTACGGATATCGTGCGATTTGTTGACTTTTTCGTACAAATATTATAAAATAATTGTACAAATCCATAGAAAGGGTGATGCTTATGTCAATTACTGCTACAGAATTAAAACAAAACCTCAGTAAATACCTCTTGCTCGCTGAGACGGAAGATATATTTATAACGAAAAATGGAAAAATCATAGCCAAATTAACCAATCCCTATCAGGACCGGGTCGATGTAGCAAAATCATTATTTGGTATTCTGGCGCCTGACATTACCTTAGAAGAAGCACAGGAAGAAAGATTAAGTAAGATATGAGAATTTTACTGGATACTTGTATTATCATAGATGCGTTGCAAGCAAGAGAACCATTTCGTGAGGATGCTGAGAAAATCTTTCTCCATGCAGCCAATAATCATTATACCGGATATATTACGGCGAAGTCAGTGACAGATATATATTACCTGACGCACAGATATACCCATAGCGATCAGGAAAGCAGAAGAATTTTATCTTCTTTGTTTACAATTTTTCAGGTACTGGATACAGATGCTATAGACTGTCAAAAGGCAATCTTGTCAGATATGTCAGATTATGAAGATGCCGTTATGGTTGAGACTGCCTTGCGTACAGAAATCGATTATATCATCACAAGAAATGTAAAGGATTATTCCAGATCAAAGATCAGGGTGCTTCAACCCTGTGAGTTCTTACAATTATTATGATGGGCGTGAGCCATAGTCTGAAAAAGAGTGCAAAGGAGCCTTTGGCTTCCTTTGTTTGATTTTTTCACTTCTGCAAAATCCCGAAATTTATTGACAAATTCGTTATATCTAACTAAAATTATATACATATAACTTAACGACAATACATATTTCAGGCATAAGATTACTGTATATAAAATTCAGAGATGATATACATTTTCTATCTTAAGATTACAGTATGTATCATTCAGTAAAGCAGAGGGAAGGATTATGGCACTTGGCAGTAAGGAATATAAAGAATTATCGATTAAAGAATTTACCAGAGCAGCGGAGAAGTATGAGAATGACTTTGCGGGAATCTATGAGACCTGTAAGAAGGATTATCCGGAGATTCTGGAGAAGCTTGCAGGAATCGAATTCCACGACCTGCTCGATGCAGGATGCGGACCGGCACCCTTACTGGCCATGCTCAGTAAGCTTTACCCGGACAGACATTTTACCGGATTGGATCTGACACCGGCTATGATCGAAAAGGCCAGGGAGAAGAATCTGCCCAATGTGGATCTGGTGGTGGGAGACTGCGAGAATCTGCCCTTTGCAGAGAACAGCTTCGACGTGATCGTCTGCTGTGAGAGCTTCCATCATTATCCCAATCCGCAGGATTTCTTCCATAGTGTTTATCGCTGTCTGAGGAAGGATGGTATCCTGATTCTCAGAGATTTCGCTGTAGACGGTCCCATCAAATGGATGGCCAATCACCTGGAGATGCCTCTGGCTAATCTGGCAGGTCACGGTGATGTCGGCGTATATTCGGAAAAAGAACTGAGAGAGATGTGCCGCAAGGCGAAGCTCAAGGTAGAGGCTTTTGAGGTCAGAAAGCTGGTGAAGATGAATCTGATCGCCAGAAAGTAGAGGATGCCGGGGTAGATAAAGTTCAGAGTAATATATGGAGGAGCATCTGTTCTTCCTGCTTATGCCATGTGTCTGGCAAGAAGTGGGAGGAGCGGAGGCTCCTTTTTTCATTCGCAGGAATTTCGGGAGTCCGAAGGACGGAGAAATTCCGTGGTGCTTCATGTACTGTGGTGCGGCGAAGTCACATGGGTGTTTGCTCTATATGGAAGTTAAATCCAGAGATAGAGCAAGTCGACGGAGGGGATAATTGCTCTATATGGAGGTAAAATCCAAGGATAGAGCAAGTCGAAGAAAAGGATAATTGCTCTATACAGGAGTTTGATCCAGGGATAGAGCAAGTCGAAGAAAAGGATAATTGCTCTATACAGGAGTTTGATCCAGAGATAGAGCAAGTCGAAGGAAAGGATAATTGCTCTATATAGGAGTTAAATTCGCAGATAGAGCAAGTCAGTGGAAAAATTAATTGCTCTAAGTAAGGAAAAAGAGAAGAGATAGAGCAAGTCAG
>R05__coassemble_156_pt1 | contig 37881 bp, 31 predicted proteins | sample R05__metabat2_low_PE_006 | metagenome-assembled genome bin R05
TGGCCAGTGAATTTACAGGTATCCAGGTTAAGCACATGCTTTTCCAGGAACTGTCAGCGGAGGATCAGTATGATGGCATCTGGGCGTGTTCCTCTATTTTGCATTTGCCAAAGTCGGACTTGCTGGATGTCTTTCAAAAGATGATCCGCGCGTTGACAGACCAAGGCGTGATCTACACTTCCTTCAAATACGGTACCTTCGAAGGGGAACGCAATGGACGTTACTTCACAGATTTTACGGAAGATGTTTTCCGGGAATTCCTGCGGCAGCTTCCGGAACTAACTATAGAGGATGAATGGATCACAGCTGATGTTCGTCCTGGCCGAGATGACGAGAAATGGCTAAACCTGTTATTGCGAAAGAGGTGATATATATGACAGGGCATGATCTTCCGAATATCGGATACTCCTTGACAATTGACGGAAAATATCATAACACCCTGGACATTGAAGGCTTTTCGCAGATGATGAAGAATCCGTCCTATTGCTACAAGTTCTATTGGCTGGAGGCTATCGTGGACCTGATTTCCGAAGGGATTCAGGACACGACATTTGATGCCATTATAGATGAGATGATCTGCAATGCCTGGTATTCTGTGCGGGAGTTCCACATTCACCTAAGCGGCATGCAGGCAGATGGGTTGGTGAGAGACGGTCTGGAACGAGCAGTTCTGAGATTAACAGAGCTTAGTGATCTTGCAGCTAATGCTTCTAAGGTGGAGATTAAGAATGCGATTGCAGAGCATAATGCGCAGTTGAAGGCTTCCAAGGAACAGTTGACCAACATGGTTCCCTATCGTGCTCTGGCTGGATTCTTTGCGAAAAGCGATGAGGCGGTCAATTGGAACAGTGTTCGCCGCATGACGGAATATATCCGTCGGTTTGACAGTACATTGATCCGTCTGCCCTATACCTTTGGTGATAGCAGTAAGCTGAAGAAAGAAGTCCATTTTAATGAGGACTGGATGCGGATGATCCAGGATAATACGGTCAATATCCTGGGCTGGATCCAGTACGAGAAGGTGAAGTGGCTACAAAATAACAATCCGGAAGTTCCGGGTCTGATCTATAAGCTGGCTCCTATGGATGAGAAGATGCGGAAACTGAACAATGTACGCAAGCTCTGGGAGGGTATTTTGGACGTGCGCCCGGTAATGGATGTATTTACCGGACAGCCGATTGTGGCAAGGCAGTATGACGTGGATCATTTTATCCCCTGGTCTTTCGTTATGAACGATGAACTCTGGAATCTGATGCCCATGGATTCTTCCCTGAATTCTTCCAAGAGCAACAAGCTACCCAAGTGGGATCCTTTCTTTGCCATCTTTGCAGAAAATCAATTTGGTATGTATCAATTGATCCATGAGCGTGAAGGATTGCATAAGCGCTTTGAAGCTTGTTACCGAGATAATATGCATTCCATCTGGGCGGGCCAGGAGTTGTATCGACCGGGAAATACGAGAGAAGAATTCTATAATATCCTGCAGAAGAACATGCAGCCTGTCTATGATTCGGCGAGGCGGCAGGGGTATGAAATCTGGAATTATATAAGCCTCTCGATGATTTGACTATCCCAAAAATTAAGTCTCAACTTTTTGGATATCTCCAGGGAGTTTGACTATGAACGCACAAACATCTTTCCTTGCCAGACAATACAGACTTCGGGAATGGGCTGCACAGATCCAGGAATGCAGGAACAGGGCTTCTGATATGACAGTCGTTCAATGGTGTCAGGAACACGATATAACTCCGGCGAATTATTACTACCGTCAGTCTGAAGTGAGAAAAGCTTTTCTTACCTGCTTCGGACTGGTCTTGTCTGATGAATAGGCGTCAGATGATAGAAATATATATTGTAGAATATTTGCATATATGATATAATTTTCACATATTTAATGACAAAGGCGCATGATAATAAGGGATGCGTCTTTTCTCTATCTATGGAACATTTCCCTGATGCTTATAACAGATGACAGCTATATCGTGCAGCGGAGCAGGCGCAGGCCGGAGTTTTTTGTCTGCAGATCGCTTGTATTGCAGATCGGATATTCTATAGATAGGATATGATATAAGGGAGGAGAAGCTATGTATAAGATGACGGTATGGATTACCGGAGCGGATGGCAGCATCGGTAGTTCATTGAAGGATGCATTGAAGAATAATAAGGATTATAAGGTGATCGCCACCGATCGTGAGGTCGATGTGTCAGACATTGATGCGGTGCAGAGGTACTTTATGATATACCAGCCGAATATCATCATTAACTGTGCCAGCGTGTCCGATGCAGAGTATTGTGAGCAGAATAAGGTGGAGGCCTTCAAGGTAAATGCACTGGGTGCCCGCAATATGGCTGTGGTGTCCATGCAGCATGATATCAAGCTGATTCATCTGTCCACCGATGATGTATTCTCCGGCATTAACAATCGAGCCAAGCATGAGTTTGATGTACCGACACCGTCTACTGTCTATGGTCAGTCCAAATATGCCGGTGAGCAGTTTGTAAGGGAGCTGAATCCCAAGCATCTGATCATTCGCAGCTCCTGGGTTTATGGTCATAATTCCAATGATTATGTCAGCTACGTTCTGAATCATGCCAGAGAGGGCCAAGCCTTTGAGGCAGCGATCGATCGTATCAGTACACCAACTTATATCAAACGTATCACAGATTTTGTCGTTAAGATGATCCATGAGAAAGAATATGGTACCTATCACTGTGCCAGCGAGGGCATCTGCACTCGTCGTCAGTTTGCGGTGACGGTGCTGAAAGCAGCAGGCTATGATAGCTCTCTTGCCATACCGGTATCCAATGTCAACAGTCATGTTGTCACGACCCTTCTGGAGAATCTGATGATGAAGATGACAGAGATCTATCAGATGCCGGATTGGCAGGAGGATCTGGAGAACTATGTGAAGAGTATCATTTGATACAGGATGCAGGATTTCTATGCTTGTCAGTCTAAAGGCTTGCAAAGCGAAGAGTGAGAGAAATGGATAAGTCTTAGGATATAAGGACTAAGATAGAAAGGATATAGAATGGAACAGAAAGAAAAAAAGAAGCTGGGCTTGACCTCGAAGATATTTATCGGCCTGATCGCAGGTCTGATCGTTGGTGTTATCTTTAATCTCTTTATACCGAACTCTTATGTCAGAGATACCATTTTCGTCGATGGTATCTTCTATGTGGTCGGTAATGGTTTTATCCGTCTGATGAAGATGCTTGTAGTACCATTGGTATTCTGCTCTCTGATCTGCGGTGCTTCCGCCATCGGTGATACCAAGGCTCTTGGTAAGGTTGGAGGTAAGACCATCGTATTCTACCTCTGTACGACAGCCCTGGCTGTAACCGTTGCCATCACAGTGGCTACCATCATCCGTCCGGGTATCGGTCTGGATATGGCATCCATCGAGACATCGGAAGTAACGACAGCGGAGGCTACCTCCGCCGTGGATACCATCCTGAATATCATACCGGAGAATCCCATTGGCTCCCTGGCAAATGGTACCATGCTGCAGATTATCTTATTTGCTCTGATCGTTGGTGTCCTTCTGGCGAAGATGGGTGAGAGAGCCAGTCTGATCGCTAACTTATTTAATCAGCTGAATGATCTTATGATGGAGATGACCATCATGGTTATGAATCTGGCGCCGATCGGTGTATTCTGTATGATTGCCAGAACATTTTCTAATCTGGGCTACAAGGCCTTCGTCCCATTGATCAAATATATGGGCAGTGTAACCCTGGGTCTGGCGATCCAGTGCTTTGGTGTATATATGATCCTGCTGATCGTATTTACCAGACTGAACCCGCTGATCTTCCTGAAGAAGTTCTTCCCGGTTATGGCATTTGCCTTCTCCACCTCGACTTCCAATGCGACCATTCCTCTGAATATCGATACCCTGGATGAGAAGATCGGTGTATCCAGACGTATCGCTTCCTTTACCATCCCGCTGGGTGCTACCATCAACATGGACGGAACCTCCATCATGCAGGGCTGTGCCGTTGTATTTGCTGCCCAGGCTTATGGCATGCATCTGGGACTGAAGGGCTATCTCACGGTTATCGCTACCGCAACTCTGGCTTCCATCGGTACGGCCGGTATCCCTTCCGTTGGTCTGGTTACTCTGTCGATGGTATTTACCTCCGTTGGTATCCCTGTGGAGGCCATCGCTCTGATCATGGGTATTGACCGAATCCTCGATATGTTAAGAACGGCAGTAAATATCACAGGGGATGCGGTATGTACGACAGTGGTTGCATACCAGAACGGAGATTTTGATAAAGAGGTATTCTATGCGGAAGATGTGGAGACCAGTCTGGACTAAAGAGTCTGCCCTGAGTGACAGGTCTTGTGAGTAGGAATCATCTTATCTTAATCATCTTATGGAGAGGAATTCGATATGTTAAGAAGAAAATGTACCGTCCTTATGACGATGATGCTGGGAGCTTGTCTGCTCTTATCCGGATGCGGCTCTTCTTCCGCTTCGGAAGAAGCAGGACAGTCTGAAGCGACGACAGCGATGGCAGAGAGCAGCAGTCAGGCTGGCGAGAGTGCATCGCAGGCAAGTTCGGAGGGAGAATCCGGGCAGATAGAACTTATCGATGACGAATATATAGAGAATATCCGGGAGAGTGGTTCCCTGATCGTCGGCTGTAAGACCGATGTACCGGATCTGAGCTATTATGACCAGGAGACGGATTCCTGGTCCGGTCTGGAGGTCGAGCTGGCCTATAAGACGGCGGGGCTTATCTTTGGTGTCAGCCCGGAGGAGGCCAAGGAGCAGAATCTGGTCGAGTTCGTGGGAGTGACAGTGGCCGACCGAGAGGAGGTCCTGGAGTCCGGAGACATCGACTGTATGATGGCTACCTATACCATCACGGAGGAGCGTGCCCAGCGTTTCTGTCTGTCTGACAGCTATTATACCGATTATATCGGCATCATGGTCCGCTACAGCGGCAGTGACAGTAATACTCTGGGTGGCAGTGATATCACCTCAGTTGCTGATCTGGATGGCAAATATATCGGTGTCCCGAGAAATGCTACGACCCGTGACGCATTTATTCGTTATATTGAGACCATGAATACCATTCAGGTGAGTCCGATCTTCTGTGAGTACGAGAGCTACGACCAGCTCTTCCAGGCTCTGAAGGATGGAAATATCGATGCCATGTCTGTGGATGTCAGCATCCTGAATGGCTATGTGGATGATTCCACACAGATCTTAAGCACCCGTTTCGCAGGGCAGCATTATGGCGCAGCGGTAACGCAGGAGCATGAATCCCTGATCTCATATATTAATGCTGCAATCCAGGAGTAAGGAGCTGTTCGCACTGTGATTCCTGAGCAGTAGATAGCTGTTCGTACTGTGATTCCTGAGCAGGAATCGATGTTGCGATGATCGCGAGTCCCATCCGTCTGTATCGTCCTTTTCAGGACCTTGCAGGCGGATTTTTTTGACCGATTATGCGGAATGTGATAGTATGATAGCAATCTATGACATAAATGCATAGCTGCACCGCAGGAAGAAGGCCGGGGCGTTCATGATAACAGCGGATGGCATCAGAAAAAATATCCCTGGGAGAGGAGCGGATGATATGACTTTTTATGAATATAAGACGAGAAGTTCGCAACCGGGTTGGAGATTCCAGAAAGTGATAGAAGACTCTTATGAGAATGTTTCTTATATTCATCCTTTAAAGCAGAAGATCGTTTCCGAGATTGTGAAAAAAGCAAAAGAGGATAAATATGTGAGGAGCCTCAGGATTTTTGGAAGTTCCGTAAGCAATCGTTGTGATTTCCAAAGTGATCTGGATCTGTGTATCGATTGGAAGATAGATTGTTATGATAAGGATGGTGTCCTGGTTCCTGAGACAGTGGCATTTTTAAGTGAGGTGTCCAGATTGACAGAGGGACATTGTGATGTGGTACATCTCGGCTATCTGAATGGAACAGTTGTAAAAGAAGATGCGGAGAAAGGAGTGATTGTTTATGTGTCTGATGCTGAATCGGAGTAGAGTATCCTTAAAAAAATCGAAGGATGCCCTGGAAACCTATGAGATATGTAATGGCGAGGAGTGGCTTGACAGTGCCTGCTTTGATGCCCAACAGGCCATCGAGTTTTTGCTGAAAGGTATTCTGCTGGAATACGGAAAATCATTTGGTAAGAGCCATGATATTAATTATCTGCTTTCCATATTGGATGAAACGGATTTTTCTTTCTCCAGACATGATGATCTTCTGATTTTATCTTCTACCATAACATCATGGGAAGAGGGCATCAGATATGGACAGGGAATCCGGACTTCGGTAAATACTGTTCGCAGGATTCATAAGATCTATCGGGAGATTATGGATGAATTTCTCCGGATACAGCAAGAGAATCAGATAGGATGAAACAGAAGAATAAGATGAATGATACGAACATTAAGAAAGACGAGAATATTAAGAAAGATGCCAACAGGAATTATCTCAGAAAGCTGATCAAGGATCCTCATGTGCAGGAGATGAAGCGATATATCCAGCATGGTAAGGTGACGACCTATGAGCACTGTGTCAGTGTGACCAAAGCCTGCGATCGTTTGAATCGTCGTTTACATCTGGGGGCAGATGAGAAGACCTTGCTCACCGGTGCCATCCTCCATGATTTTTATCTCTATGACTGGCATGGCAGATCGCTGAAGGACTGGACACACAGCTATAAGCATCCCATCATCGCCTGTCAGAATGCGGTGACATATTTTGATGTGGATGAGGACGTACAGCATATGATCCGATGTCATATGTGGCCCTTCACCTTCTGGCGGATCCCCAGGTCCAGGGAAGCCTGGATCTTAGTGATTGCAGATAAATATTGTTCCTTAAAAGAGACCTTATTCTGTCGGTGATCGGAGGTTCGTTCATGATATGCAGCAGATATTTTTTATGGTTTTTATTCTATAGTATATGCGGTTGGATCTTCGAGTGTGTCTACGGGGTCATCGTCACCGGTAAGTGGGAGAATCGAGGCTTTCTTCATGGTCCCGTCGTCCCCATCTACGGCGTGGGAGCCGTCACGATCACGGCGGTCGATTCCATCCTTCTGTCCCATGGGGTGGATCTGGCCTTGTGGAAGGTCTTTATCGTCTCCTTCCTGGGAAGCATCCTGCTGGAGTACACGACCAGCTGGTATCTGGAGAAGCGTTTCCATGCCATGTGGTGGGACTACAGCAATATGCCCTTTAACATCCATGGCAGGGTCTGCCTGCCGGCATCCACGGCATTCGGTATCGTGGGAGTTCTGGTGACAGAGTATAGCGCCCCCTGGCTGGACAGACTTACCTCCGGTATCCCCATGCAAGCGGTAGAAGGCATCTCTCTATTGGCCATGGCCATAACCGCAGCGGATACGACACTGACTGTCTCTGCTCTGACCAGATTCGAAGAATTGGTAGAAAATGTGGAGACGGATATCAACAGCTACATGGAGCATGCGGTAAATAATCTTCAGGAGAAGGCTTCTCTTGTTGGAGAGAGATTGACGGAAGAGAAGGATCGGCTCTTCACAGAAAGAGTGGAATATATCCTGCAGCATACCAGCCAGAGTCATCTGCATGCTCTGCGCCGGATCCGTACCATACGTTATGCTCCGAGAGTGGCGGGGAATCTGGTGCTGAGACAGAAACAGGAATATATGAAAAAAGCCCACGCCTTGATCCGGCGTGCGGCTTCCATTCGTAAGAAATCATAACATCATAAGGGGCTGTTCGAAAAAAAGCCCCATAGGGCTGTCGCATAAACAGTCTCCAAAGGGCAGGACTCCATGTTCCGTGGAATCCTGCCCTGGCTTATTCTGTATAAGTGCCTGAGAGGGCGCATCTTGTTCATCGGGAAATCCGGCAGTAACAGATGCTATTCCGTGTAGGCGCCCAGGATGGCGCGGATGGACCGGTGCAGATAGGGCAGATACTCCTGCATGGAGACCGGCTGCTGGTAGAGGATGCAGCTGTAGCAGGCTGAGCCAACCAGCTCGATCACGGTGAAGAGCATGAGCTCCGGCTCCGGACAGTGAACCTGAAAGTTGGCAATCTGTTCGGCATAGTAGCGGTTGAAGGGGACGTCCTCGTCCGGAACATCTGTCTCCAGGGCATGCTTGAAGATCCCCCAGCTCAGATTCTTGGAGATAAAATTAAGTACCTTGGGATCCTCCTCGAAGCGCTTGATGAAATAGTCACAGACATCCAGAACGGCCGACTCGAAATCCGCCGGTTTCTCCTCTCTCCGGGCCAGCTCCTGATGGGCATCCTCGAAGAGCTGGCTGGTGATATGAACGACCAGCTTATCCCTCAGATCATATTTATCCTTAAAATACAGATAGAAGGTGCCCTTGGCTAATCCTGCCTGCTTTACGATGTCAGCAATCGTCGTCTTGCTGAAGCCCAGATCCGTAAAGAGGTGAAAGGAGGATTGAAAAAGGGCATTCTTCTTTTGTAGCTTGTTCTCTTCGACTTTTTTCTTCATACTGATCTACTTTCTCTTTCGTCTATGTAATCCATATGGCAGAATCCCTGACTCTTGTCATGGGACTGCTCTGTTTTTCTGTATTTTATTATTTCCCACTTCCTTGAAAATGTCAACTGATTGACCGAAATAAAAATGACCAAAATTCATTATTTTTAATTGAGAAATCTTGTATAAGATAAATATTGACCAAAATTCATTTTTTTTGTACAATAGTCCATAGCGAAAGGAAGGGATAAGTATGATTAGACTCGGTACATGGATCGCCAGGCACAAATATCTCATGATCCTGCTTGGCGTTGTGCTTTTGATACCAGCTGTTTTTGGTATATTTACTACGAAGATTAATTACGATCTGCTCAGCTATCTGCCGGATAGTCTGGAGACAGTAGCCGGTCAGGATATTCTGGTCGATGAGTTCGGCTCCGGTGGCTTCTCCATGGTAGTGGTTGAGGGGATGAAGTTTAAAGATGTGGAGAAGCTGGAGGAGAAGATCGGCCAGATCGATCATGTGGCCAAGACCCTCTGGTACTCGGACGTGGCAGATCTGTCCGTGCCGGTTCAGCTTCTTCCCAAGGACCTGAAGGAGTCCTTCTGTAAGGATGATGCGACGGTCATCCTGGTGATGTTTGATAATACGACCTCTTCGGATGAGGCCATGGGTGCCCTGGAGGAGATGCGCAGTATCGTGGATAAACAGGTCTATATCAGTGGTATGACCGGTATCGTTACGGATATTAAGAACCTGTGTATGGAGGAGATTCCGATCTACGTTACCATCGCGGCGGTTCTGTCCTTTGTGGTTCTGATTCTGGCGACAGAGTATTTCCTGATACCGATCTTCTTCCTCTTAAGTATCGGTCTGGCCATCCTCTATAACCTGGGCAGTAACTTCTTCTTAGGAGAGATATCCTATGTCACCCAGGCGGTAACGGCAGTTCTGCAGCTTGGTGTTACCATGGACTATTCCATCTTCTTATTAAATAGCTACGAAGAGTACAAGGAGATCCATCCGGGGGATAATGAGACGGCTATGGGCCATGCGATCGCTTCGACCTTTGTCTCCATCGTCAGCTCTTCCATCACCACAGTGGCAGGCTTCCTGGCTCTGTGTGTCATGACATTTGCTCTGGGTACCAACCTGGGTATCGTTATGTCTAAGGGTGTTATCATCGGCGTGGTTTGCTGCGTTACCATCCTTCCGGCCATGATCCTTGTTTTTGATAAATGGATCGAGAAGAGTAAGCACAGACCGATCTTCCATGGTAATGGCAGATTTTCCGATTTTGTTACCAAGCATTATGTGATAGCAATTATCATCTTCCTTGCATTGTTATTCCCGGCTATCTATGGTAATAATAATGTAGGAGTATATTATAATATCGCCCAGTCCCTTCCGGATGATCTGGATTCCAATGTGGCCAACAAGAAGCTGGAAGACACCTTTGATATGAGTGTATTGCACATCATTATGATGGATAAGGATCTTCCTGCCAAGGATAAGGAGGCCATGTATGAGGAGATCGATAAGGTAGACGGGGTAAAATGGACCATCGGTATTAATTCTCTGGTAGGTTCGGAGATACCGGAAGCCCTGATTCCTTCCAAGGTGACGGAGATGCTGCGGGGAGATGAGCATGAGATTGCCTTCATCTGTTCCCAGTATGGTTCTGCGACACCGGAGGTAAATGAACAGATTGCTCAGATCAAGAAGATTGTCAACAGCTATGATGAGACGGCGACTGTGATCGGAGAGGCTCCGATGATGAAGGATCTGGAGGATACGACCAATGTGGATCTGAAGAAGGTTAACTTCCTGTCCATGGCGGCCATCTTCATCATTATTCTGATCGTATTTAAGTCGATCTCTCTGCCGGTGATTCTGGTTGCTGTCATCGAGTTTGCCATCTTTGTCAATATGGCGGTACCTTATTATATGGGTAAGGAATTGCCTTTCGTCGCGGTGATCGTCATCGGTACCATCCAGCTGGGTGCGACGGTGGACTATGCTATCCTCATGACGACTCGATATCAGAGAGAGCGTCTGTCCGGCGTGGCGAAGAAGGAGGCTATCCATATCGCTCACTCCACCAGTGTACACTCTGTGGTAACCAGTGGATTCAGCTTCTTTGCGGCGACCTTTGGTGTATCGGCTTACTCCAGAGTGGATATGATCGGTTCCATCTGTACACTCCTGTCTCGAGGAGCGATCATCAGTATGATTGTCGTACTGACGATTCTGCCGGCCATGTTCATGATTTTTGATAAATTGATATGTTATACAACACTGGATTTCTTCCTGCAGAGGAAGAACAGACTGAATTGATATAGAAACAGGAGGTTATAAGATGCATAAGACGAGACTTGGTAAAAGAATCTTTTCTGTACTTATGGCGCAGGCAGTCGCAGTATCGCTGGCCTGCAGCACACCACTTGCCAGCTTACAGAGCTATGCAGAGGAATCCGACAGCAGCAAGCTGGAGTCCGTAGTAAATTCCGCTCTGGATTCCGAAAAGAAGGATTCCGAGCAGAAGGATTCCGATGATTCTGATTCCGATAAAGTAGATAAAGATGAAGTCGTATATGTTATCACAGATGGAGACGGTGATATCGATGAGATCATCGTCAGTGATAAGTTAACCAATAAGAATGGATCCTCCACCATCGAGGATCGCTCCGATCTTACCGACATAGAAAATGTTAAGGGAGATGAGGAGTACACGACCGGTTCGGATAATAATATTACCTGGGCAGCAGATGGGAATTCCATCTCTTATCAGGGGAATTCCGATAAGGAGCTCCCTGTAGATGTGAAGATCTCCTACACTCTCGACGGTAAGAGTGTCAGTGCCAAGGAGCTGGCCGGTAAGAGCGGTAAGGTAACGATTCGTTTCGATTATGACAATAAGGAGACGGAGAAGGTTACGGTAAACGGTAAGGAATACGAGGTTTATGTTCCATTTACTCTGGTGAGCGGAGCCATACTGGATTCCGATAAGTTCTCCAATGTTTCTGTGGAGAATGGTAAGGCCATCACCGAAGGAGACCAGACCATCGTATTCGGTTATGCTATGCCGGGACTCAAGCAGAGTCTTGGTCTGGGTACAGAGATTTTAGCCGATGAAGATATTGATTTACCGGAATATGTGGAGATCACTGCGGATGTGAAGGATTTCGAGATGGGTATGACCATGACAGCAGTGACCAATGATCTCTTAAATGATATGGATACCGATGATGTCGGTACCGATGATATGAAGGATAGTATGGATGAGCTGGAGGACGGCACCAATGAATTGATCGATGGTACCGGCGAGTTATCGGATGGTCTCGATACCGCTTACAGCGGCACCAAGACGCTGGCAGATGGTATGAATACCTTATCCACCGGTACTCAGTCTCTGGAGCAGGCCCTGGGCTTATATACCAATGGTGTGTCCACTCTCTATAAGAAGGTTCCGACGTTGACCAGTGGTGTGAATACCCTGAATACCGGTGCCTCTAAGTTATCCAGCGGTGCAGCATCTCTGAAGACAGGAACCGAGTCCTATGTCAAGGGTGTAAATAGTCTGGCAGAGGGTCTCTTAGGAGATGGCAGCGATGAGAATCCTGGTTATCTTAAGGGAGTAGAGCAGCTGGCAGCCGGAGCCAAGCAGTTATCCGGACTGAGCAAGTTAGGTCAGGTATCCACAGCCATCTCTCTCATGAAGGCTGCTACAGGTACCGATCAGACCTACACGACAGCAGATGGCACCAAGAGTGCTACCCTGGGCTATGGTGCGACGGCAGTGGAGTCCGGTCTGACTCAGGTGATCCAGGGTGTTACCGCTTTAAAGCAGAGCACCGACGGACAGGCCCTTACCCAGCTGGCAGGCGGTCTTAATCAGGCCAATGATGCTTTAGGAAAGGCGAAGACCAAGATCGATGATGCCAACAAAGCACTGGAGGCAAGCAAAGCGACAGCGAAGTCTGCGGTGGACGATGCGATCAACGAGGTAAATGATCAGGCAGCGAAGATCAATGATGCCAAGGATCAGCTGGAATCCGGTAAGAAGGATCTGGATGATGCCATCTCTGATAAGAATGAGACCATCGCCGATAAGAATGATAAGATCAAAGAAGCGCAGGAGAAGACCAACGATGATATCGACGATGCAGTCGATAAGACCATCGAGGAATTAGAAGATGCCAAGAAGGCTCTGGAGGATGCAGAGACCGAGGAGGTATCCTTCGAGAAACAGATCAAAGCCATCGAGAAAGAGATCGATGACCTGAAGGGCAGCCATGTTGATGTGACAGAGGAAGCCGTTTCTGAGATTGAAGGAATCGACACGACAGTAGACGTGGATGAGATCAGTGCAGATAAGCTGACAGAGGATTCTGAGGCTCTGAGTGCTACGGAGATCGAAGATATCGATATTACTGTAGAGACAGCAACCATCGGTGCTGTGGCTGGCAGCTTATCTTCTGCTGCAGGTAAGATTGGTACCGATCCATTTGATAATCTGATTATGAACCTTACTGCCATCAAGCAGGGTGCGACCGGAGTCAAGGATGGTGTGGCATCCTTGCATAGTAATCTGGAGACTTTAGAGACAGCAACAGCCAGCTTCCCGGCAGCAGCGCAGGGTATCGAGGCTCTGAATGCAGGCTTTGACAAGCTGACTGCCAATAACGGAACCATTAAGAACGGAGCAACCCAGCTGAAGAAGAACGGATCCGCTCTGACCTCCGGTGCCAGCCAGGTAGCAAGCGGTGCTTCCCAGTTATCCGGCGGAACCTCCACTCTGGCCAAGGGCTCCAAGACACTGGCAGATGGAGTCAGCAAGCTGGCTTCCAATAATACGGCATTGAATTCCGGTGCTAAGAAGCTGGTTAAGGGTGCTTCTCAGCTGGAGGATGGAACCGGCAGCCTGGTGGACGGTATGGATCAGCTTCTGGAGGGTGCGCTTAAGCTGGCAGATGGTATGGCCACCTATAAAGAGGAAGGTATCGATGAGATTATCGATCTCTATAATGATGATATCCTGGGCCTGGAGGACCGTTTCGAAGCAGTGCAGAAGGCTGGTAAGAGCTACCAGACCTACACCCAGCTGGCAGAAGGATCCAAGGGCAGCGTCAAGTTCATCTATAAGTCCGATGAGATTAAGGTGGAAGACGAAGAAGATGAATAAGATATAGCGGGAAGCTTTCGGCTTTCCTGATGAATGAACTGCAGGGACTGTTCCATGACAGTCCCTGCTTTGTTATGCTCTATTGCGCTCATTTTCAGACCATGGACTCACGCGTATCATAAATGTGACAAATGTCACAATGTATGTCACGCATATTTCCTGTGATGCGGGCATTTTTTTGTATAAAATGACGAAATATTCTTCTTAATTATGCTTTTATTCCACAAATGGGACGATAGGATTTGAAAAATGTATTCTTTTTAACAATTAGAAAAAGAAAATTGTACATTTTCAAGTACATATCCTTAAGATTTTGTATGTTTTGAAGGGCTTATTTTATTTGAATGAATAGTCTCAATGTGCTAAGATGGGTGTCGGATATTTAACAATATATGGAAAGGAGTGATATCATGTTAGCAGCAAGAATCATTGCGATCCTGATCTTTATCGCCATGTTTATTATGATTATCATGGATCGGATTCCAAAACAGTATGTAACATTAACAGCAGGTTTACTTACGATTATCTTTGTATTTGGAGTAGGCGGACTGGCGGCCGGTTCTGAAATGAATGGCTGGAATGCACTATTTGAAACTCTGAATATTCGAAATATATTTACGCCGGATTTCTGGTATGTATCCGCGGAAGCTTCCGAATCATCCAGTGGTATCTCCTGGTCCACCATCTTCTTCCTGGCAGGTATGATGGTTATGGTAGAGGGTATGGCCAGAACGGGCTTCTTCCGTTGGCTGTGTATGCTGATTGCCAAGACAGTAAAGTATAAAACATTGTCGATCTATGTGACATTTATGCTTATGTCCTTTGTACTGGCCATGTTTATCGATAGTATTACGGTTATCTTATTCCTGGCAGCGGTTACCATCGAGTTATCCGTCTTGCTGAAGTTTAATCCTATTCCGATGATCATGTCGGAGGTATTTTGTGCCAACCTGGGTGGTTCCGCCACCATGTGTGGTGACCCGCCAAATATCATCATCGGTACAGCCTTTGGATATTCCTTCATGGATTTCCTGACGAATACTGGTCTCATCGCTATCGTATGTCTGATCGTCGTTGTGGTCTTTTATTACATTGTGAGCAGAGAGGAGCTTTCCTCCAACGTAGATGTGGATATCAGCAAGATGCCGACACCATCCAGCGCCATTCTTGATAAGACAGGATTCGCTGTCAGCTGTGTGATCTTCGGTATTGCTGTTGTTCTTCTGGTTACCCATGCCATGACAGGACTTACCGTTGCTACCATCGGTATCGGTATCGCCATCATCACCCTGATTACCACAGGCATCGTTGCAGGTAAGGATGGTATCCGTCACATCTTGAAAGGTGTGGATTATGAGACCTTATTATTCTTCCTTGGTTTATTTGTCGTCGTAGGTGGTCTGGAGCAGACAGGTATCCTGGAGCTGATCGCTTCCTTCATCCAGGAGGTATCCGGAGGCAATCCGCATATCATGATCGTGATCATCATCTGGGTATCAGCCGTAGCCTCTGCTTTCATCGATAATATTCCATTTGCAGCGACTATGGTTCCGGTTATCTCCTCCCTGGCTTCTGTATCCGGTATCCCTCTGCAGACTCTTGCATGGGCACTGGCTATGGGTACAGATATCGGAGGTTCCGCAACACCGATCGGTGCCTCTGCCAATGTCGTAGGCTGTGCAGCTTCCGCTAAGGCCGGTCATCCGATCAACTGGGCGACCTACTGTAAGAAGAATGCCCCTGCTACGATCATCGTTCTGATTCTTACAACGATCCTGATCTTCCTTCGTTATCTGTAAGATGCAGGTAGAAGGAAGGGGTAGAATAAATGCATCATAAGATATGATTTCATAAAGAAATCAGCGATGCTAGCTTATTCCGAAACTTAATCTGAAAATATAAAGACGTCCGCAGTGCCTATGGCAATGTTTGCGGACGTCTTTTATTATCTGAATTATTCCAATATGATGGCCTGATAGCCCTGCAGGGTAATCTGTGAGATTGGCATATCATAGCTTCCCTTATAATTATCCAGAACCACATGCCGGTAGGTCTCCGGCAGGGTGATGGTGCGGGGCTCTCTGCGATAATTGAGAAGTACCAGAAGCTTTTTCTCTTCGCCGTGGCGGTAGAAGGCGATGAGTTCGGATTCCTCTTCCATGATGGGCTGGAAGGTGCCGTAGACGATGGCTTCCTGATAGGCAGGATCCTTACGTAGCTGAATCAGGCGTCGGTACCAGGAATAGAGAGAATCCGGATCATGGCGCTGCGATGCCAGATTGATCCGAGGATAATTCTCATTTACTTCAAGCCATGCCTTGCCGCTGGTAAAACCAGCCTGGGGGCTGTCGTCCCACTGGAAAGGAGTGCGGGAATTATCACGACAGAAGCGTCCCACCAGACGGATGGCTTCCTCTGCCGGATAGCCGGCCTCCAGAGCAACCCGATAGGCATCGATAGTAGAGATATCATCTACCTGATCGATCGAGTGATAGTTTACATTTTCCATGCCGATCTCCTGCCCCTGGAACATAAATGGCAGACCCTTGAGAGAGAAGTTCAGGGTGGCCAGCATCTTCTTGGCATAAGGGCCATAGGCCGGATCTGCCACATCCTCCTTCTTCAGATAACGGCTGACACCACGAGGTTCATCATGATTCTCGATGATATTGGCTACATAACCGATACCCTCCGTCATGGCCTGCGCCTGATAGAGACAGGATCGGTAATCGTCTGCCGTGATATCCGGCATGGCATGAACACCCAGGTCGGAGTGGCCCCAGACGACGGAGCTGAAGTCGAACTTGGTGGAGAAATATCCGTGATCTCCGATATAGGCCGGCAGCTCTTCTGCTTTTTCATTAAATAATTCGCCCACAGTAAAAGCGTGGTGAGGCTCGAAACAGACGTCCCGGAGCTCTCCCAGGAATTCGCCGATACCATGCGCTTCCTCCAGCATGCGGGAGATATTACATAAACCATCCTCACGATCTGCCGGATAGCTGGTCCAGGAGGAGGTCTTCTTAATATTTACGATGGCATCAATACGGAAGCCGGAGATACCCTTGTCCAGCCACCAGTTGACCATCTTATAGATCTCCTGGCGCAGGGCAGGATTCTCCCAGTTCAGATCCGGCTGCTTCTTATGGAAGACATGCAGATAGAGCTTGTCCGGATGCCCCGGCAGCTCATCCCAGACGCTGCCACCGAAGTAGGAACGCCAGTTGCAAGGCTTCTCGCCGGTATTGTCCTCCAGATAGAAGTAGGCTCCGTAAGGTCCGTCCGGGTCCTGGCAGGCCTTCTGAAACCAGATATGCTCGTCGGAACAGTGATTGACTACCAGATCCATAAGAATGTGGATCTTCCTTTTCTTTGCTTCCGCGATCAGTCGATCCATATCCTCCATGGTGCCGAAGCGAGGATCGATATTATAATAATCAGAGATATCATAGCCCTGATCTGCCAGCGGAGAGCAGTAGATTGGTGAGATCCACAGGATCTCGATGCCCAGCTCCTGCAGATAATCCAGTTTATCGATGATTCCGGGGATATCCCCGATGCCATCTCCATTGCTGTCATAAAAGCTCTTTGGGTATATCTGGTAAGCAACCTTACCATGCCACCATTTCTTTTCCATATGTTTTTAATCCTTTCATTTCTTTAATCGAATAATCATATCCTGTGGTGCGGCTTAAGCCGCCAGTTTATTTTAAATGAATTGTAGTATTTTGTGGCGCAACACAAGTCGCCTGTTCATTTCAAATGAATTGTAATGTCTTTAAGAGGTACAGCCATCCGGTCAGGCTAAATGCACTGAGCATGGTGGTTAACATGACCGTACTGGATGTCAGGGTGCCTTCATGCCCCATATTGCGGGCCATAACGAAGCAGCTGACGGTAGTCGCAGAGCCCAGCATGACCAGAATGGCTACTAATTCCTTCTCCCGGAAGCCCAGAAAGACTGCCAGCGGAAGAAAGATCGCAGCAAATCCCACCAGCTTGATGAAGGCAGCTGTCAGTGCGGGACGAAGCTTGTGGAAGGCCTTACTTAAGTCAAAGGTGGCTCCCATAGCCATGAGACCCATGGGTGATGCTACATTTGACAGATTGGTCACTGTCTTCAGAAGAATACCCTCCAGAGGAATGCGCAGGGCAGACCAGAGGATACCGATCACGATGGCGTCGATGATCGGATTGGTTAAGATATTCTTCAGGGTTTTACGAATCAGAGCCTCATCAATCCCCTTCCGCTCCGGAGAGAAGAGGGAGAGCACGATGACAGCCATGATATTATAAAGTGGGACACTGCCGATGATCATCATGGAGGCCATGCCTGCATTGCCGTAGATATTCTGGATGAAGGCGATACCCAGGAGGGCCGCACTGCTTCGGTAGGAGGCCTGGATGAATTCTCCCTGGATGGACCGGTCCTTCCACAGGAAGGATAGGAGTGTCACCAGAGTGATGCTGGCAATGGTGACAAAGAAGCAGAAGGCGACGAAACGGATGTCAAATAGCTCCTGCAGGTCCACAGTAGCCAGATCCTTGAAGACCAGGAGGGGGAGAGGCACCTGGAAGACGAAGCGGTTCATCTTATTGGCCAGAGTGTCGTCCAGCCAGCCAATCTTATGAAAGAATAAGCCCAATATCATCATGAGAAAGATGGGCATGGTTGCATTTAAACTAAATATCAGATTCTGCATAGTAACACTTCCTTATTATGCGCCTGCGCGCGAGTCTGAATGAAATCGAACGAATTCATCATGAACATATCAGTCATGAGCCTAGTATAACACAAGTCAGGCAAAAACGAATGCTTTAATCTGACAATTAGCCAAAAGATGAAAGCTTACGCCGGAAGTCCCGGCAATCTAAAAGGATGACAGCAAACCGGCTCAATCTGACAATAGGACCTGCGAACGAGTTTTAATAAACGAGAGTGCGGGATATTCCAAACAAAGCAGTAAAACAGGGTATATAATGAGAAAAAGCTATCGATAAAGGGCGCATAAGAAGAGGAGGAGGCAACATGAGTAAAAAAATAGTGATCATTACCGGAAGTCCCCGTGCAAATGGCAATTCCAATACGATTGCTGCAGCATTTGCCAGCGGAGCTATGGCAGCGGGACACCAGGTAGAGATCTTTGATGCAGCGACGGCGACTCTGTCCGGCTGTCACGGCGAGCAGAACTGTATTAAGAAGGGTTGTTGTGGTTTAAAGGATGATACGGCAAGATTAAATGATCTGATGAGATGGGCGGATGTGATGATCTTAGCTTCGCCATTATACTGGAAGGGCTTCACCTCTCAGATCAAGAGAGCCATAGATATCTTCTATCAGTATTTATTCCCGAAGGGCAAGAGCGAGCTTACGGTCAAGGAGGCAGGCCTCATCGCAACCGGTATGAGTCCGGATGGCATGTCCTTTGATTGTATCGTCGGAGAGTATAAGTTTATCACCGAGTCTCTTGGTCTGGAGAACCGCTTTACTCTGCTCTGTCCGGGACTTGGCGGAATCGACGCGATCAAGGATCATCCGATCTTCTTAGAGACAGCCATCAAGTACGGCATGGAGATCTGAGATAATAAGAAGGGACAGAAGATTGGAATGATCTTCTGTCCCTATTTTAATTATTTATAGATATACTGATAATATACTGTTCCGACATCGCTATATCCATAGCCCTTAATGTATGGAACAATCTTAATATAGTTGGTAGCTTTCTTTTTATATTTACTCTTGATCGCTACTTTTTTCTTCTTGGCAGAACCCATCTTTACAACCTTATACTTCTTGAATCCGGATGTGGAGCTGGTCTTAGAGATGTAGATGGCATATTTTGTTACATTGGTGCCTTTCTTCAAGGTCAGTGTACAGCCCTTTTTAGTGGATTTTGCTACAGTGCTTGCTGTGGCCAGGTCGAAATGACGGAGGACACTCCAGTTTCTGCTGTAATAGGTCTGTCCGTTGGAATAATTCTTAAAATAATATTTTACACGATATTTATAGTCTTTATTTGCAGCAATGGAAATATAGCTGGATGAACTGGAAAATGTGTAAGTTCCCACCTTGGTATTGCCTTTATATAATTCGAGAACAACACCGGAGCTTGCGGAATCAACCGTAGGAACACTTGCTGCAAAAGCAACCTTTTTCGTATAGATTAAAACGGAGCTTACTCCAAAGTTGCCCTTGGCTACAGTGCTTGGGAGCGTGTTGGCATAAGTGCTGGATGTATAGTTATAAGAATAACCGGAGCTATAGGTTAAAGTATAGGACAGCGTAAATCTGCTGCCATAGTTTTTCGGCAGACCGGTGAAGGTAGCAGAAGTAGCAGTATTACTTACTGTTTTGGAATATAAGCCATCTGCTGAGCTGATTGTGAACTGGCTTGCGGTCGCGCTTTCTGTCTGCCAGTTCCAGGAAAATGTGATAGTGCTTTCCGTACAGGAACTCTGCTTAAAATTCTGTACATAAGCCTGGCTCGGCACCTTGATCACTGCGATCAGAACAAGTGCAGCGATAAGACTGAGCATGATTTTTTGTAATTTTTTCATAAAGTCCTCCTTCTTATGTGGGCCTTGCAGACACAGGACGCCTGCAAGAGCATCGAATTATATTCCTTTACATTGTAGCATGGATTGATATTATGTGACAATAAAAAGATGCAACTCTATTGCAATAACAGTTTTATTTTTTAGCCCTATGAAAAATCATCGCGTATAAATGATTAACCACTCAGAGATCCACTAAGATCTGCGAGTGATTGTCACAGAAAGATAAAGTCATGATATGAGGACTTCCATAGTATACAAAAGAAAGAAGTCCCCTATTACAGAAATCAGAAGGCTTTCTGACTTCTCAAATATCAGGAGGTATATATTATGAAAGAAAAAAAGAAAAACAGCCGGATCAATCATCTGGCGGATACATGTCCGGCACTCTTCGGAGTCGCAAGCTTAGTCATTATGTTAGGAGCATTATTATTCCTTGATCTCAGTTCCAATCCGGTGAACATGGGTCTGGTGAGATTAGGAGCAGCCGGAGTGGTTGCCTTACTTCTCTATCCGGTCTTTGGCCTGGATTATCTGAAGAAGCCATGGAAGGGCTGGAAAGCTATTCCTGAAATGGGAAAAGTTCTGAGTGTCATATCGATTCTCTTTCTTCTCATAGGAGGAATCGTGGCAGCCTTTGCAGGAAGCGGAATAAAAACCTGGCTGTGTGATTGCATCCCATATGCCTTTTTATTCCTGGCCGTAGGTATCTTCGAGGAAATCGTTTGCAGACAGGCCCTCTTTATGACACTGGCCAGACAGTTCCGCTCTCATAAGTACGGTACTCTGACTGCTGCAGTGATCGCATCTCTGATCTTTGGTATGATCCATGTGGTCTTCGAGCTGTCCTTCACTCCGGCAGGCATCATTACCGCCATCGGTAAGATCGTAGAATGTGCTTTTACTGCCATGGTACTCTGTGGCATGCTCTATAAGAGCAAGAATCTCTGGGTACCGATCCTGGTACACGCTTTCTTCGATTTCAGTGCCTTCAGTACATCTATCGCAGTCAGCGGTTACGCAGAGATCGGTTCTTATGTTAAGACCGATATGTCAACAGAGACTTTATCCGTGATCGCCGTATACCTGGTAGAGACCTTGATCCTCTTGCCGGCAGTCATCCATGTAGTTAAGCTCTTTCTGGCAGAAGAACAGACAAGCAGGAGCTTATCAAAAAAATATCATTCCAGGCAAAAAATACAGGCCACAAAACATTTGCTTTATGAAACTCTGTAGAAACAATGCAAGAATATGCCATATTTATTATACATATTTCCTAAAAAAATGCCTGAAAGAACAAAAAAGGATAGTATCACCTGTAAAAAATCTCTTTAGAAGATTGTCAAAAAAAGTTATAATCTATGCAGAAACTGTTGCGAGGAGGCAACACAAACTTTGTCTTTATTTAATTGAAAAGGAGATTGATTATTATGGCAGTGAATCGTTTCGTATTGAATGGAATTTCTTATCATGGACATGGCGCTATTCAGGAGATCCCTGGAATCATCAAATCCAAAGGCTATACAAAAGCTTTCGTAGCTTCCGATCCTGACCTTGTTAAATTTGGCGTAGCAGCTAAGGTTACAGATCTGTTAGCAGAGAACGGTATCGAGTTCGAGCTTTATTCCGATATTAAGCCAAACCCAACAATCGAGAACATCCAGCATGGTGTTGATGCTTACAAGGCATCCGGCGCTGACATGATGATCACTATCGGTGGTGGTTCCTCCATGGATACCGGTAAAGGTATTGGTATCATCGTTAACAACCCAGAGTTCTACGATGTTCGTTCCCTGGAAGGACTTTCCCCAACATCCAAACGTACTGTATTCACCATCGCTGTTCCTACAACAGGTGGTACAGGTGCTGAGTCCACCATCAACTACGTTGTAACAGACGTTGAGAAGAAACGTAAATTCGTATGTGTAGATGCGAATGATATCCCTGATATCGCAGTCGTTGACCCTGATATGATGTCCTCTATGCCTAAGGGCCTCACAGCTTCCACAGGTATGGATGCTCTGACACATGCTATCGAAGGTTATACCACAGCTGCAGCCTGGGAGTTAGCTGACTGCCTCGACCTTAAGTCCATCCAGCTGATCGCTAAGAACCTTCGTAAAGCAGTTGAGAACGATCCTGACGGACGTGAAGGTATGGCTCTTGCTCAGTACGTAACAGCTATGGCATACTCCAACGTAGGTCTTGGTATCGCTCATTCCATGGCTCATACACTCGGTGCTGTATATGATACTCCACACGGTGTTGCTTGTGCTATGATGCTTCCTATCGTTATGGAATTCAATCAGGAATACACAGGAACCAAGTTCAAAGATATCGCAGAAGCATTTGATGTAGATACAACCGGTATGACTCCTGCAGAGTACCGCAAGGCAGCAATCGATGCAGTTCGTCAGCTTTCTGTTGATGTTGGTATCCCAACCAAGCTTGATATCAAAGAAGAAGACCTTCCATTCCTTTGCGAATCCGCTAAGGCTGATGCTTGTGCTCCAGGTAACCCAAGACCAGCTGACATCGCTGATTTCGAAGCTATGTTCCGTCAGATTATGTAATCTGCCATCCATTCAATACATAGGATAAGAATATTTCTTAAGAGAATATCTGGCCGTCCCGGTTTACCGGGACGGTTTTTTATTGTATTATAATATAAGGGAAATAGAATGATATTATATAAGGAAGACAGAATTGCGGGATGATAGCTGTGGGTTTTCTATGAGATCAAGGGATCCTCTCTCCGGGATCCGGAATAGAGAAAGGGTGTAAGATTATGCTGAAAGATTATAAACCGACATATCGCTCCAAGCTTCGTACGCCGGATGAGGCAGTGCAGGTGGTCAAGGATGGGGACTGGATCGATTATACCTCCTCGGTAGGTAAGCCGGTGCTCCTGGACCAGGCCCTGGCCCGCAGGAGAGATCAGCTTTATGATGTGAAGATTCGTGGTAATCTGATCAGTGGACCTATCGAGGTGGCAGAGTGCGATGAATCGCAGGAACATTTCATCTATCACAGCTGGCATTGCTCCGCCTACGAGCGGAAACTATGTGACCGGGGACTCTGTTATTATATTCCTATGGTCTTCCATAATAATGCAGCCTATTATCAGTATTTTCTCCATGTAAATGTGGTGATGGTTTCCGTCTCTCCTATGGATAAGCATGGATATTTCAATTATTCGGCCAACACAGGTGTGGCTGCGCCTATTGTGCGTAATGCGGATATCGTCATCGTGGAGGTAAATGAATACCTGCCCAAGCTTCATGGCGGATATGATGAATGCATCCATATCTCAGAAGTGGATTATATCGTCGAGGGGCATCACGATCCATTTCCGGAGAATCCTCCGGTCATACCGAATGAGATCGATAAGAAGATCGCAGATCAGGTGATCTCCCATATCGTGGATGGCAGCACCCTTCAGCTGGGTATCGGAGGTATCCCCAATGCCATCGGAGAGATCATCGCTCAGTCGGATCTGAAGGATCTGGGCATGCACACAGAGCTGTGCTCGGATGCCTATCTGAGTATCTTTAATGCGGGTAAATTAACCAACAAATATAAGACCATCAATCGTGGTAAGAGTGTTCTGGGAGTGGCGATCGGTTCCAAGGAGCTCTATGAATGGCTGGATGATAATCATGGTGTGGCAGTTTTTCCTCTGGAGTATGTAAATAATCCGACCATCATCGGACAGATAGACAATATGGTTTCTATCAATAGCTGTGTGGCCATGGATCTCTACGGCCAGGTGTCCTCCGAGAGCTTTGGCTCCAGGCAGATCAGCGGTACCGGAGGACAGCTGGACTTTCTGATCGGAGCTTCGGCATCCCACGGTGGTAAGGCCTTCCTCTGTATGCGCTCCACCAGAAAGGATAAAAACGGAGTGGTCCGATCTCGTATCCTGCCGCAGTTTAATGGGGATATTATCACCTCCCCCCGCAGCCAGGTATATTTTCTGGCGACGGAGTACGGTGTAGTAAATATGGAAGGACGTTCGACCTGGGAGAGAGCGGAGGCACTGATCTCCATCGCGCATCCGGATTTTCGTGAGGAACTGATCCGGGAGGCGCAGAAGAGGAAGATCTGGCGCAGGTCTAATAAGAGATAGGGAGGTTATTATGAGATACTATATCTCGGATCTGCATTTTTATCATGAACGATTAAATGAATTCATGGATTGCCGGGGCTTTCAGAGTGTGGATCAGATGAATGAGACCATGATACATCGATGGAATGAGAAGGTCCGGCCTAAGGATGAGGTGGTTATCCTGGGAGATCTGTCCATGGGCACGGTAAAGCAGACCAATGAATTACTGGATCGATTAAATGGCCTGCTCTATCTCGTCATCGGCAACCATGACCGGCGTTATCTGGACGATTCCAGCTTCCGCAAGGAGAGGTTCGTCTGGATCAAGCCTTATGCAGAGATGAGGGATAATAAACGCAAGGTGATTCTGTCCCATTATCCCATCTTCTGCTACAATGGGCAGTACCGCAGAGATAATCATGGCAATCCCATGACCTACATGCTCTACGGCCATGTGCATGATACCAGAGATGAGTATCTGGTCCGTCAGTTCAAGCGGATGACCAGAGAGACCTTATATCAGAGTAAATATGACAAAGAACCCAGACCGATCCCCTGTAATATGCTGAATACCTTCTGTATGTATTCGGATTACAGGCCATTAAGTCTGGATGAATGGATAGAAAATCATCATAAAAGAGAGGCCTGGTAAGGCCGAAGACAGGTGTGAAGAGGGGGAATTCCTTCCTTATACCTGTCTTCTTTTGTCTTTGTCAAAATTAAAGTTTTAACTGCCATAAACAAAATGGAAAAAAAGATTTGCTATGATATAATTTATACAATAATCTTTTTCTTCCTTATTAAATACAATTAATATAAAATATAATTATTATCAATTATTGATATTAAAAAAATGTCAAATTTGATAAAAAATGATGTCAACATTACATTTTCTGTGATAGAGATATTTTTTTTTCATCATTTACTGAATGATCACAGATGATAAAACAGACCTGAGCCGGGATGGATGGCGGAGCGGTTACATTTTTACTCATGTGATTTCTATGGTCTGTTCAGAGAGTCCTGAAGCATATGATGTGAGAAGGATATTATGACATATGACACTATTTTCTATGTTGGGAATTGTGTATCATAGGATAGATTCTTTCCATGCGGTGGAGGCTGCGGGAGGTTTTCCGAACTGTTTTATGAATAAGATCCGGAAAGGAGGGCGCTTTATGAATATCGGTATATTAGAATATGATAAGAACATATCAAGAGAACTGAAAGAGATCGTATCGCATGAGTGTCCTCAGGTCAATATGGTCGTGTGGGAGAGAGAGGAAGAGATGAAGCAGTCCATGACGGATGGACCGGTCTATAAGATATTATTTTTATCTCTGGAGGAGAATCCCAGGGAGATCATCGCCTACTCCAAGCGGTTACAGGATCTGAATCCGGACCTGAAGATTATCTATTTATCGGAGCTGAATGAGACGATCTTCGAAGTATTTGAAGCTGCACCGACCTATGTATTATCCAAGCCGCTGAATGAGGAATATGTGAGGCAGGCTATACAGAAGGCCCTGCGTGAGCTGGCGGTCACGGGAGACAAGCTCTTTACCATCATCAACAAGCAGGGGATTTTCACCATTCCTTATGATGAGATCTACTATGTGGAGAGTGATAAGCGCAAGCTGAATATCTATGGTGAGGAGGGATTAGTCCGAAGCATTAATCTCAAGATATCCGATTTTCTTACCTATGAGCATGGGGACAGCTTTCTGCAGTGTCATAAGAGCTATGCAGTGAATCTCAAGCATATCTCTCAGCTGGAGAAGTACCAGATCGTCCTGAAGAATGGCGCGACTCTGCCGATCAGTCAGTCTCGTTATACGGAGACCAAGGCCGGATATGTGGAGTATCTGGAGAATGAATAATCATATATCCTATATTATGGTGCGACGCATGTCGCATGAAGATTTAGATTTAAATTATAATCCATGGCATAGACAGATCTGTGCCATGGATTTATTTGTTTCATGGATTGATTCAATTATTTATTATGTTCGGACCAGTGGTTTTAAAGCCCGGGATTGGACATATTTTGGCTCTTATCGGTTAATTTTGGCAAGTCGATGTTTTTAATAAAAATTCAGCCAGTCCTTGATCAGGTCATCGATATTCTCGTAGAGCTTATCCTTCTCATGCTCTGTCGGGTTGTCTACATAGATACCACCGGAGCATACCACATGCTTGCCGGTCTTTTTGCTGAGCTCATCTGCCACATAGATGCAGAAGGTCTCTTCCGGATTCTCCAGCGTTGTGATGATCGAGATGTTGGACTGGGGCACCTCCGGATCATCCGGTTCCGGCTCCGGGCAGGCATAGGCTACGCAGCCCATGTATGGGACATCGCCGCCTGTGAGGATAACCTGGAGATCCTCGCCGACCGGGATGATCTCCATCTGGATCTTGGTGAATAATAAGACTCTATGTAATTTCATGAGATACCTCCTGTGATCATGGCTATCATGAAGAATCCTCCTGTCTGTCGTGAGGATGCCTCATGATCTTCTGGAACAATAGTAATCGCTGACCTTAGTTTATCATGGAATATCTTTCTCAACAAGTCATGTCCTGCCGGAGGACTTTCTTTTTTGTCTGTTTTGCTCCCTCGAAAATCCTCTGTCGGATTCGGAAAAAGAAAGAGATTAATACAGCAGAGTGAATTTAAGAGCGAATTTATCGGAAAAGAAATAAAAAACTTCATAAATTAATGTACATTTCCTTTGAATCTGTGGTACAATAGGGAATCATTGTTTTGACCCATGATATGTAAAAGATGATACACGCTCCGCGAAGATGCACAGAGATTCGTGGGCGAGTCTTGAATTTATAGAAGGAGAGTAAGAAAATATGGTTACAGTTCGCGAGATTTACAAAAACCGTGAAGCCTACATCGGCCAGAAGATTACTGTCGGCGGATGGGTAAGAAGTATCCGTGGTTCCAAGCATTTTGGTTTCCTCGTACTTCATGATGGTACATTTTTTGAGACATTACAGGTTGTATACGGAGAGCAGTTAGATAACTTTGCTGCAGTATCCAAGTGGAATGTTGGTTCCGCAGTGATCGTGGAGGGTACTCTGGTTGCTACACCGGATGCCAAACAGCCATTTGAGATCCAGGCAGACTCCATCGTGCTGGAGGGCGCATCCGCACCGGATTATCCACTGCAGAAGAAGAGACATACCTTAGAGTATTTAAGAAGTATCTCCCACCTTCGTCCGAGAACCAATACCTTCCAGGCGGTCTTCCGTGTACGTTCTCTGGCAGCTTTCGCTATCCATCAGTTTTTCCAGGAGCAGGGCTTCGTTTATGTACATACCCCGATCATCACCGGTAGTGATGCAGAGGGTGCCGGCGAGATGTTCCAGGTTACTACCATGAATCTGAATGATCTTCCTAAGACGGAGGATGGAGCAGTGGATTACAGCCAGGACTTCTTCGGTAAGAGCACCAATCTTACGGTATCCGGTCAGCTGAACGGTGAGGTGTATGCACAGGCCTTCCGTAATATCTATACATTTGGTCCTACCTTCCGTGCGGAGAATTCCAACACAGCAAGACATGCAGCTGAGTTCTGGATGATCGAGCCGGAGATGGCATTTACAGACCTCAAGGGTGATATGGAGGTCGCTGAGGCTATGCTGAAGTATGTCATCCGTTATGTCATGGAGAACGCACCGGAAGAGATGAACTTCTTTAATAAGTTTGTGGATAAGGGACTCATCGAGCGTCTGGAGCATGTGGTGAACTCCGACTTCGGCTGTGTGACTTACACAGAGGCAGTGGAGATCCTTGCTAAGAATAATGATAATTTTGAGTATAAGGTATCCTGGGGTACCGATCTGCAGACAGAGCATGAGAGATATCTGACAGAGCAGATCTACAAGCGTCCGGTATTCGTCATCGATTATCCGAAGGAGATCAAGGCCTTCTACATGAAGCTGAATGAGGATAATAAGACAGTGGCTGCCATGGATTGTCTGGTTCCGGGCATCGGCGAGATCATCGGCGGAAGCCAGAGAGAGGACGATTACGACAAGCTCTTAAAGCGTATCACAGATGCCGGTATGGCGATGGAGACCTATGATTTCTATCTGGATCTTCGTAAATACGGTTCCACCCATCACTCCGGCTTCGGTCTGGGCTTTGAGCGTCTGATCATGTACTTAACCGGTATCGGCAACATCCGTGACGTATTACCATTCCCAAGAACCGTAAATAACTGTGAATTATAATCATATAGCATGCTGTTTCTGACAGTTTATCAAGCATCAAGGTCTTCAGGATACTGCATATGTGCGGTATTTTGAGGACCTTTTTTTCTTTGTGAAAACAAGAGATTGCATTCCAGCACAACATTTTCCCTAAAAATAACAGATATGTGATTTGTCTTTTTGTAAGAATCGTGTATAATCATAATTAGTGTTCGAATCGAAGTAGAACAAAGAGGATATATTTTATATTTGAATCGTTTCGATCCGGGTAAATGGGAGTAAATGCCTGTGATAGGAAGAAGCAGGGTGTTAATGTAAACTGGGATATATAGAGAAAGATACATATTCAGATAAGATATGGTTTCTATAAGGAAATATATCGAGGGGAGGATGTCTATATGCCGAAATGGATTGATTTGAATGAGATCGATGATGATCTTCTGATTGGTAATATTAATCTGGGAGGAAAGAGTATCATACAGGAACAGCTGGCAGAGAAGGTGTCGACCTATTATCAGCCGGCCGAGGAGGATAGCGGCTATCAGCCGAAGAAGTTCCGGGCCTCTTATGACGAGGAGGAGGAAGAGACCTATACCCCGAAGAAGTTTACCTTTGCGCCGGATAGCTACGGGAAGGATGAGCTGGCATTCCGGCAGTCAGGATCTGATCTGACAGGGTCAGGACAGGATGCCGCTACCGTTAAGCGGCCGGATCTTGATACTGCTTATCCGGGATATGGGGCGTCCGCTTATAAGGCCAGCGCTTCTGCTTATCAGCCGTCAGAGATGGACTTTCTTGATGCCATGGAGCCAGCTAAGAAGAGCATGACCATCTTCTTCCTGATCGATGTGTCCAAGAGTATGAAGGGGACCAAAATCGGTTCACTGAATTCTACCATGGAGGAGCTGCTGCCGTCTCTGATCGGTGTCGGCGAGGCGACCACAGAGGTGAAGATCGCGGTGATGAAGTTCTCTACCAAGGTGGAGTGGATGACTCCGCAGCCGGTCCGGATCGAAGAGTATCAGAGCTGGACCCGTCTGGAGCCGGAGGGACTGACCTTCATGGGCGATGCTTTCCTGGAGCTGTCCAGGAAGCTATCGAGAAATAGTTTTCTGAATTCACCGTCCTTGTCCTTCGCACCGGTGATCTTCCTCTTATCCGATGGTACGCCGAATGATAACTGGCAGAAGGGTCTGGCGACCCTGCAGGAGAATAAATGGTTCCAGTATGGTCTTAAGATCGCTCTGGGTATCGGATCGGAAGTGGATATGGATGTACTGCGTGCCTTCACGGGGAATGATGAGCTGGCGGTTCAGGCCAAGACGGCGGATCAGCTGCGAGAGCTGGTCAAGATGCTGGCAGTGACCTCCTCTCAGATCGGCAGCCGCAGTCTGGCACTGGTGGATGACAGTCCGGCCGGAGCAGGAAGGAACAGCTTCCGTGCAGGCTATGGTCAGAGCAGGATGGCGAACTTACATGCTGGCGGCAGCACCGTGTCAGCTTCTGAGGCAGCGGCATCTCAGGCCAAGCAGCAGCTTCTGGTGCAGGAGATCCGGGAGGGTACCCGGGATATCCTGGGGGAGGCCGTGGATCTGGACGCTGTGAATTTTGATGAGGGCTGGTAAAGAATTACAGGACAGAAGATAAAAAGAGAGATCAGGTTAGCAGATGGTCTGTCAGGATAGAATCCTGCTCAGACAGATCCGATGTATGGCTGCCTGGTTGATATAGAAGGATGATGAATTATGGGTATGAGAGAGTTGAAGATCGGTGAGCGTATCCCTATGGAGAAGGGCGGCGAGGCGGTCATATCCCGGGAGCTGGGACGTGGTGGTCAGGGCATCGTCTATCAGGTGCGCTACCGAGGTAAGGAATATGCTCTGAAGTGGTATTTTATCAGCCGCATCAGAGATCCGAAGGCATTTCGTGATAATCTGAGGAAGAATATCGAGGATGGAGCGCCGAATGATCAGTTTATCTGGCCGCTCTTCCTGACAGAGACCAAGGCCAATGGCGCTTTCGGTTATCTGATGGAGCTGGCGCCGAGAGGCTATGAGTCCTTCACGGATATTTATAATGGCTATCGCTGGGAGAAGCCCCGTGTCAAGGGACAGCCGGCCCGTAAGGTGACGGTTCGATTTGCATCCCTGGATGTGATGATCACGGCAGCCATCAATATTGTTAAGGCCTTCCGCGAGCTGCATCTGTGCGGTAAGAGCTATCAGGATCTGAATGATGGTGGCTTCTTCATTGATGTGAGGACCGGTCATGTCCTGGTCTGCGACTGTGACAATGTGGCAGCGGACGGTGATAATTTCGGCATCGGAGGTATGCCTGGCTTCATGGCACCGGAGGTTGTAAAAGGAATCCGGAAGCCGGATGTACTGACGGATCGTTATTCTCTGGCCGTGGTTTTATTTAAATTATTCTTCCGCGGGGATCCCCTGGAGGGCAGTAAGGTTCTGAAATGTGTCGTGATGACGGAGGAGAATGATCTGATTCACTATGGTAAGGATCCGGTCTTTATCTACGATCCGCAGAATGCGTCCAACCGTCCGGTTAAAGGTGTACATGATAATGTGATCCGCCTCTGGCAGATCTATCCGGAGTATATCCGGCAGGCCTTCACGATCTCCTTTACCTATGGGATTCAGGAGCCCAATACCCGTATCATCGAGAAGAACTGGATTCAGATGCTGATCCAGCTTAAGCTGGATATCGTTCACTGCACCTGTGGCCGCGTGACATTTGCTTCTGCCTTCGACAAGAGCGGAGAGCATACCTTAAGCTGCAGTCGCTGTGGTACGACCATCTATACCCTGGGTGTGAACAATTACGAGTTTCCTCTGGTGCAGGGAGCCAGACTTTATCGCTGTCTGACCGAGAAGAGTAACGATGATTTCGAGACAGTGACCGGAGAAGTGATTGAGAATCGTCTCAAGAGAGGACTCTTCGGTATCAAGAATCTGTCCCGGCAGACCTGGAAGGCCACTTTTCCGGATGGCAGTGTCCGTGAGGTGGGACCTGGTAAGGGTGTCCCTATCTGGAAGGGCTTAAAGATAGATTTTGCGGAGACAGTGAAGGCAGAGATCCTGCTGTAGGAGATATGAAGAGGTCAGGGCCTGCGAGCGGGTCCTGACTTTAGAGGATAGAATAAATATGACATATGAAAACTTAGTAACTCTGACTGATATCCGGGAGGAGATGCGTCGTGTCAAGGATGCGGAGACGGGAAAGAGAGTTATGAAGCCGGTGTATTTCGCCGGTATGAGAGCTCTCCTGGAAGGTGCCTTCTCCTTTGCCGGATTCTTCGAGCGCATGCATCAGGAAGGCAGAGTCTATACGGGAGATGATCCTTCCGCTTTCTTATTTCATCTGAGCAGTGGCCAGGCAGAGTGCTGTGTCACAGAGCTCTTTGAGGCAGTGGACGAGCAGGGGGAAGTGATCAAAGAGTATGAGGAAGGGAAAAATGTCCTGGCCATCACAGAGTTTGCCGCTCCGGAGCTGCTCGAAGCACTTCGGGATGAGAAGCCATTACATTTTAACGTGGAGACGGACCGATATTTCATGGCAGTCTTCCTCTTCGAATATTTCTTCCATACCGGATCGCCCTTTGAGGGAAAGATGATGGTGAATCGCTGTTTCTTATCGCCGATGGAGAAGGAGCTCTACCGTGTGGACCAGGGCATCTTCTGCATGGACTACGGCGAGCATGAGAATCAGCCGGTTAAGGGGATTCAGGATAAGCTGATCCGCTACTGGCCGGTCTACCCGGAGCTTCTCCGTAAGATGTTCCTGCGGGCTTTTATGAATGGCGGTATCTCCGCGGAGTTCCGTCCGTCTGCCGTGGACTGGATGCAGGGATTCGTTCAGCTGATGATGGATTATAAGGAGTGCAGCTGTGGTTTCCATGACTATTCCTTCCGTCTGCAGCCACAGGAGAATGGAACCCGGACCTGCCCGAATTGCGGCAAGGTATATTATCCGCTGACCAATGGTATGGATACCATCTGGCTGGCGGAGGGACAGAAGCTCTATGAGTGTCAGACGGGACGCATCCCATTTCACAAGGATGTGGTGACGGCTCTTGTGGTGGAGAATAAACAGCATAAGGGCTTATACGGGATCAAGAATCTCAGCAAGGGGGTCTGGCGCGGGATCTATCCGGATGGTAAGACCAGGGATATCGGAGAGAATCAGGGGATCCCCATCTGGAATGGCATGCGGGTTCGCTTCGAGACCGGAGAGGACTGGTTCCTGCGGCTGAATATGACGGAGCTTGCGGAAGCGGAGGATGAAGATCCGTGTCTTACGGAAGAGACAGCGGATCGGTCCTGCTCAGAAGAGTGACGGACGCGATAAGACAGATCCAGCCAGGATAGATACGGATAAAGCAGATAAGGATAAGATAGAGATAAAGAAGATACGAGTGAATTAGATACGAATAAAGCAGATACGGATAAGATAGATTGAAAGAGAAAGGATGAGAGATATGAGTCATTATGATGAGATAGATCCTTTAGAGACCATGGCGCCTGCCAAGAAGAGTATGGTAATCTTCTTTCTGGTCGATACTTCCACCAGCATGGAAGGCAGTAAATTAGAATCCCTGAATAAGGTCATGGCGGATGTTTTACCGGAGCTGATCGGTGTCGGTGAGGCAGGAACAGATGTGAAGATCGCCATCCTGTCCTTTGCTTCCGGCTGTGAATGGATCACTCCGGAGCCTGTCCTGATTGAAGAATATCAGAGATGGGAGAATCTGAAGGCAGATGGTGTGACGGATCTGGGCGACGCCTGTGAAGAATTATGCAGTAAGCTGTCTCGCAATAGCTTCCTGCGCTCCCCATCCCTGTCCTATGCGCCGGTGATCTTCCTGATCACGGATGGTTATCCGACGGATAATTATCAGAAGGGCTTTGATATGCTGAAGAAGAACCGTTGGTTCAAGTATGGCCTGAAGATCGCTCTGGCCATCGGTTCCAATGTGGATATGGATGTTCTCCGTGAGTTCACGGAGGATGAAGAGCTGGTTCTGCAGGCTTACGGTGCCGATATGCTGAAGAAGCTGGTGCGTGAGATCGCAGTGACCTCCTCCAAGATCGGCAGCACCAGTATGACCTTGACAGAGGCGGAAGGCAGAGAGCGTACTCTGGCCGATGTAGCCGGTAGCAAGAAGGAAGCTATGGTGGAAGCGGTGCAGGAGATGAAACAGGATATCCTGGGCGTGGAGGACCTGACAGACCTCGAGGACATGGATATCGAATTTGATGAGGGCTGGTAGGATGATGAAGGGCATACATGCCACTGTGATCGGAGAGAGTCATATCCGGAGAGACCTGGTGTGTCAGGACGCTTCCGGTGTCTATGTCGGGGAGGATTTCGGTATCGCAGTAGTGGCAGATGGCCACGGAAGCGCCAAACATTTCCGCAGTGATGTCGGCTCCAAGATCGCGGTGAAGATATCCATAGAATTATTAAAAAAATATATGAAGCAGGCAGATTTTAAGACCCAGTTCCTGCAGCATCCCCGCTTTATCCTGCAGCAGATGGAGAAGCAGATTCTCATGAAGTGGCGGGAGGCCGTGGAGGAGTATCATAAGGAGAATCCTCTGACGGAGGAGGAGCTTGCCAGGATGTCCCCGGAGGAACGTGCCAGAACCAGACTGGTGACCATCTACGGCTCTACGGTGCTGATCGCTGTGATCGCCGATGGCTTCTCCTACGGTATGCTCCTGGGTGATGGAGGCCTGGTGGTCATGTCCAGGGAGAATGAGTTCTACATCCCGGTGGAGGATCCCAATTCTCATGCCAATTATACCTCTTCCCTGTGTAATACCAATGCGGTAAAATATTTTCAGCACTGGTACTCGGAGGAGAAACCGGCAGCCATGTTCGTGTCCACGGATGGCTTGTTCAAATCCTTTGCCTGTGAGGAGGATTTCCTTCGTTATCATGGCCTGATCACCCAGATGCTGTCCGATCCGGACAAGGCCAGAAGGAGCCTGGAGAGGAATTTTGAGAAGCGGACTCGTGAGGGCAGCGGAGATGATATCTCCATGGCTCTGATCTATGATGAGAGCTGTTTTCAGCCCTGAGGAAGAATTGGATAAATTGTGGATAGATAAGAGTAGATTCCTTAAGATTGTGGATATCTGCAGAAGAGGAAGCATATATAGGAGGTAGATACCATGAAGAAGAAAGCGAGTGTTATCCTGGCCAAATGTAAGCAGGATAAGAAGCTCTATGGTATACGTATCGAGATGAGAGACGATGACTGGGTGAGAACCTGGGCATTCCGCCTGCAGGAAGAGATGGCGGAGAAGGAAGGCTTCGATCAGACGAATTTCAGCGGCAGCTTCTATACCGATGACGAATATCCGGGTTGTCCCTATTGCGGAGCGAAGAAATGTTTCGTCTGCGGACATTGTGGTAAGATCAGCTGCTATGACGGCTCGGATCAGGTAGAGTGTAACTGGTGCGGAGCCGGCGGTAAGGCCTATGCTGACGATTCCAGGATGGATGTCAGCGGCGGCGGATATTAACAGGAGATGAAAGTATAGCTGGTATTGGATGCAAGATCGCATAGGGACGATATATTTTCCAATCCAACAGATTCCCTGGTTATCAGAATAAATATCCTGAAATATAATGAGGGATAGAAGAAAGAAGGAGTTTATATGGAAGATTCCATCAGATCCATCATCATGGATGCCTCGAAGCAGATTGCTGCGACCTGCGCGGAGAAGGATTATATCGTATCCAATGCAGGCCGTCATCTGCCGGACCGTGGCAAGGTGATCGAGATTATAAAAGATTTAAGAAGAGTGATCTTTCCGGGATATTTCGGTGCGGAGAATATCACCCTGATCTCCCCGGAACATTTTGTGGGAGAGCGTATGGCCAGCATCTATGAATCTCTCAAGCTTCAGGTGGCCAAGGCCTACAATTATCGGGATTACGGCAAGTACAGCAGTGAGGAGATCAATCACAAGGCAGAGGAGGTCTGCGCCAACTTTATCCGCAAGATTCCTTACATCCAGCAGATGCTGATGAAGGATGTGGAAGCCGGCTTCTACGGTGATCCGGCGGCTAAGAGTATGGAGGATATCATCTTCTCCTATCCGGGCTTATTTGCCATCTATGTCTATCGTGTAGCGCATGAGTTCTATGTGCAGGATGTCCCGTTCCTGCCGCGTATCATGACAGAATATGCCCACGGCCGTACCGGTATCGATATCAACTCCGGCGCGACCATCGGCGAGTATTTCTTCATCGACCATGGTACCGGTATCGTTATCGGTGAGACGACCGAGATCGGTGACCATGTCAAGCTCTATCAGGGCGTGACTCTGGGTGCTCTGTCTACTCGTAAGGGACAGAAGCTGCGTGATAAGAAGCGTCATCCGACCATCCGGGATTATGTGACCATCTATGCCGGAGCCACCATCCTCGGCGGTGAGACAGTGATCGGAGAGGGTGTCATCGTCGGTGGTGCTGCCTTCATCACGGAGTCCGTACCGGACTATGCTAAAGTCATGGTGAAGACACCGGAGCTGCTGATCAAGGATCCGAATAAGGCAGTGCGCAGCGAAGAAGGCGACTGGGAGATCTGATAAAGAAAAAATAAAAAGCACCTGGCTGTTATCCTCTGCTTTGCAAAATGGTTTATCAGTAATAAACCTGACGGAGCAGAGCCTGACCAGCTCGGGTGCTTTCTGTGTTATGGGATTACTATAGCTGTCTTCTTATGAATGAAATCACTTGATTGCCAATCTGTATTGATCCAGATAGTTTCGAGCTTCTTCCTCTGTGCTTCCGAGTCTGTATAGCAGTCGATGGATAATCTGCTGATCAGACCAGGATTCTTCAAGGCCCAGTTCTATGATCTCACGGATCCTTCCTCTGAGTTCGCCTTCTCTTAAGCCGTCCATCTTGCCTTCTTCTCTTAATTCATTAAAAAATTTACAAGACATCTTATAGCCTCCTTTCTCCGATAATGGTACAGATAACCCGCTGCTTGCAGCCAGAGCCTGAATCACTTTTTCATCGACTGCATCCGTCTCTTCTCTATCTGCTACGTAATGTAATATGGCTTCTTCCTTCTCTTTTGTGGTCATACTGTTATCATAAGATATCCGAAGCATGTGAAAGAAATCCTGATTATTTCTGTTATGAAAGGTGATATCACTGTCTCTGATCTGTAGTAGATTCACCTTATAATCATTGATAAATGGTTTCATATCCTGACTAAGGTTCATCATATCATGTAGAGATAAAGGACCATCCCAAGGTTCATCTCCATAGTAGATGACTAATGTTACCACAGGTAATAGCTTATCAGTCTTTTTCATACCGGATAAAAATTCTGCATTTGTTGCGAGGTCTTTCTGGCCGGCATGTATGCTTCTTAATTGATAATACTGTTGTCTATATGCCAATGAATCATATTGCATCACTCGGAGAGGCATCGCATAATGCATCTCCATCTGATTCTCGATGCCCAGGAGAATCAAACATTTATCTTCAGTCATCTTAAAAATCTTCAGGATATCTCTGTTGGCCTGGATTGTCTTAATATACTTAGTCTTAACACTCTGATTGTTCTTTAAGATTCCTTCTGTATCTTCTGCTCTACCATGTTGGGTAGTTTTTTCTGGCTTTCCCCTGCCTGATGGAAAAGATGTGATTTCAGATAGCGGGAGTGTAGCTGACATATTTGTATCCATCTCCGCTAATTTCTCCGGTCGTATCAAATCTTTTTTGAATAGTGCACTGTTGAACAAATCTGCAAATTCTTCATTACTGCTCCAGTACTCATTCAGTATGATATCCGGTTTTGACATATAGTCGTATTACTCCTTAATATAGTTGATATAGTTATTATAATCACGATATATGGAAATGTCAATATGTATTTACATTATTTTACATAATAAAATACGCATGCGATTTTTTGTTGCGTCATAGGGAATGATACGCGTGACGGAATTGATTCATAGGGCATGAAGCACCACGGAATTTCTCCGTCCTTCGGACTCTCGAAATTCCTGCGAACATTCGTATTCCGGACGATCGTCCTACATACGAATGTTCTTGCACCTCGCGAAAGCCGTAAAATTCGCTTGCAAGGTCCCCAAAGGGACTTTGCGCTCCTTTTCGGCTTTGCTCGGTTGGTGCTTCAAAAAAACTTCTTGACATATCCTGGAAGTTCTTATATAATAGTCATCGTTGTAGCGATACAGCATATGCCCAGATAGCTCAGTTGGTTGAGCAGAGGACTGAAAATCCTCGTGTCACTGGTTCGATTCCGGTTCTGGGCATTA
>R05__coassemble_160_pt1 | contig 37377 bp, 29 predicted proteins | sample R05__metabat2_low_PE_006 | metagenome-assembled genome bin R05
CCTTCTAAGGTATTTTATTTATTATTATGGACAGTTTATTGTATTCAGTGTATAATAATGTGGTTGTCAATGTGTTCGTTTATTCAAACTCAAGTAAAGGTATGTGAAAATATGAGAAATAAGAGAGAAAATAGTCAAAAAGAGACAGGACTTCCTGTTAGAAGAGGTAAGACACGGAATGCAGCTGTTTTTATACTGACTGTTCTGGAGGTTCTGGTTCTGGCTTTTGTCGTTGAATTTATTATTCAATATAGTGGAATTGATAAGTTCCTGGAATCGATCGATCTGCGCCAGATGCTGATCGTTTTATTTGCCTGTGTCTATGGTGTGAAGATAGGTTTATTTGCTGCTTTTGTTGAGTCCTTTGCTTTTGCCGGATCTTCCTTTATATCCGGTATTACCTGGAAGATACAGATTTTTACGCCGACGAACTGGGTGAATATCGGTATATATTTTTTCATTGCCTGTGTGGTAGGAGCTTTGACTGATTCTCATAAGAGTAAGAGTGCTGTTGCTGACTATGAGAAGAAGAATGCATTTGATCGATATGACTATTTACATGATTTATATGAAGGAGTTTTAAAGGATAAGGATTATTATGAACAGAAGCTCATGAGTTCCAGAGCTTCCTTTGATTCTGTTGTCAGAATGATGAAGCAGATGGATGATATTCATGGATCTGACTCCTGGGATGCTCTATGCAGAGTAGGTCATGATATTCTTACCTGCCCCCTTACTTTTATTCAGATGTTGGATTATGATTCTCTTGACATCCTTGCCAGCAGTAAGGATTTTGACAGGAATCATCTGGCAGATATGAAGCAATCACTTGGTGATTATATGGAATATCTGAAGGAATCGCAGGATTTTACTTCATGTTATTATATTGATGATGTTTGCTATTTGTCTATTCCATGTAAGGGCAGTTTGATCCTATTGGCCATGCAGCATGAGAAAGAGGATTCCGATTGGAGTATATTAGCTGAAGTTTACACTGCTTCGTGTGCCCGCTATCTTGGGATTCACAGGGAGGATATGTAATGGTTTTTATAATAATATGGTTATGTCTCTCCCTGCTTAGTAGTGGCTTATATTATATCTTGTACAGAAAGAAAGGTTTTTCTATATCCAGATATCTTCTGCTTCTGCTTCTGCCTTTCCTTGCTATATTTATGGAGATTTTTGACAGGCTGCTGTCCTCCGAAATTGAGAGTATTGATTTATCCGAGGATGAGCTGGATGTATATGCTATGTCTGCTCTTGCTTCATCGGATAAGAAATCCTCTCCCTTTATCTCAGCAGTCGGTAAAGAGATGGTTTCACAGCGAAGAGATATGATGAAAAAGGCTGTATTATCACCGGATAGCTATCTTGATGTACTGAATCTAGCCAGATCGGATGAAGATACAGAGGTCGTACATTATGCGACGACAGCATTGGTAAAAATGCGTGAGCAGGCCGAAGAGCTTATCGTCAGAACCGGTCAGCAATGGAGAAAGAATCAGGGGGATTCTGCCTGTAAAGAAGAATACAGAAATGCATTAGAGCATTGGCTTGCATGCGATTTCCCGGGAGAGCAGAGAAATAAGAAGATAAAAGATGAGTTGGCTATGCTTCAGAAATAAGCAGCATGCCTTATGAGATACAGCGAGGATTGCTATGCATAAAAAGAGATTTATATCATCAGGAATACTGATGTTCTTTCTGTTATTTATATTGTTAGGTCTCTTCTTTACCTATGAGATGGCAGGAGTAGATACAAGTAATACGAGTAAATCGGTGGAATATAGTGACGATCCCTATCTGCCGGATGATTTCCTGGCAGAAGAGCTGGAGGAACAGAAGGTCGAATCATTGATTCTTACCTGCAGTACAGATGAGGATGCCGTTCAGGTCCAGGAGCAGTTTGAACAGATTTTATCTGATATGCGTGTTGGTTATGAATTACTGGAGATCGGAGAGATTGAAAGTGAAGAGGCCTTCCGTAATCAGCTGGATCAGGTGGATACGGCTATATTAACTACCGGAAGTCTGGATCTTCTTCAGGATGATGTGTTTAATTATAACATCAATGACTGGGATAAGCTTCACCATCTGGAGGTATTACTGGAATGGGTCAACGATGGCGGACATCTCTTATGCGCACAGCCACTTGATACGGATAATACCTTTAAATTATATGCAGACCAATTTGGCATCACAGAATGTGAAGCAGATCTTGTCATGACGGATCAGCTCTATTTCTCCCCTGCTTTTATGGCTGGTGGCGGAAGTTATACCATAGAAGATCCTTATAAGAGTGCCATCGATGTAGAATTATCGGAGGATTGTTCCATCTATGCCTGGGTCGATAATGAAAAATGTTCCCCGATTCTGTGGACCTATGCGCAGGGCAAGGGCAATATCGTTATGACAAACTGGGGATATTATGACAAAAACTGGCGTGGAATCTATTCCAGTGCCTATAGCTTATTACAGGATGCCTTTGCTTATCCGGTTATCAATACATCGACGATCTTTCTGGATGATTTCCCATCTCCGGTTCCCGAGGGCTATGATAGTAAATTAAAACATGATATGAATGTCAGTATTTCTGATTATTATACCAATGTATGGCTGCCGGATGTGCTGAAGATCGGTGATGATTACGGCATCAGATTTACCGCTCCGATGATAGAGACATATGATGATGATGTCAGCGGAAGTGCAGAGGTGAATTCAGATACCAGTTCCTATAAACTATTCGGATCGATCATCCTTGATAAGTATGGAGAGATAGCCATTCACGGATATAATCACCAGCCTCTGTGTATCGAAGGCGATGAGACGATCAATACAGATCAATATGCAGAATTAGGATATGTCTTCTGGCCGGACGAGAGTAGTATCGTCAGTGATTTTTCTGAGGTACTGCGATTTGCCAAAGAGTTATATCCGACGGAGTCACCAAGTGTCTATATTCCGCCTTCCAATATCATCTCCGAGAAGGGCAGAGAGATTCTTCATGAGAATTTCCCGGAGATAAAAACAATTGCCAGTATGTATTTTGAAGAAGATGATGAGCCGGGATATACGCAGGAGTTCGGTATCGGTGAAGATGGTATCGTGGATATGCCACGTATTACATCCGACTGTCAGATCTCTGACTTTATGAGACTGGCCATTTTCTCTGAGTTGAATTATCATATGGCGAATCTGCATTTTATCCACCCGGATGATGTCCTTGATGTGGACCGTGGTAAGAATCTGGGCTGGGATAAGATGAGAACGGAATTTATCTCTTATCTGGATCAGGTATATGATACCATGCCGAATATCCGTAACCTGACGGCCAGTGAAGCAGCCGGTGCTGTCCAGAGATACAGCCATCTGTCAGTAAAGAGAACCTTGACAGAGAATTCTTTACATTTACAGTTAGATGGACTCTATGACGAGTCCTATCTGATGGTTCGTCTGAACCAGACCGGCGAGCCTAAGGTAGTAGGCGGAAGGTTGGAATTGATTACAGGTAATCTCTATCTGCTTCATGCAAAGAGTGATGATATCTGGATTAAGTGGGGAGATTAATGATGCGTATATGTATGATTTTTGAGGGATCCTATCCTTATGTGAGGGGTGGGGTTTCGTCCTGGGCTCATGATTATATCAGTTCCATGTCAGAACATGAATTTGTGCTGTGGACGATAGCATCAGAGCAGAGTCAGCAGGGACAGTTTAAATACGAGTTACCGGAAAATGTTGTGGAAGTCCGGGAGATTTTTCTGGATCAATCTCTGGAAGCAGATAAGAAAAGCTATCGACCGGTCAGACTCAGCAGAGCACAGATGGATGGTCTGGAGGAATTACTCTCCGGCGGAGATCCTGACTGGAAGTCGATGATGGAGGATTTTCAGAAGAATCCTTATCCTCCTGCCCAGATTCTGCAGAGTCCGGGACTGATGACGGTAGTACAGAAATTATGTAGTGAGCAATATAGTACTATGCCATTTTCCGATTTCTTTCATATGGTACGTTCCCTCTTACTTCCTGTAATCTGGATGATGGAGAGTGAGATTCCGGAAGCGGATTGCTATCATACTATCTCTACAGGCTATGCAGGTATTCTGGGTGCCTTAGCCTCTTATCAGAAGGAGAAGGCCCTGATTCTGACAGAGCATGGTATCTACACGAGAGAGAGGGAAGAAGAGCTGATTGGAGCCAACTGGTGTGCTCCGGAGTTTCGTCAGAATTTTATTAATCTTTTTTATAGTATATCCAGATTAGTCTATGCCAGAAGCAGTGCTGTCACCAGCCTTTTTCAGGCGGCCTCTGTGACACAGCAGGAGCATGGCTGCCTGCCGGAGAAATGTATGGTCATCCCTAATGGAGTAAATGTAGAGCATCTCAGGCAGGTTTCTCAGAAGAAGATGGATCAATGGTTTGATATTGGAGCCATTGTCAGATTCGCGCCGATCAAGGATATAAAAACTCTGCTTTACAGTTTTTATGAGTTACGGTGCAGATATTCTGATGTGCGGCTGCATATACTGGGTGGAGTGGATGATGAAGAGTATGCCCGTCAATGTTATCAATTAGCAGAAACATTGCAGTTAGATAAGGAACACCTGATCATCCCGGGATTTGTAAAGACAGCAGAGTATCTTCCTAAGCTGGATGTGACTGTCCTTACCAGTCTGTCAGAGGGCCAGCCGCTCTCGGTACTGGAATCTCTGGCTGCAGCTTGTCCCTGTGTTACAACTCGTGTGGGCTGCTGTGAGGAATTGTTGGGTCAGGGAGAAGAAGCATGTGGCCTGGTTGTGCCACCAATGAATCCGGATCTCTTCTGTCAGGCTCTGGAGTGGATGTACAGACATCCGGAGGAGAGACGTGAGATGGGCTTGCGAGGAAGGCAGAAGGTCTGGGATGTTTACAGGCATGATCAGATGGTAGCTGGTTATCAGAGTATGTATGACAAGGTGATGAGAGATGGCAGGAATCGGATTTGAATTAAAAAAGGTTTTTAATAAAAAGGGCGTGATGTCTAAGGTCAGAGCCAGCAGCTATGCCGGAACTGTCAGTGCAGGTCCCATGCTGCTGGGTATGTGTATGCTGGTACTGGTACGCATCCTGGCCGGAAGGGCAGGAATTACCAAGACAGATGCGATGTTGATCTCAGGCATGGTTACCGTATGCTTGATTTCTTCCATGATAGCCAGCAGTCTGATCTCTCTTGTTGTCTCCAGATATGCATCCGATCAGTTATATGAGAAGAATCATCAGAAGCTGCTTCCGGCATTTTACGGATCCAGTGCCTTTGGTATTGTGATAGCTTTTTTTCCTTTTCTCTTGCTATTATTTATCCTTCAATTGGATCTGTTGGATGCGGGCCTCTTTCTATTCTTGTTCCTGGAATTGATTCTGATCTGGAATGAGATGAACTTTCTTACCATCATAAAGAGCTATAAGGGGATCTTCTTTTCCTTTGCTGTGGCATTGCTCTGTGCTGTGTGCGCTGCATTGCTCTTATTTCATATAGCAGAGTCTCCTAAGACAGCCATGATCGTGGCCATTATTCTGGGCTTCTCCACGATCTTTCTCTTACAGTATATTTTATTAAGGAGAGAATTACCCAAAGGGGCAGGTGCTGATTTTGAGTTCTTAAGCTGGTATAAAAAGTATCCCTTACTTCCGGTTACAGGAGTTCTGATGAATCTGGGACTATATATACCGATTATACTGGTATGGCTGAGTCCGATTGGAAGAAATATTGTGGGACGTCTCTACGTTGCACCGGATTATGATATTGCGACCATGTTTGCTTTCCTGACAACCTTGCCGGTTATGATCGGCTTTATCGGTTATGTAGAGACGGAGTTTCATACCTATTACAGACGTTTCTTTTACTATCTCAGTCACAGAGGTTCCCTGATGGAGTTACAGCAATCCCAAGGGGTCATGCTTATGGTTATGAAAAATGGTATCTATCATCTGGGTGTGATTCAGCTGGGCATCACAGTATTATGTGTATCTCTGGTGCCAAAGATATTAATTTATCTGCCGCTGGGCTTCAATAATCAGGTATCGGATTATTTCCGACTCTTGTGTGTAGCGTTTGGTATGTATATATTGGCAGATCTTTTACATCTGCTGCTTCTCTATTTTGCGGATTATCGGGGAGGCTTCCTGGTAGCCCTGGTTTTTGCTTTGACTTCCACCATAGCTACAGTGGGTGTGATATGGTCCGGCAATACCAATATCTACGGATTTGGCTTCTTTTTGTCGGCAGTCATCTTCTTCCTCGTGGCGATGCTGAGGATGGAGTATTTCTTCCCGAGATTATCTTATTTCTTATTAAGCAGACAACCGATATCCAGAGGAGAGGATGCATAATATGAAAACAGTCAGATAAAATTCTACATAGATTTTTAAATATAATATATTTATTCTGCTGGCGACGCTGCTGTGTATGACAAGTATCTCTTTATCACTGAACGATCCTGTTGAGGCTGCAGTATCGGGATCCTATTCCTATTGCGGTAATTCTTCTTTTATTACACAGATGCAGAATATTGTATCCGGAGGAGTTGTTCCCAGTGGGGGACATACCTATTATGTGGCGACGGATGGTTCGGATGATGCAGATGGCAGTCAGGAGCATCCTTATCAGACGATCAACAGGGGATTAAGAGACCTCGTAGAAGGAGATACTCTGATGATCAGAGGCGGAACTTACTATGAGAATATCGATGTCTATATGTCCGGAGACAGTGGTCATTATATCACGATAGAGAATTATCCCTCAGAGGAGGTAATTCTCAGTGGGGAGAAGATGAAGGGTGCGGACCCCATGATGATGAATATCGGCGGCAGTTATCTATGCATCCGAGGTCTGAAGTTTATGGATCTGGCTTGTGAGAATGCTGCAGCGGTCAACATGGAACCGGGTGCCAATCATATCATTTTAGCAGGTCTTACCATAGAAAACATCAGGATCCCTAAGACGAATTCCAAGGATTCCTGTGCCAATGCGATTCTGATCTTTGGAGACAGTGAGTATGAAAATATTAATAATGTCCTGATATATGATTGCTTTATCTCTGATTGTGATACAGGATATTCGGAAGCAGTTTCCGTTACCGGTAATGTATCCAATATTAATGTTGTAAATAATACCATAGATGATACCCATAATATCGGAATCGATTTCTCCGGTAATTACGGTTACTGTCCGGATGATTCTCTGGATCATCCGAGGAAATGTCTTGCTGCCGGCAATGTCGTAAAAAACTGCGTGGCAGATTATGCGACCTCCTATGGAATCTATGTCGACGGCGGGCAGGATATTATGATTGAGTACAATGAGGTAAGTAACTGCGGTGGCGGTATTGAAATCGGTGCGGAAGAAAGAGCTTCCAAGGAGAAATACCAGACGCAGAATATCAAGGTGATCAATAATCTCCTCTCCTATAATATTGATGCCGGCATGGCGATCGGTGGATATAAGATGTTGGCCGGTAATGTGGATTCCGTTACGGTTAAGCATAATGTCTGCCAGGAAAATGGTCTGGATGACGGAGTGATCCTGTCCATATCCAAATGCTCCAATATCGATATATCCTATAATAAATTTGTCAGTAATGAGGCACAGGGTGGAGCGACCATCGTAGATTCTCAGATGTCACTATTTTATACAAAGGATGTATCCTTCAGCCATAATACCTATTCCAATGGAAATTCTGCCAATGATACAGCCTTTACCTGGCTGCATAAGAATTATACGAAGTTTGCAGATTGGGTGGAAGCAAGTGGAGACGAGGAGAGTACTTATGATACCAGCACTTCCCGAAGTAAATCCATCGATACATCCAATATTACCATAGGAGCGAATGGCACGGATTCCCTCGATGATACAGATCAGGAGGATAGTTTCTGGCTTGTGAGACTGTGGAGATCGATATTTAAGTAATCCTATGAATCGCTTAAGCGTCCTTACTTATATGGAATATGATAAGTGAAGACGCTTTCTTTATTCCGGAATCCGGTCTTCAGAAGAAAATGAGGTGATAAAAATGAGCACATCCCCAAAATCGCTTAAGGGACATAGCGCTTACTACGGACCGCTTATGATGGTAGCTTCCGCCATATGTTTTTCCGGTGGCGGAATTGCGATGAAGATGATTCCCTGGAATCCTCTTGCAATTAATGGAATTCGTAATCTGATCGCTATGTTTGTGATTGGATTTTATCTGAAGCTTACGCATCAGTCTTTAAAGCTGAATCGAACGATAGCAGTCGGCGCGATCAGTATGTCAGGGGTAACAACATTATTTACTATAGCCAATAAGATGACGACTGCCGGTAATGCGATCATCCTTCAGTATACCTGTCCTATCTGGATCATCATCATGATGTTCCTCTTCTTCCGGCAGAAACCATCCAGATTGGATCTGATTACCATCGGAGTTGTTCTCCTGGGTATCTTATGCTTCTTTTTTGATAGTATAGCCGGAGGAAATATCCTCGGCGACCTGATCGCCGTTCTGGCCGGAGTATTTTATGCCGGTGTATTTATATTAAATGAATTCGAGGAAGGTGATGCCTTGTCCTCCATGTTCTTCGGTATGCTGCTATGCGGTGTCTGTCTGACTCCTATGGTATGGAAGGAGACCGATTTCAGTCCGAGGACGATCCTGGCTATCTTATTCCTTGGTGTGATACAGATTGGTATCGCCTATATCTTCTTCGCGATCGGAACGAAGTATACCCATCCGGTTACGGCGTCACTGGTTGCGGCAATCGAGCCGGTCCTTAATCCAATCTTAGTTGCCATCTTCTGGGGCGAGATCCTTACTCCCCTGTCCTTATGTGGAGCAGCCATCGTAATCATCGCGGTAGTATCCTATAATATCTTAAAGATCAGACAGGCGCCTCTGTAAAGAAGATGACAGGATCGTATCTGATTCTTAAGAAATAGGACAAAAAATATTAGTTGCAATATTATACGTTATTTGTTAAAATACCAGTGTTTCTACTAATTAGAACATACGTGCTGATTAGATAAAACCCTATTCTATTCATGATAAGGAGGTAAATTAACATGAATCGTAATTTAAACTATGTTGCAGGATTATTAATGATGATTGCGCTCACTGTTTTTGCCTGTCTCTTCTCGGTAGATGCGGAAGCAGCTTCAAAAACCTACAGAGATCTCTCGGATACAGAGACAACAGAGGATAACATGGCTGAGGTAGGCGATTGGTATTTCTATATGGAAGATGGCTCTGTCTATATGGCAGCATCGGATATAGAGGTCCCGGAAGAGATTGCAGAAGATGTAAGTGGTTCTTTTATTACAAATGGAACATATTGTTACTATGTTAAGGATGATACGATCTATCGTTATAAGATATCCAGTGGTAAGACATCCAGGATCCACTATATCGGTGAAGATAGTGATGTCATTCATGTCTATTCCAACAGTATCTATTATGCCAAAGAATCTGAAGAAGGAGAGACACAGATTCATTGTTATAATAAGAAGAAGGGCAAGGACAGAGTGATTCTTAAGCATGTGGATGATCTGAGCTTTAACTGTTATGGTAAGTATATGACATTTGTTGATTCCAGGACAGGGTATCTGAGAGTCAGAAATTGCAGTAAGGGTAAGAATTATACCATATGTAAAGAAGCAGCTTACTATGTCAGATGTTTTGGTAAGAAGGTTCTTTATGTAACGAACGTGAATGATACAGATTATGTTATGTCTTATCGATACTCCACGAAGAAAAATACAGCGCTTGCCGAAGTGAATCCGGCGATTGAGGATGCGGCCTTTACTTCCAATGCCAAGAAGTTCTGTTATCTTCTGGAAGGAAGCTATTATAAGCTGAATCTTACGACCAAGAATGTGAAAGTCATCGAAGCGGAAGACTTTCAGGATATAAAAAATAATCGTTAGCTTAACAAGGGCGGGACTCCGATTGACAGTCCCGCCCTTAAAATTATGATCGAGAGTTGATATCTGTGAATTTTTTTGATATGATAAGACTGAATATACGATGATCTGTGACATGTGTAGCTATGCAAGGTTCAGAGGTCAGACAGGATATGTTCGCTGATATGATCCGGCGACATAAGCAGGCATCCGGAATCGGATGTCTTCAAGGAGGAAGTGTGATATATGAGTTTATTTGCTAGGAAAAAGAAAGAAGTTCAGGATGCAGAATATACGGATACAAGGCAGACAGAGCTTGTGACGGATGCTGTACCGGAGGAGATCAAGACAGAGGAAGCTGTGACTGCAGAAGCAGAGCAGGCTACTGAGAATACATATGCGGCAGAAGCAGAGCAAGCCATTGAGAATACATATGATGCGGAAGAGAAAGTGGATAACATGAATGTTACGGAAGCTTCTGATGGATTCAGTTCTGTGTCGGAGGATTCTGATGCTCAGCCGCTATACACAGGCTATGATCTTACTGTTTCCTCAGAGGAAGCGGAGGCAGCTGCTGCAGAGGAGGATGCTGCAGCAGATGGACCGTATATTCCGGAGGGGGATATTGATTTTGATAAATATAAGATGGACCAGGTTTACAGGGAGATTGGAGAAGAGTATTGTAATCTTCATGCCAATGATCCGGAGATCGGTCTGAAGGATAAAGTAGGTATTATTAATGCCATGAAGCGTAAATCTGCAGAACTGAAGGATGCATTGAATGCCCTTGGCAGAAGTCCATGGTTTCTTCTTCTTATCCTTCTGATGACAGGTCTTATCGCCCTCAGGGTACTTGCTAAGCCGGATATTTCTACCTATATTTCTCTGATACCGGCTGTTCTGGTTGATCTGGCTTGTCTGATTCTCTTTATTCAGGCTCTGGCTCGTAAGATGACCGGAATCGGATTTACTATCCTGAATGGTGTGATGACATTTTATATGATCGTCTTATACATACCGATCGTAGCCATGCTCATGCTTGGTGTGATCATGAGATTTGATAATTCTGCGGAGAGTAAGACTGCATCCTACGTTATGATCATCATAGCCATAATCTGTGCAGTCATAAACTGGATCTACTGGAATGGAATCAAATCTACGACCAAGGCTGCCAGAACCATTGCAAGCGGTGGTATTGCTCAGATGAAGAGCTCGATCTTTGTCAGCTTTATCCTGGTGATTTCTCTCCTGGCGGATCTCTTTGTTCTTATTTCCACGCTGATCTTTAATAAGAGTCTGGAGTCGGTTCTGCAGGCAATCAGCACTGAGATCAATAATACCCTGCATGAGGAAGTGATCACTTCTTCTATGCTGGCTACCATTACTTCTACAGGTTCAGTTAAGATGTATTATATGGTGGCAGCTTCCGTAGTTCAGATTCTGATCTTTGTGGTTGTGATTCTTATTCTGTCCAGAATCAGAAATATGAATAAACCGGAGCTGGAAGAGATCGAAGCAGAGCAGTAATATATAAGAGCCTTTACAGGGATCATTATGGTGCCTTTCGGTAATTCTCACAAGAGATACTCTTATATAAATGTAAAATAAAGTAAAAGTGACGAAAAACTATATTTTATTGATATTTTCTTGTCAGACTGGAAATGAAAGGATATAATTACATCATAATATATACTAACCAATATCTGACAGGAGGATGATTCCTATGAAAAAAGTATTAGTAAAATTAGTTGATCCGCAGGGATTTCACGCCAGACCGGTAACCATAGCTGTGAATCGTCTGCGCGAATATGATTGTGAAGGTTATGTTTTTCATAATGGTCGACAGGAGAGTATGGGTTCGGTCCTGGGCTTGCTCAGACTTGGTATCCCATGTGGGCAGACCTTTATGATCGCAGCAGAAGGCAAAGATGAGAAGGAAGCGATATTTTCTGTAGTCGACAAGATGCAGGAGATCGGATTCCTGGAATTAGTTGAAGAAGATGTAGAATAAATAAGATGAGGAGGTTCTGATAACCTCCTCATCTTATTTATTTTACTCGTATCATACGATGTAGAGTAAGGCAGCTTGCCAGGTCGCCTTCTATTCGATTATAATTCGATTGCGCCGAATACTTCTCCCAGGTTCTCGTGGAAGACCAGTTTACAATAACGATCCTGCGGTGTGGCATCACGATTGATAATAACCAGATTATCTCCTCTGAAATAATTGATCAGATTCGCAGCCGGATAGACAGTCAGAGATGTGCCGCCGATGATAAACATATCCGCCCGTCGGATGGTTCTCATGGCACCTTCCCATGCATCGTCAGGCAGGCCTTCACCGTACATGGTTACATCCGGACGGATCATACCGCCGCAATCCGGACAGGAAGGAATGGCTTCGTCAGATTCAAAGATAAAGTTTGCAGATACACGTTTCCCACAGCGAGTGCAATAATTCTTCTGGGTTGTTCCGTGAATCTCATAGACGACTTTACTGCCGGCCTTCTGGTGTAAGCCATCGATATTCTGGGTAACGATACAGTCCAGCTTCCCCTTTTTCTCCATCTCTGCCAGTTTGTAGTGAGTGATATTAGGTTGGATATCTCTGGTATCCATTTTCTGTCGGTAGAATTCAAAAAAGACCCTGGAATTATCATAAACACAATCATGACTTAAAAGATATTCCGGGCTATAGGCATCAAATTGTACATCATGCTGATTATATAAGCCATCCTTGCTGCGGAAATCCGGTATCCCACTCTCTGTCGATACGCCTGCACCTCCGAAAAAAACGATATGCTTACTCTGTCTGATCATGTCATTTAACTGCTTGATTCTCTCATTAAAATCTGCCATATGATGAATCCCCTCCTTATAAGATATCATATTAAGATATTGTATTTTTTTAAATTATAACATTTCGGCTGATAAGGGTCAAATCATTCCACAAAGCCTGTCATAGCTTTCGATACGACCAGACTTTATATTGCCCCGTCTGTCGCGAAGAGTTCGACGACCTCATGAGAGTTTTTTATGGAAAGAAAAATCTATCTCTGTTATAATAAAAAAAATACTCATGCGACTTTTGTCATACCACAGGGTATGATACGCTTACCGGAATCGTTTCGCAGTAAAAGCTGCCGGATATCGCAAAGACCGGTAAGCGACCGGACGGAGGAATAGAGAGAAACATATAGGAGAGAGAAGTATGGGAAAAAGAAATCATTTTCTATGGAAGATAAAACAGTTACTGGAAGATATCGACGAGGATACTCTGGCATATGAGGAGAAAGAGTTCTGGATGGTACAATCTCCTTATGAATATGTGGAATATTACTCCTATGAACATCAGCTGCAGAATACAGCCATCGCATTACCTCTGGCCAGAGGCCTGCATAACGGAGATCATCGTAAATCCACGATGATGAAGGATGGCGTGACCTATCGTTTACCTTATCTTATTCACCCTCTGCGTGTCTGTCGTATGCTGATGGATCTGCAGGTGCCGGTCAGCAGAGAGGAGGAGGATATCCTTCTGGCGGCAGCCCTCTGCCATGATATGATTGAGGACATTCCTTTTCTTGAGCATGGAAAAGAGCTGGTGATTCAGTATCATCTGGATCCGCGGGTTTATACCACGGTAAAGAAGGTTTCCAAGCGAAGAGATTTTACGGAGCAGGAGGAGAAGGATTTCTTCCATCAGATTGAAGAGGATAAGCTGGCCATGCTGATCAAGCTGTCCGATCGCGGAAATAATGTGGAAGACCTGTATAATATGTCTGTGTGGAAGGTTCACGAATATGTGGATGAGACAAAGAGATTTTTTATTCCTATGTGTGAATATGGCAAAATACATTATCCGGAGCTCCATGCATGTATCGCCATCCTGCAGGATAAGATCGTCTGTCTGACGGAGGCAGCGGAGATTCTGGTGGATCGTTATGACCTGAGAGAGCAGGAACTGAAAGCACAGGTTGAGTCATTAAGAAAAGAAAATGAATCATTGCGTACTTCCTGGAAGCGCATGTGGAAGGGAGAGGATGACTGATATGAGTAAGATGAGCAGACAAGCATTTGAAGAGAAAGTAGCAGAAGCAATCAATCAATACGATCCTGCTATATTATCCTATGATAAAGAGAAGGCAGAAAAATGCCGTGATCTCTATGAATTTATCCGGGAGTATGCCTATGAGAAGCAGCTTTATAATACAGCCCTCTCCCTGCCAATCATGAGAGGTCTCCTGGATGGGCTCTACCGCAGTCGTTCCGGTTTTGATAAAAATGATAAGATACGTTTTACCTTTTATGAACATGCCCTGGCGGTCTGTAAGATATTGATCGATCTGCACGTTCCTTTAAATACAGAGGAGGAAGATATCCTGCTGGCCGGTGCCTTATGCCATGATCTTATGGAAAATATTGATTTTCCGGATGAAGGAAGAGAATTGCTGGATGTCTATCATCTGGACCGGAGAATCTATGAGATCGTTGGTCTGATTACCAGAGCACCGTCGATGTCTGAGTCTGAGATGAAAGCCTTCTGTCAGAGGATTCAGGAGAATAAACTGGCAGTATTGGTTTCTCTGGCCGATCGGGGAAATGTCGTGGAGCTGCTCTACGGTCTGACCATCTGGGATGCGCGGGAATATGTCTATGAGACAAAGGCATACTTTCTGCCCATGTGTATCTATGCGAAAGAGCATTATACAGAGGTAGATATGGTAGTGAATATCCTGATGGAGAAGATCCGTTGTCTGATTGATGTGACGGACATTCTGTCCGCTCGTTATCAGAAGAGAGAGCTGGCTCTGACAGATGAGATCCTTAACCTGCGGGAGGAGAATGCCAGAATCCGTGGTCTGATCGCCATGATGCAGGAAGAATAAGCTTGTGTAGCAGAAAGAATTCTTAAATGTCAAGACTTGTATTCGATTATTTTAATGATATAATAGCGAAGGTTTGTGAATATAAGAGACCGAGTTTTGGGCAATCGTATCATCGGATGTAAGAGGGGATGAATTAGTATGAATTACGAAAAAGAATTTGAACTGCTGGCAGAGAAGCTTCTTCATGATGAGATATCTGTGGAGGAGCATGTGGAAGCGTATAATCGCCTGATCGAGAAGCAATCGAGGGATGAGGGTCTGGGATGGAGACCGCATGAACATATCTGATAGGATACAAGCTTTGTGAGAGGCAATAGATCGCTTAAGCAATAACATATGACGTGGAAAGTCCTGCAGACTGCTCCTTGTTCAGAGAGGAGAGCCGGCAGGACTTTTTTGCATTGTTCGCCCGGCGGAGTACATTTCCTACGCATAGGAGTGGCACTGCCGATGGCAGATGATTCGCTTTAATCCCACAGCATGTGCCAGGTATGTCCGTAGAGATCCGGATCTCCCGGACAGGATTGGTGAGCCCGGAAGCACATCTGTATCTCCTCCAGGGAGGTCTTAGGAGGGTCCAGTTCCAGGCTGGCTGCCTCCTCCAGGGTAAAGAAATTCATGTCTGTCGTTTCCGTATTTTCCTGAAAATGTCCACTGATCGGAGTACAATGCACGAAGACCACATCCTCCGCAAAAGGATGCATGCGAGGGTTGTGCTTATCCTTGTCAAAAAGGGCGATTACATAATCAGCAGATGCCTTGATGCCGGATTCTTCCTCTATCTCCTTTATCGTATTTTCACGAATGGTACAGCCAGGTTCTGCCCAGCCGCCGGGAAGAGTCCATCTTCCGTAATTTTCGCGGACCAGAAGAATCTTATCTTCATGGAATACGGCAGCCCGGGTCGCCAGCTTGGGTGTCTGATAACCATCTTCATTACAGAAGAGATCTTTGACCTTATCGACAGGCAGATCGGCGATATTGGCCATCATGGCGGCGGAGATGTCTCGAATCGACTGGTATCTTTCCTTGTCAAAGACTGTTCCGCCATAGTAGAGACCAGCCTGAGCGATGGATTGCAGCTGTTTGATCCACTCAATCCATGTCTTTGTATTATTTTCCATATTGATGATGCTCCTTAGATATATGGTATAGATTTCCGAAAACCCAAGAGTGTAGAATCGCAAGAGATTCGGATTATTTCATTTGATTATAACAGAAAGAAGAAAAATATGATATGATAAGCTTATGATGAAGGTTATATTTTTGGATGTGGATGGGGTCCTGAATTCCATGTCCTATTATGAAAAAGTGAATATTACACAACATCCCCTTGACAGGGAGGCGATTGATTGTCTGGCCAGGATCGTGTATGCCAGCAAGGCTCTCATCGTCTTATCCTCCTCCTGGCGGGGAGGCTGGCAGGCAGATCCATCTTCATGTGATATCCAGGGACGGATACTGAATCAATATCTGTCGGAGGCAGGATTGTCAATCTATGATAAAACCGTGAGCCTTATGATCACGGATGGCTCCGCGCGATGTCAGGAGATTCAGAGCTGGCTTCACAGACATCGTGGTCAGATCGGGAATTATCTGATCCTGGATGATGGAGACTTTGGCTGGGAGAGCTACGGTATGGCAGGGCATTGGATCCGGACGGACTTTATGCAGGGAGGATTGCAGGAGGAGCATGTTGCGGATGCGGTTCGGATTCTGTCAGAGAAGTGGTGGATGACGGATATAAAGTACAGGTTCCGAAGGATTTTGCCACATAGTTAATGACAGGAAAGAGAAATCAGCCGTTAATCCGACAGCCGGTAGTTAGATTGCTAATAATTAGGTAAATAGTGATCAGATAGATAATAAAAAGAAAGCAGAAGGATAATATCATATATGAAGAATACGACATTAGTATATATAGAAAAGGATGGCTCCTATCTTATGCTTCATCGAACCAGGAAGAAGCAGGATGCCAATGCGGGAAAATGGATTGGCGTGGGAGGACATTTCGAAGAGGGAGAGTCTCCGGAGGACTGTATGCTGAGAGAGGTATATGAGGAGACCGGATTAAAGCTGACGGAATACCGATATCGGGCCATCGTGACATTTGTCTCCGATGAATATGAGACAGAATATATGCATCTGTTTACAGCCGGTACCTATGAGGGAACTCCGGGCCCATGTAATGAAGGAGAATTAAAGTGGGTGCCGAAATCAGAAATCTTCCAATTAAATTTATGGGAGGGCGACAGGGAGTTCCTGCGTATGCTCATGGAAGACAGGGACTTCTTTACCATGAAGTTAGTCTATCAGGGAGATCATCTGATCGATGTGAGAACGCATGAGTATCAATAGAAGCGGCTCATCAAAGAGAGGGAAGAAGAGAGACGAAGAGGAATATATTTCATCCGGTTTTTTACATATCGCTTGAGCTCTTTTCCACTTTATCACAGTGCTTTGTTCCTAGGCCATAATTACCATGAAATATTTTTTTTCATTTATTTTTTTATGGAAATTTGCCTGTTGGCAAAATTATGGAATCTTGTTATACTAATTGTTAATAATTTAAATTCTAATTAGTTACATGTGGTGCAGCCCGAGGCGTCCTATCCTGTGGAGCAGCCCAAGGCTTCCTATACTGTGGCGAGACGAAAGTCGCATGTGTGTTTTTATATTTTATCATAAAGAGAGGAAGGTAGAATCATGGCGTATTATTATCCGGAACCATCACATACATTCAGTGAATATCTTCTTGTTCCTGGTTTTTCATCAAAAGAGTGCATCCCGACCAATGTCGATCTGAAGACACCGGTTGTAAAATACAGAAAAGGTCAGGAAGAATGTCCTTTAACCATGAATATCCCTATGGTATCTGCTGTTATGCAGGCAGTATCCGGTGAGAAGATGGGTGTTGCTCTTGCCAAAGAAGGCGGTATCGCATTTATCTATGTATCTCAGCCAATCGAAGAACAGGCAGAGATGGTTCGTAAGGTTAAGGCCAGCAAGGCCGGCTTTGTTGTAAGTGATTCCAACCTGTGTGTTGATAATACCATGGCTGAGGTTGTGGAATTAAAGGAGAAGACAGGACATTCCACCATGGCTGTCACTGAGGATGGAAGCGGTACAGGTAAGCTCTTAGGTATTGTTACAAGCCGTGATTATCGTGTGACGCGTATGGATCCGAACACAAAGGTTTCTGAATTCATGACACCGATCGAGAAGATCGTCTCTGCACCGGAAGGTACTTCCTTAAAAGAATGTAATAACATCATCTGGGATCATAAGCTGAATTCTCTTCCGATCGTGGATGCAGAAGGTAATCTGTGTTCCTTCGTTTTCCGTAAAGATTATGATTCCCATAAGAGCAATCCTTTATCCTTACTGGATGCAAATAAGAGCTATATCGTTGGTGCAGGTATCAATACCCGCGATTATGCAGAGCGTGTTCCGGCCCTTGTGGAGGCTGGTGCCGATGTTCTTGTCATGGACTCCTCCGAGGGTTATTCCGAATGGCAGGCTCTCTGTTTGAAATGGATTCGCGATCACTATGGTGACAGTGTGAAGGTTGGTGCAGGTAATGTCGTAGATGGCGAAGGCTTCCGTTATCTGGCAGAAGCCGGTGCAGACTTTGTTAAGATCGGTATCGGCGGCGGTTCCATCTGTATCACTCGTGAGACAAAGGGTATCGGACGCGGACAGGCTACAGCAGTCATCGATGTTGCTGCTGAGAGAGATAAATATTTTGAGGAGACCGGTATTTATGTTCCAATCTGTGCAGATGGTGGTATCGTTCATGATTATCACCTGACTCTGGCTCTTGCCATGGGTTCTGATTTCTGTATGTTAGGAAGATATTTCTCCAGATTTGACGAATCTCCTACCAGCAAGGTTCTGGTAAACGGTAATTATATGAAGGAGTACTGGGGCGAAGGTTCTGCAAGAGCAAGAAACTGGCAGCGTTATGATCTGGGTGGCGATAAGAAGTTAAGCTTTGAGGAAGGTGTGGATTCTTATGTACCATATGCAGGCGCACTGGCAGATGGCGTAGCTACCACGCTTGCTAAGATCCGTCATACTATGTGCAACTGCGGAGCATTAACCTTAGAGGAGTTACGTGATAAAGCAAAGATTACTTTAGTATCTTCTGTATCGATCGTGGAAGGTGGAGCTCACGATGTTGTATTGAAGGATTCCACAAAATAATGATAGTTTACGATGGGGTCATTGCATGTGCGATGACCCTTTCTCTTACATGACTGACAAAAGTAAGGTAAAGACAGACCAGGACAAAGATATGGAAAAATTATATGATATTAATTCAGATGGTTATAGTGTGAGATGTAAATTATTCGCGAATGATCCGCGGCAGGCAGAGCAGGTGATCCTCCTGGCCCATGGCTTCGGAGGGAATAAGGAGAATAAAACCTTTGCCCGTTTTGCATCCCATGTTCTGGCCAAATATAAAAAAGTTGCTCTGATCGCCTATGACTGTCCCTGTCATGGCAAGGATGCCAGGAAGAAGCTGATCCTGCAAGAGTGTGAGAACTATCTGGATATTGTGATTCGAGACAGTAAGGAGCGCTTTCACACCGAGGATCTCTGTCTCTATGCCACAAGCTTTGGAGCATATATCGCTTTAAATTACATTGCAGAGCATGGCAGTCCCTTTCGCAGGATTGCTTTGCGAAGTCCGGCCATCAGCATGTATGAAAGCATATCAGAGCGTATGCTGACGGAAGAAGACCGCAATAAGCTCGCCAAAGGTAAGGAAGTGCAGATCGGATACGATCGTAAGATGAAGATTGATCAGCACTTTATGGATTCCCTGCAGGAAGCGGATGTGAGGAAGAAGGATTATATCGACTTCGCAGAAGATATGCTGATCGTGCATGGCACGAAGGATGAAGTGGTTGCCTGTGAACCGGTGGCGGAATTTGCGGATCAGAACATCATTGAGCTGATTGCGGTGGAGAATGCGGATCATCGATTTAAAGACCTGAATAAGCTGGATCTGGTTCATAATCAGATTCTGCGCTTTTTTGAATTAGGATAAGGAATTCTCTTCTTGTGACATAGGTAAAAATATGCTATGATAAAACGCATATAATGTTAGGAAGATATTTTACAGGAGGCATATATTTATAATGGAAGAAAAGGAAAAAGTATCGAAAAATTTTATAGAGATGGCGATTGAGAAGGATCTGGCAGAAGGTGTCTACGATCATGTGATGACACGTTTCCCTCCGGAGCCGAATGGTTACCTCCATATCGGACATGCCAAGTCCATCTTACTGAATTACGGACTGTCTCAGAAATACAATGGTAAGTTTAATCTTCGTTTTGATGATACCAATCCTACCAAGGAGAAGACGGAGTTTGTTCATTCTATTACAGAGGATGTGAAGTGGCTGGGAGCAGATTTTGAAGATCGTTTCTTCTTCGCATCCAACTATTTCGACCAGATGTATGAAGCAGCAGTTACTCTGATCAAGAAGGGGAAGGCCTATGTCTGTGATCTGACTGCAGATCAGATTCGCGAGTACAGAGGTACTCTGACAGAGCCTGGTAAGGAGAGCCCTTATCGTAATCGTTCCGTGGAGGAGAATCTGGCTTTATTTGAAGATATGAAGAATGGCAAGTACGCAGATGGTGAGAAGGTATTACGTGCCAAGATCGATATGGCAGCGGGCAATATCAATATGCGTGACCCGATCATCTATCGTGTGGCTCACATGACTCATCACAATACCGGAGATAAATGGTGCATCTATCCGATGTATGATTTCGCTCATCCGATCGAGGATGCCATCGAGGGAGTCACACACTCCATCTGTACCCTGGAATTCGAAGATCACCGTCCACTCTATGACTGGGTGGTTCGTGAGGTTGGCTTTGAGCAGCCACCACGCCAGATCGAGTTTGCCAAGATGTATCTGACCAATGTGATCACCGGTAAGAGATATATCAAGAAATTAGTAGAAGAAGGTATCGTAGACGGCTGGGATGATCCTCGTCTGGTATCCATCGCAGCACTTCGTCGTCGTGGCTTCACACCGGAGTCCATCAAGCAGTTTATCGAGCTGGCCGGTGTATCCAAGGCACAGTCTTCCGTGGATTATGCGATGCTGGAGTTCTGTATCCGTGATGATCTTAAGCTGAAGAAGCCTCGTATGATGGCTGTTCTGGATCCGATCAAGGTCACCATCACCAATTATCCGGAAGGTCAGATCGAATATCTGGATGTGGAGAACAATAAGGAGAATGAAGAGCTTGGTATGCGTAAGATTCCATTTGGCCGTGAGCTCTATATTGAGAGAGAGGACTTCATGATCGATCCTCCGAAGAAATATTTCCGTATGTTCCCTGGCAATGAAGTTCGTCTGATGAATGCATATTTTGTAAAATGTAATGACTATAAGACAGATGAGAACGGAAAGGTGACTGAGCTCTTATGTACCTATGATCCGGAGACCAAGAGCGGCAGCGGATTCACAGGACGTAAGGTAAAGGGCACCATCCACTGGGTATGCGCATCAGAATGTGTGGATGCACAGGTTCGCCTCTATGAGAATATTGTGGATGAAGAGAAGGGTGTCTATAATGAAGATGGCAGCCTGAACCTGAATCCGAACTCCCTCACTGTGATGGAGCATTGTAAGCTGGAGATCAATCTCAAGGATGCAAAAGCATATGACAGCTTCCAGTTTGTACGTAATGGTTACTTCTGCTGTGATGCCAAGGATAGTAAAGAGGATGCTCTGGTATTTAACCGTATTGTCGGATTAAAGAGCTCCTACAAACCGGCAAAATAATTCCATAAGCTTTCATTGGCTGCAGATGTCTTATGGCAGTATGAAGCAGCCGATGAATCCCAATTGAATAAGAGATAGCTATGTCAGCGGTTCTGTGACGGAGTCGCTGACATTTCGTTACTTTAGCATACGAAAGAATTGACGAAAACTTTTTCTCTTCGCTTACTTTTATAATGAAAAGTGTATAAAAATCTTATTTTCCGAAAATATGCATTGATTCTAAAAAGAAAATGAGATAAGATAAATAATTGAAATGCTCTATACATTTTTAGGACAGAGTATACTTATATGCAGGGATTTAAAGAAGAGATTTCATAAAGAAGAGATTTCATAAAGAAAAATAGAACCTGCAGGCAGAATAAACAGGAGGAAGCATAATTATGGCTTACAAGATTGGTGTGATCCGTGGCGATGGTATCGGCCCGGAGATCGTAGCGGAAGCGATTAAGGTATTAGAGAAAACAGCAGCAAAATACGGAGAGACCTATGAATATACCGATATCCTCTTGGGTGGAGCTTCCATCGACGCAACAGGAGAGCCTCTGACCCAGGAAGCTCTGGAGACGGCAAAGCAGATGGATGCAGTGCTGATGGGATCCATCGGCGGGGATACCACAACGAATCCATGGTATAAGCTCCCGGCTAATCTCAGACCGGAGGCTGGTCTGCTGGCGATTCGTAAGGGCCTGAATCTTTTTGCAAATCTGCGTCCGGCCTATCTCTATGAGGAGCTCAAGGAGGCTTGTCCACTTCGCGATGATATCATCGGAGGAGGCTTTGATTTTGTTGTTATGAGAGAGCTTACCGGAGGCTTATATTTCGGAGAGCGCCATACAGAGGAAGTCGATGGTGTCATGACAGCAGTAGATACTTTAAAATATGATGAGAATGAGATCCGTCGTATTGCAATCCGTGGTTTTGATATTGCCATGAAGCGTAATAAAAAGGTGACGAGTGTTGATAAGGCCAATGTCCTGGATTCCTCCAGATTATGGAGAAAGGTTGTGGCTGAGGTGGCTAAGGATTATCCGGAGGTAACTCTGGAGAATATGCTGGTTGATAACTGTGCTATGCAGCTTGTCAGAGATCCTAAGCAGTTTGACGTCATCCTGACAGAGAACATGTTCGGAGATATCTTATCCGATGAAGCCAGCATGGTCACCGGTTCCATCGGTATGCTTTCTTCTGCCAGCCTGAATGACTCTTCCTTTGGTCTGTACGAGCCTAGCCATGGTTCCGCACCGGACATCGCAGGTAAGAATATTGCCAATCCGATCGCAACCATTCTCTCTGCAGCGATGATGCTTCGCTATTCCCTGAATATGGATGCAGCAGCAGATGATATCGAAGCAGCAGTCAAGCAGGTACTGAAGGATGGTTATCGTACCGTGGATATCATGTCCGAGGGTATGACTCAGGTCGGCACAAAGGAGATGGGTGATCTCATCGCTGAGAGAATCTGATCATAGAATACAACATATTTACTAATATACAGGAGGTACTTGTAATGAAAAGTGATGTAGTAAAAAAAGGTATGGCCGCAGCGCCTTCCCGTTCATTATTTAATGCATTAGGTTATACAAAGGAAGAGATGGATCGTCCACTGGTTGGTATCGTATCTTCTTATAATGAGATTGTTCCGGGTCATATGAACCTTGATAAGATCACAGAAGCGGTAAAGATGGGGGTTGCCATGGCTGGCGGAACACCGGTTGTATTCCCGGCAATCGCAGTATGTGATGGTATCGCTATGGGTCATATCGGTATGAAATATTCTCTCGTAACCAGAGAGTTGATCGCAGATTCTACCGAGTGTATGGCAAAGGCACATCAGTTTGATGCACTTGTTATGATTCCGAACTGTGATAAGAATGTTCCGGGACTTCTTATGGCAGCTGCACGTGTCAATGTACCGACAGTATTTGTATCCGGTGGTCCGATGCTTGCCGGACATCTGGATGGATGTAAGAGAAGTCTGTCTTCCATGTTTGAGGCCGTTGGTTCCTACGAAGCAGGCCTTATGTCTGAAGAGAAAGTAGAAGAATATGTAAATAAAGTATGTCCTACCTGCGGTTCCTGTTCCGGTATGTATACTGCGAACTCCATGAACTGTATGACAGAGGTTCTTGGTATGGGTCTCCAGGGTAACGGAACCATTCCTGCAGTATATTCCGAGCGTATCCGTCTGGCTAAGCATGCCGGTATGAAGGTTATGGAGATGTACCGGAAGAATATCCGCCCGAGTGACATCATGACAGAGAAGGCTTTCTTAAACTGCATGACCATCGATATGGCTCTGGGATGCTCCACTAATACCATGTTACATTTACCGGCGATTGCTCATGAGGCTGGTGTGAAGCTGGATATGGATATCGCAAACGAGATCAGTTCTAAGACACCAAACCTCTGCCATCTGGCACCTGCAGGTCCTACCTACATGGAAGATCTGAATGAGGCCGGTGGTGTATATGCTGTCATGAATGAGATCAGCAAGCTTGGTCTTCTGCATGAGGATTGTATTACAGTAACAGGTAAGACTGTTGGTGAGAATATCAAGGATGTACATAATCTGAATCCTGAGGTTATCCGTCCGGTTGAGAATCCATATATGGCTCAGGGTGGTATCGCTGTTCTGAAGGGTAATCTGGCTCCGGATACCGGTATCGTAAAACAGTCTGCAGTTGTTCCTGAGATGATGGTTCATGAAGGTCCGGCCAGAGTATTTGACTGTGAGGAAGATGCGATTGCAGCAATCAAGGGCGGTAAGATCGTTGCCGGCGATGTCGTTGTCATTCGTTATGAGGGTCCTAAGGGCGGTCCTGGTATGAGAGAGATGCTGAATCCTACCTCCGCCATCGCAGGTATGGGTCTGGGTTCCTCCGTTGCACTGATCACAGACGGACGTTTCTCCGGTGCATCCCGTGGTGCTTCCATCGGACACGTATCTCCGGAAGCAGCAGTCGGCGGCCCGATCGCACTTGTAGAAGAAGGCGATATTATCAAGATTGATATTCCGAATAATAGCCTCAATGTTGATATCTCTGACGAGGAGATGGCAGCCAGAAGAGCTGCATGGCAGCCAAGAGAGCCTAAGATTAAGGAAGGATATCTGCTTCGTTATGCAGCATTGGTTACATCCGGTAACAGGGGTGCTGTACTCGATATCAATCAGATCAAATAAACATAGCTTACGGAGCAGCGGCCGAAGGTCGCAAGGATGTTTTTAATAGAAGAACTTAGAAATAGAATCGATCTGCCATGGTTTTATCATAGAACCGTGGCAGGTACTGAAAGGAAGATACAGATACTATGAAACGGATTCTTAATGGATCAGAGATTGTAATAGAGTGTTTGAAAGAGCAGGGTGTGGATACCATATTCGGTTATCCGGGCGGTGCGATTCTGAACATATATGATGAATTATACAAACATAGTGATGAGATTACTCATATCCTTACTTCCCATGAGCAGGGTGCTTCCCATGCGGCAGATGGATATGCCAGAGCAACAGGTAAGGTTGGTGTCTGCTTTGCAACATCCGGCCCTGGTGCCACCAATCTTGTGACAGGACTTGCCACAGCACATATGGATTCCATTCCGATCGTGGCCATCACAGCCAATGTCGGTGTGAGCCTTCTGGGTAAGGACTCCTTCCAGGAGATCGACATCAAGGGTGTCACTATGCCGATTACCAAGCATAACTATATCGTAAAGGATATTGAGAAGTTAGCAGATACGATTCGAGATGCTTTCCGTATCGCTCAGAGCGGTAGAAAAGGTCCTGTCCTCATTGATATCACAAAGGATGTCACAGCAGCCAAGACTTATTATAAGAGTAAGAAACCGGAGAAGATCTATCCGGTCTGTGACACGATCCAGGAGAGTAAGATACGTGATGCCATCCAGATGATTGAAAAGGCGAAAAAGCCATTTGTTCTGGTGGGAGGCGGATGTACTCTGTCCGATGCTTCTGCAGAGGTCAGAGAGTTTGTCAAACTGGTGGATGCACCGGTTTGTGATACCCTCATGGGTAAGGGTAACTTCCCTGGCTCTTCCGATGTATATACCGGTATGCTGGGTATGCATGGTTCCAAGGCATCCAATATCGGAGTATCTAAGTGTGACCTTCTGATTGCACTTGGCTGTCGTTTCAGTGATCGTGTCTATGGTAATGCCAAAACATTTGCCAAGCATGCTAAGATCATTCAGATAGATATCGATGCGGCAGAGATTAATAAGAATATCGTTGTGGATAATGCCATCATCGGTGATGTGAAGGCCGTATTGACCATGTTGAATAAGAGACTGGCTCCACAGTCCCACACAGAGTGGATCGATACGGTGAAGGAACTGAAGGCAAGCTATCCACTTACCTATCATCAGGATCAGCTGGCAGGTCCGGCGATCGTGGAGAAGATCTACGAGCTCACAGATGGAGAAGCAATCATCAGCACAGAAGTTGGTCAGCATCAGATGTGGGCAGCACAGTTTTATAAATATCCGGAAGCCAGACGTCTTCTGACCTCCGGTGGTCTGGGTACCATGGGTTACGGTCTGGGAGCTTCTCTCGGGGCTAAGACAGGCTGCCCGGATAAAGTAGTCGTTAATATCGCAGGTGACGGATGCTTCCGTATGAATATGAATGAGATCGCCACAGCGACTCGTTCCAATATCCCTGTGATCGAAGTAGTCATCAATAACCATGTTCTCGGTATGGTTCGTCAGTGGCAGACCCTCTTCTATGGGGAGAGATATTCTGCAACGACTCTCTATGATAAGGTTGATTTTGTGAAGGTTGCTGAGGCGATGGGAGCCAAAGCCAGGAGAGTTACCACCATCGAAGAGTTTGAGCAGGCCTTTAAGGAGGCTATGAATGCTGGTGAGTTTTATCTGATTGATTGTATCATCGACAGTGATGAAAAAGTATGGCCGATGGTTGCACCTGGCGCATCGATCAGCGATGCCTTCTCGGAAGAAGACCTTAACAAATAATCTGTTTTGGATGTGTGTATTTGGGGGAAAATATACCACAGTATTCTGTGTTTATGGTTAGATCCATAGCTACAATATATTCAAAGGAGAATAAGAAAGATGTTTCAGTACAAATGTTTAAACCCGATCGCAGATTGCGGTTTATCCCAGTTTGATGCAAAGTATAAGCAAGTAGAAGAGCTGCAGGATGCAGATGCAGTGCTGGTACGTAGTGCTGCCATGCATGATATGCAGGATGTTCCGAATCTTCTGGCAGTCGGAAGAGCAGGAGCCGGCGTGAATAATATCCCTGTGGATGATTATACCCAGAAAGGTATCGTCGTTTTCAATACACCGGGTGCCAATGCCAATGGTGTAAAAGAAATCGTTCTTACCGGTATGCTGATGGCATCCCGCGATCTGATCGGTGGAACGGAGTGGGTTGTAGAGAATCAGGAAGATCAGGATATTACCAAGCACATGGAGAAAGCCAAAAAGAAGTTTGCCGGTACAGAGATTAAAGGCAAGAAGCTTGGTGTAATCGGTCTGGGTGCGATCGGTGTTCTCGTGGCAAATGCAGCCAAGGATCTGGGTATGGATGTCTATGGATACGATCCATATCTTTCCCTCAGATCTGCCTGGAGTCTGAACCGTAATGTTCATCATGTCAACAGCGTGGAAGAGATCTATCAGGTATGTGACTTTATCACCGTTCATGTACCGCTTCTTGACGGTACCAAGAATATGCTGGATGCTGAGAGCTTCGCTATGATGAAGGATGGTGTCATCATTCTTAACTTTGCCAGAAATGGCCTGGTAGATGAGGATGCTCTGAATGCTGCCATCGAAGCAGGTAAGGTTCGTTGCTATGTCACAGACTTCCCGACACCAAAGACAGCCGGTGCAAAGGGCGTTATTGCCTTCCCGCATCTCGGAGCTTCCACAGAAGAATCGGAAGATAACTGTGCGATCATGGCTGTAGATGAGATCAAGGATTACCTGGAAAATGGTAATATCAAGAATTCTGTCAACTATCCGAATACGGATATGGGCGTATGCCAGACCAAGGGCAGAATCGCTGTTCTGCATAAGAATATCCCGAATATGCTGACACAGTTTACCGGTATCTTCTCCAAAGATGGTATCAATATTACCGAGATGAGCAATAAGACACGTAAAAATGTATCTTATGCCATCTTTGATGTGGATACAGTCATCGATGAATCTGTTATCGCAGAATTATCTAAGATTGATGGTGTATTTAAGGTACGTATCGTGAAATAATGCGGTAACATAAGCAAGTTTACATATAAGAAAGAAAAGGTATATAGTAATGGATCAGAAATTAAAAGTAGGTATCCTTGGCGGTACCGGAATGGTAGGTCAGAGATTTATCTCTCTCTTAGAGAACCATCCTTGGTTTGAGGTTGTTGCAATCGCAGCCAGCCCTCGTTCCGCAGGTAAAACATATGAAGAGGCAGTTGGCGGCAGATGGAAGATGACAACACCGATGCCGGAAGCAGTGAAGAAGCTTGTTGTCATGAATGTCAATGAAGTAGAGAAGGTTGCTGCGGAAGTAGATTTCGTATTCAGTGCAGTAGACATGTCTAAGGAAGAGATTCGTGCCATCGAGGATGAATATGCGAAGACAGAGACTCCTGTTGTTTCCAACAACAGCGCTCACAGATGGACACCGGATGTTCCTATGGTAGTACCTGAGATTAATCCGGAACATTTTGAAGTTATTGAAGCACAGAAGAAACGTCTTGGCACCACAAGAGGCTTCGTTGCTGTAAAACCAAACTGCTCTATTCAGAGTTATGCGCCGGCCCTCTTCGCACTTCGTGAATTTGGTCCGAAGGAAGTTGTTGCTACAACCTATCAGGCAATCTCCGGAGCAGGTAAGACCTTCAAGGATTGGCCGGAGATGGTAGAAAATGTTATCCCATATATCGGCGGTGAGGAAGAGAAATCCGAACAGGAGCCACTTCGTCTCTTTGGTAAAGTGGTAGATGGCAAGATCGAGAAGGCAGAGCTTCCGGTTATCACCTGCCAGTGTGTTCGTGTTCCTGTACTCAATGGCCATACTGCAGCAGTATTTGTTAAGTTTGATAAGAAACCTACCAAAGAAGAAATCATCGATCGCTGGACCAATTTCAAGGGACTTCCTCAGGAATTAGAGCTTCCTAGTGCACCAAAGCACTTTATCCGTTATATGGAAGAGGATAACCGTCCACAGGTACAGCTGGATGTTGATTATGAGAATGGTATGGGTGTATCCATGGGACGTCTTCGTGAGGATACCGTATATGATTATAAATTCATCGGTCTGTCTCACAATACGGTTCGTGGTGCTGCCGGTGGTGCTGTCCTCTGTGCAGAGCTCTTAACTGCAAAGGGATATATCACAAAGAAATAATAAAAGAAATAATCTGGTAAAATTACTCAAATTACTAAAATTACCATAAGGGCTGCTTTTTAAGATAAAGCAGCCCTTTGCTGTGAAAGATAAGGAGATAATAGCATGGAAGATGTTATAACAGAAGGATCGGCCCTTGCCAGAGCATTGAATGATTATATTCAGAGTGCCGGAAGTGCAGTGATCAGCTTCTCGGTGGACTTTGTGATAGCGATTCTGATTCTGGTGATCGGATTTAAATGTATTAAGTATGTGGCGAATTTCTGTCAGCATGTTTTTGAGCGGGCCAACATGGATCCGACATTGCAGACCTTCTTAATGTCAGCTGTCAGGATCGGTATGAAGGTATTGATCGTATTCTGGGCCATTACCAAGCTTGGAATTGCTGCCTCCTCAGTAATCGCTGTTCTGGGTTCTGCTGCCATCGCCTTAGGCCTGTCTTTACAGGGGTCCTTAAGTAACATTGCCGGAGGAGTAGTTCTTCTCTTTATGAAGCCTTTTAAGGTGGATGACTGGATCATAGAAGAGAGCTCCGGTAAAGAAGGCACTGTGGAGGCCATCGGTATCATGTATACCAGACTCCGGACCAGAGATAATAAACTGGTCATGGTTCCCAATGGTAATCTGGCCTCTGAGACGATCACCAATGTATCCAGCAAGGAGAACCTGCAGGAGGATATCATCGTCGGGATCGAGTATTCGGAGAGCATAGGAAGGGTCAGAGAGGTACTGAATGGAGTCCTGGATGCAGAAGAGGCCATCCTGCGCGATCAGAATATAGAAATCTTCGTCAATGAATTTAAAGACAGCTGTATTGATATGAGAATCCGTTTCTGGGTAAAGAATGAGGATTACTGGAGCTGCAGATGGAGAACCCTTGAGAATATCAAAGAGGCTTTTGATGCCAATGGCATCTCCATTCCTTTCAATCAGCTGGATGTGAACATCATAAAATAACAGCCCTCCCCAAACGGCAGGATTCCGTGTCACATGGAATCCTGCCGTTTTTTTTTACGCAGGATCTCTTCGTCCTGCGCTCCCGATGTGTTGCGCTTTGCTACTCGGTTCGGGCGCTTATGGTCACGCCATTCGCGCAAAACTCGCCTCGCGGGATATGGTGTATTGCAGACAGACTCCCTGTGTACACTCGGCTCAGACAAGCGCTCGGTGGCGGGGCTAGCCCAAACCTCGCTACGCAAAGCCATGCAAATCATCTGTCGCGCAGTCCATCCGAGATTCTGCTTTCCAGCTCAGTGGTGCAGAAGACTTCGGAAGCGAAGCAGCCCGTCTCTATGTACAGCGGATACCATATATAAAACACAGCTCAAACAATGCGGACAAAAGGAAGCTCTCAAAAAATATCGGCAGGATTCCATCAATCATATCAATGGAATCCTGCCGGTTAAGGGCGGGCTGTTTTCAATTAGTCTATGTTTGAATATTATAAATCCCAGCCAAGGTGATCGGTATGAAGCAGTTTATGAGACAGGTGGGAGAGTGGCTCACCCAGATAGTCGCTGTAGAGCATACGAACATCTGCATTCTCATGGGAGAAACGGATCGGATTGGCTGAATCGAGCTGGTATAATTTTGCTCCACGCTCTGCAGCTAATTCCTTTCCTTCGGAGTAAGGCTGACCGCCACCACCGACACAGCCACCAGGACAGGACATGACCTCGACAAAGTCATATTCCACTTCTCCGGCGCGGATGCGTTCGATCAATCGGCGTGTATTGCCTAAGCCGTGAACGACAGCGGCTCTTACCGGAATACCATTGATCTCGATCGTAGCCTCTTTGATGCCGTCCTGGCCACGAACCACAGAGAAGGCATCCGGTCGCGGATTGGTATTGGTAAGCATATAGTAAGCAGAACGAAGGGCCGCTTCCATAACACCACCTGTGGCGCCAAAGATGACTGCTGCACCGGAACCACTGCCCAGCGGAGAGTCAAATTCTTCTTCCTCCAGAGTGAGAGGATCGATCAGCTCTGATCGTAATACTCTGGCAAACTCTCTGGTTGTAAGGACATAATCCACATCCTTGGAAGCTGCATCATTGATATTAGGTATATCAACCTCTGCTTTTTTGGCGGTACATGGCATGATGGAAACACAGACGATGGACTCCGGATTCACTCCCAGAATCTTCTCAGCAAAATAGGACTTGGTGACTGCACCGAACATCTGCTGCGGAGATTTGGCAGAAGATAACTGCTTTGTCATATCAGGATACTGGGTCTTGATAAAACGTACCCATCCCGGACAGCAGGAGGTAAACATAGGCCATGCATAGTCATCTTTGTGGGTAAAACGCTCGAGGAATTCACTTCCTTCTTCCATGATCGTGAGATCGGCACTGAAATTAGTATCAAATACGTAGTCGAAGCCAAGGGCCTTGGCTGCAGCAACCATACGCTTCTCCGTAGCCAGTTCTGAAGGAATCCCTAATCTTTCTCCCCAGGCTGCTCTGACAGCCGGAGCAATCTGGCATACCACAATCTTATCCGGATCATGGATAGCATCTGTTACTTTACGTACATCATCTCTTTCTCTCAGGGCACCGGTCGGACAATGGGTGATACACTGACCGCACAGAGCACAGTCTGCTCTGTCGATGGTCTTATTGTCTCTCACACCGACATTGGTACGTTTACCGGTATTTATAATATCCCATACATTCATGCCCTGAACCTTATCACAGATCTGAACACAACGCATACATTTGATACATTTACCATTCTCACGAATCAGCGGAAAACGCAGATTCCAGTCATTTTTCTCAAGATGCTGCTTGAAAGGAAGGGCATTAATATTCATCTCTTCACAGATCTTCTGTAAAGAACAGGTACCATTGCGCTGACAGGCAGCACAACGGAAATCATGCTGGGACAGGATGATCTGCAGATTCATACGACGTGCATACTGTGCCTTCTGGCTATTGGTATAGATCTCCATGCCTTCCTCAGCGATCGTGTTACAGGAAGCAACCAGGGTTTCCTTTCCCTTCAGTTCAACACAGCAGATACGACAGGCTCCGATCTCATTCAGATCCTTCAGATAGCAAAGCGTCGGTATATTGATTCCTAACTGGCGGGCAGCATCCAGAATCGTGGTGCCTTCCGGCACGGATATGGGTCGATTATTAATTGTAAGATTTACCATTTATTCTGTCTGCCTCCTCTCAAGACACCACAACCATGGCGGTCGCAGCGAAGACATCTGGAAGACTCCTGAAGAGCTTCTTCGTCACTCATCGTATATTCCATGCCCTCAAAGGTATGCTTTCTGGCCCAGGATTCCATCTCACCCAGATTCACTCTGCCACATGGAATCTTATCGTTCATCAATGGCTCCGGAATCACAACATCGCTTGTGATCTCATGATGGAAGCCTAAGAACTCATCGATATTGGCAGCGGCAACCTTACCTGCAGCAATCGCTTTGATCACGGTAGCCGGTCCTGTGACACAGTCACCACCGGCAAACATACCGACGCGATTTAAGTGACCACTCTCATCCGCCAGAAGCTGTTTTCTTCTGGTAGCGATGCCGGACTTTTCGAAAGGATCAGCAACGATATCCTGACCGATCGCTACGATAACGATATCACAGGAGAGACGTTCTTCTGCTTTCTGAGCCTTACGAGGAGCAGGACGGCCTCTCTTCACCGGACCGATGATCTGCGGCTGTACCCATAAGGCACAGGCATCGCCCTTCTTGTTGGCTTCGATGCGAAGTGGAGCTTTTAAGGTCAGTAATTCGATACCTTCCGCAATCGCACCCTCTACCTCTGCAGGCAGGGCTGTCATATCCTCCTGACGACGTCTGTATACGATACTTACGGTTTCAGCTTTGGAACGGATTGCAGTTCTGGCACAGTCCATAGCCACATTACCGCCACCTACGACGATAACCCGCTTGCCGGAGAAGTCCGGATACTTGTCATCACCGATCATGCGAAGCATATCAACTGCCGAGATCACATGATTGCTGTCCTCTCCTTCCAATCCCAGTTTCTTATCAATATGAGCACCGATGGCTACATAGATGGCATCATAATCTTTATTGATCTGCTCCAGCTCCTGTTCTTCGACACGAGTCTCCAATCTGACTTCAATACCGGTGGAGAGGATGGAATCGATATCCTCCTGCAGACGCTCTCTAGGGAAACGATAATTCGGGATACCGTAACGCAGCATACCACCCAGATTCTTCTTCTCTTCAAAGATGGTGACCTGATGTCCCATAAGCTGCAGATAATATGCTGTAGTCAGACCGGATGGACCGCCACCGATCACAGCGACCTTCTTACCGGTAGAAGGAGCACATTCCGGTACCGGCACCTGATCTGCCCGGGCTTTATCAACGACATAGCGCTTCATACCACGGATATTAATGGAATCATCGATCATATTTCGACGACAACGCTGCTCACACGGATGTTCGCAGATCAGGGCACAGGCTGTCGGGAAAGGATTATCCTTGCGAATTAATCGCACAGCGTCCGCACAACGGCCCTGACCGGCCAGAGCGATATAACCGGGGATATCCACATGAGCCGGACACAAGGTGACACAAGGGATCGGCTGCTCGAAGCTGCCGGTACAGGTATGGTTTCTGACATGGGACAGATAATCTTCTTTGAAACCATCTAAGCCGGAGAGTACCATGCGGGCGGATTCAAAACCGATGGCACAGTCGGCGGAATTTTTAATATTTGTTGCAGTATTACGAATGACATCCAGTGTCTCCTCTGTGGCACTGCCATCCAGAACGCTCTCCAGTAATTCTTCCAGGATACCCAGTCCGATACGACAAGGAACACATTTACCACAGGTCTGAGCATGACAGACCTTAAGGAATGCCAGAGACATATCTACGGGACAGATGCCCGGTGGATTGGCAATGATACGCTGGGTGAATTCTTTCATTAACTTCTCTGTTGTATTATTTACAGAATCGGCTGATTGTAATGTTAATCTGCTGATACTAACACCTCCTCCTTATTATTGATATTAATTATTACATAAATATGAACACTTGACAAGAAGAAAATTGAAAAATGTACTTTCATATAAAAATAAAATAGCTTCTGTTTGAAAATTAACGAACAATATTAAGGGAATATAGAGAAAAAATGGATAAAAGTCAAGAAAATGTCTTACGTTTACTTTCATTTCGATAAATGCTTAACAAGCATTTTCCATAAGAAAGACTTATTACCCATTGATCTTAGAAGAAAATGAATCAAAATCAGCTGAAATTCAGGTCAGATATGGAAAAAAACTTTAAAAGAACAGATGTGAGATATTTTAACAAAGAATTTATTGAAAAATATTTATCATTGATTCGTAAACAACACACATGCTGCTTTCGTCGCACCACAGGGTATGATACGCGTATCATAAACAAAGCCGGAGACTGAATAAATCAGAATCCGGCAGAAAGGTTTCTATCAGATCTGGTGTTCCGCGAGCCAGGAATCATTGAGGGCGATAACCTGAGTCATGGCCTGAGGACCTGGGGCACCGATCGTATTACGTTTTTCGATACAGGTTTTGATAGAGATCGCTTCATAGATATCCTCTTCAAATACAGGGCTGATGGCCTTATATTCCTCCAGGGACATATCATCCAGTGCGATACCTTTCTCGATACAGTAGAGGACCAACCGGCCTACGATGCCGTGGGCGTCACGGAAAGGTACTCCGTGATTTACCAGATAATCTGCTGCATCGGTGGCATTGGTAAAGCCATTTTTCGCACTGGCCTCCATCTTATCCTTACGGAAGCTGATGGTTTTGAGCATACCGGTGAAGAGGGCGATACAACCTTTTACCGTATCATAGGCATCAAATGTCATCTCCTTATCCTCCTGCATATCCTTATTATATGCCAGAGGAATCCCCTTCATGGTAGTGAGCATGGAGTTTAAAGCACCATAGACACGACCTGTCTTACCACGAACCAGCTCTGCGATGTCCGGATTCTTCTTCTGAGGCATGATGGAGCTTCCGGTACTGTAGGCGTCATCAATCTCGATAAACTGGTATTCATTGGTATTCCAGATAATGATCTCCTCACAGAAACGGCTCAGATGCATCATGATAATGGAAAGAGCACTAAGTAATTCGATCACATAATCTCTGTCGGAAACCGAATCCATACTGTTGAGCGTCGGTCCGTAGAAGCCCAGAAGAGAGGCGGTCATCTCACGGTCGAGGGGATAGGTGGTACCTGCCAGAGCGCCGGATCCCAGAGGACAGTAATTCATACGTTCATAGACGTCTGTCAGACGATCATAATCACGCTTGAACATCTCCATATAGGCACCGATGTGATGAGCCAGGGTTAATGGCTGTGCCTTCTGCAGGTGGGTGAAGCCCGGCATAGCGGTATGAATATGCTCCTTCATGAGATTATGACAGGTTTTCAGCAGCTCTTTTAATTCATCACGGATAGCTAAGAGCTCTTTTCTGCTGTAGAGCTTCATATCCAGAGCAACCTGATCATTACGACTGCGGCCGGTATGTAATTTCTTACCGGCATCCCCAATCCGATCGATCAGATTAGCTTCTACAAAGCTGTGAATATCTTCATATTTATCGCTGATTTCCAGAGAACCATTCTCAACATCTCGCAGAATCCCCTGGATCCCATCTATGATCTGAGTCTCTTCCTCTTTGGTGAGGATTCCGACAGAAGCAAGCATCTTCACATGGGCGATACTGCCTTCCATATCTTCTCTGTAAAACTTTTTATCAAAGCTTATGGACGCATTAAAATTATAAACCAGCTGATCAGTTTCTTTGGTGAAGCGTCCACCCCATAACTGTGCCATGATATACCTCCTATTATGCTTTCTTATGGTTAACGCCCCTGTGACCTGAGTCGCACCAGGGCCTGCAGGATTGCGTCAAGGGAGGCGTCGCAGATCCTGCATATCTGAGTATCTGTGGCGCCTCCTGCTCAATTGTCTATCCGGCTATTTATTTGGACTTGTTCTGAACCTCGAGAAGCTTCATGGCACGAACCTTCAGAGGAAGACCGAAGAGTGTGATGAAACCATCTGCATCGTGATGATCATACATATCACCGGTTGTGAAGGATGCAAGAGATTCATTGTATAAGCTGTATGGAGAAGTTGTTCCGCATTTGATGATGTTACCCTTATAGAGCTTGAACTTTACTTCACCTGTAACATATTTCTGTGTGGATTCCACAAAAGCGCATAAAGCTTCGCGAAGAGGAGTAAACCATTTACCTTCGTAGCATACCTGAGCCAGTCGGTTACCGATATCCTTCTTCATATCCATGGTAGCACGATCCTGGCAGAGCTCTTCCAGCTGCTTATGTGCTTCGAGAAGAATGGTTCCACCCGGTGTCTCATATACACCACGGGACTTCATACCTACGACACGGTTCTCTACGATATCTACGATACCGATACCATGTTTGCCGCCTAATTCGTTCAGCTTACGAATGATATCAGATACCTTCATCTCCACACCATTGATTGTTTTCGGAACACCGGCTTCAAATGTCATGGTAACATATTCCGGTTCATCCGGTGCCTTTTCCGGAGATACGGAAAGAACAAGAAGATGATCATAGTTCGGAGCCTGGGAAGGATCCTCTAATTCCAGACCTTCGTGGCTGATGTGCCATAAGTTACGGTCACGGCTGTAGCTGCTATCTGTGGAAAACGGAAGATCAATACCATGCTGTCTGCAGTATTCAATCTCGGATTCACGGGAATCGAGCTTCCAGTTCGGATCACGCCATGGTGCAACGATACGAAGATCCGGAGCCAGAGCCTTGATACCAAGCTCAAAACGGATCTGGTCGTTACCCTTACCGGTAGCACCGTGGCAGATTGCAGTAGCACCTTCTTTTCTGGCAATCTCTACCAGCTTCGCTGCGATACCGGGACGAGCCATGGAAGTACCAAGAAGGTATTTATTCTCATAGACTGCACCAGCCTGTACACAAGGCATGATGTAGTTCTCGCAGAAATCATCTACGATATCCTCGATATATAATTTGGATGCGCCGGAATATTTGGCACGTTCATCCAGACCATCAAGCTCTTCGCCCTGACCACAGTCTACACAACAGCAGATTACTTCATAATCGTAGGTTTCAATTAACCAAGGGATGATTGCAGTGGTATCAAGACCACCGGAATAAGCCAGAATAACTTTTTCTTTACTCATGTATATAGCCTCCTGAATTGTATTTAAGAATAATCATATCCACTAATATAATTCATTATGGAATATTATGCAAGTGTTTTTTGAAAAGATTAATAAATATTAATAAAAGCTTGCATAATATGCAGAAAAGATGTATAATCTCAGGTATATGAC
>R05__coassemble_167_pt1 | contig 37014 bp, 24 predicted proteins | sample R05__metabat2_low_PE_006 | metagenome-assembled genome bin R05
TGGGCACATTAACTTGTTATATACCTTGGCTTGCCCATTTTCTTCGGCCCTCGCCGGATTTTTGGGCAGATGACCTTATTTTTACCTTGGTTCTGCCCAGAATCCTTGGTCCTCGCCAGATTTTTGGACAGATGACCTTATCTTTACCTTGATTCTGCCCAGAAATCATCGGCCCTCGCCAGGTTTTTGGGCAGATGACCTTATCTTTACCTTGATTCTGCCCAGAAATCATCGGCCCTCGCCGGATTTTTGGGCACATTAACTTGTTATATACCTTGGCTTGCCCATTTTCTTCGGCCCTCGCCAGGTTTTTGGGCAGATGACGTTGTCTTTACCTTGATTCTGCCCAGAAATCATCGGCTCCGCCGGATTTTTGGGCACATTAACCTGTTATATACCTCGGCTTGCCCATTTTCTTCGGCTCTTGCTTCTTTTTTGGACATACGACATCTTCTTTTCCCTGCTTCTGCCCAGGATCCACGGCCGCAAAAGAGAAAGGACAGGATTCCATGTAATAAACATGGATTCCTGTCCCTTGTGATAGAGCTGTCATGCATTTTATATGCCGGCAGCCCACGGTTTTCAATTAAATCCTGAATCACATCATGGATTCTTCTATCTCTTAGAAAGAGATAACTGTTGTACCGATCGGCATCTTATCATAGATGAACTTGGCGTCTTCGTTATAGAGACGTACGCATCCATGGGAACAAGGCTTTCCGATGGTAGGATCACATACAGAACCATCGTTATAGAGTGGTCTGGTGTGGAAGGAATTCAGGCTCTCATAGTGAGATACGTATAATTCCTTGGTACTGGTGTAATACCAGCCCTTCTCCTTATAGGTGATCTTGAAGGTCTTGGTTGAACTTACCGGCGCATGGTTGAGGGCAGTTCCGGTAGAACAGATAAATGTCTTGTAGAGCTTCCAATGTCCCTTCTTACCCTTAAAGATGTTAACCTGCTGGGTATAATGGCTGATCCAGATCAGGTACTTGTTCGGGCTGGAATATCCACCCTTATTGACAAAGGCCAGTTTTCTTTCTTTGCTGTATTTTCTGCTGGTCCAGATTACCTTAGTGGTTCCGATGTATTCTACACTTCTGACACCGTTGGCCAGGAGCTTCTGACGATTCTTCTTGATGTCTGTCTTCGGAGTGATGGTGATCACGTCACTGAATTTCTCCGCCAGAACCTTCTTGCCATTGGACTTCTTGTAGGCGATAACCTTGACATTATAAGTCTTGGAGGACTTGCGGATGGATTCCAGGCTTACTACTCGGTTGGAAGTGGTCTTAAGCTTCTTATACTTCTTGGCACTGGCTTCCTTGTAGTAGACGATATATCCCGATGCATTTTCTGTTTTGTTCCATTTTACGACGAGATCTTCATCCATATCCAGAGCAAATTTGATGCCTTTTACCTTGGCAGGAACAACAGGGACCTCGATATGTACGGCTGTGGATTTCTCACCTTTGACTGTCTTGGAGCCTGCTACACCGACTGCTTCGATCTGATAGTAATAGGTCTTACCACCTGCGAGGTGATAGGTCTTGTAAGAAGTCTTCTTCACCTTGCTCTTGATACATTTGTAAGATCCGTCACTACCTGCCTTCTGATAGACATTATAATAGGTAGCATCCTTGGCTGCATTCCAGGTAAGCTTTACTTTACCGCCGGAAGTGGATACTTTCACACCGGTAACCTTCTGCTGACTCTTGACATACTTAAAGGTTGCTGCAATACCCTGTCCGTAATAGGTCAGGCCATTGATCTTATAGGACATAACGGCGTAAGTCTTATAGCTGCCTGTCGCCAGCTTGGAGGAAGCAATCTTGGCTACCATCGTGGTCGTACTGCCGGAGGTAGAGGATTTCTTGAAATTGGCGCTGGCCAGCAGACTGGTGGAATCATCTCCCTTATAGATCAGAATCTGGCCGGTACATTTGTATCCGCTGCTCAGGGAACAGGTCGCCTTGATGGAATTATCTGATTTCTTCTTAACGGAAGCACTATTCAGGGAACAGCCTGTATAGTATCTGGCTACTACCTTCTTCTTCTTGTCCTTACCGACGATTGTGAGGGTATACTGGGTCTTCTTGCTGTACTTGGAACCCATCTTGATCTTGAACATCCTGTCCTTGCCAACCGTACCTCCGCTCAGAGTGCCTGACATGAGGGCAGTTGTGTCGGAACCTTTGGTGATCGTGTAGGTGTAGCCCTTGGCGCAGAACTCTTTCACCTTCATGATCAGAGCCTTATCCGAAGATTTTACATAATAAATCGGATGAAAGCTCGCTGCCTGTGTATTCTTACCGGTTAATGCAAAGCACATGGCAAAAGCCAGTAAGAACAGCCACAGTCTGGTTTTTCTGGTTTTCATGCTCCTCTCCTTTCTCTTCGTGTTCGTGGACCTAATCACACAAACGATATAAAATCTGTATAAAATATACCATCTGTCGTAAGATATCTCCCGGCATCGTCTGACACTCTGCCCTTATGCAGTATCAGATGTGATCCGGGCACCGTGTGACACCCTGACACTATGCAGCATCATTATGATGTGCGTCACGGCTTGACATTCTACGGATGTGCGTCGTAGAATAATAGACAGAAAGATAACATTTTATACATAAAACTATAGTTATTTGCAATAATAACACTTTTTTTACCCCTTTTCAACCAGAGGAGCAGATTTTCTTTATTTTCTACATTTTTCAAAAGACCATCAGGAAATTCTATACATTTTTTTATTTCTTTGTTATAATAAATTCTAAGAAAACTTATCACACAGTAAAGAAGGTTATAATGATGATTAATTTTAATATTCCTCCATATACAGGCAAAGAAAGCGAATATATGGCAAAAGCGATTCAGAATCATAAGATCAGCGGCGATGGTGAGTTCACCAAGCTTTGTAATCAGTGGATCAAGGAGCATACCGGTGTGGCCAGTGCCATGCTTACCACTTCCTGCACCCATGCCACAGAGATGGCTGCTCTCTTATGCGATATCAAGCCGGGTGACGAGGTGATCATGCCGTCCTACACCTTTGTATCGACTGCGGATGCTTTTGTCCTGCGTGGAGCTAAGGCAGTTTTTGTGGATATCCGCCCGGATACCATGAATATCGATGAGAAGCTGATCGAGGCTGCCATCACAGAGAAGACTAAGGCCATCGTTCCTGTTCATTATGCCGGTGTGGCTTGTGAGATGGATACCATTATGGATATCGCCAAGCGTCATAATCTCTATGTCGTAGAAGATGCTGCCCAGGGTGTTATGTCCTCCTATAAGGGACAGGCTCTCGGATCCATCGGCGATTATGGATGCTTCAGCTTCCATGAGACCAAGAATTACAGTATGGGTGAGGGTGGTGCTCTCCTGATCAAGGATGCGAAGAATACCGAATTAGCAGAGATCATCCGTGAGAAGGGTACCAACCGCAGTAAGTTCTTCCGTGGTCAGATTGATAAATATACCTGGGTGGAGGCTGGTTCTTCCTACCTGCCTAGTGATATGAATGCAGCTTATCTCTGGGCACAGCTGGAGATGGCGCAGGAGATCTATGATAATCGTATGGCCAGCTGGAATCTCTACTATGAGAATCTTCTTCCATTGAAGGAGGCTGGCAAGATCGAGCTTCCTGTGATTCCGGAAGGATGTGTTCATAATGCCCACATGTTCTATCTGAAGGCTGCCGACCTGGCAGAGCGTTCCGAGCTGATCAAGTTCCTTAAGAGTAATGATATCTCTTCCGTATTCCATTATATTCCGCTTCACGGAGCTCCGGCCGGTCAGAAGTTCGGTCGCTTCAGCGGAGAGGATGTCTATACCACGAAGGAGAGTGAGCGTCTTACCCGTCTTCCTCTCTACTATGGTCTGGAGGCTGAGAAGGTCCTTAAGGTATGTGACAAGATTAAAGAATTCTACAGATAATTCCGACAGGCTCCGGTCAGGAGCCCGTCCTGCAAGCGGCAGGATTCCAATGTGGTCAGACATTGGGATCCTGCTTTTTTGTGCTCTTACAGAAGATCCGGCTTGCTTTCTGTTTATAGGAGAGCCGGTTCTTTGCTTTCTGCTTACTCAAGAGCCTGCTCCTGCGGTATATTTCTCTCAGGATCCAGGTCGTGAGAAGCCTGAGTCAGGGATTGAATCTGTGCTTGATAGTTTACGTTCATCGATATTTGTGATAGAATAATTTTTAATTATGTGCATGCTTCCTAATTCATTATATTTATGAAAGCAGATTTATGAAAGCTGATTTATGAAAGCTGATTTATGAAAGCAGATTTATACAAGTAGATTTATACAAGTACATTTATATAGGAGGATTTCCGTTTTGTTATACTCAGTTGTAATTCCTTGTTATAAGTCCTCCCAGACGATTCGTAAGATGGTGGAGATGACCAGTCAGGAGCTGGACCGTCTCGGCAGACATGAATACGAGTTTGTTCTGGTGGACGATTATTCCCCGGATGATGGGGCTACCATGGCGGCCATCAAGGGTCTGGCGGACGATTACCCTTACGTCAAGGCCGTATCCCTGGCCCGTAATGGCGGACAGCATAATGCTATCATGGCAGGTCTTAACCTGGCAGAGGGAGATTATTGTATCGGCATGGATGATGATATGCAGACCCATCCTTCCCAGCTGACCTACCTGATCGACGAGATTGAGAAGGGTTATGATATCGTCTATGGCTACTATCCGCAGAAGAAGCACTCTGCCTTCCGTAATTTCGGCAGCTTCGTCAATTATGCTACAGTGCGTATCATGATTGGCAAGCCGAAGGATATGAAGACCTCCAGCTACTGGATCATCCGTAAGTTTGTCCGTGATTATGCGGTACAGTATCAGAGTCCTTATACCCATCTGCAGGGGATCTTCCTGCGTACCACACGTAATATCAGCTGCATCCCGATCCAGCATTTTGAGCGCGAGGTTGGTCAGTCAGGCTATACCTTCAAGAAGCTGATCCAGCTCTGGTCCAATATCATGGGCTACTCCGTGGTCCCTCTTCGCATGGCTACCTACTGTGGTTATCTCTTCTCCGCCCTCAGTATTCTGGGAGCGCTGGGGATCATCATCCGTAAGCTGATGGTTCCTAAGATGGCTCTGGGCTGGCCTTCCACCATGTGTGCCATCTGTTTCTTCACCGGTCTGAATCTCCTCTTCCTGGGACTCATCGGTGAATATCTGGGACGCATGTTCCTGGGCATGAATCATCAGCCGCAGTTTGTCATCCGTGAGGTCTACCAGCAGAAGAAGGTCTCTGACTCCAGAAAAGAGATTCAGGGAGTGGAGGTCGATTATGACAACTTATCAAAGGACGATGCTGCAGAGGAAGCTTCCTCCACAGAATGATCGTATGTCACTTTACATATTTAAGGAGTATATTTATGAAGAAGATTATGATTCTGGGTGCCGGAACCTACCAGGTGCCATTGATCAAGACAGCCAAAGGTATGGGATTATATACCATCGTTGTCAGTATACCGGGTAATTATCCCGGATTTGAGATCGCAGATAAAGTATATTATGAGAACACGGTTGACGAGGATAAGGTGCTGGAGATTGCCCGCCAGGAGCAGATCGACGGTATCGTTACCACAGGCACCGATGTCTGCGTGCAGTCCATAGGAAATGTCTGTGATGCCATGGGTCTGTGCGGTATCAGCAGAGAGGCGGCCATCATCGCCAATAATAAAATGCTGATGAAGACCAAATATGAAGAATATGGTGTGCGTACTGCCCGCTTCCGCAAGGTTGCTTTCGACGATCCGGATATCCCTAAAACCATCGAGGGACTGGAATTCCCTCTCATCTTTAAATCGGTCGACTCTTCCGGCAGTCGTGGTATCATCCGTGTGGATTCCTACGATGCCTTTGCTTCTTCCATGGCTTATGTCAGGGAGAATACCCGCAAGGATTACTTCCTCATCGAGGAGTTCGTGGAGGGAGAAGAATTCGGTGCGCAGGCCTATGTCTATCATGGAGAGCTCTCCTTTATCCTGCCGCACGGCGACTATGTCTTCCACGGAGATACCGGTGTGCCGATCGGACATTTTGCCCCTTATAATCTGTCTGCGGAGGTGATCGCTGATGCAGAGCAGCAGCTTCGTGGTGCAGCCAAAGCCATGGGACTGGATAACTGTGCCATCAATGCAGACTTCATCCTCAAGGATGGTAAGACCTATGTTCTGGAGCTGGGCGGCCGCTGCGGCGCAACCTGTCTGGCAGAGCTGGTATCCATCTATTACGGATTTGATTATTATGAGAAGATCCTCAAGGTTGCCATGGGCGAGGATCCGGACTTCGATATTCACAGCCATGCCGTACCGAATGCCAGCCATCTGCTCATGAGTGAGAAGGATGGTAAGATCATCTCTCAGGAGAATCATAATGAGCCAAATGCAGATATCTGCGAAGTACAGTTCGATTACGCTCCGGGGGACGAAGTACATAAATTCCGTGTCGGACCGCATCGTATCGGCCATATCATTACCAAGGGACAGACCCTTGAAGAAGCTCAGAAGCTCCTCTTCCAGGCTATGGATCAGATTGAGATTCAAGTGGAGGACAGATAAAACCATGCAGGATCATACAGAACTTCATGATCAGGAATCCCGGAATCTCGAGATTCCTGATTCTCTGATAGAACAAGCAGCATCGAATCAGAAGCAAGACAAAAAAGATAATCTTAATAAGAGGGCTCTGACCTCCGGCATGTTCTTCGTCTTCGCCCAGTTATTTGCCAGAGGACTGACTCTGGTAGCCACACCATTTTACACTCGTATGATGACCAATGCCCAGTACGGCATCATCCGTAACTACGAGTCCTGGCTCATGGCTGCCTACACGGTCATGTCCCTCTGCCTGTGGAGAAGCGAGGATGTCGCCAGACAGGATTATAAGGATCATTACTATGAATACACTTCCAGTGTTCACAGCTTATCTTACCTGTCCATCCTCTTCTTCACTGCCCTTATGCTGATCTTCAAGACACCGATCCAGCATTTTCTGGAGTGGAATGATATCATGTTCTACTTCTGCCCGATCTATGTCCTGACCTATACCTCTATGCTCTATCTGCAGCGTAGAGATAAGCAGATGTTAAAATACAAGCTGGCCACAGCCTCCACTCTGCTGACCATCGTACCCGGTATCCTGATCTCCCTCTTCCTCATCTACTACGGTATCCACCACGGTATGCAGGATGATGTGGTGAATCTGCGAGTCATTGGTTATTATACTCCGCAGATTCTGGGGGGTGCCATCATCGCCGTCCTGATCTGGAAGCAAGGTAAGACCTTCTTTAATAAAGAATACTGGATCTACGGACTGAAGTTCAGTATCCCGCTGATTCCGGAAGCAGAATCCGTTCAGATCATGAATCTGGCCGATAAATTCATGGTACAGAAGCTGGTGGGTGCAGCTGAGACCGGTATCTTCGCCCTGCCGCAGACTGTCTCCTTCATCATCTCCATCCTGGAGGACTCCGTGTGGAATGCCTGGATCCCCTGGCTCTACGAGAAGATCGCCAGAGATGAGCTGGAGGATGTGGAGAAGCCTTGGATCACCATGATGCATATCTTTGGCCTCATGTCCTGGGTTTTAGTGGCTCTGGCACCGGAAGAGATCGCCATCCTGGGTGATAAGACCCAGTATGCGGCATCCATCTATCTGATTGCTCCGATGGTAACCGGATCCCTCTTCCGCTTCTACAGCTACAGCTACTCCGCGATCCAGAATTATCACAAGAATACCCGCTGGGTGGCCTTCGGAACGATCTCTACCATGTTATTAAATGTGGTACTTAACTATATCTTTATCGTTCATATTAATTATCAGGCCGCTGCCTACACCACCATGATCAGCTTCATCGTCCTGCTCTTCATGCAGGGTTATCTGGAGCACCGTATCACAGGTATGGTTATCGTACCACTTCATAAGACCGTGTTGATTGGTGTCTTCTATGCTGTCATCAATATGGCTACCATGAGTATCTTTAACATTCCATGGTATCTGAGATGGTTACTCATCGTCGTTGTTGGCATCGTCTCACTGATTCTCCTCCGCGAGAGATTACTGGCCGTGCTCAGTGTATTCCGTAAGAAGAAGAAAGCATAATCCTGACACTGCTTATGATAGCGGAATCATATAATACATCATCCGAAGAAGACTTGTGAAAATGAAAAGAAAACAAGGAGGACCTGTCTGAAAGGTCCTCCTTCTCTTATATATTTATTTCACTTCACACACGATCATGCGCAGCTTACCGTTCTTATCCGGCGGAATCGAATCCATCCACTCGTAATCGATGGTAAATGGATGCTTGAACTTCGCATTCAGCTTCTCCGTCAGCTCCTTCTCCACCTGATCTGTCGTCTTCTTCGATACTTCCTTATTCTGTACACACTGAACATGGATGGTATCATAGGTCTTCTGGATAAAACGTATCTGGAAGATATCCTCGCAATGAGCGATAATCGGTGCGATCTCAAAGAAGGTGGTCACCTCTCCGGTGTCATAGCGGAAGAAGTCATTCATGCGGCCCTGGACACTGGTGATATAACGTACTCCATCTCTCACTTCACAGGTTCCGCGGTCACCGATTGCATAGTTGATCAATGGAATATCTGTCTTATAAAGAGGTGTCACAACGATATTACCCTCTGTTGCCGGACGATTCATCTCATCGTAGATATTTACCACGAAGGAATCATTATGAACCACATACTCCTTACTGTTGAAGAGCTTGACCATGGCTGCACCGGTCTCGGCAGTGCCATAGGAATCGATGATACCAGGGCCCAGGATCTCCCGGAAGAGCTTTCTGGCAGTATCGTCGATCTTCTCTCCTGTCGGACAATAGAATCTCGGCTTACGAAGCTTGACCTTATTCTGCTTACAGTAGAGGCAGATACGCATGAACTCACTCTTATTCATGTAGAGGAAGTCCGGCTTGTAAGCATTGATCTGCTTCACGATCTCCGGCTCCGGATCATACTGGGCTACGAAGCCACGACGCAGGATGCCTAATCTCTGTAAAAAGGTATCCTTGCCACCGGAGATAGAATGCGCACTCTTACGACTCATGGTCTTACCTAAGAAAGGATTATAACCAGCTACCATCATGACACGGAACCAGTTAGCCATATTGTAGGCCTTCTCCCGCGGAGAGTAGAGCAGCATCAGCGGCACACCGGAGGAACCGCTGGTCGTATCATGGAACCAATCCTTGTATTTAGGCTTCACGGCCTCTTCCTTCATCCAGGCACGAAGATCATCCTTGGTCAGAAGCGGCAGCTTGGATAAATCGTCTCCCGTCTTGATATCAGAAGGCTTCACTCCTGCCTCATCAAATCTCTGCTTATAAAATGGCATCTTATAAGCCTTCTTCACCAGCTTCTGTACTCTCCTGTCCTGGATCTTCATCACCTTGGTAAAATCCTTAGGAATCCTGGTCTTCATCTTGAAGAGATCAAGAAAGAGCAGAACATTTACCATCTTCTTCTGTAATTTATCAAACATAATCGTCTCCATTTCTTTCTCTCGATTTAGAAAAATGTAATACAATTATAATACATTCGTACTACCAAATCAATCACTAAGTGTCAGGCCGGAACAAGGTTCCCTTGCTTTATGTCACCGGAAAGCATACACTGACATGAAAAAAGGAGGCTTCTCCGGGGCCTCCTCTTTCATGTAGATGAATCTACTGCTTATTTAATCTCAAAGCCTGCGATTCTTGCTAACTCGCGGATAGAGTCTCTGGATACCTTCTTACCCATATACTCTACCAGATCATCACAGGATCCTGTAAAGATATCACTTGGGTTATACTTCTTGATAATGATCTTATCTCCCTCAGTGAATATCTCCAGAGGCTCGCGCTCTCCGATCTCAAAGCTCTTACGTAACTCCATCGGCAAAGTAATCCTGCCGAGGGAATCGAGCTTACGTACTATTCCTGTACTCTGCATATCATCAACTCTCCTTCTCTCATGTTCCCCAAAACATTTTTCACTCTTAGTATACCATATTTAAAAATTGTGTCAATTGGGTTAAAAGAAATTAATACATTATTTTCCAATTATTATAATATTTTTAAGTATTTTCATGACATTTTGGTGCAATTTTACATACATTCGCTTTATCATAGTAAAGTTTTACCAATTTATCTAAATTTCTTCTATCCTATAGATAAATGTATTATCTTAGAGAATCGATACCGGGCCATGCCTGATCCTTAGCTGATAAGATCAATGGCGATCCGTCTGACAGATGATAACCATCGGCCTTAGGACTGCCCTGATAATTTCCTTCCAATTCCGGCCAGTCGATACCGATCTGCGGATCATTCCAGGCCAGACCACCCTCATCTCCGGGATGATAGAAATCGGTACATTTATAGCAGAACTCTGCCGTATCCGACAGAACCAGGAAACCATGTGCGAAGCCCTCACTGATATAAAACTGCCGGCAATTCTCCGCAGACAGGAGACAGCCGTACCACTGACCATAGGTCGCGCTGCCGGCACGAAGATCCACTGCCACATCATAGACCTGGCCCTTGATCACCCGGACCAGCTTGCCCTGAGGATGCTCCTTCTGAAAATGTAATCCTCGCAGAACGCCCTTGGTACTCATGGACTGGTTATCCTGTACAAAGGTCATATTAAGTCCGGCCTCTTCCATGTCTCTCTGATTATATGTCTCCACAAAATAGCCACGGTCATCTCTGTGCACTGTCGGCTCGATCACATAGAGTCCCTCGATCGGACATGCATGCACTTTAATCTGTCCCATAATTCTACTCCTTCACAACTCCTAAAGCTCTGAGATATCGTCCCAGAGCATCCTTCCAATCCGGCAGCGGCTCAAAGCCCTGCTCCACCAGCTTGCTGCGATTCATACGGCTGTTCTCCGGACGCTTTGCCTTCGCAGCATACTCGGCAGCAGATACCGGTGCCACCTCGACCTCGATACCGGCCTGACGGAAGATCTCACAGGCCAGATCATACCATGTGATATATTCTCCTTCATTGGTCGCATGATAATTCCCATAGCGATCCGTAAGAATCATATCCACCAGAAGTCTGGCCAGATCATAGGTATAGGTCGGGGTACCGTACTGATCATTTACCACGGTAAGCCGATCGTATTTCTCACTGAGATTCAGCATGGTTCGGATAAAGTTCTTTCCATTCAGGCCAAATACCCAGGCGATACGCACGATAAAATACTTGTCCACCAGGGAACGCACTGCCAGCTCCCCCTGATACTTGGTCAGACCATAGACATTCAGGGGCTGGGTTACCGGATCATCCGGCTCCCAGGGACGAGTTCCCTGTCCATCAAAGATATAATCGGTGGAAATATACATCATCTTGCAGGATAAATCCCTGCACACCTTGGCAATATTCTCTGTCCCCTTCACATTTACCAGGGTACACTTCTCCACTTCATCCTCTGCCAGATCGACCGCTGTCCAGGCCGCGCAATGGATCACCGCATCCGGTCCGTAGGAAGTGATCACATCGTGAACCATAGCCTGATCCGTGATATCCATCTCGGCCAGGTCAACACCCATGGCCTCTATCTTACGATTCTTAAGTTCGTTCATAACATCATGGCCCAGCTGGCCATTGACACCAGTTACTAAAACTTTCATGTCTATTCCTCTGATTCTACTATATAAAACACACCTGCGACCTTCGTCACGCCACGGTGCATAAAGCACCACGCGACCTTCGGCCGCTCCACAGGGTATGATACGCCTTCACCGGCAGAATAATCTGCGTCAAAATGGATTCCACCACATAGCTGTGATGAAATCCATATAATAGATCTATCTTATCTTCGACATCCCCTATCTTATGACAGGTCTGTCCTGATTATTCTGCATCCTTCAGGCGGTCGCCGTACATTTTCTCGAAATAATTCTGATATTCACCGGAAATGATACGCTCCCACCATTCTTTGTTATCCAGATACCAGCGAATGGTCTTCTGGATGCCATCCTTGAACATGGTCTCCGGCAGCCAGCCTAATTCCGCATGGATCTTGGCCGGATCGATGGCATAACGCATATCATGGCCCTTGCGGTCCGTCACATGAGTGATCAGAGACTCCGGCTTATCCAGAGCCTGACAGATAATCTTGACGATATCGATATTCTTCATCTCATTATGGCCGCCGATATTGTAAACCTCACCGACCTTACCCTGACGGATGATCAGATCGATAGCCTTACAATGATCCTCCACATAGAGCCAGTCACGGACATTCAGTCCCTCACCATAGACAGGGAGAGGCTTGTCAGCCAGTGCATTGGCGATCATCAGAGGAATCAGCTTCTCCGGGAACTGATAAGGTCCGTAGTTATTGGAACAACGGGAGATGGTCGTAGGCAGACCAAAGGTACGATGGTAGGCATTTACCAGAAGGTCTGCTCCTGCCTTGGAGGAGCTGTAAGGACTGCTGGTCTTCAGAGGGGTCTCCTCGGTGAAGAAGAGGTCCGGGCGATCCAGTGGCAGGTCACCATATACCTCATCGGTAGATACCTGATGGTAGCGCTTTACATTATAAGCACGGCTGGCATCCATCATCACCTGGGTTCCCATGATATTGGTCATGAGGAAGATCCCCGGATCCTCGATGGAACGGTCTACATGGCTCTCTGCTGCAAAGTTAACCACGATGTCCGGCTTCTCCTCTTCAAAGAGTGCAAAAACCGCCTGTCTGTCACAGATATCCATCTTCTCAAAGCGGAAGTTAGGATAGGTCATGGCTTCCTTCAGTGTCTCTAAGTTACCTGCATAGGTCAGTTTATCGATACAGACGATACGATCCTCCGGATGCTCCTGTAACTCCAGATATACAAAATTCGCTCCGATAAAACCGGCTCCGCCGGTCACAAGAATTGTCATAATGAACCTCTTTTCTTATATTCAATCACCTGATTTGTTCAGACCATCTGAACAAATACAGGATTCGATGATACTTATCTCTTGATGGATATCGGGCCGCCCATCTGGGTCTGCTCCAGATATTTACCATCGAGGACATCCTTCAGATACTGTCCGTACTGGTTCTTCTTCATGGATTCGTAAGCCTTCTCCATGTCCTCTCTGCTGATCCAGTCATTCAGATAACCCAGTTCCTCCAGACAGGCAATCTTACGATGGGAGTGCTGCTCCACTGTCTTAACGAAATTGGTCGCGTCCACCAGACTCTCATGGGTACCGGTATCCAGCCAGGTGAAGCCTCTGCCCAGAAGCTCCACATGGAGTTCATCCTGCTCCAGGTAGATACGATTCAGATCTGTGATCTCCAGCTCACCGCGAGCCGATGGCTTCAGATTCTTTGCATACTCCACGACACGGTTATCATAGAAATATAAACCGGTAACACAGTAATTACTCTTCGGCTTCGCCGGCTTCTCCTCGATGGAGATGGCCTTACCATGCTGATCAAACTCCACGATACCGAATCTCTCCGGATCATCCACATAATATCCGAAGATGGTCGCACCATGATCCTGCTCCGCACGGGTTACCGCTGCACGAAGTCTCTTCTGCAGACCGTGACCGTGGAAGATATTATCTCCTAATACCATGGCAACGGAGTCCTCTCCGATAAACTCCTCACCGATGATGAAGGCCTGTGCCAGTCCATCCGGACTCGGCTGTACTGCATAGGACAGATTCACGCCAAACTGGCTTCCGTCTCCCAGAAGCTCCCGGAATCTGGGGGTATCGTCAGGGGTGGAGATCAACAAGATATCGCGTATCCCCGCCATCATCATGACACTGAGCGGATAATAAATCATCGGTTTATCATATACCGGTAATAACTGCTTACTGGTAACCTTGGTAAGAGGATACAGTCTGGTTCCTGATCCACCTGCTAAGATAATCCCTTTCATCGGAGTCCTCCTTCTTCTATATACCTATCTGATGCATTCATCCTCTGCCATAGTGTTCCATTCTTATGGTCTTGCGGATATGCTTCATCTCATTACTATGTTCTTCTCTGATACAGAATCATCTGTCCTGCACCTTTTATTGTCATATAGAGTATATCATAGATATATCTATTTCTCAAGTTTGCTGAGCATTTCTCTCACAATATAGTCCGCGATGCGCTGCGTACTGTGTCCGTCCAGGGCAGACAGAAAATCCTGACGGAAGCGGACCTTCTTCTCCGCGATCTGCTGCTCTTCCTGCCGATCTGTCCGGCCGCACAGCATCGCTCTCGCCCGCTCTGTCATGCCATCAAAATCACTCTCGATATAGCCGGGAGCAAAATGATCATAATCACAGTAGAAGTCCCTGCTCTCGATATATTCCTTCTTATCAAATGCATAAAACAGCATAGGCAGATCAAGGATCGCTGCCTCGAAGACTGAGGAGCTGTAGTCTGTGATCAGAAGATCCGAGATCAGCATCAGATCATTGATATGATCCTTACCGGTCAGATCCAGGACTCTGTGCTTATAGCCATCCTCCACCATAATCTCCTGATGAACAAAAGGATGATGCTTGACGATGCAGAAGACATCCTCCGGCATCCCCTGCAGGAAATGATTCACATCAAATGCCTGATCCGGATAGTAGGCATCCCGGTTACCATCTCCGCGGAAGGTCGGGGCAAAGAGAACCACTTTCCTTCCTTTCAGCTGAGGATATTTGTCATAGAGTGCCTTCCTTGTCTGCTCTTTATAGGCATCATCATATAGTACATCGGTCCTCGGAGTACCCAGGGCCTGCACCTTATCCGTATGGATACCGAAGGCCTCCGCATAGATGCCACGGATGGCCTCACTGCTCACGGTAGCCAGATCATAATTCCTGTGATTGAGGGAGCTCTGCGGTGCTCCGCCCTGCTTTCCCATGCGGGTCAGGCCAAAGGTCTTAAAGGCTCCGCAGGCATGCCAGAGCTGAACCACCCTGGTCTCGGGACGCAGCTTGAGGCTGTGAAGCTGAGGATAGAAATCCTCCAGCACGATCACATGGGCCCTGGCACATTTTCTGGCACAGTCCCTCAGCTGTCTCCTGGATAATTGCTCCACGGTCCTGGGCTGTATAAATCTGGACACGGAAATCTCAGGATTCCGACGACAGGCTTCCATGAGTAAGGCCAGGTTACCACCCTCCTCCGGCAGTCGCTCGGACAGGAAGAGGATATTATTCTTCTTGACCGGGACCTTACGCAGAAAATGCTGATACTGGGCCGCATAATAATCCGTATTTCTCTGTCTCTGGCTGAAGCTGTAGCCGGAGAAATTATAGAAGGTAGCATTGGCTGCCTTGAAGGCTGTCTTCTTATCCTTCTCCTTCAGATACTCCTTACCGATCCAGAAGGGCAGGGCGCAGAGTCCCATGAGATACTTGAGCGGATTCCTGCTGCGCTTCTCATCCGGTCTCTGAAAATAATCCTCCTGAATCGGAAATGGCTGATCCCTTAAGATGGTCTCCTCCATCCCCAGCCAGACAGAGAAGATCACATTTACTCTCTGCTGCGGGCTCTTCACGAAGACATAGGGAAGCTCCACCTCCGCATCGGCAAAGATCTGGGGACCCAGATCATCCTCCACGGTGCTGACCTCCATGGGGAAACGCCTCTCCTGATCTCCCTCCTCAAATATCGCCTGCACTCTCACCTTGCGGCCGGCTGCATCCTCCGGCATCCTGGCTCGAAAGCCTAATTTTAATATCTTATCCTCGATATGAACGATGGATCTGTAATTATATTTTCTCATGTGAATCTATTCCTCTATATATCATAACAAGACTCGATGATACAATCATGCTTCTTCGATTGCTTATCATAATTCACACCTACAAGTAAAACTTCCTCTGTATACCCTCGAAAAACACCCTTGTATCTTCTCTCTTTTATCTGCCGGATCGCACTATCTGCCGATTGATCCCATTTTAACTCAAGAATCATGGCCGGTTTTGCTCCTGCACCTATCCTGGGAATCAGCGCAATATCTGCATACCCTTTACCGGATGGCAATTCTCTTAAGACTTTATAATAGGCAGGTGCTGTAAAATATGCCATGGTTACCACACAGCTTAATGCATTCTCATCATTATAGTTTATGATAGAGGTATATGCTTCATGGGCTTGCTCTATCATGTCTGCTACCTTCTCCTGATTTCTCTTCAGAGTCTCTCGAAGAAGAATATCACATTGTGAAATCGCCTCTGCAACCTTGCTCCAACCGGACTTCTTCAGGGCTGATTGATAAGCCTTGGCCACTTCATAATTCGGTATATAAGCCTGCATATCTTCCCGATCATATCCCAGATATCCAAGATGAATCAATGCGGTTAGCACTTCATCCTTCGAATCGATGACAGATAGGTCATTTTGAAATGTCTCTGTATCCACATCGACCTTCTGTCCTCCCAACATAGTCAGAATGTCTTCTTTTAAGCCATCATAATTTAATGTAATATATTGATTGAGAGAATCAAATGCAGAGGTATCTCTCCAATAGGATTCCAGGCTCTGATCAACCATAGCCTGATAGACAGAATTCGGATTATACATATGAATTCCATTGATCAGATATCCATCATACCACTGTCTCACAGATTCAAAATTCATATGATATGTGTTACATAAACTTCTGACCTCCTCTTCTGTGAAGCCAAAATATCTCGTCAGATTTCTGGAATTCAACATCGTATATTCCCGGAAATTATTCAGAGCAGATTCATCTTTTATCTTCTTAATCGGAAGAATGCCTGTAATGTAAGCCAACGACAAAAATTTCTTGGATTCCTCGCTTTTAAATAATGTGTGTAAAAACTGCAGATATCTATGAACCAGATCCGGATCATCAGAGTAATTCCTTATGATCGCATCCCATTCATCTATGATGATAATGATGGGAATCCCTGATTTCTCATATAAATCCATAAGAATCGCACCAATCGTACTGGGGCGATCCAATATATCCGGATAAGCAAGCTGAATCTCTCTGTATACAGCCTTCCATATCTGATCGATGATATCTTCCCGATACATATCCACAAAGGAAGATATATCCAGATGGATCACATTATATCGATTAAGGTGGGTCAAAAAATCTGCTTCCTCCGCTATTTCATATCCGGCAAAAAGATCCTTCGAATCACTTCCCAGACTATAATAGGCATCGATCATACCAGCAGCCTGCGATTTACCAAAGCGACGGGCATGACTTAAGGCAATACACTTCTCTTCGGTTCCCAGAACCTGATTCATATGCTTCAATAAACCTGTTTTATCTATATATATTCTGCTTCTGCTTGCCTGCCGGAAGCTCTCATTATCAGGATTAAAATATGTACCCACCTGGCATGCCTCCCTTCCTCTGGAATCTATCTTCATGAACTTACCATAAAGAGCAAGTGCCATATGCTCCATCCTTGTAATGACGTGCTGCAATCTTTCTTAGATTATATAGTAATTCGACAAAATCTTCAACAGCACAATCCGAGATGAAAAAGTATCTTTACCGGCTAAGAGCTTCCCTTTTCCTGCTCTGTGATCTGTGCTATGATGATAATAATCTGTAACTTGAACTCCCACTTGGTGATAGGAATCTTTTACTCACCACTTATAGAAGTGGGAGTCTTCTACGACGAGATAAACAGGATCAGAATTGATATAAGAATGAGGGACTACTATGGACAAACAATTCAATTTTCAGGAATTACACGCGATCGTGGCAGCCTTACGTGGGGAGAATGGCTGTCCCTGGGATAAGGCCCAGACCCACGAGAGTCTCAAGGGCAATACGGTGGAGGAGGCCTATGAGGTGAACCAGGCGGTCAGCGATCTGACGGCCACGGGGGATTCCTCTCATCTGCAGGAGGAACTGGGAGATCTCCTGCTTCAGGTGCTTCTGCACAGCCAGATCGCCGAGGAATATGGAGAATTCACCTTAGAGGATGTCATCGATGGCATCGCCCGTAAGATGATCCACCGTCATCCTCATGTCTTCGGTGGTGTGAGCTATGACAGCATCGAGGAGCAGAAGAAGGACTGGGAGCGACTCAAGGGTCAGGAGGATGGCCATCAGTACAGCAGTCCGGCCCAGGAGCTGAAGGAGGTGCCTCTTGCCTTTCCTGCTCTGATTCGTGGACAGAAGGTTATGAAGAAGGCCATGAAGCATGATCTGGTTTCCTCTGCCGATGCAGACATTATGAAGGAGATGCTGCAGTCCATGGTGGATCTGCAGGTATGCACTTCCCATCCGAAAGACAGTGATACATTTTCTGAGAAGTTAGGACAGACCCTGCTGGCCATCCTCAAGCTGGCTGCCAGATATAAGGTGGACGCTGAGATGGCTCTGACCGGAGAGATAGAGAGATTCATCAAAGAATGTCAGGATTAAAGACCGGACAGGAAGTCTGTCTTCTTCCCCGTCAAAATATTACCCTGCATATTGGATAATTCATCGAAAATCAATTTATTATCACTAAAATTTTATGTAATATATACAAGTTTTCTCTGTTTTTCAAAAAATCCTTATGATATACTATTATACAAGGTTTACTATGCCATAGATTGGTCCGGGGAGTACCGATCGTGCACATATTAAGAGTTTTTTTAGGAAAGGGGCGTATCACGATGCATATTCAACGACTTGTAGATCTGGAAGATTACGAATTTGATACATTGCTCGTTACATATAACCATAAGAATCGTTTAAGTATTGAACTGGGTAAGGTTAGTGAGATCTTTGAGACACTGCAGACAGACGGTCTGGTAGGCGGCACGAAGGTTTACGGACTGCGTGGTAAGGATTTCTCCTACCAGGGTCAGCCATATTATAACCTGATCTTCATCGGTATCCCGGAGAAGGCCAGCCCAAGAAGATATCAGCTGCAGTTTGGTGCAGCCATGAAGGAAGCGAAGAAGTTCAAGAGTAAGAACCTGCTTATGACAGCCATCGGTGATGATGTGTCCTACTGGCTCAGCTCCGCTATGAAGGGTCTGATTCTGGGTTCCTACAGCTTTAATAAATACAAATCCGATGCAGGCGAAGAGACCGAGATGAATCTGGGTGTTCTGACCGGTATGGATGCTGCTTCCTTTAAGAAAGAGGAACAGTACACACTCATGATCACGAATGCAGTGGTAACTGCTCGTAATCTGACCAACGAACCTGCCTGCGTGATGACTCCATCCGCACTGGCTGATGCAGCCAAAGAGATCTGCGCCAAGAATAATATCAAGTTCACTGCTCTGGGTAAGGCAGAGTGCGAAGCACTGGGTATGAATTCCTTCCTGGCAGTTGCCAGAGGATCCAAGCAGGCTCCGCAGATGATCGTTATGGAATATAACGGCCGTGCAACAGATAATGATCGTGTGGCTATCATCGGTAAGGGTCTCTGCTTCGATGCAGGCGGCTATAATCTGAAGCCGACCGCTCACATCTTAGGTATGCATGGTGATATGGGTGGCGCAGCTGCTGCTATCGCAGCTATGGGTGCTATCGCAGAAGCAAAGTTAGGCATTAATGTTACCGCTGTTATCCCTGCCTGTGAGAATCTGATCTCCGGCAAGGCCATGAAACCAGGCGATATCGTTAAGTCCATGAATGGAAAATATATCGAAGTAGTTAATACTGACGCAGAGGGTCGTATGGCTATGGCCGATGCTCTGACCTACGCTGTTCGTGAGTGTGGCGCTACCTGTCTGATCGATGTTGCTACGCTGACCGGTGCCTGCCAGAATGCTCTGGGCGATCGTTACACCGGACTCTTCAGCAACAGTGAGGATCTGTCTGCTAAGATCGTACAGGCTTCCATCATCTCCGGTGAGAATGTATGGCGTATGCCTCTGGGCGAGGATGAATATCCGGACATCAATGAGTCCGATGTGGCAGATCTGATCAACACCGGACATCAGTGCGGTGCTACTGCAGCTGCTCAGTTCTTATCTGAATTCGTAGAGAAGAAGCCTTGGGTTCACCTGGATATCGCAGGAACCTCCGAGTCCAAGAAGGATACACAGATCTACGCTAAGGGTGCTACCGGCGCCATGGCTATGTTACTCTATGAAGCAGTTAAGCTGATGGAGAAGCCATATAAGAGCTATTAATTCCGTTTATAAAATAAAGGGGACTGTCGCTTCACAGCCCGCCCTTGACCGGCAGGTTTTCATCGATTTTATCGATGGAATCCTGCCATCTTTGTTTTATAGAGCTTCCTTGTGTCCCAATAGTCTTAGATGTGTTTTATATATGGTATCCCTTGTGTTACGATACAGGTGCTTTCCACAGTATCTCTCACACCGGTGGGAGGACTTCGGGGCGAAAAAGGTACGCTTCCGGAAGAACACTCAGAGAGTGTTCTCCGGCCTCGTACCTTTTTCTTCCTCGTTCGCCCAACGTTGCAATCGATATCTGTGGGAAAGCATCCTGCCTGTTCTTCTTTCTGTGAACCATATATAAAACACAAATTTCGGCATATGCGGACAAAAGGAAGCTCCCTCTTATCTATGTGCAGGATTCCTTATATTCATGGATTGAAAATCCTGCCGGTCTACGCCACACCCGAAGCCGGGCTGTGTCGCTCCCGTAGGCTTCTGCGCCACTGAGCTAGAAAGCGAATTGGAGCAATACCAATGAATAATACTTTTCTATCTGAGAATACGTTCGCTATTTCCCTTCATTAGCCTCAGCCTTCGGGGTAAACAGCCCTCGGCACCGGGCGTGGCGGAAACGGCAGCAAGTTCCATGGACGCATGGAATCCTCGTAACATAATGAAACGGCAGGATTCCATGTAACATGGAAGGCTGCCGTTTGGGGAGGGCTGTTTGCGACAGCCCCTTCGATCTAATCAAATAGCATGGCTTCTTTCAAGACCAGATTCTTATTCTTCTTCCAGATGGAGGAGAACTCCCCGCTGCTGAGTGGGCATGCTCCGTGACCTACCTCCAGGGTGATGCATGGGAGCTTTCTGTAATATAAGAAATACTCTCTGGAGCAGCTGTTGGCAGAGCTTAAGCTCTCAGTCGGCATCAGGCTGTATCCGGTAAGAGCCTTAGCCAGACTGGCCATCTTCGTCGTCTTCTTCCTTACGGAGCTGGTGGCCTGGCTGGCACAACGGCCATAAAGAATGGAGCCTGTGGAGTGATAGCTGATCAGACCAACCACCTTGGTGCTCTTCTGTAATCCCTTGACCCAGGCAATCAGGGCCTTGGTCTCCGGTTCACTGGCAGCCTTGCTGCCATGATAGCCCTGACTTCCGGGAGAGCCGGACTTACGGAAGGCGGAAGGCCAGTTACGGTTAAGATCCACACCGCGGGCATTGGCCTTCCAGGTGGAAGTACTGCCGCCCATCTTCTTCAGAGCCTTACGCAGCTTACTGCTGCGAATCGCACTAAAGCCATACTGGCTGATGGCGGTTCCATCCGGATTACAGGATGGAATATAGTGGATACATACCTTATCTAATACGGAAGATACCTTCTTACCGGCGATCTTCTTCTGATAGCTGTTCATATAATACTCAATCTGTCTCATGCAGAGCTGGGTAGTCATATACTCTCTGGCATGAAGATTGGCGATGACCAGGAGATGCTTCTTAGCATCGCGGTTACCGATCACTACCTCATAGAGCTTACGATTATCGGCACTGTAACCGATGACATTTAACTGGAAATACTTCTTATTATACTTCTTCTTAAATGCGGTGAGATCCGACTGCAGCTCCTTATAGCTATACTTGCTATGACTGGTATTTACGATACGGGCACTGGCAGTCCGCGCAGATCCCAGCATCATATAAGCCATGAACAATATCATCATGATGCGAATTATTTTTTTATTCATCTTTTCCATACTTTCTCTCTTGTGTAATAAAATGTTCATCCTGTGCTGTTAAGTCTTCATCCCAGGCAATCCCTGCTCTCCGGGATTAAGGATGAGAAATTATGCCTTGATCATGCGCTTGATCTTATTCTTGATACGTCTGCCCATCGGCACAGCCTTGCGCTTCGCTTCTTTTTCCGCTTCCGCTTTGGCTTTCTTCTCCTCTGCCTTTCTGGCCTTCTCCTGAGCTGCCTTCTCTTCTGCTTCTGCCAGCTCCTGGCCTCTGCCCTGTTCCCAATCTGCCAGATAGGCATCGATATCAGGGATCAGTGGTCTATGCTCTCTGGCTTCCACATCGTGGATGGCATCCAGGATATAGGCTTTGGAATATGCCATGCCCTTATGGCGAATGGCATCTGTCTGAGCGAAATCAATATCCTCCATCTCGATGGCCTTGCCATTCTCCTCCAGGGAGATACGACGCCAGGTCAGATCAAACATCTCCAGAACGGAATCGATCTTATCTCCGGAGCGGGCGCCGGCGAAAAACTGCTTATGGAAGATGATGGAGAAGCAGCATGCATGGAAGGAATTGGTAAAGATATAAGAAGCATTCTTCATATAACCGAGCCACTCTTCCACACCCAGATCATAGATATATTTACACTCGATATCCTCCGGAACCATGTCTGCATCATCCCAGTTCTCACTCATAAGGATGATCTTCAGTCCCTTCTCTCTGGCAAAATCAGAGGTCAGCCTGATCAGTTCATTGGCTCTCTCCATAACCACGTAAAGCAGGATATATGGCTCCGGATCCTCCGGTTCCATGGCGATATTATAATAGAACTCCTTCTCATGGAGGAAGACCGGATCCAGTACATGCGGTACATCCAGACCTGCAGCATCCTTGAGATAAGTCTGCAGACTCTTCTCTCTGGCGGAGATATAATCAAAATCACCGACGTAACCGATGAATTCCTTCTCCTGGTCTCTGCTATAGCCCTTGGCTCCACGGCTGGCGGAATAAGCGATCTTCTTCTTGCCTTCCATCTGCTTGCAGGCCAGAAGGAAGCCCTTATCAAAGCCGGAGTTGGGATTATATTTCCAGATAACATCTGTCACACACAGATAACAGTCAAAACCGGGATCCTCCTCATCCAGGATCCACTGATTATAACATTTGTCTGTCTTCACATAATATTTATTAATAAATTCCTCAAAACGATCATAACGATACTCTCTCTCATAGAAGAGGGTTCTCCATTTCTTCAGCAGACGCAGCTGCTTCTTCTCGGATTTGTCCGGATGATCGATATAATGAAAGAGGGGATGTCTCACATCAAATCTGCCGAAATAGCATGGCTTATAATCGATGATCGTACTATCCACATCATTCTGAGATAAAAATTGCTGAAATGCATAGGTATGCAGTGGGGAAGCAAAATTTAATACCTTGGTATGCGCATTAATAGATATAATACCTATCTTCATCTGTTTCTCCTATCTCTAAGACTCTAACTCCTGTATATGCTAAGATCATAACACAGGGAACTCTGTGACAGATAAGCCATCCTGCTTATCTCTGAATCCCCTGAATCAGACGGCGGTACATCTCTTCCAGTCCGGTACTTGCCTTCCATCCCAGTCCTTCCAGTTTATGGCTGTCCAGACGGATGATCATCTCCGGATTATAGCCGAAGGATGCCAGATTCTCCGGAATCTCCACCTTCACCTGAATCTGCCCCTGACCGATGGTTTCTGCCACCATCTCCGCCATGTCACGGATGGATATGGCAGTGTCCATATTGGTCACATTATAAGCCTGTCCGCTCTCTCCGCTTAAGAGAATATGAAGGAGAGCGCTCACTGCATCCCTGGTATAACAATAGGAACGCACGGTTCTGCCCTGGGTATGCAGGATGATATCCTTCTTCTCCATAGCACATCTGGCAAATTCCATGAAGACACGTCCGTCATTATAAGATACTCCCGGGCCAAAGGTCTGGGACAGGCGGGCAATCTTCACCGGAATCTGATATTCACTGGCATAGGAAGCACAGATACACTCTACCATCTTCTTACCCTCGGAGTAACTGCTGCGAACACTTAAGATATCGATATAGCCGTAATCCGACTCTCCGATCAGACCGGCATCGGCTGCCGGCGTACCATAGACCTCCAGGGAGGACAGGTATACCATGCCCAGCAGCTGCTCCTGCTGTCTGGCATATTCCAGTACATGAATGCTTCCATCGATGGCAGTACGAATGGTCTCCACCGGATGAGAAACAAAGTAGCCGGAGCTGGTAGCACTGGCGCCATGGATGATATAGTTTACAGGCTCTGTATATACGATTGGAGCATTGATATCTCCGCAGGCAATCACAAGATCTCCACGATCCAGCAGGCTGCCGAAGACTCTGCGGGCCTTCTCTTCACTGCGAACATAGGCCACGATACGCATCTTCTTCTGACCCACACGATTGATACAGGCCAGGGCCTTTACCACCTGACTGCCGATCAGACCGGTCGCTCCGGTAACCAGAACCGTCTTCCCTTCCAATTCCTCTCTGGCAGCGAATTCCGCTGCCACCTGCTCGACATCCTGCTGGATGATCGCATTATCCGCACTCTCTAGCATGGTCATATTATTCTCCCTTCTTTCGGATCTTATGACCGATCTGGTTGGTCAGACCGATACCGAAAGCCTGTTCATTTTCCTTGTAGTCCAGTAAAGCACGGAAGATGTATACATCCTCCGGTGTAGTAACCTTGATATTACCACGGTTACCCGGAATCATATTGGCATCGATACCAAGGGTGGTGATGATGGTACAGGCATCTACCATATCCTCATATCTCTGCGGACGCTGCTGAATCTGCTCATGATAGGAAATGATATCATCGAGGCGGAAGCTCTGCGGAGCCTGCGCAGCGAAGGTATTCTTACGATAAGGCACGGAGCCTACCTTCTGTCCGTCTTCACTTAAGAGAATGGTCTCGAAGCAGGAGGTACATGTGATGGCATTGCCCTTCTCCTTAACACCTGCGATATTGGCAGAGATTACATCATAGGAAATGAAAGGACGCACTCCATCGTGAATCAGTACAACAGAATCTCCCGGATTCTCTGCACGAGCTGCCTGCAGACCATTGTAGATGGAATCCTGAGCTGTCGCACCGCCGGGAACGATATTTTTCACCTTCGTGATACGATACTCATCGATGAGCTCCTGCATATAAGGGATATAATCCTCCAGCACGGCCATGTAGATCTTATCGATCTCATGATGTCTCTGGAATAAGCTTAAGGTATGGATGATGATTGGCTTACCGGCAATCTCCAGGAACTGTTTCGGCACACCGGCACCAAAACGAACGCCACTACCACCTGCAAAAACGATTGCTATATTCATATTTACTCCTCCTCTGTCTCAGGTTTCTTAAAATCAAGGGCAGCCATACGCTTCATGGCCGCTTTCTTTGCCTCCAGTCGGTCGATGATGTCCTGCGGCATCTTACCTAACAGGAACCAGTCGATACAACGGTCGCAGGCATGTGTATCAAAATAATCGAAATGATCTTCGACATATTGTTCTACCTTCTCATATTCAAAATCCTTCTCCGCGATCGCCCGGATGATCTGATCAAAGGTGTGGCACACCTTACCAGGTGCGCTATCCTCGAAGGATCGGTGGAAGCCACGGGAGAAGCCGTATCTCTCCTCATCGAATCCGAAGAAGAGCATGGGCTTTCTCATCAGAGAATACTCATAGATACCGGAGGAATAATCCGTGATCATGAGATCTGTGATGTAGAAGAGATCATTGATGTTAGGATAATCCGAGATATCATAGAGCCTGTCGGCATATTTCTCATCGATGGTCAACTGATTATTCACCCATGGATGGGCTTTAAAGAAGACGATATACTCCTCGCCGCATACCTCATAGAGTGCGGACAGATCCACAGCCTCGTAAGGATAGTAGGCGGTCGCCCTGTTCTTACCACGGAAGGTCGGTGCAAAGAGGATCACCTTCTTATCTACGGCCATAGGATACTTCTCATATAAAGCTTCCACTGTCTTCTTGCGATAGTCTTCATTCAGATAAGAGTCCATACGCGGCATACCAGTGGAGACAACCTTCTCCTCATTGATGCCCCAGGCATCGGAGAAGAAGCTGGCGATCTTCCTGGATCCGGAGATACCCCAGGTATACTGTCTGTGGCAGGACTGAGGTCCCGGACTGCCCACATTACCCCAGCGGTTATAGCCGGAGGACTTGAATCCGGCGCCTGCATGCCAGAGCTGGATGATCTTGGTACTTCTCGGAATCCACAGCCAGTCAAAAGCAGGGACATGATCATCGATAAAGATATATTCTGCGCTGGCCACCAGATCAGTAAACTCCGGCCAGTCCTCTCTCTTCTTCACACTGATGCCGGCGACATTTTTCGAGTAGGTAAGGATACGGAACTGTTTATCCAGTCCCCTCTCATACATCTTCTGATAGACCGCCTCCAGATTATTGACCAGACGATCACTCTGGGTCGTCAGGAAGAGAACTGTATTCTTACGGTCATTCTTATGACGATTTCTGGCCTTCTGGTACATATTGCGGACCTTGCGTTTCACATCGTGCTGTACATAGTCCACGGTGTCCTTAATCTCCTGCTTCCAGTCTTCATTCCGTGGAAAGATAAGAGGAATCTCCTGCAGATTACGGATCTGGATGCGGAAGGGCATCTTATCCTCCTCATTGATCTCCACATAGAAGAGGACATTGTAGGCATTATGGAAATTACTATAAGTAAAGATACGGGAGCGTTCCATCAGCTCTCTGGCCAGGTCCATCCGGGTCTGGCACTCTGCCAGGATATCCTCTCCCCGGCAGACATAGATGCGATAGAGGCCGAAGGGAATCATCTGATTCTCCCCGTTATTGGTCACATTGACATGGAGCTCCAACTGACCATCCTCTAACTTCTTCACGTCAAATCTGGCTCTCGCCTTGCCCTTGCGATAGACCATATAATAATCAAGCTCCTCCGGGAGATAAGAACTATCTTCCGGTAAATCTGCACTCACTGTGAGATAGAGGTGCAGGCGATCCCAGCGGATCTGTGTGGCTTCCACATATAAGCCACTTTCTTCTATTAACCAATTCATAGATTCAACCTTTCCCTAATTACGGTAAGTATTATAGATATCTACACCAAGCAGGCATAGAAGGATTGTCGTAATGATCACCAGTGGCTTTCCGAAAGCACCGGATAAGAGCTCTGCTGCAAAAAACTGATATCCCAGATAGATCGGGACAACAGCCATACAGCAGCAGGCCCATGGTCTTAAGATTCGTATCCATCGATCCTCTTCATATTTCCTTCCGATAAGATAAGGGAAGAATCTCTTACAGAGCCATGCCAATGGTATGATACCGATAAATAAGACGCATGCCATCAATAAAATAAAAGGACCACTCTCCATCTGCTCGGGCCATAAGGCATAGATCAGATAGATCAGAGGGGTATGAATCGCCATATAAAACATAGTATTCTGTCCGATAAAGGTCAGGAAGCGCATCTTCGGTAACAGCCTTATCAGATAGATCAGGATAAGAATCATCAGAAGAGCACAGAAATAATATAGGAAGATATTTTCCCTTTCCTTACCATAGTCGGCTCCTGTCATGGAGATTCTGCCATTATAGAGACAGAGCCTGACCCAAAGATACAGACCGGCCAGGATCACCGGGATTGCCAGCAAGCGTGGTTTCAGGATCTCCTGTACCAAAGTGCTGTGATAGATCTCCTGATACAGATTACCACAATAGAGAAATACCACTGCAGCAGGCGTCACATTGATATGCCATACCAGATGCAGCTGTCTGTAATGGTAAGCGAAAATCGCCAGAGCGATCATGATCGGCAACTGAAGCCTGTGGTCTCCCCTGGTACATTTTATAATAAATGCATAGACAGCCTGAGCGCCAAATAAGACCGTCATGAACCATAAGGCTCCCGAAGGCATAGCCCAGGTCATCGGATTCGATATAAAGATCCCCTGAAATGCTCTGACGATCTCAGCAGCGGACTGTGTAAGAATCTTATTATTCACGATCCACAAGGGGAAAAGAGCCAGATTTAATGCCATATAAGGGATCAGCAGATTCTTACCGATCTTATAAATATAGGATCCATAGCTCTGATTCCTTATCTTCTGCCGATTCATGGTAAAGCCTGACAGGAAGAAATATAAGGGCATATGGAAGGAATAGATCAGGATCTTAATGATATCATTTGGGATAGCTGTCACGCCAAAGTTCTTCATACTGATGGTCATATGACCAAGGATTACAAAGAAGAAGGTAAGCCCCTTCAACTGATCTACCCAGAGGATCCTGCCTCTTTTTCTGTCCTTCTCTTCCGTGACTGTACTGTGGAAATTCTTCAGACCCACAGAGGTCAGCTTGGCTAAGAAGACAGAGACCAGCAGAAGAATCAGATACTTCAGATAAACATGTCCGTCATACCAGCTGCTCTTCATGTAGACATTGCGAAGCAGGATATGATAGAGATAGAGTTCAAAGGAAATCGCTCCAAACCAACAGAAGAGCTTATGAAAGGGCTCCCATCGGATCATATGAAATATCGTGGTAAAAAATACGGTTAAGGCGATTCCCAGGATACAGTAATAATATCTCTGATAGATCCCCACAATATACTGCGCTTTGAGGATCGGATAGGCAGTCAGTACGATCAGCCAGCAGAGGACAGGGAAGCTCATGGAAACCCTTCTTCCATCCTTGGCCAGCTTAGCTGCCGCGATACCCAGAAAGAATACCGGAATCCTGGTCAGAGCGCTCTCTGAGCACTCGTAAAAATCCGGATAATACTTCTGGATCATGAATACCAGCAGGGTCAATCCCGTCACGGCAGCACAGATCCGGAAGAAGGCAGTCTCTTTATATCTGCCATCCTTCTCATAGATTATGGCATAAAAATAGGGAAAGAGGATATAGCACAGGAGAATACCGTAGACATACCATACCGTCTTATTACCACCCAGAACAAAATTGATCAGGGTGATATCCCGTAGAAAAGCCTGAAAGCTGCCATGAAGGATCACATCCCACCAGATGTAGTAGGTCCCGCCGATCAGAAGAAAGGGAACCAGTACCCTGGCAAGACGTTTCTTCAGATAAATACCGATATCCGACTCTCGGACATAGGAATAGTAGAGGCCCAGTCCCGACAGAAAGAGGAAGACATCCACCCCGACATTCCCATGCTTTAATATCACAGCCAGCATCTCCAGATGCTGCGGAAAAACCATCTTATCCAGGATACTGCCATGCAGGAGCATGATCCAGAGGATGGAGATTCCGAAGACCTCCTGGCGATAACGGCTGATCAGACTTAAATCAAATAAAAAATCATTCTTATTCTTCTTATTCATCATGTTACTCATCTTACAATTATATGGTGTTAACCTTCTCGAATCTCTCCTGGAACTTGACAACCTCCTGATAGATTCGCTCACAGTTATTATAATCATCATATGCGAAGAAATCATCGACTCTTCTCTTATACTCATCCTGCATCACGCACTGATGATCCATGTAATCGCAGAGTTCTCTGACCACCTCGTCATGTTTGGTGCAGATTGGACCAAATCCCATGGTCTCATATATCAGACCACCTGCCTGATACTGAGCCGGTAACTCCTCCGGATGATAATAGATCAGAGGCTTCTTCATATAAGCAAAATCAAACTGAACACCGGAGTAGTCCGTGATCATCAGGCTGGACTCTGTCAGTACCTTCTCATAGCTGACATCGCTGGTCGCAGCGACAACCTGGCAGATATCTGTGCTCTCAAAGTCAGGTAACTGCGGACTCATGGCCGGATGTAAGAGATAGACGATCTTATAACCATTCTTACGAGCAGACTCTGTGATCCGCTCATCATGGATCAGATTATTATAAATATGGTAGTAGGTGCTATGCTTAAAGGTCTCGCTATAGCCATAGGCAGAGCCCTTCTCCGTCTTACCAACCGTGAGGCTGCGGCGCCAGGTCGGTGTGATCAGGATCATCTTCTGGTCATTATTATGTAATCCATCGTATCTGGCATGACCGGTCAGCTTCAGCATACTCTTATCATAATAATCATAGATCGGCTTGCTGACATTCTCCACCTCATATTTGGAAGCAAAGAAATAAAGCACCGTATTATCAAATACTCGATTCTGATACTGGGCGATCTGCTGTATGGTCAGGCCATGGGCGATACAGGCAATTCTTCCGTTAAAGAGATTGCGGAAATATACACGTAACTCCTTGGAGAAACCATTACACAGCATGACATCTACATGGGTTGCCAGAAAGATATCTGTATTCAAAGCAAGTAACTGGTGACGAAGAGAGTTCTGACATACCAGATATTTACCGAATTCCTTCTTCCTCTCCTCATATTCCGGTGCATTCTTACTGAGAACATAGTAAATGTCCGTATCTGCCGGATCCACCTGGCGGATATAACGGAAGAGATACTCACCGTTATCTCCACCCTTGAATAATTTATCCTGGGTCATCCAGATATGTTTCTTCTTATAAAAGCCTCTTGTCATCCAGTAGAGGATACGTAGACAGATTGCCTTCCATTTACATTCCTCTCCCACGATGGCAAAGTCTTTCATTAATTTTAATTCTTTGATGAAGAGCTCCTTCTTCGTATAATTACTGATGCAGAACTCATTTCTCTTCTTATCAAAGGTAAGCATCTTATGATCGAAGATCCAGTAATCCTGGAAGAACTTCTTACCCAGCTTGGACTGGTCTCGTGTGAAATCTATCCTCAGCTTATAGGACTGCTGACCATAAACCAGGAAGAAGCTGAAGCGTACCTTCCTCTTGATATCCTTACTCTTCCAGGCAAACTGGAAATCCATACTCTTAGCCAGAGAATGATTAAACATCTTCTTCAGGCCATAGGTCTCCGTCGGACGCACATCGATATAGGTTTCATTGACACAGGCCATGATCTTCACAGAATCCTTCGGATACCACAAACCACCAAAGAAGCTTCCATCAATCAAGAGACTCTCCCCATCATAATAGATGACCTTGATCTGAACCGGTTCTGTGCGAAGGGAATTCAAGGTATAATTATGATAGCTGGTCATAAGATTTCTGGAGGAAACCGTGATATCCGAGGACAGCTCGGTATCCCGGTACTTGATGCGAAGCATGGTCAGCTTCATATAATTCGGAAGACGCTTCTTACCGGCGATACTCATGGTTGTCACGACCAGATCATCGATATGTTCCATGACCTGAGCAGATAACTCCAGGAACTCCAGATACTCCTCATGGTTCAGAATCTCCGAATCTCTGGCGTCCAGGTTGCTGGCATATCTGCAGTCCAGCAGATACATGATGGCATACTGTAAGAATAAGGGCTTCTCCTCCGACATCATCGGAATCATGAAGTAGCGTAAGGAATCAAAATACCACTCCTTGCTATACTGAGCAGGATAGTTAAAATAATCACTCTCCGTCGGACCGTACCAGAGACAATTCTGGTCAGATAAGAGGATATAGCCTCCGGCCTTCTCCAGACCGGAGAAGAGGAACTTTAATCGGTAATCATAGAATAATCTCTCATCAAAAGCCTCTTCTTTGATAAAATTCATACTGAAAAAGCATGCCTCAAAGGCCCAGGTAAAGTGTTCATGCGTATGATAGCTTAGGAGATTCACCTTACTGTGTCTGGAGTGATAATTCCTTAATCGAGGACAATAGTCCACCCACTCATCCCTGGCATTCTTATAGATTGGTCTGAGTGTGATGATCCGATAGGCTTTCTTCGAACGCACCTTAAGAACTTCATCCAGACTGCCGGCGTCAAAGACGCAGTTCGATCTGGTAAAACAGACATATCTGCCCTGTAATTCTCCGATCACCTGATTATATGCCCTGGCCGGATCCATATCCTGACACTCCAGAATCCGATAGCTTGCAGGATATGCTTCCACCTTACCGGACAGGAAGCTTCTGCTGGCTTCTGAGCACAGGGCATCCAGGAGAATGACCTGGACCCTGCCCTCCTGAAAGGCAGTATCCTTCTCTATATTCGCCAAACTATCGTGAAAAACCTCCAGATCGTCCACATATATTACGACAGACAGCTCCTTCTCCATCGGAGACACTGTCATCTCATCTAGCTCATTCATATATTATTACCTCATATATTTATGAAATATTTATGTAACATTTTCGCATACTAGCATACCACAAGGTATCTTATCATGCAATCCTCATTTCCTCTCGGATCCATCCTCTCCGACAGACCAGCGTACCACCTTATGGGATACCTGCTGGTGCAGGAGTGGCGGCTGCATATAATCTCCGTACTGCATACTCATGAGAGCATGAGGATACTTGGGTACCATAACCTCCACACCCTCATAGACATCTCTCTGATATGGCAGTAAATCTTCGATATTAATACAGGTATAGCTGATCACAAAGCTAGCCACGGTCTTAAGACCCTGCTTCCCGGCTGTCGCATTATATTGGGTTGCCTTATCCAGATAGGCCTGCTGCGAATCCTTGAGTGACATCTTCCAGTAATCTGCGATGAGTGCCTTCTGCTCTGTCTCGATCCGCTCCTCCTCCGCATTCCTGGCCGGAAATGGTAAGACCTTATCCGGATACTGGTTGCGGGCGATGGCATTATGAGCCTGAGACAGGGCGGTCACCTCTTTGATCTGCTTCTCTCTGGCCTTCATGTCATTCGGTACATAATCAAATGGGAAGATATCCATGCCAATACCCTTATGGAAGTCTCGGTCCTGGGTATATTCTGTCAGGTACTCGGTATCATTGATACGAACCTTACTGTAAACATAAGGAATATTCGGATCGGTCTCTCTGGTCTGAAGGAAATATTCCTCGCCGAAGTGGGCCGGTCCCTCAGCTAAGAGCTTATCATAATCTGCACGCAGCATACCGACATCCACATCATCATCCCAGGGGATGAAACCGCTGTGTCTGATATAGCCAAGCAGACTGCCGCCGCACAGGAAATATCCCACACCAATCTCTCTGCAGACTCTGTCGAACTCTGCCAGCAGACGACGATTCTCTCTCTGCAGAGTTCGGATCTGATAGGATAATTCCTCGTCCATGGGCTGATACCATGGGGTCAGATCCCCGAGGCAGCTCAGCTGCATATCGCGGAATGGCAGAAGCCGTCTCTGACGGATGCTCTCTGCCACAGCCACCTTACCACTGAAGGCGAAGGCCACTCTCTGGTAGCCCTCCGGCTGAGGATCTTCATTATATTTCTGCGCATAGGCATCCAGCTCCCCGGCATAGGCCAGAGGGTCCATGGATGCATATCTCTTTCTTCGTTCTTCGATCTCTTTCTTACTGTAAATCTCTTGATAGGCACGGATGGTATCGACCCGGAAATGTATCATCTCCTCATAGGTCTGATTCATGGCTTTGATCTCTTCTAAGAATACCTTCTTGGTATAGAAGGAAGCCGGAACCTTATCATAAGGATGCAGTCTCACCATCATCAGCCATTCGCCACGATCTGTCATGGTGACATGCTTTGTCAGAAGGGGATAGCTGCCCTCCGGATCACGGGATTCATTTAATTGGATACCATAGTCCGGACCATGCTCCCTCAGATAAGAGAGCAGTCTCTCATAATCCTTACGAATCAGTCCGATGGAGAAGCTCTTCGTGCCTCCGAGTGGTATCACATCCTGATAGACATAGGCTCCGATCAGCAGATCTGCCGTGGCAAAGTAAGGAATCTCCTCTTCCTTGCAGATCCGATCCAATACCTTAAGGACCTCTGTCTTACCCTGAGCCAGATACTCTGTATATCCGGGATCCCGGTCCGCTGCCCAGAGATATGGATTATAAGGAATGGATATCTCCACACCCCCATAGTTCCTCTTCTGCACCGGCAGAATCTCATTGATCGGGACAGACTTATTGATCTCCGTATCCGCCTGATATACCTTGACAGCCTGAAGATCCTTCTGATAACGCATGACTTCTGCCCGGAACTTAGTCAGGGCCTCCTCGATGGAATGGCTGTCCCCGTAGGAAGCCGCCTGTCCCTTCTTCTTCAGTGCCACATGTTTATAAGCATTGTAAAGCTTACGCACTCTCTTCTTATAGCGGAAGCTCTCTTCGTAATCCTGTGTAATCTTATCATATGGAAGAAGCTCTATGACAGGATAGCTGCCTGCGATAGAAAGTGCCTCATCTTCCTCCGAGATCATACTGGGATAGCTGGACTTTATCTGGGGATAGGCCGGATCATATTCCTGTAGGAGGATGCCATCCGCCGTCTTAGGATCCCTGAGGATCTCCAACGCTTTCTCATAATCCTCCCTCATCAGTCCCAGACTCCAGCTGCTGCAGCGATCCTGTGGATATCGGCCCTCAGAGCTGATCTCGATCAGCAGGTCCTTCACAGCAAAATAAGTAATCCCATGCTTCTGACACAATTCATGGAATCGCTGCAGGAGACGAAGGCGGGGTCCGCGAAGCATCTCTTTTAGCTGTTCTGAAGAACGATAGGCATGGGCATCCGGCTGATGGGGAATCATCAGCCTGCTATCCCCATACTCTACGACCTGCACCGGAAACATGGTCTGGGCATCCATGGCAGGACCAATCCACTGCTCCACATGAGCCAGATATCCTGTAGCCTGATAACGGGTCAGGAGCTTCCCCTCTTTCTTCAGCTTCTTATATATCGAAATGGCCGGTAAAGTATCCACCTTCTTTTTTGTCAATCTGGATAAGAGCTTACCGGTCAGAGTCAGTCTGTCATGCATGGAGCTGTAGGCCTGGGAAGCCTTCCTGAGATAATCCAGGCGCTCCTTACGCCTCTCCGGCAGATAGGATAGCTGCCGGAGAGACAGTGTTACCGTCACATCCTTGCTGCCTGCCTCCTCAGGAAAAGAGGCATGGAGGATAAGCTCCGGGTAGGCCTTCCTGTCCTCAAAATAGGAAGCGATATCATAGTGGATCTTACATGCTATCGCAGAATCTGCGCTGATATCCTCTGTCACTGCAGCTGTGCCATAACGATCCGTCAGGATCTCTGTCATCTTCAGATAATCCTGTCCCACCATGGCAATCTTATAATTATAATTCTCTCTGTGTCTGTCCTCCCCATCCAGATAAAGGGATAGGAGCTCTTCCACAGCGACATAGATCAGCTGATATTTATCGCATATCTCATTGATAATACGAAGTAATTTATCAATTAATTGTAATTTACAGGCATTGCGATTCTCTTCAATCTGATGCATCCTGTCGATGCTCTTCTTATTAATATTCATGGATTCCTCGATTCTATAGAAAGTGAAATAGACATAGTAATCCTTATACTATCTTATTATACACATTTTCCCGCTATGTGTGCAAGACAAAAAGGATATCCTTGATATTTTATCATATGCCGCTTCCCCTTCTGTAACAAGTATAATCCGGAGCAAATATCTGTCTCCTGCCTCTAGCTGTATGTCATTCATCACGCTCAGGCACAATCAGGCCTGATGTGTCAAAGCAGCTTCTATCATCTCAAGCTCCGTCAGGAAGAGGCAGTAATCCGGATCCTGCACCTCTGCCTTCTCTTTGCATTCCTGCAGGGTAAACCATCTGACGGAATCCACTTCTTCCTCCTGCAGGATCAGACTGGTCTCATCCACCGCTTCCTCATAGAGATAGACTGCGGCCAATTCATGGTTCCGAAAGATCTTACCATGAAAGATATGCTGATCCTGCCCCTCATGATATCCAAGAAAATGTAATTGGGACTCTGTCGCAGAAATCCCTAGCTCCTCTTCCAGTTCTCTCAGTGCTGCCTCTATGTAGGTCTGTCCGGCACTGACATGTCCTGCAGAAGAGATATCATAGCAGCCGGGATAAGCATCCTTATCCTGGCTTCTCTTCTGTAATAATACTTCATATCCCTCTGTGCTTCTTCTTATAATAAATATATGAACGGTTCCATGCAGATCTCCGTCTGTATGAACCAGACTTCTCTCCTTGATCTGTCCCGTGATGCTGCCATCTCTATTGCGAATATCCAGATATTCCATCATAATCTCTCTTTTCTCTATGTATTTAAGACTCATTCGCGAGTCCTGACATCGGATTTCTGTCAGCTCTGCTGACAGCTTTCTATCCCATTATAAGCCCTGACAGGGTTTTTGTATACTTACAGTGAATGTGCACCACTTTCTAAAGAAAATGTTACGCGTGACGGAATTATTTCACTATGTTGCTTCGCTATGTTGGTTCGCCACAGTCTGATGCACCACGGAATTTCTCCGTCCTTCGGACTCCCGAAATTCCTGCGAACATTCGTATTCCGGACTATCGTCCTACATACGAATGTTCTTGCATCTCGCTAAAGCCGTAAAATTCGCTTGCAAGGTCCCTAAAGGGACTTTGCGCTCTTTTCCGGCTTTGCTCGATTGGTGCATCAAAAAAAGAGCATTCAGACTACCGATTCCGAATGCTCTTAATCCTGATGTTCAATTGTCATATCCAAGGGCTTATACCTCTCTTTCTTAATATCGTTTCGAATCTTAACTTATGTTTTTGTCGGACTGTACCTCTGATAACATCTTCAACCAATCTTAAGATCTTCATGTAAAGTATCTGCTATCCTGCATCTTCTACGAAGGATCTGGTCAGATCTCCTGATGTCTTACTATCTTATGAAGACTTTCTAAGTGTCGGGTTTACTGGTTGCACATCCTATGAATCCTCTTAACATCCTGTATGATCGTAACCTCTTATCTTCACTACACTTCATGAGCACTTAATATATCTGATATAAAAATCTGCTCTCAAACTATGAGTTCATATCCTACTGTCTGTTAATGAATTCTGACTTTAAGTTTTTGTTGGACCGTACCTCCTGATTCTTAGTATCGTGTCGAGTCTTAACTTAAACTTCTGGTGGTTTGTACCTCCTGGATCCTAATATCGTGTCGAGTCTTGACTTAAATTTTGATTGGTCCGTACCTCCTGATGGTTAGTATCGTTTGGATAATTAAGTAAAAATTATGTTGTTGTTTACGTAATTTATTTTATAATATTAAAAAATAATATCAAAAGATTATT
>R05__coassemble_170_pt1 | contig 36809 bp, 34 predicted proteins | sample R05__metabat2_low_PE_006 | metagenome-assembled genome bin R05
CCTACGCTTATGTCCAGGTGACCTATTCTCTGCATGGTGATACAGAGAAAGCGACGGAGCGAATCAAAGAAAGAGAATATCGTCCATTCCGGAGTATTAAAGATGGCTATCCAAGATATATCGTCTCATTGGATCGGCACCTCGATCAACAGGAAGGTGTTCATCATATGAATGCAATTGATCTGTTTTTGGGTAAAGTAAGTATATAAAAACGCACAGGGGCGATTTACTCGCCTTTGTTTTTAACGCTGGTGATTAAAAAGTCCCTGACAAGCCATTTCAGGGTAGACGAACAAATCTATACTTGTTGATTAACTGCGGTGGTGGCACTTTGAATCTTAATTTTTCCGGTAAGAAGGTCACGGTAAAGAAAAAATAGAAGATAATGCAACGAAATAAGGCCGCTGAATCTACGAAAAACAGATAGATTCAGCGGTCTTATTTTATTTGGTCAAGTGGGCAGAAGCATGTGCGGTGTCACGTTTTCTACTTGCTGAAGCAGAAGAGATATGATATCATAAAACCACCTAATAAGTGGTAAAAAGAGGCGTAAAAAAATGAAAAGCATAAGAGAGGATCTGCAGGAACAGGTAGATAAATTAAGAACTGTACGCAGTGAGACAGGCATGACGCGGATTGCATTTTCTCAGTACATGGGCATACCATTACGTAATCTGGAAGACTGGGAAGCCGGTCGTAGAAAGATGCCGGATTATTTGTTGCGGCTTATTGCATATTACAACAGGATGGAACGGTATTTAAATGAGAACCATATCGAGATTGAAGAGGAGTGGTACGATGGCAATGATAAATGAGGAACAGCTTCAATTATATGAAGACCAGCCTATACGTTCAGCCTGGGATGAGGAGCATGAGGAGTGGTATTTTTCGATTGTTGATGTGGTCGCTGTGTTAACGGAACAATCTGATTATCAGAAAAGCAGGAAATATTGGAATAAATTAAAACAGAGACTCTCTGAAGAGGGAAATGAAACGGTGACAAATTGTCACCAGTTGAAATTAAAAGCTGCTGATGGCAAACGCCGTTCCACAGATGTAGCCAATACAGAGCAGCTTTTACGCATTATTCAATCAATCCCTTCCAAAAAGGCAGAACCATTTAAACTGTGGTTAGCACAGGTAGGAAAGGATCGTATAGAAGAGACACTGGATCCGGAATTGATTGCTGAGAGATTGGTAGCAACATATGAACGAAAAGGATATACCCGTGAGTGGATCAATCAACGCCTTCAGGCTATCAGCGCAAGAAAAGAATTAACAGACGAGTGGAAAAACAGAGGCGTTTCCGGCGGGAAAGAGTATGCATTTCTAACAGACGAGCTCACAAAAGCCTGGAGTGGAATGACAACACGTCAGTATAAATCTCATAAGGGATTAAAGAAGGAGAGCCTGCGTGACAACATGAGCACGACAGAGTTGGTACTGAATCTGCTTGCTTATGCAGAGGCACACAAGGCCCGAGTTCTTCATTATACAGACGATACAGGCATAGAGGCAGATGCAGTATACCAGCTGGAAGATGGCAGATACGCTTTGATAGAAATTAAAGTAGGCGCGAATAAGATTTCCGAGGCAGAAAAATCGCTTCTTAAATTCAGAAGTGTGATTAGAAAACACAATGAGGAAGCTTTGAAAAATCCGGATCACCCAAGGTCTACCTATCGTGAACCGACAAGCCTGATTGTCATATGTGCAAATGCACCGATGGCATTTACGACAGATGCAGGGGTGAAGATTGTCCCAATTGGATGTTTAAAAGATTAAATAAAATGAAAGTACAAATGGTAGTCAGCTATTGTTTGGTTCAATAGCTGACCTTTTTTCGTGCTGATTAAAAAGTCCCCCGCAAGTTGTTCCCGGATAGACGAACAAATCTGTACTTGCTGGCCATTGAGGGGGTTCCTGTCTCATTTATCTACGATGATTTTAAAGTGTTATAAAAGAAAGAACGCACTCTGGCCAGGACAGAATAGCCCTTTACAATAAAGCGACGCATGGGTATGATGCGGATCCAGACCTTCTCGAAGAAATCCCACCAGAAGTCCCCAGACCCTATGTCACGACCCTTACGCTTCACCCGATTGATCCGGGCGAAGATCTGATCCCGGCGGATCCCATGCTCGATCTCCTGCTGGGCATCTCCCACGATATCATAGGTTCCATCCGGGCAGACCCGGCAGATCCGATGCATAACAAACTGTCCGCTATCCCGCTGATAGAAGACCATATCTCCCTTCTTCAGAGGACGATCCGGCTTGGAGAAATAGATATAATCTCTCTGATGAGCCAGAAAAGGACTCATACTATTACCGGATATCAACATATTTACTTCGTGGCCTTCTTCTGTCAGACCACGTAATACGGAAACGTATTCCCTGGTATCAACTATTTTCATAATGAACTCCTATCTCAGAATCTCATCCAGCTTCGGATAGATCTCTTCCTCCCTCTCATAAGGGATGATATGATAATAGCGATTTCCCGTTAACATGGCGGAAAGCTGGGTCTTCTTCTTATCATAAAATATATAGCAAGGCTTGCCGTAACGCTCCGCATAGGCCAGCTCATAGCCCACGCCCAGAGAAGGGCAGCTGCACTCAGCAATCAGTAAGTCACACTGACGCAGCCAGGATGTATCCTGCAGATAAATCTTCTCATCTCCCGATAGTCCCTGCTCCAGTACACTAAGACTGAGATCACCCACATGCTCTGTCAGAACATCATCTGTCCTCTGAATATAGCGGATGATCCGCTGATAGAGGGCGGCGTCGATGCGCCCACCCCGGATCGATCCGGCAAAATATATCTTCTTCTTCATCGTATTAATCTTCTCCAATCTTAAACTCCATCAATCTTGAGCCCCAGCCAATTCCCCATCTATGCTTCAGGATTCCTGTGGTTTCTATCCGGGGAGCGTGGTAATTCCCATTCAGTATAGCATACATTTCATGAACTGCCCACAATCGACTTCAAGCTATGATCGGAAGATCCGGGACTTCCTGCTTCTACAGCAAAAAGGTCTGGACATTTTCTCAGAAAAACCGACAGAAATGCAGAAAATATTATCCCCCATCTTTCGCTCTGCGTATTAATAGCTAACAGCCCTGCAAAATATCCTATGAAAGCAGGCTGATCAGTATTGTTAAGGAGGATAAAATATATGGATAAAGCATTATTATATGGAGTATTATTTGGAGTAATCGCATTTCTGGCAGCGACTGTAGTTGCCAAATGGAAGGTATTTAAGAAGATGGGCGAGCCCGGATGGAAGTCCCTGATTCCATTCTACAGCAGCTATATCATTTATAAACGCGTATGGAATACGGATATGTACTGGCTTACCTTATTACTCTTCGTCGCAACGGAAATCTGCTCTACCATGCTTCTGTATGGCACAGGCAGTACCACCTCGATGCTCTTCCAGGCAGGTGAGATCCTATTTGCATTGGCTGCCTTCGTGATGTCCGTCATAAAAATCTACCGATTAGCCAAAGCATTTCATCACGGTGTAGGTTATACCTTAGGATTACTCTTCCTCGATCCCTTCTTCATGATGGGTCTTGGATACGGACGCAGCGAGTACAGCCCGGCATAATGAGCCAGTGATGCAGACATGGCGAGTACAGAGTGGCATAATGAGCCAGTGATGCAGACATGGCGAGTACAGGGTGGCATAATAAGACAATAAGCTAATGACTCGAGTCGATGCATTGAACCGATGAAGTCTGACCGGATCGGCCTAGTACAAAAAAAGAAAAAGATTCCATGAAAGAAAAACATGGGATCTTTTTTTGTGCCATTCACTCTGACGACCGGATCGGAATTAAGAAGCAGAAGAAGAGTATAAAATGAGATAAATGATAAAATGCAAATATTACCAAAAATATAATAAAATGGAAAATATGTATTGACAATCCATGAAAAATATTCTAAAATATAATAAAATATATTTTTAAAATATTACTATAGATATTCATGAATAGACCACATGAAAGAATTTCGTTGTGAGCAGACCTGGATAAAGCAGAGGATCCATGAAAGGATTTCTGTATGTGGATATAAGTTTCAGATTATACATTTCAGATTACACATTTCATAGGAGGGATTGTCATGCAGGAGATCTATCATACGATGGAGGATTATCTGGCCCTACCGGAGGAGGAGCGAGTCGAATTGATCGATGGTGTCTATTATGATATGGCTGCACCCACGACAGTGCATCAGGCTCTGGCAGGATTCATTCATAAGTTATTATTGGACTATGTTCTGGAGCAGCGAGGTCCTTGCATGCCCCTGATGTCACCGGTCGATGTCCAGCTGGATCGGGATGATAAGACCATGGTCCAACCGGACGTTCTGATCGTCTGTGACCGAGATAAGTTTCAGAGCGGCAGAGTCTATGGAGCACCGGACTATCTGGTGGAGATCCTGTCCCCTTCTACTCGTAAGAAGGATATGCAGCTGAAACTCTACAAATACGGTCACGCCGGAGTGAGAGAGTACTGGATGGTCGATCCGGATCAGAGGAGAGTTCTCGTCTATGATCTGGAGAAAGAGCAGTTCCCTGCCATATATAGCTTCTCAGAACAGGTACCGGTCCTGATCTGGGACGGCAGATGTAAGGTGGACTTCGCCATGATTTATGACAGGATAAGATTTTTGTACGATGAACAGGAAGAAATGGAAGGCAAACAGGAAGAAGGATAATATCGTTATTCCAGACATATAAGGATGCGATGGATAAGAGCAGGAGTTGATCATAGGATCAGCTCCTTTTTCTTGCTATGCTTCCATCTGGTTATCTATATAGAGTCATGGAGAGATGAGAAGAACTCCTTTATTGGACTTATTGTACATTATTTTTAGCCAATGGAATTCTATTTTTATCATAATTATAAATTGACAGATATCGGGGGGGGGAGTAAAATTATGACATATTTTGAATTGGCGTATGAAAGTGAAATATGTGTAAGGACGCAAACATTGGATATCAATATAAGCTGGATGTAAGGTGTATAACATGAAACAGAATAAGAGAAAATCAATCATTATAATCATGAGCCTGCTGATTCTTCTTATGGTCATTGGCATCGTCGGATATTTCCTGGCTCAGACTCGGACCATGGGCAAGACAGATCAGAAGGCTGCGGAGGCCGATTCCACGGCAGATGATACGGATAGTGATGAGGATGAAGAGGACTGGTCCGACGGGGACGAGATCGCCCTCTTCTTCGGAGATGACTACTACAGTACATCGGATGATATCAAGACCTACCTCTTCACCGGGACGGATCTCAGTGGCAGCGGTATCGAAGCAGAAGACAGTGCAGATTATGAAGGAAGCATGGCGGACTTCCTCTTGCTTGCTGTGGAGAATAAGACGCAGAGTACCTATGGGTTTCTGCAGATTGACCGCAATACCATCACCGATGTGGATGTTCTGGACGACAAGAATGAGTCCGACGGGGCTGCCACAGAGCAGATCTGCTGTGCCCACTGGTATGGCACGAATCAGGAGGCCGGCTGTCAGAATACTGTCGCAGCGGTCGAGTATCTGCTGGGCTATCTGGAAATCGACGGGTACTATTGCATGAACATGGAGGACATCGCCCAACTCAATCAGTTGGTCGGTGGCGTGGAGGTGACTCTGGAGGATGATTTCACAGAAGTGGATCCGGATATGAAGGTGGGTGAGACCCTCACCCTGGACGACCAGCAGGCTTTCCACTACATCCACGATCGTATCAATATCGCCGACGGGACGAATGCCAACCGTATGAAGCGTCAGAAGACCTATCTGCAGGCCTTCCTGCAGAAGGCGAAGGAGCGCATAAAGGAGGATCCCAATTCCCTAAATGACATGATTGAAGGCATGGAAGAGATCGGTCAGACCGATATCTCCGGGCGGGATATCTCCAAGCTGGTAAATGAGATGTACCAGTCTGACAGCATGGGCATCCTGTCCTTCCGGGGCCAGACTAAGGAAGGAAATGTACTGGATGATGGAGAAGTTCACGAAGAGTTCTATCCGGAGGAGGATTCCATCATCGAAGTCATGTGTCAGCTCATGAATCTGCAGAAGGATACAGATGAGTAAGATAATTGATCAGTTAATATTCTGATAAATATATACAAAGGAGACAATTAGCATGGAAAATGAACCAAATATCCAGGTGCATGACCAGGACGAAGAAGAAATTGATCTGCTGGAACTGTTCTATTACTATATGTCCAGATTACCACTGATCGTCGGAGTATTTCTCCTGGGAGCATTGATTGCAGGATTATTTACCTGGCGATGTATCACACCCAAATATACCGCAACAGCCAAGATGTATATGGTATCCTCCTCCTCAGGCTCTGTCGTGGACCTGACCGATCTGAATATCGGTACCTCCCTGTCCGATGACTACGTGGAATTGATCCAGACCAGACCAATCTACGAGGATGTCATGAAGGAACTGAAACTGGACTATGAGTATAAGGATTTCGTCAAGATGATCGAGATTGGTACCATCGATGATACCAGAATCCTCACCATCTCTGCTACCAGTACGGATCCTCAGGAGGCGACAGACATCGCCAATGCCCTGGCTTATGAAGCGCAGGGTAAGCTGCCCAATCTCATGGATACTCCATCGCCGACCATTGCTGAGGAGGCCGTCCTGCCGGAGAAGAAGAGCGCGCCGAGCCTGAAGAAGAATACCGCTCTGGGAGCTCTGGGGTGCACATTTATCGTCCTGGCGGTTCTGACCCTTCTCTTCTTGCTGGATGATACCCTGAAGAGTGCCGAGGATATAGAGAAGGAATTTGGTGTCATGCCACTGACCGTCATCCCGGAAGCAGACTTAGGCTTTGGACAGGAGGATGCCATTAAGAAGAGCAAGAAGACCGGACCGATGAAGAGTTTATTTGCAAGGAAATAGAAAGGAGGGCCAGGCCATGCAGACAGAATATCAGAAGAAGACTCTAAGCTTCGCAACCATGCCGGAACTCCCTTATTCCGTAGAAGAAGCAGTGAACAGGCTCAGGGTAAATATTAATTTCCTGGGTAGGGATATCCATAAGATTATGATCGTCAGCTCCCTGCCCGATGAAGGCAAGAGCTTCGTCACCATGCAGCTCTGGCGGCAGATGGCGGAGAGAGGAACCTCAACCCTACTCATCGACGCAGACCTACGTAAGTCGGTTCTGACGGATAAATATGACATGACAGCAGATGATGGCGGTCAGATTCAGGGAACCTCCCACTATCTGTCCGGCGACAGCGCTCCGGAGGAAGCCATCTACCATACCCACTATGGTCATGGAGACATCCTGCCCAATGTGGACAATGTCATCAATCCCTCCCTCCTCATTGAGAACTCCCGTTTTCAGGAGTTGATGGATTATGCAGATCAGCATTATCAATACACCTTTATTGACTGCCCACCTCTGGGCATGGTATCCGACGGTGAACAGATCGCCAATATGTGCGATGGAGCTATTCTCTGCGTCCGCGCAGGAGACACCTCCAAGTCCATCGTCAGAAATACCATCAGCCAGCTGAAGAGAGCAGGATGCCCTCTGTTGGGCATCGTCCTCAACCGTGTGAACACAAGTACAGGCAGCTACTACCATAAATATTATGGCAATAAATATTACAGCGATAAGTATTACACGGACAAGAAATAATGAATCTGCAGGTAAGAAGGATGGATCTCTGCCCCATCTCTCCACGGGACAGCTTCCATAGATATCTTTGAAGAAAGGAGGTACACGTCCGATGAAAACATTTTCCAGAAAGTTGATGGTTCTTGTCTTAGCATTCTGCCTGGCACTGGGTTGTGCTGCAACAGTTAGTGCTGCCGGATCTCCTGCAAAAGGAACAACGATTAAGAATACTAAGAAGGATACAATCACTGTAAGCAAGAAGAAAACTGTGAAGAAGTCCAAAACCAAGAAGAAAAACTATACGTTTAATCTGAAGGCAAAGGATAAATCCGGTAACAAGATTACTTACAAGCTTGTGTCCAAGAGCAAATGCTGCAAGTACATCAAGGTATCCAAGAATGGTAAAGTGACAGTAAAGAAAGGCATCCTCAAACACTGCAATCCGAAGAACAAGACGCATAGGATTAAAGTGAAGATGACCACCAAGGCCGGCAAAGGCTATAAGGCTGTCAGCAAGACCGTTACCATCAAGATTATTATCAAATAATAGATAAGAATCCTGATCCTCTTCCGTGAGAAGAGTTCTCCACCGACCGCCTAAGCGGTCGGATGGGGATGACAGTAAGGAGAGCTGTAAATGTGGATGACAGTTAGGTATGTCATAAATGTGGATAATATTTGTTATGAGATCAGGGGGATATCGTATAAATGTGGATGATATTTGTTATGAAATCAGGAGGGGATCGATAGATAAGAAATCGAAGAAACTTCCTGATCTGATGAGAGATATCATCATAATGCAGGCTTCTTATGCCTGTCGACTGAAGAGCTTGAGAATCATAGGATATACAGAGCAGGAGTAGGATCTGAGAGGCCTGCACGATGATCGAATGATTCGGAATAAATAGATGAGAAGGCAGGAGCCGATTGGAAGAAAGGAGGAAGAAGATGTATCAGAAGAATCTGACCGGATGGATGAAACACTGGGATTTCAGCTTAATTGATGTATGCTGTCTCTTCCTGGCCTTTATCCTGGCTTATTATGTACGTCATGATAGTGTTCATTTATTCTCTGTCCAGATCTATCGCAACATGGCGATCTTCCTGATCCTGGTGGAAGTGATCCTGCTTGTGACCGTCGAGCCATTTAAGGATGTCCTGCGCAGAGGTTATTATGTAGAATTCGTCAGAACTCTGCAGCAGGCGTGTTATATCATGGTCTTGTCGATCTTCTATCTCTTCTGTGTGAAGAACGGCAGCGCCTACTCTCGCATCGTCTTATTCCTGACGGTCGGATTTTATCTGATCCTGTCCTACCTCTTCCGTATCCTGTGGAAGAAGCTGCTCCACGAGCGTAAGCGCTGGAACAGAAGAGGACGCAACCGCATGATCCTGATCACCACCCTGAAACAGGCCGAGGAGATCATCGACCATATCGAATCCCGCAACTATGGCACTTATTATATTGATGGCATGGTCATCATCGATCAGGATATGACAGGACATACCATAAGGGGTATCCCGGTCATCTGCAGACTGGACCAATTAAATGAGCATCTGCTCAATGAATGGATCGACGAGATCCTCATCGCCGATGACGAGACAGGAAATGTATCTCGGGAACAGATGGAGCATCTGATCAATATGGGTATTACCGTCCATCAGAAATTAATCATCGACACTAATCCGGACGGCTATAAGAAGACACTGGAGAAGATTGCCGGTTTCTCCTGCATCACTTCCAGTATCAATGTGATGACTACCAGACAGATGGTGCAGAAACGAATCCTGGATATCGCAGGAGCCCTGGTAGGCTGCCTGATCACTCTGATCCTCACTATCATCATCGGTCCACTCATCTATCTGCAGTCACCCGGTCCCATCTTCTTCACCCAGGAGCGCATCGGTAAGAACGGCAAGAAGTTCAAGATGTATAAGTTCCGCTCCATGTATATGGATGCAGAGGAACGCAAGGCCGAGCTCCTGGCTCAGAATAAGCTGGACAGCAATCTGATGTTCAAGATGGACGACGATCCGAGAATTATTGGCGGCAGGCATGGCATCGGAGGCATCATCCGACGCTACAGCCTCGATGAATTTCCACAGTTTTATAATGTCCTGGTCGGAGACATGAGCCTGGTCGGAACCAGACCCCCAACCCTGGACGAATGGGAGCAATATGAAGAGCACCACCGCGCCCGTATGGCCACCAATCCCGGCATCACCGGCATGTGGCAGACTAGCGGCCGCAGTGACATCAACGACTTCGAGGAAGTCGTGCGCATGGATACGGAATATATTGAGAACTGGTCCGTGGGCCTGGATATCAAGCTGCTGCTGAAGACCATCATGCAGGTGGTACAGGCAGACGGAGCCATGTAAGGCCGAAAGACCATCGGGGGGAAAACTAATTTATGAAAAATACAGAAAAAAATACCACACTTTTAATCATGGCAGCGGGCATCGGTTCCCGATATGGCGGAGGAATCAAACAATTAGCTACAGTCGATGCATCAGATCACATCATCATGGACTACAGCATCCATGACGCCATCGAGGCAGGCTTCAAACGCATCGTCTTCATCATCCGCAGAGACATCGAAGCAGACTTCCGCCGGATCATCGGCAATCGCATCGAGTCCATCTGTGCGAAATACGATGTGGCAGTAGGATATGCCTTCCAGGATATCCATGATATTCCTATCCCATTTCCACAAGGAAGAAGCAAACCATGGGGTACCGGACACGCCGTCCTGGCCGCCAGAGAATACTGTGACGAAGCATTTGCCGTGATCAATGCCGACGATTACTACGGCAAGGAAGCCTTCCGCCAGCTTCACAGCTGGTTGATTCAGGACCACGATGACAAAGCCATCGCCCTGGCCGGATTCATCCTGAAGAATACACTCTCCGACAACGGTGGAGTGACCCGCGGCCTCTGTATCGTCGATCCCGGTCACACCCATATCCGCGACGTTATCGAGACCAAAAATATCATCAAAACTTCCGACGGCCCGGAGGCCGACGGAGTAAAGCTTGATCCCGACTCCTATGTCTCCATGAACATGTGGGGCTTCCCGGCCCGGAAAGGCCAGTGTCCGCCCTTCATGGAAGCCCTGGAGCGACACTTCCACAGCTTCTTCCGGCAAGCCATGCCGGACGATGCCATGAAAGCCGAGTACCTCCTTCCGACCCTGATCGGCAAGCTCCTGCGAGAAGAAGGATATACCGTCAAGGTACTCCCCACCCGGGACAGATGGTTCGGCGTAACCTACGCAGAAGATAAAGCAGACGTGGTGAAAAGTTTCAGGGAATTAGTGGATAAAGGTGTCTATCAGGAAGAACTGTATGGGGATTTGCAGGGGATAGTTGATAAATTATAGAATAATTACAGAGGCGGATAAGTGATGAAAGATATTATTTGTGATAGGAATCAATGTAACGGATGTATGGCCTGTATCGATCGATGTCCCAGAGATTGTATCTCTGTCATTGATTCTGTCAAGTTCTATAATGCGATAAAAGATATGGATAGATGTATTCAATGCCATCAATGTGAAGTCGTATGTCCGAATAATCGACCGCTTGATCTGAAAGAAACAATCGATTGGAAGCAGGGATGGGCGGAAGAAGATATCAGAAGCAGAGCATCTTCAGGAGGAGCTGCTACATCGCTTATGAAATCATTTATTCGATCAGGAGGCTTTGTGGCCTCTTGTCTGTTTGATCAGGGAGAATTTCTTTTTGATATTACAGATGATGAAGAGGCAGTCTTAAGATTTACAGGATCCAAATATGTGAAAAGTAATCCGATTGGGATATATAAAAAAGTTCAGGAGCAGCTTAAGAGAGGTAAGGTTCTGTTTATCGGATTACCATGTCAGGTTGCTGCCATGAAAAACTTTATAAAGGATCAGGAGAATCTATATACCATTGATTTGATTTGTCACGGGACTCCTTCGCCTAAGATATTGAAACAATTTTTGCAGGAATACGGATATGATTTGGATAAAATCAGGGATATCCGATTCCGAAAGAATCTTAATTTTAATGTATCCTGGCAGGGAATCGATCAGTTAGAGCATGGAAGAGATCCCTATATGATTTCTTTTCTAAACAGCATTGATTATACAAAGAATTGTTATTATTGCAAATATGCCACCCGCCAGAGAGTTGCAGATCTGACTCTGGGCGATTCCTGGGGGACGGAATATAAAGAAGAAGAAAGAAAGGGAATATCCTTAATTCTGGTGCAGACGGAGAAAGGCAGGGAACTCTTGCAGTCTGCAGATTTACAATTAAGGGATGTAGATTATGAGAATGCCGTAAAAGCCAACCATCAGTTAAATCATCCTGCTGTGGAGAAAGAAGGAAGAAGAGTATTTCTTAAGATGCTTAAAGATGGTAAGACAGTTAAACAGGCAGCAAGAAGAACGATTCCTCAAGAGATAATAAAGCAGGATGTGAAAGATATATTAATTCGTCTTGGAATAAAAAAGTGAAGAAGTGATGGAAAAAGGAGAATAAGATATGTCAGATAAGAATATAAAAATATGTCTGGTCGGATCTTCCGGCGGTCATCTGACACATTTATATATGCTGAAGGCAATATGGGAGAAAAGGGATAGATTCTGGGTAACCTTTGATAAGGAAGATGCTCGCTCTTTACTGGAAGGAGAGAAATGCTATCCTTTGTACTTTCCTTCGAATCGATCCATCAAGGCCTTGATTATAAATTCATGGCGGGCCCTGAAGATCTTACCGAAGGAGAAACCGGATCTTATCATTAGTTCCGGAGCTGCAGGTGCTGTACCATTTTTCTGGCTGGGTAAACTTATGGGGGCAAAGACCATCTATATAGAAGTCTTTGATCGAATTGATGCTCCGACACTTGCCGGTAAGATGTGTTATCCGGTTACCGATAAATTTATTGTGGAATGGGATGAGATGAAAAAAATATATCCAAAGGCCATAAATCTGGGAAGTATTTTTTAAGGTGAGAATATATGATATTTGTTACAGTAGGAACTCATGAACAAGCTTTTAACCGACTTGTTGAGTATATGGATGAATGGGCGGCAGAACATGAGGAAGAAGTAATCATCCAGACAGGATATAGTACATATGAACCACAGCAGGCAAGATGGTCGAAGCTGTATCCCTATCAGAAGATGGTAGAGCTGGTGAATCAGGCCAGAATCGTGATTACTCATGGTGGACCATCCAGTTTTATTATGCCTCTTCAGGTTGGTAAGACACCGATTGTTGTTCCCAGGTTGCATAGATACGATGAGCATGTGAACGACCATCAGCTTAAATTTTCTAAAGAAGTGGAATCCCGTATGGGAACGATTATCGTCGTGGAAGATGTGAAGAAGCTTGGCTATGTCATAGAGCATTATGATGACATGAAAAAAGAAGGAAAAAATACGAATAACAATACCAGATTTTGCGAGAATCTGGAAGAGATTATCGATCAGATGTTTAAGAGGAATTAACAATGAAGGTTGGCATACTTTCTATGCAGAGGATAGCGAATTACGGATCATTCCTTCAGGCATATGGCTTGAAACATATCTTAGAAGATCTGGGGTGTGAAGTTCAGTTTGTGGATTATCACCCGGGAAGAACGCTTCTTCCGCCTGATGGTGGCAGGGGATGGAAAAGAAAGATATGCAAAGTACTGGAAGTATTCCGATATCATGCGCCATTTAAAGAAAAACTTAAATTTATTCAGTATAAAAAGAATTATGCTACTAACTACTATCCATATCTTGGATTAGGGGAGATGAATTATGCTCCCAGGCTTGATTTGTTAGTTATTGGCAGTGACGAAGTATTTAACTGTGTCCAGAATAATACGAATGTAGGATTCTCCCCGGAATTATTTGGTGTAGGTAATCATGCGAAGAAGGTGATCACTTATGCAGCATCATTCGGTAACACTACTATAGATAAGCTAAAAAAATATGGAGTGGACCAGCAGATTGCATTCTGGCTGCAGGATATAAACTCTATATCGGTGAGAGATAAAAACAGTGGTCATATGGTATATGAATTAACTGGTGAAGAAGTGATATATAATCTGGATCCGGTATTAATCTATGACTTTGTGAAGAAATGTAGTGATATCCCGTCAAGTGTTGGCGAAGAAAAATATATGATTCTCTATGGATATGCAGGAAGATTCCGTAAAGAAGAATGTAAGGCAATCAGAGGCTATGCAGAATCGAAGGGCTTAAAAATCTTCTGTATCGGTGGAGTTCAGGATATCTGTGATAAATTTATTGACTGTAATCCATTTGAGGTTATTGCATATTTTCAACATGCAGAGTGTGTTGTGACAGATACCTTCCATGGAACGATACTTTCCGTCATAACTGAAAGGTCCTTTGTCTCCCTTGTAAGAAGCCAGGGATATGGTAATAGAGAGAAAATGATGGATCTGCTGGAAAGACTGGGACTGGAAGAGAGAGTTTTGATGGATTTGTCTGCGCTGGAAGAACAATTGTCATGCCCGATTGATTACAAGTCAGTGGCATCTATCCTTACGGATGAGCGAAGGAAAGCATATGAGTATCTGAGAACTTTTACTTCAGTTTGTGATACAGAATTCACGTGATTTCAGCCATAAGAAGGGCGAAGTCTTCTTGATATAATAATGAGAAAAATATGATTAGTATTATTGTGCCGATATATAATGCATCGAAGACCATTAACAGATGCTTGGACAGTCTGATTCATCAGACGATATTTGACAAAATGGAGATTATTCTGATTAATGACGGTTCCACAGATGGAACGGAAGATATTCTGCTGGAATATAGGAATAAGTATCCTAATATATATTTTGAAACGATTGCTAACAGTGGGGTTTCTGCTGCGAGAAACAGAGGGCTAAGTATAGCAAAGGGATCATATATCGGCTTTATGGATGCAGATGATTATATCGATAGTGATTATTATGAATTACTTCTAAATAATCTGAAAAAAGGATATGATCTCGTTTGTTGTGGTTTTATAGCAGAGTATGAGGACGGAAGATACGTGAAGAAAAGTTCCCGGGAAGAGAGGACTTTGGATCAGAAGGAATCCATCATCGAGTTTTTGATGGGGAAGGCAATCGGCCCGGGAGTATGGAATAAATTATACAGAAGAGAGATTCTGGGAGGGATTTTATTTGATGCCTCTATAAAAATAGCGGAAGATAAATATTTTGTCTTTCAAAGCCTGAAAAGATCCAAAAAGATAATGATCATACCCTGTGCCGGATATCATTATGTCATGAATGATCAATCAGCCATGCACGATACATTTTCTGAGAAGCAATTTCACTCCTTCGAAGTGATGAGAAGGATAAGTGACGAAGTCGCACAGGAATACCCACAGTATACAGATATGGCTCAAAGTGCAAAAATAGATGTTGAGTGCAGAGTATGCGGAGAAATGTGTCATTTTAATGTGGTGAAACAATATGAAGAAATCTATAAGTCACTCAGAAGAGATATCCGACACTATAGTATCTTAAAGAAGGCAAGGTATTCCAATAAAAAACACTTTCTTGCATTTCTTATGGCGAAGATGAATCCTCATCTCTATACTTTCGTCAAAAAGAAGATGAGATTTGAATTTAAGTAATAAGTGTATTTTATCGAAGTCAGCAAGAAGGCAAAGGCCTTCTTGAATGTGCAATCGACAGAAGGGAAAAGTAAATGGAAGTCTTATTATCGATTATCATTCCTGTATACAATGTATCTGAGTATATAGTTCCTTGCCTGGAAAATATTCTGGGAAAGTATGAGGATATCGTAGAAATAATCCTGGTAGATGATGGTTCTACTGATCAGTCGGGGACGATCATAGATCAATATGAGAAAAATCATAAAAATGTCCGGGCATACCATAAGGTAAACGGAGGCTTATCTGATGCCAGGAATTATGGATTCCTCCGTGCAAAGGGTAACTATGTCTTCTTTTATGATTCGGATGATTTTGTGACGGAATCATTTCTGGAAACCGTTGTGAATCTTCTGAATACTGACACAGTAGACGCTCTTCTGTGGGATGCGGATATATATGATGAGTCAGGACAATTACTTAAGATTGACTCTTCCTACTATCATCACAGAGGGCTCGAAGAGCAGCTTATATATACCGGATCTGAATTGATAGAAGAGCAATTAGATGATCATAATGATTATGTGACCACAGTATGGTCGGGCTTATATTCCAGAGAGCTATTAATACATAATAATCTGTGGTTTGAAAAGGATTTATTACATGAAGATGAGATGTGGACTCAGAAAGTTCTTTTGGCATGTAATCGTGTAAGATATATTAAGTCTCCCTTTTATTGTTATAGAAGAAGGCAGAATTCTATCATGAATCCAACAGGCAAGAACTATAGTAAAAATATAGAAGCTTTGATCTATATCTTTTCTTACCTGCCTCTATATTATGATCTGAAGGTAAAAGATAAGGAGTTTAAAAAGAAGCTGAAAGGTAACACAACAAAAAGGTTTCTTCATATGATCGGGAAATATCAGCTGGTGAAGTATCCCGGATTGATGACCAGAGTGGATAGAAGGAAGCTTTTATGTGATGCGAATACGATAAAAGATAAACTGAGAGCGCTTATCTTATTTATTAATATGAGATTATATTGTCGGCTGGCAAGACAAAAATAATCAGAGCAATGACACCGATGGTCTTGATTCTATTTTAAATTGTTTTATGGAGAGTAGTGTATGGTTATTAAGAAAAAAGATATGATAATCAGCATATATTTCTTTTTGTTATTAATTGGCCTGATCAGAATATCCTATTTTTCTAATACTGTTTATCGAGCATATAGTTTTGTAATATTAGGGATTCTTTTTTTGATGTCATGCCGTAATCTCGAAAGAATTAAAAATAATGTATCTATTATACTCCTGGGAACAGCAATCGCTTTATCGGTATTATTATATAGCAAAGGAGTCACTGGTGGATTATTGGCGATTACTTACTTTCTTCAATTTGTAACACCATATTTTTTATGCTTTTATATATCTAAAAAATACGGATTTGATAAGGTGATAATGGGAGCTTTAGCTGCATCTTTTTTTGTGACATTATTGATGGATGTTTCCGTGCTGATGGGAGTAGACGCGGATTTGACTCACTATCAGAATTTACATTCTTATTTATTCGGCAATAAGTTTAATGTTGCATATTTACACATGCAGACGCTGGGACTAATCGCAGAGTTTATTCTGCTGAAGAAAAGAAAGATATCTTTTACAGATAAGCTATGGATAACTTTCTATGGAATATTCGGAATATTTATGTGCCACCGAGTAGATTGTTCCACAGGCATTATGGGTAATGGTATTATCATATTGTTATTAATCATTCCTTTTCCGAAGATTATATATGAGATATTATTGAAGCCGACATTTATATTTGTTCTTCTGGCGGTAGCCAATATAAGCTTTGTAGGAACACAGTTTTTGATCAAGCTGCCGATTGTCCGATTTATTATAGAGAAGGTTCTTCATAGAGATCTGTCATTAACGGGCCGCCTGGCTATCTATGCTATGCTGCCGGATCTTTTCAAAAAACGTCTGTTATTAGGATATGGATATAACAGCGATATTTTTGCCGGATTGATTGGATATGGAAATGCTCAGAATGGTATCCTACAGTATATGATAGATTGTGGCTTAATAGGTACCGCCTTATTTTTGAATAACTGGAGATCCAGTATCAGAGGTATAAAGAGGCAGGGAAGATATGTCTGGCCACTAATTTGTGCCATGTATGGTTTTATGATATGTGGTTTGGTAGAGGTTTGCTTTAAATTAAGTTTTATTTTAATTTTAGCCCTGATATCAAGTGCATGCTTCATGGGCAGTTTTAAGGAAGATAACAAAAGCATATGCTGAAATGTGTATCATACCCTATGGAGCGACGGAAGTCGCATGTGTTTTTTTTATTTTTGAAAAGAGGCAGTAGATGAAGATATGTATACTATCCATGCAGAGAGTTCCTAATTTCGGATCAATATTGCAAGGTTATTCATTAAAATGCATACTTGAAGACTTAGGACACGAGGTTGATTTTATTGACATTGAGGAACGTGAGGAAGATGATCAATATGCTAAATCATCTCGAAAATCTTATTCTCATGAGTACGGAGTTAAGAGCAAAAGTAAGTTAGATCGTTATCTGTTAAACCGCTTAAGAAATAAGAGAAAAAATCAAAAGCAGAAAAAGATAATGCAATCTTTTCAGGATAGGATTATTAAACTCAGACCGGAAAATAATTCAGGACATTATGATATGTGTGTAATAGGAAGCGATGAAGTCTTTAATGCCATGAACGCATCGGAATGGGGATTTACCTCACAATTATTTGGAAATGTTCCTCAAGCTGATAAGGTGATAACTTATGCGGCTTCCTGTGGATTTACTACTTATCAGGATCTTCCCCGGGATGTGATTTCTATCATTCGTGAAAGCTTTAAAAATATATCAGCCTTCTCAGTCAGGGATGATAATACCAGACAATTTGTAAAAATGATGAGCAAGCAATTCATTGATGTTCACTGTGACCCTGTTGTGATTGCAGATTTTACAGAGGAAGCATCACAGCAAGCAGATGTAAAAGGTCTTCCGGATCGTTATTGTATCGTTTATGCTTATCATGACCGGATGAATCACCCTGCTGAAATAGCTGCGATTAAAAAAATATGCCATGAACATAAGATGACTCCTGTTTCCGTAGGGTCTTCACAGTTCTGGATCGGAAGACATATGGTACTTAATCCTTTTCAGATTCCATATGTTTTTGCTCATGCAGATTTTGTTATTACGGATACCTTCCATGGTACGATATTTTCTGCAAAGTACAGTTCCAGATTTGCGGTACTGGTCAGGGAGAGTAATAGAAATAAGCTTGGTGATCTATTAGATAAGCTTCGGATAGGAGACCATAAATTACAGGATATAAAAGATATGGAAGGCATCTACTCGATAAAGCATGATAAGAACACGATGCATGATATTGAGAAGCTGGAAAGAGAGAGGGCATTAAAATATCTGGAAACTTATTGCTCTGAGAATGCATCAGTCAAATATATTTGATTGAAAGATAGAGGAAGGTAGCGCTGGTGAACAGAGGAAAATATTTAGCAAAAAATACTGCTTTATTCGCTTTGGGAAATTTCGGCTCAAAGATAATCTCCTTTTTTTTGGTACCGATATATACAAATGTTCTGAGCACGGAGGAGTATGGAACCGTCGATCTGGTTATGACGATTGCGATTGTCCTGGTGCCTATCATTACATTTAATATAGCCGAGTCTGTAATGAGATTCTGTCTGGATAAAGATGCTGATCAAAAAAAGATAATAGATGTTGGTATACTTTTTGCCTGCATCAGTGTTTTATTGGGGATTCTGATTATACCGGTCACATTTCTTTTTGAACCCATAAAACAATATGGGATGTTTTTAGCATTGTACTGTGTGACTTCCGGAATAAATCAGATATTTATTTATAATCTACGTGGGTTAGAGAAGCTATTGGATTATGCCATAGCGAATATACTGCATACCTTTTTTATCGCAATATTTAATATTTTATTTTTATTGGCCTTTCACTGGGGGATAAAGGGATATTTCTGGGCATATATTCTTTCTAATTTCTTCACTGCTTTATATGCATTTGGAAAGGGACATGTGAGATTAAGGCTGATTCAATGGAATCCTGCCTCCAAAAAACTGATTGCAGATATGGTGAAATATTCTATCGTTTTAGTACCCAACTCCTTCATGTGGTGGATTATGAATTCATCGGATCGTATCATGGTAAGTAGTATGATCAGTGTCTCTGCGAATGGTATTTATGCTATATCCTATAAGATACCAACCTTACTTTCGACATTTTCCAATATATTTAATCAAGCATGGTCCTATTCCGCAATAAAAGAGAATGATAGCGATGATATTGATGATTATAGCAATGCCATGTATTGTAATCTGGTAGCGGTATTATCTGTTATCACAGCCGGGTTATTAATGATAATCAAGCCTTTTTTGTGGTTCTATGTGGAGAAATCATATTATACTGCCTGGAAATATACGCCATATTTGTTTATGGGATTCTTGTTTTTAACATTAGGAACCTTCTTATCAACATCCTATACAGTCAATAAGGATAGCAAAGGATTTCTTGTATCAGGAATGTTGGGAGCGATAGTTAATATTATATTAAATTATCTCCTGATTCCGATCCTTGGTGTATATGGTGCAGCTTTGGCAACAGGAACTTCTTATTTTTCGGTCTATATCTTCAGGGTATTCCACACACGCAAATATATGAAAATAAATATTCTTAAGAGGAATCATCTGATAGGTTACTGCACATTAATCGCCATGTGTTGTGTGATGTTTATTGATAATGTAACAGGGCAGATATTACTTATTTGCGGTTTTGTATTTATGGTGATTATATATCATAAATATGTGAAGATGATGATTGGTCTCTTAAGTAAAAAGTTGAGAAAGAATATGTTATGATCCGATTCGGAAGAATCATTACACGCAATCCATCTCTACCCTCCCGTTTGACTATGATTCATTCATCGACTATAATAAGGATAAATCTTCAGAATAGTCGGAAAGGGGGCCGATTCGGATGGGTACATATTTCAACCCGGGAAATGAAAGTTTCACCAAGGATACAAATAATCGGATTTATATTGATAAGACCGGTCTTCTGGAATTTATGAATAGCAGGATCGGCTCATCGGAAAATTGCCTTGCGATCAGCCATGCCAGACGTTTCGGCAAGTCCCAGGCAGCGGGTATGCTGGATGCTTACTATAGCAGAGGCTGCGATTCAAAGGCTTTATTTGCAGGCAGAAAGATTTCGGAATCGACCGATTTTGTTACATATTTGAATCAATATAATGTGATACATCTGGATATGTCCAGCATTGCAGAGCATTGCACAAGGGGGCTTATTGAAGAGATCCTCTTCCGGTTAAAAAAAGATTTCAGAGAGGCCTTTGGAGATAAGATTGATTTAGACCAGGAGATCGAATTGATTCTCGGAGATATCTATAAAGTGACAGGAATTTCCCTGATCATCGTTATTGACGAGTGGGATTGTGTGATCCGCAATCAATCGGATGATCCGGAAAGTGTGCATAAGTACCTGCAGTTTCTGCATTCCTTATTTAAAAGTGAAGAGGCGAAAAGATTCCTGGCATTAGGCTATATTACCGGTATATTGCCGGTGAAGAAGATTAAGGACGAATCAGCACTGAATAATTTTATCGAGTATACTATGGTGGAATCTGATGAATTAACTCCGTTTTTCGGATTTACAGAGGATGAAGTGCGTTCTTTGTGCCTGCAGTATGGCATGGAGTTTGAATCGATCAGAAGCTGGTATGACGGCTATACCATCAGCGGGATGTCTATGTATAATCCTAATTCGGTCTGTCTGGCAATGAATAAAAAGAGGTTGGACTCTTTCTGGAAGAACACCTCTGCCTTTGAGACGATCAATGATTATATTATGTTGAATTACGACGGTCTGAAGGATGCTGTTTTGACGATGCTCTCCGGAGGAAAAGCATCAGTGGATGTGAATTCCTTTCAGAATGATCTGTCCGTGATCGATTCAAAGGATGATGCTTTGACAGCCTTGATTCATCTTGGCTACCTGGCTTATGATGCCGGGACAAAAAAGGCATATATTCCCAACTATGAGGTGTCGGCCGCATTTGAACAGGCGATTAAGAAGGGAAAATGGAAGGAGCTGGCAGAGATTCTCTCTCAGTGTGATGAGATGCTGGAGGCAACCCTGGCGATGAATGTCGAAAAGGTGGCGGAAGTTCTGGAGCAGTCTCATGATATGCATACGTCCATATTAAAATATAATGATGAAAATGCATTGGCTTGCGCTATTACCATGGCTTATTTTACGGCTCGTGCATATTATGATATAGTTCGTGAGATGCCGGCCGGAAAGGGCTTCGCAGATATTACATTTCTTCCGAGGAAAGAAGCAGGTACAAAACCGGCACTGATTGTGGAACTGAAGTGGGATCAGGATGCAGAAACGGCGATTCGACAGATTAAAGAGAAAAATTATACCGGTGTACTTGCAGATTATGAAGAAGAGATTTTGCTTGTGGGTGTGAATTATGACAGAAGAAGTAAGAAACATACCTGCCTGATTGAAAGATTCTGCAGATGAAGGATGACAGGAGGAACCTATTTGATGGATTCAGATAGATTCCTCCTCTTGAATTTTGCGACAATTCTAATGATTATAACCCCCGGTTTTACAGCAACTACAATTAATGGGATAATACTTCTAATTGGGGTGTTATCCTCATAAGCCATTCTCGCTTTGGGTATTCGGATTCATTTACTTCAACTTTTCCAGAATCCAGCCCAGTTCACTCCAAAATACATTTTAGGAGATGAATTGATCTTGAATACGAATACTACAACTACCAAAAGGCATCCAGGACGCTCTGATCAGGAATGGCTCCAGATCATCCAGGACTGCAGGACCAGCGGTCTATCCGATAAGGAATGGTGCCGGGAACATGATATCTGCACTGCGACGGGTGTGCTGCTTATAATCAGGTAGCTTATGCCAGGCTTGCATGCTGTCTGGCACATGCAAGGCGGTATTTCTTTAATGCGATACCGTCAGAAAAACGAAAAAACTTAAAACTTCTGGATATCGATTCTGAAAAAGAGATCCAGAAACCTGAAGATATATCTGTGCTGGCAGAGCAGAAAAACTTCCTGTTTCACGACACAGTGGACGGAGCTGTCAGCAGTGCGATCCTATACAGCATTGTAGAAACAGCAAAGGCAAACAAACTAAACATCTATCAATATCTCTATACATTATTGCTATATATGCCGGACTATACAGATTCGCCCGCAGGCATAGAAGCACTGATGCCATGGAGTGATTTTATTCAGGATAGATGCAAGGGCAGTATGGGCCAGGAACTCGAACTGCCGGAAAACAGAGGAAGCCTACCGGTTTAATCCGGGGCTTACTCATAGGAAGGTATACGGGTGGTTATAAACCGCTTACAATAAAGCTGTCGATTTTAAGAATTGCTTATGATAGAATGCAAGATAGGATACAAATATAAATGAAAGGGTAATTCTTAATGCAGACAAGAGAATTTTATACAGATAAGATGATAGAACTGCAACTTAGCAGTACCTCCAAAGGGAATCAACGTAAATGGTTTGCAGATGATATTTATGTGAAAGAATGCTTTTACTATCAGGGAAGATTTTGGAAAGATAATCTGGTGGAGTGCATTGCTTCAGAGATAGGTAAATCGCTTACAAATGAGATTCCTGTATTAGAATATGGCCTTGCTCAGATTTATGAAAATGGCAGGAAGACTGAGGGTTGCTATTCAAGAAATTTTTGTTTGCCAGGTGAAAAACATATTTCTTTTCAGAGGCTTATGGATAGTGAAAACATTCATTTGGATTTTGGGGCTGACTATAAGGAAAGATATCAATTTGTGGTAGAAAATATGGAAATCATTACAGGTTTACCTTGTAGGGAGTACATAAATACCATGATTCTCCTGGATTATCTCGTGGGAAATGAAGACAGACATTTCAATAATTTTGGCGTCTTATATATGAATGGAAGGTATAGGCTTGGACCTCTTTTTGATTTTGGCTTAGGCCTATTTGAGCATGATGACAAGTATGAAGGCAAGTCTTTTAGAACCTGTTTAGAACTCATGGAGTCAAAGCCCTTTTCAGCAGATAATGAGCTTATCATGGATTATATTTTAAAAAATTGGGATCCATGCATTAAGCATATAGATTTGGGAGATTGTCTCATTCCGTCTCCCAAGGCGGGTTCCTATATTCGGAATCGGTGTATGCATCTTGGAATAGAATTGGAGGGGGTTGATTAGTTGAGGAGCTTTGGAAATTTATGCGGAACTGTTATGGAAGGTGATACAGAATGCATAGAATTTGAATTTAACAGGGGAGAGTTAAAAAAAATAAATGTAAAAAAGAAACCGAATCTTTTTGAGTTTGACACGATGCCTGTGGAGAAGGCTCTTCTGTATTTTCTGGATGACAGAGTAGTTCCAGAGACCAGAATAGGCTTGCAGGAATATTTGGACAGAGCAGGTCTGGGTAGCTTTAATTTTGAGAGAATCATCAGGTATACCAAGGGGCGTGATATTACAGATTCTTATTGGATTCGATGCTAGTTTGAGGAAAGATATGACGAAAGGAATCATGCGACTTCGATGAAAGCCTCCGGTGCATTCCGCAGCAAGAAGGCAGAGCGTTCTTGAACATACTACCTTGGAGCGACGCAAGTTGCATGGAATTGCGTCACTCTAGGGTATGAAAAATGGGTGCAGGGAGATCTGCCGGACCTATTATAGTACAAGAGATCTGGTAAACTTGCCGGGCCTATTATAGCACAACAGATTTGCTAAACTTGTCGGGCCTGTTATAGCACAAGAGATCTGCTAAACTTGCCGGGCCTATCATAGCACAGGATGCGCATACAGGTCCGGTATCTTGATCACTTCCCGATCGTAGCTCAGGATGCCATTATGTTCATCCTCCACATCGGACAGCTGGGTGTAGATCAGGGCGGAGACGCCGCCTCTCACGGCAGGCCAGATGGTGTCATACATTAAGTGGTGGCAGGCATCGATCAGCTCCTCCTGGCTTCGATAACTGCCATATCCGTACTCGTCCTGGCAGAAGGTGTGCTCGGGATGCTTCCAGGTGTAGCCGCCGTACTCGGTCAGGGCCAGAACGCGGTCCTTCTCTTCCTTATAGCGTAGCTTAAAGAAATAGTAATGCAGGCTGACGATATCTCCGGCCTTCTGGTCGAACCAGCCGCTGGCGTGATCAATCAGGCGGGTAGGATCCTGTTTCTTAAGGAGTGCAGCCACCTTGGCCGCATCGAACTGTCCCCAGGATTCATTAAATGGTACCCAGGTTACGATGCAAGGGTGGTTGTAGAGACATTTCACCGTGTCGGCCATCTCCTGCAGGAAGATCCTGCGGCCCTGCCGGTCTGTGCGGGACAGGAGCCAGCGGCTGAGCGGTCCGTCATCGATGGAAATGTGATGGGTGTTCAGGACCGTGGCCAGATAGGTGACAAACCAGGATTGATAGGAAGTACCGCCATTTACCATGTCCTGCCATACCAGCATCCCCAGACGGTCGCAGTGGTAGTACCAGCGGTCCGGCTCGATCTTTAGGTGTTTGCGGACCATATTACAGCCCAGGTCCTTCATGGTCTGTATATCGTAGATCAGCGCCTGATCCGATGGGGCGGTGTAAAGTCCTTCCGGCCAATATCCCTGGTCCAGGACACCCAGCTGGATGCAGACCTTGTGATTAAGGAAGAAGCGCAGATGACCGTTCTCATCCATTTCCTTGGTGATGATACGCATGCCCACGTAGCACTCGACCTGGTCCTCTCCGGCCGTGATGATCAGGCGGTAGAGGTAGGGATCCTCCGGACTCCAGGCGTGCATCTGCGGGATGCGCAGAGTGACACGGCGGCCGGATTGGCGGTCGATGTAAGGGGTTGTATCGTTAAGCGATGATTCGTAAGAGGAACCGGCTACATCGTAGTCTGTCGCACCGTAATCAGGCACAGGGCTTGATTGATTTGATTCCAATAGAGTGGATGTGATAATAATATCGTCAATCACTTTCCCTTCTTTGGACTCTGTCTTGTGGTGAATGCGGCGGATCAAGCCTTCTTTTAGGGCATCTTTTTTGTCTTTCATCTTGTGGATGAAATCTTCTTGTGTGTCTTTTTTCTTCTTCGGAATTTTATGAATCAGGTCATCTTCTGTCGCATGTTGAGCTATGGAAGATTCAGGATGTTCTCCATCAGATGACTTCACACATACCTTCACATGACAGCAACTATGGTCATAATCCGGTGTGATCTTCACATAGGAGATGTATCGGTCAGGGACCATCTCCATCCAGACGGTCTGCCAGATACCACTCTGGGCGGTGTAGAACATGCCGCCACGTTGCAGCTTCTGTTTACCTCGGCTGTAATAAGAAGTATCGCTGACATCCCGGACACGCAGGACGATATCATAGACGGAGGATGTATGGCTGGTATCCTTGATGGATTGTGATGGCTCATCCGATAGCGCTTGCATCGTGGATTCATTATGAATCCTATCCTGTGTCTCATCATCAGTTACCGGGCCCAGATCTACCTGGAATGGCAGATAGCCCCCATGATGGCTTAACATTTCCTGTCCGTTAATGAAGACGGTACACTCCTGATCTACGGCGCCGAAATGTAAGAGATAGTGCCAGCCCGGCTGACAGGCTGGGACACAGACCTGGCGGTGGTACCAGAGGTATTCCTCCGGCTGCAGCTGTCGCATAACGCCGGACAGTTCGCTCTCCGGAGAGAAAGGAACGAGAATCTGTGCATCCGGGTCGAAGGAAGGCCAGGAGCTATCCGGATCAGTGAAAGCATATTCCCACATGCCGTTCAGATTGATCCAGTTATCTCGGACCATGGACGGGCGGGGATATTCCTTCCAGGTCTGGCTGGCCTTAGCCTGGTCGAACCAGCGGGTACGCAGAGTATTATCTTTCGCTAATCCAGTCTTTTTAATCGTCTTTGTCTTTGCATTCTTTAAACTCATATCTATAACCTCTCTTTCTGTGAGAGAATCCTATTATGGCTTTCAGTATTTGTAGTGTATCATATATTTTAGTGTATAATCTCGGTTTTTTCTTCTTTATCCGATTGGCCAGGATACCGGGTTGTATGTTTTTGGACATATGGCATCTTTTATTCTGGAATCTGCCCAAAAACTTGGGTGCCGGCCAGGATATTGGACATACGGCATCTAATTTATCTGGGATCTGCCCAAAGTCATCGGAGCCAGCCGTGATATTGGGCAGATGATGATCATCATAAAGTGAATCTGTCCAAAAATCAGGGAGCTGGCCAGGATATTGGACATACGGCATCTATTTTTCTGGAATCTGCCCAAAATATTGGGAGCCAGCCAGGATATTGGGCAGATGACGATGATCAAGAAGTGGGTCTGCCCAAAATCTACGGAGTCAGCCTTGTAATTGGGCAGATGATGACTATTATAAGGTGAATCTGCCCAAAATCCCCGGGAACCAGCCGTGCAATGATCAGATAAATATGATCTGATTCTATATGGATGAAAAGATAGCTCCTGCGGAAAGTTGCTTTCCACAGGAGCTATTACCAATTTCAGAAGTTTACTACACCTCAGAAGTTTATCCTGCCTCAGAACTTCGGTACATTTGTATAGTCGGAGCCTTCGATGGTCAGGACGATCGGATCAGGAAGCTTCTCCTCGTCGGTTGTGTCATGGGTCTCAGGGTTTCTGCCAACCTTCATGGTGTTGCAGTTCTTGCTCATGGTCCATCTTACCTGATTGAGGATGGCTTTGGCATCCTTGAAGGCATTATCCTGCATGCTTACACAGTAGGATGTGATATATTCGGCCTTCTTCGCCTCGGATTTGTCGGAGGCAGCAGCGGTGCGGAGTACCTTATCCATGCCGGTGATCATGTTGTCCTCTGCCTTGCTCCAGTATGCTCTGACGGAATCTCCATAGGTCTTCTTGTCACTGACACATAAGGTGTTCAGATCGCGGAAGGTATACCAGGGATAGGTCTCTGTGTCAAATACTCCCAGATCGGAGGCCGGCTGATTGAGAGCGTAAGCCTCGCTGACTCTGGTGCTCATGTTGGATACCGGAACAAATACGCCATAGAGGGCTGGGGATGCGCTCTCCCATGTTACGCAGGACATGTCGGCCGGGAGATCCGGATAGGTCTGGAAGATATGTACGCTCAGGGCAGTGTCTGTGCCGATGACACGCATATCTTTTCTGCCGGTCTCATCCGGGCTGTAGGAGGTTCCGTCGAAACGGTTGCGCATGAGTTCCATGACATCCTTGAGAGATACCTTGGAATCAGCCTGGAAGGTTAAAGGATATACAGCATCCTGCTCATAATCTGCACCATATACGGACGGTGCTAAAACCTGATGTCCGATCCAGGTACGCATGTGGGAGTAATTGATCGGATCGATGGCATAGGTCTTCATCAGATTTAACTCTTTATTCTCTCCATATGCTGCAAATCCATTCTTAACTGCTGTCTTCTCCAGATCCTCAGACAGGATGCTGTCCTCATAATCGGAGACATATTCCAGATTGTATTCATTGCCAAATACTGCAACCTGATCAGCCGGCAGCTTCACTGCTGCGTACTGATGGCCGGTGTACATTTCCACGTACCAGGTTTCTGTCTGATCGGAGATCAGGGCGATGTTGCACTCGCTGCTACCGTATTTATCTACCAGGCCAAGCAGGGTATCGACAGCCTCCCGGGCGGTCTTGCTCTGACAGATGACCAGATCATCGGCGGTGAACTCTGTCAGTCCGTTCTCTACCAGAGGATCGGCTTCGAGGGCTGCGTCATTAGCAAATGCGGAGATCGACATGGTCATGCTGACACCGTATTCGTTGGCGCAGGCTGCTGCGTCAGACTCCAGCTTGTTATAAGTGGTCGCACTGTCCATCCAAGGAGTTGCGGTATATTTATAAGTCGTAGCAGGAATCTCTGCCTGCACGGTATTGTTATTATCCACCGGCATGGTCCGTCCCGGCTGGTTCTCTACACGATCAACGACGGTCAGATAATTCGGCCATACATCAGGATAATCATTGGATCTGGCGACGATGGTGGTGCCATCTTCACTGGCATCCTGTCCGACATAGACTGCGGTGCAGGCGGAGGCCGGTAAGGCATGTACTGCGCTGACTGCAAGAAGAGATAATGCGCCTGCTGCGATTCCTGTGGTTAATGTTTTGCTCCATGTATTTTTCATAGTATTCATTCTCCTTTATAAGATTCATCCTTCTTTATCTCGGCAGAGGATGCCTATCAGCCTCTGTATCAATCGATATGAGATCAGCGATGAAAATGTATCAAAAATTTTATCTTCTGATTCATCCGCTTGTTTCTGCAAGCTTATCTGTTTATACGTGGAGGATCCCGGAGGGATAAGGGAGGAGAGAAATATTTTTATGATACGCGAGAGTCCGTGGCCTGAAACCAGACAATCATACTACGATTTGAAATGTTTCATTTGATAAAATTTTCTTATATAAAATACACACAAAGCCAGGATTTAAGGGTTGTAAAGGTACTCCGGCAATAGTGTGGTGGCACTATTGCCGGGGTTTTTTTATCCCCATAAATTAAGTGTTTACTTATTTAGCATCGCTATGAAGGCGTCCATCTCTTTGGTGATCCATTTGTTTTTATGATAGAAGACCTGGCGCCAGATGGAGATTTCCGTATCACTGACCGGAATGGCTTGTAAGCTGCCGCGTGCAATCTCTTTTTCCACCACATAAGAAGGCAGGAGGGAGATTCCGTCACTGGCAGGCAACATATTAAGGATAAGGTTGGGATTGGTAGACTCCAGATAAGGGACGATCTCATAACCTCTCTTCTCCAGCTGCAGATCCAGGATCTGACGGTAGCTGGCATCTTTCTCCGTGAGGAGAAATGGATAGGCTAACAATTCCGCCAGGGAAATGTCCCGGCAGGACTGGGATTTCTCTGCCAGTGGATGATGCTTATCTGCCACAAACATACACGCCTCTTCTTTTTCGATTACCTTGACCCATTGCGGTATATTTCTCCTCTCATCTGCGATATAGAGCAGATCCAGATCATTATGATCTAATTTCTCCATCAGTTCCACGATGGTATCTGTCACGATCTTTATCTTTACCGATGGATATCTCTCGTGATAATCTCCGATGATATCATGCATAACGAAGGAAGACAGAGAATCGATTGTTCCGATGTAGAGCTCCCCTTGCAGCTTCTCCGTGGAATCTACTGCTTCTCTGGCTCTGGTGATGGAATTCAGGATATCCACCGCATTCTGATAGAATATTTTTCCCGGACTGGTCAGTGTTACTTTTCTTCCCAGACGATCAAACAAGCAGACTCCCAGCTCCTCTTCCAGTTTTTTGATCTGTATGGTCACAGCTGCCGGCGTGTAACCCAGCTTCTCCGCCGCCTTCGAGAAATTCCCCTGTTGTACGATTGTGACAAAGCTTTCCAGTTCCTGTATCTCCATAGATTCTCCTACTGTAAATATTTTTTAATTATTATGTTAAATACATTAAATATACTTTATACTAATGACATCTTATAATAATTACTATATCAAATCAAGAGAAGGAAAGTGTTATTATGAGAAAATGTGATGAGAAATATCAGACCTATATAGGGATATTGCGAGAGGAGCTGGTCCCTGCCATGGGCTGTACCGAGCCGATTGCAGTGGCATATGCTGCGGCCAAAGCCCGGGAGATTCTGGGAGTACTTCCGGATCGTGTTCTTATAAGAGCCAGTGGCAGTATCATAAAGAATGTCAAGAGTGTTATCGTGCCAAATACCAATCACCTGAGAGGAATTCCAGCTGCAGCAGCATCGGGCATCATTGCCGGAGATGCCAGCAGGGAACTGGAAGTCATCGCTTCAGTCAGTGCGCAGAAGAAGCAGGAGATTCAGCATTTTCTGGAATCTGCGGATATCACGACGGAATATCTGGACGAAGGGAAGGTTTTTGATCTCATCGTCATCGTTTATAAGGGGGAACATCATGTGGCAGTTCGTATCAGCGACACACATACCCATATCGTATTCATCGAAAAGGACGGTATTGTCATCTATGAGGACGATTCTGACAGGAATTCCAACGGAAACCAGGCTTCTACCAAGAGGACAGACCGTAGCCAGCTCTCCATCGAGGATATCTGGGATTTTGCCATGACGGTGGATCCAGAGGATATCAGGGATGTTTTGGAGAGACAGATTGCTTATAATACCGCGATTGCCGAGGAAGGTCTTCGGGGTGATTATGGTGCCAATATTGGTAAAACGCTCCTGAAATATTATGGAAATGACGTTCGGGTACGCGCCAAAGCCATGGCGGCTGCCGGCTCTGATGCCAGGATGAATGGCTGTGAGCTGCCGGTAATCATCAACTCCGGCAGTGGCAATCAGGGGATCACTTGTTGTCTTCCTGTGGTGGAATATGCCAAAGAAATGAAATCCAGTCCGGAAGAGCTGCTTCGTGCCCTGGTTCTGTCTAATCTGATTGCGATTCATGAGAAGACAGGAATCGGTACCCTCTCAGCCTATTGTGGTGCAGTGAGTGCAGCGGCTGGCGCCGGTGCAGGTATCACCTATTTGTGTGGTGGAGGTTATGTTGATATGATTCACACGGTGGTGAATTCTCTGGCCATCGTCTCCGGCATCGTCTGCGACGGTGCCAAGGCTTCCTGCGCTGCGAAGATTGCTTCCTCGGTGGATGCGGCAATCCTGGGTTATCATATGTACCGGAACGGACAGGAGTTCAAAGGGGGAGACGGCATCGTGATGAAAAATATCGAGGCGACCATCCGGAGCATCGGGCAGCTTGGAAAAGAGGGTATGAAAGATACCAACCAGACCATTATCAAATTGATGCTTGGGGAATAAACTGTGTACAAGGCTGCCTGTCTGCATTTCCCTTATGCAAAGAGTATAATCCGGCAGGATGAGCTGTCTTTGCTTATTATCGAGAAATACACTTTGCATAAATATACATGGAGATGGTATCTTATAGAAGTAAAAACGGATTGAGTGTCTATAAGAAGAAGTTCCAATCTATGATAAGAGCAACAAGGTGTTTTTAAATAAGATATCTTTAATAAAAGGAATAAAAGAATGAAAGCAAATCAATCGAATCTGGAAATCATGATAAAAACCCTCTCGTCCATATCGGAGCCATGTGAATCCGGTGTACAGAGGCAGAGCTACACACCTCAGTATCGTCAGGGGGTGGATTATATCCGCAGCCGGATGCAGGAGGTGGGACTCATCGTCTATGAGGATACGGTGGGTAATGTCTATGGTCTGCTGCCGGGCAGTGATCCGGAGGCCCCTGCCATCTATTCCGGCTCCCACCTGGATACTGTGAGGAATGCCGGAAGCTTCGACGGCATCGCCGGTGTGGTCTGCGCCATTGAGGCAGCCAGGATGATCCGGGAGAGTGGGCAGCCCTTAAAGCATCCTTATACGGTTTTCGGAACCGTTGGGGAAGAGGGCACTCGCTTCGGACAGGTGCTGATGGGCAGCCAGTTTATGGCCGGTATCTTTGGAGAAAAGGAGCTGGACCGTCTAAAAGGTGTGGAAGACGGGCTGTCTCTTCGCGAGGCTATGAAGGCGTACGGACTTCCGGCGGATCAGAGGGTGGAAGAAGCTTCCCTGCTTGACAGATCCATCCTCGCTTTTGTGGAACTGCACGGAGAACAGGGTCCTGTCCTGGAGGAAACCGGGACGGAGATCGGTATCGTGGATGCCATCGCTGGGATCGCCTGGCTGGAGATTACCGTGGAGGGGCAGGCCAATCACAGCGGCACGGTTCCCATGAATCTCAGAAAGGATGCCGGGATCGTCTCCTACCGTATGATCCTGGCTCTCAACGATTATATCACAGAGCATTATTGCGGCAGAGCGACCATGACAGCCGGACAATTACGATTAGAGCCGGGCAGCTCCAATTGTATACCTGGCAAATGTATCTTCACCCTGGATATCCGTTCCGGAAGCAAGGAGATCCTGCAGGACATTTTACAGAAGGTCGAGGAGCTCGCCACATCTGCAGAGACCGGCGAGGGGATCAAGGTGAAGGTGGAGATATGCAGCAGCAAGGATCCTGTCCCCATGAATCCTTCCATCCAGCAGCGGATCGAGGAGAGCTGCATCAAGCGTGGCTATTCCCATCGCTACCTGAACAGCGGTGCCGGCCACGACTCCATGATCTTTGCACAGAACTGGCCGACCGCCATGATCTTCCTGCCCAATAAGGATGGAATCAGCCACAATCCGGCGGAGTTTATCGATTTTCATGACATGAAAAAGGGAGCGGAGGTTCTCTATGATACCATCCGGGCCCTGGATGAAGGATGAGGGATATTCTTATTGACAATATAACGGTTTACCGATATATTATAGGAAAAGCGATTTTAATTTTATTTAATGCATGACTCAGAATCCTCATAACTTCAGACGTGAGAGGAATGCGTCAGGGTTCGCGATAGTGTGAGAGTCCTGCGTGAGTGATAAGAAGGAATAGATTTGACGATCGGGGGGAAAGCCTATGTTGAGAGATTTATTGGATGAGAAGCATATATCCGCCTATGCTTTGGCGAAGGATACGGACATACCCTATTCTACGATCGCAGATATTATTTCGGGTAAGACGGATATTAAGAATGTATCAGCAACCCTTCTTTATAAGATAGCGCATCGTCTGGAGATGACCATGGAGCAGTTATATTTTTATGAACAGGCGAGAAAGAAGTTATATCTCTATAATGAAGACAGAAGGGTGTTCTGTCAGATGGATCAGAGGACACTGTCTTATCTGGGACCGAAGAATCTGGTGGGATTCTGTCATCTGAATGCTGCCCGGGAGAACTGCCTCTATATCGATACCTATTTTCTGGATGAGGATCATCGGATTTATCGTGAGGAGGACTACATCGATCTGAATGATCTGTTTCAGGAGAATCATTGTATCGATTTACTGGAACAGCCTTACGAGGTATATTTGGGGAGGCCGGATGAGAGTTATCAGAGATATCTGATGAGAAATGCACTGATGGTATCGGATAACATGGCTATTCTCATAAAGGATTCATCTACGGAGGATATTGTCCTGGAAGTGACGAATGTGAAGAGAAACCGTGACAGGATGTTGATGCGTCTGAAGGATTATGCAGTCTTGTCCACGAATATGAGCGATTCTATGAAGAAGAGGGCCCTTTATGCGGTGGAGCGGAATGCAGATCTTATACTGGAGGAGGTGAAGGAACGTGCCTAAGTATACGAATGATATCGTTGCCGGTTATGTACTTTATTTCACTTCTAAATCTGTGATTGAGGCGATGCATGTTCATGCCAGTGATAAGATCTTATCGGAGCAGGGGTCGGCAAAGCTGTTCGTATATGATAATGGAGATACCAGGATTCAGGCATGGGGGACAGTAAATGAAGTGGATATGGGCAAGATCCAGAGATATATTAAGATAAATCATAAAGAGATGTATAAGAAATGGGCTCGGATGAGTGATAATGGATATTATAGTAAGAGATAAGGTGTCATGGTTTATATCGCAGAGCAGATAGCGTGACAGAGCAGATAGCGTGACAGATCAGATAGAAAGAGGTGACATATATGTATGCGAAGAGATTACTTTCTGCCGTATTAAGTCTGTCCCTGATGTTTTCCCTCTGTGCCTGTAGCACAGGGCAGAAGGCAGGGAAGGAAGTGGAGACAGAAGGAGTAACCGAGGCAGTAGTTTCAGAGGAAGGAACAACAGGGTCAGAGATACAGACAGAATCAGATATGTCAAGCGGGGCAGAGATGGCAAGGGAGACAACCACAGTGGATGCAAGCGGGGAGTTTTCTATGTGGAATTCACAGGGGACGATTCAGCATTTGATCGATTATGTGGAAGCTGTGACCGATGAACAGAGTGATGATTTCATCCCTGTGGCGGACCGGATCGCAGTCTTCGACCTGGACGGTACCCTGGTGGGAGAGCAGTTCCCTATCTATTTCGAATGGCTGATGTTTGCACAGCGTGTATTGGATGATCCGGATTTTCAGGCGGATGATGAGATGAAGGAAGTGGCCAGGGAGATTCTTACCGCGGGTCAGAACCGGAGCATACCGGAGGATATCGAGGAGAAGGAATCTCAATTATTCGGTAAGGCATTTGATGGTATGACTACGGAGGAGTATCGGAATTATGTCCGTGATTTCCTGTCCCAGGAGGCGGACGGTTTTGATGGTCTGACCTTCGGCGGTGCTTACTATCGGCCGATGACGGAGGTTATCTCCTATCTGGAAGAGCATGATTTTAAGGTCTATATTTGTTCCGGAACGGATCGTGACGCGGACCGTGTGATGGTCAGTGGATTCTCGGATATCCCGATGTATCAGGTGATCGGATCCGACTGTTACAGCGAGGGCTCCAGGCACGATGAGGTATATTATCTGGATTACCAGTTTGATCCGGATGAGGAAGTGATGCGTGATGATACGAGGATCATCAAAAATGTCAAGTCCTCCAAGGTAGTACAGATGGCTCAGGAGCTGGGACAGAAGCCGGTGCTGGCTTTTGGTAATTCCAGCGGAGATACCAGTATGTTCATCTATACGACCTATAATAATCCCTATAAGAGTGCGGCTTTCTGCCTGGTGCCGGATGATGATGAGCGGGAGTATGCTTATCCGGAGAAGGTGGAGAAGTTAAAGAAATCCTGCGAGGAGAACGGCTGGTATCCGGTTTCCATGAAGGATGATTTCCTTACCATATATGGGGACGACGTAGTGAAGAACGCAGAGAATCTGTCTTTTACGGAGCATTTGCTGGAAACTTGCCCGGAATAGGATTGTATTGCGTAGGGACGGTTGCCCTGGAAGATGATATAGACAGAAAGGACAGGATGACAATTGATGTCACTCTGTCCTTCTTTGTCTGTATTTTGCATCTCTCCCAATCGTGCCAGGGAGTGATAAATCATATTTGCATTCTTAATAATATCAATTTATTGTGCTACTTCTAAGAGCTTCTTCTCGATTCTGGCGGTCACTTCGATATAGTAGGCCAGTTCTGCGTCATTCAGGTCTTCATCCTCGATGGCTTCGAACTTCTCCATGGTATCGGCATACTTTGTCATATAGTCGGCATATTCTCCCATCATGGAGACGACATCATCGGAATCTTCGAATTCTTTCATGAAATCCACATATTCATCAAAGAATTCCTCATAGCTGTCCATGGCTTTTTTGAAATCTTTGGAGACCTTGTTCGTATCTTTGTTCTTTGTATCGTCCGAATTGGCTTTGTCTGTATCATCGGCTTTGTCTGTATCATCGGATTCGTCTATATCATCGGATTCTTCCTCCTGAGAGACCTGTTCCTCTTCTGATGCGGCATCTTCCTGTACTGCCGGATCTTCCTGATCGGTATCGTCTGCATCTTCACTCTTTACATTTTCTGCTTCTGCAGACTCCTCGTTGATATTTGCTGCAGATTGGTAATCATCGGTCGTGCTCTGCTTCTGAGAATTCTTATGATTGCCCAGGGCAGAGAACAGAAACAGTACGACGATGACTCCCAGGATAATCTTTCCTTTTCCTTTTTTCTTCATATTCTACCTCCTGTAAATGAATGATTGTCATCCTAAGTATATCGGATATTCCTGTGTTCTGTATTCACGATACGTGAAGGCGTGTCATGTCTTTCTTATTCCATGAAGTACTCTATTCCATGAAGTCCTCCAGCCGGCTCTCATAGTGACATGCAATCTTAAAGAATGTCACCAAATCGGGCAGGCGGTAGCCGCTCTCATAGTTGGCGATGGTAGTCGGTCCATAGCCCAGATATTCTCCCAGCTCCTGCTGGGTTTCTTTGTGCTCTAATCGGATTCTCCGGATGTTGGCTCCGATGCGTTCCGGTGTGATCTTGTTTTTATTCATTTGCAAAACCCTTTCTGCCACTTTTGGCGATATGATCTGAACTCCTGTGAGTTCTATAAAAGGGCTTGTAAATTTCGCGAATTTATATGATGTGTTCTCCTGCATCGCGCCTGGAATTCCAGGGCGTTCTTGATTAAGTATATCGGATATTATTCCAGTGCGTATTCACGATTCGTGAAGATAAGCTGTGGTGAGAGCGGACTTGCTCTAAGTCGGGAAAAGTAGGAAGATAGAGCAATGAGATGGGTAGCAGACTTGCTCTAAGGCGGGAAAAATGAGGTAGATAGAGCAATGGACTGGGTAGCAGACTTGCTCTAAGTTGGGAAAAAGCAGGAAGATAGAGCAATGAGATGGGTAGCTGACTTGCTCTAAGGCGGGAAAAATGAGTTAGATAGAGAAATGGATTTGGCTGAAACATTTCTCTAAGTCCGGAAAAATGAGTT
>R05__coassemble_171_pt1 | contig 36790 bp, 28 predicted proteins | sample R05__metabat2_low_PE_006 | metagenome-assembled genome bin R05
TCGTTGATTGCGTTATTTTTTTATAATAGTCTGATTGTATTAATTCTGGCATGAGAATGAATAAGATGATTGTGATATGTCCAAAAAATCAGAAGAGAGCCAGGAAATCTGGGCAGAGGCAGGAAAAAAATGATTGTCATATGTCCAAAAAATCGACAGGCTCCAGGAATCCTGGGTAGAATCAGGATCAAGATTTATGGGTATATGAAGACTATATTATCTGGGTTATACCTGATAAAAATAACATGCGATGCAAGAATATGACACGTATATCAAAAATCAGATATTCTGTGCATTAGAATGATATCTGTGCTAGAATAATAAATCAAAGACCCGCACGCGAGTCTTTGACCAGTCCAATGCATTTTACAGGAGTGAAATAGATATGATAGAAAGAAGAACGGTATGTCCATACGATTGTCCGGACAGCTGTGGCATGATTGCGCAGATCGAAGATGGCAGAGTGCTTGCGGTCCGGGGAGATAAGGAACATCCTCGTACCAGGGGTTTTCTCTGTCAGAAGACCCAGCATTATGAAGAGATGGTCAACCATCCGGATCGTATCCTCTATCCTATGAAGAGAGTGGGAAGGAAAGGGGACGGATCCTACGAGAGGATATCCTGGCAGGAAGCCCTGGATATCATTAGCGGCAGATGGAAGGAGATTATCCGGGTTTATGGGCCGGAAGCCATATTGCCCTATTCCTATGCAGGTACTGAGGGGAAGATTCAGGAGAAGTGCGGGGAGGCCTTCTTCCACTATATGGGTGCTTCGAAATTAAAGAGGACCATCTGTGCGGCCGGTAAAGCAGCGGGATGGAAGGCAGTCATGGGTGACAGCATGGGTATGCCGGTCCATAAACTAAGGGAATGTGACAGGATCCTCATCTGGAGCAGTAATATCGCAGCCACGAGATTACATGAGATTCCTTATATACAGGAAGCCAGACGGCGGGGAGCCCGGGTGACCCTGATCGAGGTCTATGATTCGCCGGCATCCATCTATTGTGATGATGTCATCTTAGTTAAGCCGGGTAGTGACGGTGCCCTGGCTCTTGCCATGATACAGGTCATGGAAGCAAATGGATTGACAGATCATCATTTTATCGAAGAATATGTGACCGGTTATGATCGATTGCTGGAGAATCTGCATCGATACAGCCCCGAATGGGCGGCAGAGATCACCGGGGTCCCTGTAGATCAGATACGAGAGTTGGCTTTATCCTACGGTCAGGCGGAAAGACCGGCTATCCTTCTGGGTTCCGGCGTATCCAGACAGAAGAATGGAGCCATGAGTGTCCGATGTATCTCTTCTCTTCCGGCGATAGTGGGTAGCCTGAAGAAGGGCTACGGTGTCACCGGTTTAAACCAGACAGAGAAGTGGGGAGATATGAGTAAGATTACTCGTCCGGACTTTGACAGGAATCATGCTCGTACCATCAATATGATGCAGCTGGCCAGGGCCTTGGATCCGGAACAGACCAGAGAACCGGTAGTGAAGAGCCTCTATGTCTACAGCTCCAATCCTGCGGTCGTCACGACGAATCAGAAAGTCATGATCGAGCAGTTAGAAAGAGAGGATCTCTTTACGGTGGTACATGAGAGATTCATGACAGATACTGCCCGCTATGCGGATATTATATTACCGGCGGTATTCTCTCTGGAGTCCTATGATCTCTTTACCGGCTATGGCTATAATGCCTTGCAGTATGCAAAGAAGATTATTGAGGCACCGGGAGAGTGTCTGTCCAACTGGGATACCTTCTGCAGGCTGGCCCAGGCTATGGGTTACGATGATCCATATTTCCATATGTCAGAAGAAGAAAAATGTATGGAATATCTGGATCATCAGACCGGACAACAGGCAGATCTGAATGAGGAAGAATGGAAGAGGCTTCTGGATGGATATGCCATAGAGAGGCCATTGTCCGGTAGTCTGGATATCCGGACAGAGGATGGTCGTATCATGCTATATAATAAGGATTTGTCTGATCCATTGATTGCCTATCGACCGATTGATGGAGGCAGGGAATATCCTTTACATCTGGTAGCTGCACCGAGTAAATATACCTTGAATTCTACTTTTACCTCTCAGGAGAGGCTGATCGATGCCAGAGGTCCGATGAATCTGATCCTGTCGGCTCAGGATGCCGAGGCCAGAGACATCAGGGATGGGGACAGGATCCTCTGTTATAATGAACTGGCAGAGGTGGAATTCTACGCCAGAGTAATCGATAGGATAGCAGAGCAGAATCCCGATTCCGAAGAGGAATCTGCCTTGAGCAATGTCGAAAGTAATGCTGGGCATAATAGCGAAAGTTATGTCGGAAGTAATACTGGGCATAATACCGGAGATAATGCAGGAAGTAAGAGTATGGATCGGAAGATTGACATACAGAAGATACTGCCGGGGACAGTAGTGGCGGAAGGTATCTATGAGCGCAAGTACTCTCTGAATGGCTACACAGTAAATGCACTCTTTCACGAAGAATTATCTGATCTGGGTCAGGCCACGACCATGAATGGCAACTTTGTGGAAGTAAAACTTAAAAAGAAGCCGGTATAAAAGAAATCTATATAAAAAGAAGCCGATATAAAAGGCAGTATAAGAGAAAGTCTGCATAAAGGAAAGCGGACTATATACATAGACAGGATAAGAGACTTTTGGATATAAGAAAGGAAGATTATGAAGATTAAAACAGATGGTATCCTATTTGATATAGATGGAACCTTATGGGATTCTGTCCCGGGTGTGACAGATGCATGGAATCAGGAGATTAGGAGACAGGGTTATTCTTATCATTTAACCGTCGATATGATGCGTCCACTTTTTGGACAGAAAGCAGATCGGTTTGGGGATGTCTTATTTTCTGATCTGTCAGAGGAAGCCAGACATAAACTGGCATATGATTGTGCCTATTCCCAGGTAGGTAGTTTAAAAGAAAATCGAAAAGCTGTCGTTTACGAAGGGGTCAGGGAGACGATGAGACAGTTAGCAGAGATCTATCCCCTGTATATTGTGACCAATGCAGACGAAAGATATGTGGAATTATTCAAAGAATATGCAGGAATCAATCCTTATATTCAGGATTATGAATGTGATAGGGGAATTCAACATACCAAAGCGGATAATATCCGCCTGATCATCGAAAGACATGCTTTGCAGCATCCGGTCTATGTCGGAGATACCAGCCTGGATCAACAGTCATCAAAAGAGGCGGGAGCCTCATTTATCTGGGCGTCTTATGGTCTGGAAGCAGGAGTTGACAGCGAGTGGAGTATCCGAAGTATTCGGGAACTTCCTGATAAGTTGGAGAGAATCTGAAACAGATAGAAATGAAACAGCGGTTTGCCGGATGCAAACCGCTGTTTTTGGATGGAATCCTGTAGGTGATTCATGAAAAAAACAGGATTACCTCTTTCTGCCGGATTGGTTGGATTACAAAATATCAATATATTCCCCTGCCAGAGCCTTATTCATGCTTCTTACGGCACAGAACTTTCCACACATACTGCAGGCTTCGCTGTGATCGTCTTCCGGCAGTCTGTCATTACGGATATTCTGGGCAGTCTCCGGATCGAGTGCGCAGGCAAACTGTGCATCCCAGTCCAGATTTCTGCGGGCATCTGCCATCTTATCATCGATATCTCTGGCTCCTGGGATACCTTTGGCAATATCTGCTGCATGGGCTGCAATCTTGGATGCGATAATGCCCTGTTTTACATCCTCTACATTAGGAAGTGCCAGATGTTCTGCAGGAGTTACATAACAGAGAAATGCAGCTCCGTTCATAGCAGCTACGGCGCCACCGATGGCAGAAGTGATATGATCATAACCGGGAGCAATATCTGTTACCAGAGGTCCCAATACATAGAATGGAGCTCCCATACAGATCGTCTGCTGTACCTTCATATTTGCTGCAATCTGATCAAGCGGTACATGACCCGGTCCCTCTACCATGACCTGTACATTGTGTTCCCATGCACGTTTGGTCAGTTCCCCAAGTCTCACCAGTTCTTCAATCTGACAGACATCTGTGGCATCTGCCAGACATCCCGGTCTGCAGGCGTCACCCAGAGAGATGGTAACATCATACTCTTCACAGATATCCAGGATCTCATCATAATATTCATAAAAAGGATTTTCCTGTCCTGTCATGCTCATCCATGCAAAAACCAGAGATCCACCTCGGCTGACGATGTTCATTTTTCTTTTATGTTTTCTGATTTGCTCTATTGTTTTTCTGGTAATTCCACAATGTAATGTTACGAAATCCACACCATCTTCTGCATGTAATCTTACCACATCGATAAAATCCTGGGCCGTTAATGTGGCCAGATCTCTCTGATAATGTATGACACTATCATAAACCGGTACGGTACCGATCATAGCAGGACATTCTGATGTCAGTTTTTTACGGAATGGCTGAGTGTTTCCGTGGCTGGAGAGGTCCATGATAGCCTCTGCCCCCATATTCACTGCACTCATCACCTTTTCCATCTCAATATTGTAATCCTTGCAATCTCTGGATACTCCAAGATTTACATTGATCTTGGTGCGAAGCATGGAACCTACACCTTCTGCATCTAAAGATTTGTGATTTTTGTTTGCCGGGATGGCAACTTTACCTTCTGCTACCAACTGCGTCAATTTCTCTACCGGCATATGTTCTTTCTCTGCCACCAATCGAATCTGCGGTGTTATGACGCCTTTGCGAGCTGCATCCATCTGTGTTGTGTAATTCATGTGTTTTCCTCCTTTTCACAGCTATGGTTTTCTATAGCGACAGAAGGTGGTGTCCCCAATCTGCCGCAAAAAAAGGGATATGACCGATTCAGTCATATCCATCTAGAGTAAAAAGTATCTGATAAAGAATATCCGTTTTATCAAAAAATCCCAGATTACTCTGGGATATCACATGTCATACTTTCTCATATATCCCTACGTTGGCATTATCCAAATCAGGTCACAGGTCGAAACTCTATTGTTTCCTCTCAGCCGAAAGAATCAGCTCCCTTTTGAGAAGTATTATACTATATATTTCAGAAAAATCAATAATCCTATGCTATGTTCTGTTTTTTATCCATGACGCAGAATCCTCGTGTAGCGGATAGGCATGGGCAGGCATTTAGAAGCCTGCCTGATATAGCTTGGCATATTCACCATTTCGTGCCATAAGTTCCTCATGGCTTCCCTCCTCTGTGATGCCTTGCTCAGTCAGTACCAGGATACGCTTGGCATTACGAATCGTGGACAGGCGGTGAGCGATAACAAAGGTTGTACGGTTTTGTGCCAGCCTCTCCAGAGAATCCTGTACTACCTTCTCACTCTCATTATCGAGGGCGGACGTGGCTTCATCAAAGATGAGAATCGGTGGATTCTTCAGAAATACCCGGGCGATGGACAGACGTTGTTTCTGACCTCCGGATAATTTTACCCCCCTCTGACCGATATCTGTCATGTAACCATCCGGCATATCCATGATGAAGTCATGGGCATTTGCTGCCTTGGCGGCCAGGATGACTTCTTCGTCGGAAGCGTCGGGACATCCGTAACGGATATTCTCCAGAATCGTTCCGGCAAAAAGATATACATCCTGCTGTACGATACCGATCTGATTACGAAGGTACTCCAACCGGATCTGTCGGATATCGATGCCATCGAGCAGGACAGCACCGGATGTAACCTCATAAAAACGTGGAATCAGACTGCATAATGTCGTCTTGCCGGCACCGGAGCTGCCGACCAGTGCAACGTATTCTCCCGGTTCTACAGTAAGGTCGATATCTGACAGTACGTCCTCCTGCTCCTCAGTGTAGCTGAAGGAGACCTGATCAAATCGAATCTGTCCCCGGATATCCTCCGGTTCGATGGCATCCTCTGCATCCTTTATATCCGGTGCAATCGCCATAATCTCCAGGAAGCGGCTGTATCCACTGTAACCATTCTGGAACTGCTCCGTAAAATTAACCAGCTTGGTTACCGGTTCTGTGAAGTTATTAATGTACAGTAAAAATGTGACCAGATCTGTTGCAGTCAGGCTGCCATCCATGAGAAAATAGGAGCCGGAGATCAGGGCACCAACCGTGATCAGGGTTGTAAAAGCATCCATACCGGAATGATAACCGGCCATGTAGCGATATGTCCTGGTTTTGGAATCCACGAAATTCTGATTCCCCTCTGTAAATTTATCCATCTCACACTGTTCATTGGCAAAGGATTTCACCACACGGATACCGGCCAGACTATCTTCTATCTGACTATTGATCTCACCCATGCGCACACGGTTGAGGAAAAAGGCATCCTTCATCCGTCGATTATAAATCAGAGCGAAGATCAACATGGCGATGACGATCGCAAAACAGATGCATGCCATCTTAGGATTCACCATCAGCAGGATGGTAAATGCTCCGGCAAGCTTAATGATGGAGATGACGATATCTTCCGGACCATGATGCAGTAATTCTGTGATATCGAACAAATCACTGGTAATACGGGAGAGGAGAGCGCCGACCTTCTGGTTATCATAGAAGGAGAAGGATAATTTCTGATAATGCCCGAATAACTCTCTTCGCATATCACTCTCAATCTGTGCTCCCATAACATGGCCATAGAAGGTGATGAAATACCGGCTTCCATATTGAACGAGGATTAAAAACAGCATGAGGATGCCGATACGGAGGATCATACTTCTGGCGTCTGTTGCAGACATGGCACTGACATGATTCATAATATATCGAACCAGGAGCGGGATAATCAGAGTGACTGCGGCACCCAGCATAGCAAAAAAGAGGTCCGCATAGAATACGAGCTGATAGGGTTTATAGTAACTTGCAAGTGTTTTTAATGTGTTCTTCTTATTCATAGTTTTCTCAAAGTGTTCTTCTTATTGATAGGTTTCTTAAACTGGCACGACAGAAGGAAGCGGAATCTTTCTTCTGCCATATCATTTTTCTTTTTTTGTTTTCATTCACGATGTAGAATTTCCTGTCTTATATTTGTAGGACAGGTCACATTATGGCATGTAGAGCAAGAGTATGGGCGTGTCGTGAACTTCAGATAATTTCAGGGATTTTTCTTATCATAGCAGTAGGAGGCTGCCTTACATCCTATCTCCCAGTAGTTACTGGTCTCATCATAGTAACTAATCTTCACACAGCCTACTGTCTGGGAAGCATTGATGACTGCACCGTCTCCGATATAGATACCGCAATGGTATTCATCCTCCTCTGACATATGATATACGATATCTCCATAGGCTACATCATAGATATCATCGATGTCATAGAGATAATCCTCCATGGTTTGATTCTGTGTTACCGTCGTATCACCGATATATTGTCCGGTAGCATATTTATAGGCATCGCGCATGAGACTGGAACAATCATAATATCCCTTCTCGTCTCGTTTCTCCTGACTGTAAGGGTCGTCAAGATGCTTACGGCAATATTTCACTGCCTTCTCCTTCCAGGAGCTGATCTGATCGGAACGAGTGACCAGATTACCCAGATAGCTGCTGTAGATATATCCGGTGCTTCCGTCGGAGGTCTTTATCTTGGTCCATTCATTTCCCTTACTCAGAAGAGTAACCTTTGTTCCCTCATCCAATTGATCGATGATACTGCCGCCGGCCTTTTTACGAAGATTCACATCATCGGCATTGACCTTGGCAGTCCCTTTTACCTGAGAGGTGGAAGCGGATTTTTTCTTCTTGACAGATACAGAGGATGGTTTCTTTTTGGAAAGATAATCGGTACAGATGTATCCCTCCACCCCGTTGCAGGAGGCATCGGCCCAATCTTCCTCATATCCGTACACGGTGACGGCAGTTCCCTTGTCGATCACTGCCAGGATACTGGAGGAAGTATTTGGCTTACTTCGTATGCGTACTGCGTCTGTAGTATATCTGGTGCTGGCATCCGCATGGATAGAGTAAGCATACAGGATACCCAGCAGAAGGATGGCAATATGCAATATACGATTTGATTTAAACATAGCGGATCACTTCTTTTCTGTAATATGATAGGATAGCCGGCTTCAGGTCACATCCGAAGATGGCGTCTTCAGTCGGAATGTATGGTTTTTAATCGTTCGATTACTGGAATAGGAGATAGGGGTCTTCTTCCACGATGACAGTTGACTCTGCGGTGGAACTGTTACCACTCTTATCCTTGGCAGTATAGTAGATCGTGTAACTGCCTGCAGTCATGGAATCCACCTCTGTAGAATCTACAGATACACGAACATCATCGCCGGAGGAATCGGTGGCAGTGACTCCTTCCATATAATCAGGTTCTTCGTCTCCGACTGTCATGGTAAAGCTGTCAGGCACAGATAATTCCGGTGGAGTGGAATCCTTGATTCTGACAGGTAGAACTTCTTTGGTCTTATTACCGGCAGCATCAGTCACAGAGTAGGTTACCGTGTAGCTGCCGGACTCTCCGTAGGATACGGAGTCGGAATCTATCTTTATGGAATCGGTCAGATCACCATCAATCTCGTCGGAGGCACTAACACCCTCTGCCCAGTCATAGGAAGTATCCTGGTCACTTAAGGTGACGGATTCCTGTACCCCGTCCAGGCTGGGTGCTGTCTTATCTACAGCGGTCACAGTGACGGCCTGACTGGCTTCATTCCCCGCTTCATCGGTAGCCCGGATGGTAACTTCATACTTGCCGATCGTATGTAATATCAGAGATCCATCTTCTATGGTGCAGGAATCCTCTGACTGCCCTTCCTTCGGAGTAGCGGAGGTGATATCCAAGGTCAGATTCGACAGATCATCCTTCGCTGTAACATAAATCAGATTGGTTGTATCCTTAGCAACATCGGTCTGTATCACCTGAATCTTCTTACCATAGGCCAGTTCATAGTTTTCCTCTGTTTTGGTGAATTCCGGCGGGGTCTTATCCACTACCTTCACTGTGACAGTGGTTGTTGCAACATTCGCCCCGGCGTCCTCTGCCTGAAGCTCCAGCTGATAGGATCCCAGTTTATGAAATGTTACTTTTCCATCCTTCAGTGTGTAGGAATCCGCATTCTGCTGCTGCAGTGGTTTTACGGAAATAATCGAAAGAGAGATGGACTCAGACATCTCATCGGAAGCCGTGACTACGATACGGTTCATCTCAGAGACGGATGACTGGGAGCCGGATGTATCAGAAGCTTTTGACTGAGAGTCAGATGATTCAGTGTCGGATTGCTCTGTCGGGACATAGTCTGTGGCGGCAGTATCCGAATTCACAAGGCTGATCTCCTGTCCGTAAGCAACCGTATAGCTATCTGCGGTGTAGGTAAACTCCGGTGCCACGGAATCAACTACCTCAACCAGGAAGGAGACTGTGGATTCATTTTTAAAATCATCCCTGCCGGAGACAGTTACGGTATAGCTTCCCGGTTCCGGGAAGGAAACGGACAGAGCATCCTCCTGAATGACTGCTCCCTGTGGCGTGATGGATGTAATGGTAAGGCTGACATCCTTGCTGCGGTCATCGCTGGCTTTCACGATATCCGAGATGGACAGAACCTTCCCATACTCGATCTTCTGATCCTCCGCGCTTAATACCGGCGGAGTCCGATCCCAGTAGAGATAGATGCCTCCTCCGGCCAGAACCAGCAGGAGAATAAACAGGAAGAATATCTTCCATAAAGAAAAAGTTTTTGCAGGCTTCGTGTAGACTTTCCAATCGTCTTTCATAATATAACTCCCTTCGTGTCAGGGCGGATAATATCTTATCGCTTCGCCGGGCTGCTGCAGGAAGAACGGATCACCAGGTCACATGGAATCTTCGCATGGAGCGGAGTGTGAATATTAAGATTCGAGGAAGCGTAAACCAGGTTGGCTCCGTGCTGTCCCATATCGTAGGAAGGTGCATTCACCGTCGTCAGAGGCGGATTCATAAATGCGCAGGTCTCCTCATTATTAAATCCTATGATGGAGATATCCTCCGGGATCTTCAGTCCCTTCTCGTGGATCGCACGCATGGCTCCGATGGCGATGGAATCGCTGACGGCAAATACTGCTGTCGGAAGCTCACCGGAATCAATGAGATCATTCATCATCTCGTAGCCGGACTGGGAGGAGAAGGAACCCTCTCTCATGAGGTGCTCACAATGCAGCTTATGATAGGCCAGATAGCGTTTATAGGCCTGGGTGCGGGCATCGATCAGCTGCTCTGTACCGACATATTCTATGCCTCCCAGAAAGCCAATCTTCTCGTGTCCCAGACTAATCAGATAATCCATCACACGGTTCACGGCGTGTCGGAAATCCATGGAGATGGAGGTGATATTATAATCCTCCAGGGGCATATCAAGGAATACTGTGTTGGAGCATGTTTTAATAAAGGTCTGCACCTCAATCTTTGAGAACTTACCCAGACAGATCAGTCCGTCCACCTGAGAAAGCCTCTCGGAACTATCCGTGTCATCCGGAAATACGTGTACGACATCGATCGAGCGATGGGTACAATAATCTTCAATGCCCTGACGGGCACGAAGATAGTAGTTATCCTTCAGTTCTTCCTCCGCAGTATACCACTGGACGATGCCCATGGTAAAGGCAGATCTTTTCGGAGAATTTGCCCGGGGCTTCTTAATATAGTTGAGCTTCTTTGCAATCTCCAGCACCCGGGTCCTGGTGTCGGAAGCCACATTCAATGATGTATCATTATTTAAAATACGGGAAACCGCTCCGGCGGAAACTCCCGATTCCTTTGCAATATCACGGATGGTTGCCATAAAATTAACCTCCAAATGTTTAGTAAACATATCTTATCACAGATAGGACAAAAATGGAAGAGAAAATTTGAAAATAAAAAAATATTTTTCGGGAATTTCATTTCTGTCCGATGAAACACACTATACGGTGAACCACAGGGAGATGCCGGCTCGGAATGCGATAAATTCTTAGTGAGATCATAGGATCTTTTCAGAAACAGCAAGGATATTTCTGAGATTCTTTCAGACGGGTAATACAAAGTAAAAAAATATGAAAATTTAGTAAAATAATACTTGACTGTTTAGTAAAAATAAGATATCATGTGCTTACAGAGCAAGAGAATGATACTTATATATGATCATGCGAAGAGGATATTTGTTTTTTGGAGGTAGAAGTCATGATTAACACAAAAGTATTAAAAGAGCGTTTACAGAACTGGGTTTACAAGGATTTACTTCTGGATATTTACGTCGATGAGTCCGTGTTGGTTTATCAGACGAAGAGATATATACATGCGATTGAGAGATATGAGAGCTTATACGGCCAGGATGAAGTAGCGATCTACAGTGCTCCGGGCAGAAGCGAGGTTGGTGGGAATCACACAGATCATCAGCAGGGTGAGATCCTGGCAGCTTCGATCAACCTGGATGCCATTGCCATCGTGAAGAAGCTGAGTGATCCGGTTGTCCGCGTGGTGTCTGATGATTATCCGGAGATTACGATTGATCTGAACGATATCTCCATGAAGGAAGAGGAGAAGGAATCCACACTTGCACTAATCAAGGGAGTGCTTGCAGGAGCCAGAGACAGAGGTTATAAGATCGGCGGTTTCCAGGCATTTATCACAAGTGACGTTCTGATCGGTGCCGGTCTCTCTTCATCCGCAGCATTTGAGACCATTATCGGTACGATTATCTCCTATCTCTATAATGACGGTAAGCTGGATGCCGTTACCAATGCGATTATCGGACAGTATGCGGAGAACGTATACTTTGGCAAGCCTTGCGGTCTGATGGATCAGATGGCTTGTTCCGTAGGTAGTCTGGTTCATGTGGATTTTGCAGATCCTGCAGATCCGGTTGTGGAGAAAGTAGATTTTGATATGAATAAGTACGGCTATAGCCTTTGTATCACGGATACCAAGGGCTCCCATGCGGATCTGACAGCAGATTATGCTGCGATTCCTCAGGAGATGAAGTCTGTGGCTGCCTTCTTCGGTAAGGAAGTTTTACTCGGTATTACCTTAGAGGAAGTTCTTACCAATATGTCTGCGATCCGGAAGCAGTGTGGTGATCGTGCTGTGCTTCGTACGATTCATTTCATTTGTGAGAATGAACGGGTACAGAAAGAGACAGAAGCTTTAAAGGCAGAGGATATCGATGGTTTCCTCGCTACAGTTAAGGCTTCCGGAGATTCCTCCTACAAGTTTTTACAGAATGTATATACCAATAATGATGTTCAGCATCAGAATGTCTCAATCGCCCTTGCCATGAGCGAGACGGTTCTCAGTGACGGATCCGGAGTATGCCGTGTACATGGCGGCGGATTTGCCGGTACGATTCAAGCTTTTGTCAAGAACGATAAGGTTGCAGATTATCTCGATACTATGGATCAGATTTTCGGAAAGGGATCCTGTCATGTCTTAAAGATTCGTAAATACGGTGGTATGAGAGTAGTAGAGTAAAGGATAGCCGATATAGACAGGACGGATAGAGATGAAAACAGATTTCTGTCAACAGGAGGATAAGAAGATGAATAAATTAATCTCAGAGTTAGTTGCTTATGGTATGAAGAGTGGTCTTGTTGCAGCAGAGGATAAAGTGTATGTTACAAACAGCTTATTGGAATTATTCGGTCTTCTGGAGTACGAAGAAGTTGAAGTGACAGAAGAACGTGAGCTGGTGGATATCCTGGAGGATATGCTGACTTATGCGCATGAAGAGGGTATCATGGAAGAGGATACCACTACCATGAAGGATTTATTTGACACTAAGATCATGGGACTTCTTACACCGCCGCCATCTGTGGTACGCAGGAATTTTGATGCCTTGTATAAGACGGACTGTAAGATGGCAACAGACTATTATTATAACTTCAGCCAGAGAACAAACTATATCCGCAGAGATCGTATCGCCAGAGATCAGAAGTGGGTGACGGATACGGAATTCGGTCCGATTGACATTACCATTAATCTCTCCAAACCGGAGAAGGATCCACGTGATATCGCCAAGGCCGGTCAGGCTAAGAAATCAGGTTATCCGAGCTGTCTCTTATGTATGGAGAATGAAGGATATGCCGGTCATTTTTCTCATCCGGCCAGACAGAATCATCGTATTATCCCGATTCAGTTAGATGGAGAGGCTTACTTCCTCCAGTACTCACCATATGTATATTATAATGAGCATTGTATCATTTTTAATAAAAAGCATACCCCGATGAAGATTGATCGGGCTGTATTCAAGAAGATTCTTGAGTTTGTGAAATTGTTTCCTCACTATACCGCTGGGTCGAATGCTGACTTGCCGATCGTAGGTGGATCCATTCTCAGCCATGATCACTTCCAGGGTGGCGGCTATGTTTTTGCTATGGCTAAGGCTCCATATGATCGCACCTTCACTTTGCCGGGATATGAGGATCTGAATGCAGGTATCGTTAAGTGGCCTATGTCTGTTGTACGTCTTCAGGGCAAGGAAATCGACCGTATCGTGGAGGCGGCAGATCACATCCTCTCCTCCTGGAGAGCATATACAGATGAGGATGCCTTCATCTTCAGTCAGACAGACGGAACTCCTCATAATACCATCACTCCAATTGCACGTATGCATGAGGATCTCTTTGAACTGGATCTGGTTCTCCGTAATAATATCACTACAGATGAGAGTCCGTGGGGAGTTTACCATCCATCCGCAGATCTTCATCATATCAAGAAGGAAAATATCGGTCTCATTGAAGTAATGGGTCTTGCAGTTCTTCCGGCCAGATTAAAGAAGGAGATTGCTCTCTTAGAGCAGGCAATTTTGAATGGTGCGGATATTCGATCCGATGAGACCATTGAGAAGCATGCTGACTGGGTGGAAGAGTGGATCGGTAATTATGAGATTACAGCAGAGAATCTTCATACTATCATCCAGGATGAGATCAGTAAGGTATTTGTAAAGGTTCTTGAGTGTGCAGGAGTTTATAAGAGAACAGAAGCAGGACAGAAGGCATTTATGAGATTTATTCAGTCTCTGTAATCGCATCTCCTGTATGATGATTCAGTACAGACCAGGTATTCACTGCTATGTTTGTACGAATATAAAAAACACACATGCGGCCTTTGGTCGCAACACAAGGTATGATAGATTTTATCGTAGAGAAGTAAGAATACTCATCCGACGCATTCGATCGGTTGTGGGTAGTTGATAAAGAATCAGGAACGGGTTGACGCAGAAGAACATATTTTACGGCAATCCGTTTTGATTTTTGATCGGATTAGGCAGGGAGGTAGTGTCATGTCAGTAAAGGTGATAGAAAAGAGACCGAATGGGATTGATTTTATCGAAATTTGTAATAAAGAGCTTAAGGTTATCGTGTGTAATCTGGGTTGTCATCTGATCTCTATCTATACCAGGGATAGAGATGGAGTAGCAGAAGATATCCTCCTGGGATATGAGGATATCGAGGATTGTCATAAGGACAGCAGCTATATGGGAGCGATTGTTGGACGTGTGGCAAATCGTATTGCCAGGGGCAGATTTACCTTAAATGGTAATGAATATCACTTGGCGATTAATAATGGACCCAACCATCTGCATGGCGGTGCAATCGGCTTTGACAGAAGAATTTTTTCTTATACTCTATTAGAGGATGGTGTGGAATTCAGCTATCTTTCTCCGGATGGAGAAGAAGGTTATCCGGGTAACCTGGAGCTTACGGTGATCTATCGTGTAGTCGGTGATGAACTTCGTATGAATTACAGAGCCAGATCTGATGCAGACACCCTTTGTAATATTACCAATCATGCATATTTTAATCTTGCAGCCGGTAAGGAAGCAATTTATGATCACATCCTTCGGATCGCAGCAGATCAGATAGGATGTGTTGATCAGGATATATTAGCAACAGGAGAGTTATTGGATGTGGAGGGAACTCCGTTTGACTTCCGCCAGGGAAAAGCAATCGGTCAGGATATTCATACAGATCATCCACAGCTTAAGAATGCCTCTGGTTATGATCATGCCTTCATATTTTCTGATACTTATCATCAGGTGGAGCTCTATGATCCTAAGTCCGGCAGGGCTATGTCCTTATCTACTTCTATGCCGACCATGCAGCTTTATACCGGTAATTTTCTGGCAGGCGGAGTCAATGGTAAGCATGGTGTCCCGTATGAGAATGGATATGGAGTATGTCTGGAGACCCAGTATCTTCCGAATGCGATTCATTTTGAGAAGAATCCTCAGATGCTTTTGCGTAAGGGAGAGAGATTTCAGGCCATGACAGTCCTTAAGTTCTATACGAAGTAATTATGGAAAATATTTCGCCTAATTAAGCAAGAGCGTGATTGATTTAAATCGATATCATATATGCCCGGTTGCTGTGTACTATGGAATATCCATAGGATATCAGTATAACCGGGTTTTTTCAGTTCATGACAAGAAGACCAGGACCTTGTTGATAAATAATTTTCTGCGATAACTTGTGATTAAAAATAGAAAGATATTATGTTAAAATGATATACTGATAATAGACATAGGGATATATTTTTCTGTCTGATAAAGAAATTGATTAATGAAGAAATTGATTAGTAAAAAATTTGATTAATGAAGAAATCGATTAATGAAGAAATCTCTTAATAAGGAGATTGTCTGATATAGAAAGGAAGTTATTCACATGAATATAATCTTAGCATCCGGATCACCCCGGAGGAGAGAATTATTGGAACAGGCAGGCTATACATTTACAGTGGAGGTCAGTGACGCGGATGAATCACTGGGGCAGATGATGCCGGGAGCCATGGTGGAAGAATTGTCTTTGAGAAAAGCACAGGCAGTTGCTGGGTTGCATGATAAAGAGGGAGAGAGCTATAAGATCATTGGTTCCGATACGGTTGTAGTACTGGACGATAAGATATTAGGTAAGCCTTCTGACGAAGAGGATGCCATGCGTATGCTGAGGTCCTTGTCCGGCAGAAGTCATGAGGTATATACCGGTGTTACAGTACTTACACTTGCCGATGGCAGAGTAACGAAGACAGAACAGTTTCATGAGGTTACCAAGGTCGTGATGAGAGCCTTATCAGATCAGGAGATTCTGGATTATATTGCTGGCGGAGAGCCGATGGATAAGGCAGGAGCCTATGGTATCCAGGGACGTGCTGCTGTATTTATCTCCGGTATAGATGGAGATTATTATAACGTGGTTGGTCTGCCCATCTGTCATCTATCCACAGTCTTGGATGAAAAACTATCATAAGTTTTTTGATAAATATAAGGAGACTTTGCTTTTATTATGGTAAAATAGATGTGTCTCTTCAGGATTTACCTGATTAGATGGATGAAAGGCTCTGCGAGAGCGAGTCTTGATATATAGTATAGAGAGAAGAAGACCATTGGTAAGATGGAAGCTAAGTTAAAGGAAGCACATAGATATGATAGAGAAGGTTCGGGCATATAGAAAGAGAAGAATAGAAATATCGGAGAAGATATGGTTTCGTATATTGAATACTCTCTTTAGCCTGCTTTTAGCCTGTCTGACGGTTCTGTCCATGCTTACAGTAATCTGTACCAGGATTCCATTTCGTTATGAGGTAAATGATGATGCAGTCTTTGCCCAGATACTGAGCGGAGCTTACACCGGCAGACCGGACGCCCATGCAATCTTTATCAAATATCCTTTATCATGGATAATCAGTCTGCTTTATAAGAGGAACCCCTCCATTGAACTTGGTCAGATTCAGCTCAGTGATGTGAACTGGTATCTGGCAAGTCTGCTTGTGCTATATGGATTTGCCATGATCGCAGTTTTATTTCGATTGCTGCTACATTTTCGATGTAATCGCCTGCTGATCTGTTTTGTCTATGCTCTGGCTTTTATCATGCTGTGGATGCCATGTTTTTCTACCTTGACATATTCCACTGCATCTGCTTTTCTGGGATGTATGGCATTATTGTATCTGGCTTTGGAATCAAAGGATGAGGCCTGGCGACCATGGAATCTTATGGTATTTGCCATCTTGTTAACTGCCTCATATTGTCTGAGAGTAAAGTGCTTCTATATGATTCTGCCGTTTTTGCTGGTGGAGCTCTTGCTCAAATATCATCTGGATTTCTTCCGTTCCTGGAAACCATGGTTTTTCACTGCGTTTCTGGTTTTACTGGCTGTCGGAATCTACAGTATTAATTATCAGGCTTATCATAGTGAAGCCTGGAGAGAATATAATGACTATAATTATGCCAGAGCCATGCTTCAGGACTATGAAGGATATCCGGATTATGGGGAACATGCAGATTTTTATGCATCGCTTGACATATCGTCGGAGGAATTGGAGGCTGTCCGTCAGGATCGGTATTGCCTCCTGGATGATTTCTCCATCGATTGGTTCACAGAAATAAATCAATATGTTCAGGAAGAAAAAGGACTCCAGACCTGGTTCGCACGAATCAGGAATGCCGGAGACCAAGTGGTTGATTATGTGATAAATAGTAATCAGGCAGGACAGAGGCTGAAGTTTTATTCCTTTTATTTCTGGATGATCCTTCTTGCCTTGCTGCCGATTACCATGATACTGAGATGGAAGTCCGGTTTCAGACAGCATCTGCTTTATCTGCTGGAGGCGGTGATCTATCTTGTTCTTCTTGTGGCAGAATGGTTCTATCTGGCTATCATGGGACGTTATCCGGCCAGAGTAGAAGAAAGTATGCGGTGGATGATGTTTATCGCAGCATTTGTCCTGATTTGTCATCTGCTCGAGAGCTATAAAGAAGTTTCTTTATGTCGCTTACCGGCTATTCTTCAACTTGTGATTATAGTATGCCTGTCCATGTCTCTTTTACCACAGATTCAGGAAGAGATATATGACAGGCAGCAGATACAGGAGAGTTACAGCAGAGATTATAATGAATTGTTGACATATATTGGTGAACATGAAGATTCCTATTATATCTTAGATGCGGCTACCTGCTCTGCGCCTGCTTTGCCATCGGATAAATATTCCACCACGAACTGGTGTCTTAGTGGCAATTGGGCAGCCTTCAGTCCTTTATATGAGGAGAAATTACAGAATGCAGGAACAGATACTCTGTCTTCTGCCTATCTTATGAGAGAAAATGTATATCTGATCACGCGGGAGCAGGGGGAGATTGCTTCGCTTTTAGGAAAGGATGTGGATCAGGTTACTTATGAAATCGTGGATGAATATCATACTACAGATCAACAGGTGTATGAGATTATTAAGATAACGGGTGTGTATGATGGATGAGAAGAAACCATTTAAGATCGATACATCAATATTATATAATGAAGAGGGGATTCAGGTCAGTGATGCTGTCAGAGTAGAGGATACCGGGGAGTTAGGTGAGATCATTGATGTGGAGAGGATGAACTCTGAAGACTCTGATTTCCGGAGCCCGGAGCTGCGAAGCAGGCAGAATCATGCGGATAAGATGGAAGAGATGCACAGACAGGAAGAGATCATGACCTATGATAAGAATTCCTGTGATGCGGTACCATCCGGTCGAGTGGATCTGGATGTGCTGGATGCTTATCTGTCTGATGAGTTTGAACTGGATGGTGAGAGATATCTGGTGGATGTCGGAGAGACGGATTTTCCCGATGTGAGCCCAGTTCATAAGAAGGATGGAATCAGGCAGAAAGAGATAGATTGCGACTTAGTGGAGACAGAGTATCGGGAGATCAATAGAGAGACAGATCGATACCTCTCTGCAGATATCCGATGTGATCAGCAGGACGATCAAAGAGGAAAACAGTTGGAAGATCAGTCTTCACCTGAGACAGATGATAGGATAGCTTCGGAAGAAATTGAGGAAGGATGGAGGATGGTCGAGTCCTCTGAGACGGAAGAGTCACAGAATGACGGTATGTCATTTCCATTGCAGCTTCTGTATGGAATTCTGGTGTGGGTAGCTCTGGGATTTGCCTTTATCTATCCTTACAGATACCTGAGTCAATATATCCCTGTGCAGGCAGAAGAGATTCATCAGACAGATTCCCCGGATCAGTCAGCTGATTCAGAACATGAATTGTAATTACGATGATTCAGGGCATGGATTGTAATCACAGTCTTTCAGACATTAGATTGTAATTATAGGTAAGAATATGTGATTCATAAGCATAATAAAGAGCGAGTCTTAAAATATAATTGGGAGGGTTTACTATGAAGACGACAGCAATGCGTATCTATGGAGTCAGAGATCTGCGTGTGGAGACTTTTGATATTCCGGAGATTCAGGAGGATGAATTACTGGTTAAGATTATGTGTGACAGTCTCTGTTTATCTACCTATAAGGTAGCGCAGAAGGGATCAGCACATAAGAAGCTTCCGGAGAACCTGGACCAGAATCCGGTGATTCAGGGACATGAATTCTGTGGAGTGATCGAGAAGGTCGGAGAGAAATGGAAGGATAAATTTAAACCGGGGGATAAGTTTGTTGCTCAGCCGAATCTGGGCAGAGCGGATACCTTCTCTCTGGGATATTCTTTCCCTTATGTAGGTGGGGATTCTACCTATAGTATTATCATGAATGAAGCCATCGAGGCAGGCTGTGTCCTTCCTTATAAGGGAGATACCTTCTATGAAGCAGCGATGGCAGAGCCTCTGTCCTGTGTTCTGGCAGGTTTTAAGGCGAACTTCCATCTGAGAGATCGTAATGATTATGATCATACCATGGGTGTGAAGGTCGGCGGTAATATGGCGATCATCGGCGGTACCGGACCAATCGGTTCCATGGCTGTGGACTATGCGATTCATGGGGAGAAGAAGCCTAAGCTCCTGGTAGTGGCCGGCAGAACCCAGTCTAAGATCGACCATCTGAAGGAACTCTATCCGGTAGAAGAGGCGGCAGCTCTTGGCGTGGAGCTGGTATATTTTAATACTTCAGATTATGAAGATTTCAGCGGTCCGATGAGAGAACTGACCGGTGGCAAGGGCTTTGATGATGTATTCGTTATGGTTGCCAATGATCAGGTTGTCAATCAGAGTGAGAAGATCTTGGGTTGGGATGGTTGTATGAATTTCTTCGCCGGTCCGATTGATGGAGGATTCACTGCAGCGATCAACTTCTATAATATTCATTATAATGCAACACATTATGTAGGTACCAGCGGATCCAATACACAGGATATGATCGATGCAGTTAAGCTGATCGAGGATAAGGTAGTAAATGTCGGAAAGGTGGCAACACATTTCCTGGGTCTGAACAGCGTTCCTGAGACGATTCTGGCACTGCCTACCATCCCTGGCGGTAAGAAGATCTGTTATTCTCAGAAGGCATATCCGTTGATGTCTGTGGAAGAGATGGCACAGGATGAGAGTACGGAGTTCTCCAGAGGATTGGCAGTGATTCTTCAGAAGAACGGCGGTATCTGGTCTGCAGAAGCAGAGCAGTACTTCCTGGAGTATGCGCCAAATATCTGATCATTATAGTTAATTATAGTGGACAAGGGGGTCCTTCCTTGTCCACTTTATTATTAATATCCAGGAATACCCACTCTTCCGGAAGATGTCCTGCAAGGAGATGAGACTGCTTGTGGGCGATTTGTTAAGGAAGATGTCCTGCGAGGAGATGAGACTGCTTGTGGGTGATTTGTTGAGGAAGATGTCTTTCCGGAAGATGGGATTGCCTGTGGACGATTTATAAAGGGATATCATATATAAAGGGATATAATAGAAATGGAATAGGAGCATATCCATATGCGATTGTCAGAAAACGGAGGAAATTATGGATTATCAATTGGAATATCGTTCAAAATTACGTAGTCCGGAGGAAGCAGTTCAGGTAGTTAAGAGTGGAGACTGGATTGATTATACGGCCAATATATGTTTTCCAACATTACTTGACCGGGCTCTGGCCAAAAGGAAGGATGAACTCTATGATGTCAAGGTCAGGGGCAGCCTGCTTTTCGGACCCATAGAGATCGTGGAATGTGATAAAAAGAGAGAGCATTTTGTCTATAACAGCTGGCATTGCTCTTCCTATGAGAGGAAGCTCTGTGATCAGCATCTGTGTAATTATATTCCGATGATATTCCGTAGTGTCGTACCATATTATCAGTATTTTCTGGATGTCAATGTTGCCATGATGTGTGTTACCCCTATGGATCAGCATGGCTACTTTAACTTATCCGGCGGAACCGGCGTGGCCAAGGGTATCCTGGATAAGGCCGATATCGTCATCCTGGAGATCAATGAGAATCTGCCTTGGATCTATGGTGGATATGATGAATGTATTCACATATCTGATGTGGATTATATCGTGGAGGGTGAGCATGGACCACTTCCTTCCTTCCCGGTAACGGAAGCCACACCGGAGGATATCGCCATTGCCAATCATATCCTGCCTTATATTCCATCGGGAGCCACTTTACAGTTCGGCATAGGCGGTATGCCGAACACATTGGGTAAACAGATCGCCCAATCGGATCTGACAGATCTGGGTATGCATACCGAGCTGTGTTCAGATGCTTATCTGGATCTCTACAAGGCGGGTAAATTAACCAATAAGAAGAAGACTCTCCATAAGAATAAGGGAGTGACAGGGATTGTTATCGGTTCGGAGGAATTATATACCTGGGTGGATCGTAATCCCGGCATAGGAATCTTTCCTCTGGAGTATATCAATTCGACAGAAACCATCTCGAAAAATGATAATATGATATCCATCAATAACTGCATCGCTGTGGATCTGTATGGTCAGGTTTGTGCAGAGAGTGCCGGTCTGCGCCACATCAGCGGAACCGGAGGTCAGCTGGATTATGTTACCGGCGCAGCCATGTCCCATGGTGGTAAGGCTTTTATCTGTATGACCTCCTCCTATCTTGATAAACAGGGGGTATTGCAGTCCAGGATATTGCCGCATTTTGCAGGAGATATCATCACAGATCCCAGAAGCCAGGCGCATTATATCGTGACAGAGTACGGTGCAGTGAATCTGGTGGGACGAAGCACCTGGGAGAGAGCGGAATTGCTGATATCCATTGCTCATCCGGCTTTCCGAGAGGATCTGATCCGGGCAGCGGAAGAACAGAATATATGGATTGCTTCGCATAAACGATAGAAGTCGATATTTGATAAGACAGGTCATAATAATCATACTTTTTGGGCTGATTAAAGCAAGTATATTTCTTACATATAAGTTATTATAAGGTAAAAAGTTTATAGTCGACTTTTTACAACTATGAGGTCCTTATAATCCTTGCAATGTATAAAGTTATTATAAGGATAATCGTTTTTTTAGTCGACTTTTTACAACTTTGAGATCCTTACAATCCTTAAAATGTCTAAAAGGAGGAGAATGTATGAAGAAGAGATTACTTGGTCTTTTTCTGGCCCTGGTTATGGTAGTATCCATGATGCCGGCTGTGACCTATGCAGAAGAAGTATCACAAAGCACCGATGAGAGCAGCAGCGAGTATACCAAGATCAGCGATAGTGAATGTACTGTAATTGGTAGCAGTGAAGTTTTTGATTGTGATGTCTACTATTATAATATCGGAGCTGCATCGACCAAGGTAGAATTATCAGATCTGGCAGATCTTACGGATGGTATGACGATCACCGGATTATTAACTACCGGTTATGTGTCGGATACCAATCAGGTGAATCTGAAGTCCGGTTTTGCATTAAGCTATGATGATATTACAGATTATGATTCTTTCACCTTGGATGAGACAAAGATGGAGGGCCTGGATTTTAGTAATCTCTATGGCTTATTTGTGATGGATGCGGATTATGAGTGCCATTTCTATATTATTCAGGCGGATGAAGAAGAGACTCCGATAGAAGAAGGAACCTTCCAGGCATATGTAGCTTCCTATGAGATGACTCAGATTTCCAAAACAGAGGGAAGCTATGCCTACTATGACTACATGGCTGGTAAGACGGTTTATGTGAATCTGTACACAGTAACGATTCCATACGGTACGAAGGAAGTTACACTGAAGTTATCCAAGGAGAGTCTGGTATACAATTATGATGGTAACGGTAACTATATTGCAGGCTGGGTAGATGATTATACAAAGGGCAGCAGTGAAGTTACGGTTAGTGTGGATGCAAAGGATTCCTATGGAGTATCTGACGGAGTCCTGGATTATATCCAGATACAGAATCCTTATAATGCAGACTATTCCGGTGGTGAGTTACGTTATGCCATTACCTTTGCTATGGCTGATCCGGCAAGTGTGGATGAGGGTAGCTTTAGCATCTCTGCCGGCGGCACAGAATTAACTGATATTACAAAAACCGAACAGGCTTATTTATATAAAGAGTATTCTGCTGCCATGCCATATTATTATAATCTGTACACAGTAACGATTCCATACGGTACGAAGGAAGTTACACTGAAGTTATCCAAGGAGAGTCTGGTATACAACTATGATGGTAACGGTAACTATATTGCAGGCTGGGTAGATGATTATACGAAGGGCAGCAGTGAAGTTACGGTTAGCGTGGATGCAAAGGATTATTATGGAGTAGCGGATGGAGTTCTGGACTATATCCAGGTACAGAATCCTTATAATGCAGATTATTCCGGTGGTGAGTTACGTTATGCCATTACCTTCATCATGGGAGATAAACCGGAAGAGGAAGATACCACTCCGGCTTGTACGAACCACAAGTATGGCAGCTGGAAGACGACAAAGGCTGCTACTGTATTCAAAAAGGGTAGTCAGACCAGAAGCTGCACGATCTGTGGCGCCAGCCAGACCAGAAGTATCAGTAAATTAAAAGCAACAATCAAATTATCTGCGAAAAAGAAGACGATCAAGCGCAAGAAGAGTTATACCCTGAAGATCTCCAAACTGGCTAAGGGTGATGCAGTAAAATCTGTAAAAGCCAGCAAGTCCAAGATTGTGAAGATTAAGAAGGTTAAGAAGAATCAGTATAAGATCATTGCAAAGAAAAAAGGAAAGGTTAAGATTACAGTTACCCTGAAATCAGGTAAAAAGGCAAGCTGTAAGATTACTGTGAAATAATTACAAATGGATAGGGACACATAAAGAGTGATGATTCCCTTATGATATCGGAGGTATCACGGACACTGTCTGCAAACAGTATCTGTGATGCCTCTTTTTTGCATGATATTGAACAATTTTGCATGGCTCTGAAGAATGTAAATCATTTCCGGCGTAAGATTTTCTTAAGAAAATAATTAGCACTCGATGCTTGACATGGCTAATAACAAGTGTTATATTACAGCTATAACAAATAAAACAAACGGCACACACGATTTGAACAGTTTCGGTAGATGATATATGGTGGCCAGGATGATCCGGCAGATCGATCCGGTCCATTCACATCTCAACTATCAGAGAAGGAAGAAGCAGCAAGATAGGTAAAGGTTATATGAAGAATAAGAAGATGACAGCTGCTTTCGATGTTCCAGAGTGGTGACGGTTTACAGATTATACAGAGTATGATCTGATATGAAAGGAGATTTTAGCTATGTTAAGACCAAGTATTTTTAATAACAATTTTGTAGATGATATGTTCAATGATATGTTTGCATTTCCTGCAAAGAACTTCAAGCGCATGGAGACACCGGTTATGAAGACAGATGTAAAAGAGGTCGGCGATAATTACCAGTTGGATATCGAGCTTCCGGGATATAACAAAGAGGATCTGTCTGTAGAGCTTCACGAAGGTAACCTTACCATCAAGGCTGTGAAGGAAGAGACACAGGAAGAAAAGGACGATAAGGACAATTATGTAAGACGCGAGCGTTACACAGGTTCCTGCCAGAGAAGCTTCTACGTAGGTAAGAAGATCGAGCAGGAAGATATCAAAGCAGTCTTCACCAATGGCGTTTTAACACTTACTGTTCCGAAGCAGGCTAAGAAGGCTGAGCCGGAGAAGACCATGATCAGTATCGAGGGATAATAATCCATCCTGTGATAGAGTAAGATATATGGATTCATCTCGGCGGAGGATTCGCTCTGAACCTTGTGTGAGAGTCTTGACTCTACGAAAGTTTCTTATGACACAGCCATAGGATATACCTGGGATATGTCGTGAGATGAATACGATTAGTAAGGGGGTATCTGAATGGAGATATCCCCTTCTTCTCTTCATTGAAGTCGGATTACAAGAACGAGCATATTGAAATCGAATTGCAAGGATATGCATTGTCATTTGTCGTGTAATGTATGAAAGATATGCAGGAAGGAATCTATATATATTCTATCGGATATGAGGTGATCTTATGAAAAAAGACTACTATGAGGTCCTGGGTGTGAGTCGGTCAGCCACTTCGTCTGAGATTAAGAAGGCCTATCGGAAGCTAGCTAAGAAGTATCATCCGGATACCAATAAAAATAATAAGGCAGCGGAAGAGAAATTCAAAGAGATCTCTGTCGCTTATGAGGTCCTGAGCGATGAGAAGAAGAAGGCCCTCTATGATAAATACGGAGAGATCGCTTTGGATCCGAATTTTAATCCGGAGGAATATGAGAAATATCAGCAATACCAGAGATACCAGCAATCACAGAATCAGGGCTTTGGCAGCTGGTCATCTTCTTATGGGAATCCGGGCAGCCACCGCCGGAATAACGGGAATCATAGAGGATATCCGTATTTTGATGATTTCTTTGGTGGACAGGATGGCTATTCACAAAGAGGACAGGATCAGAATGGCAATTATTATGAATTCCACTACAGTGGAGGGTCTCCGGATGACATGAATCAGGTATGGGAGAAGCTCTTCCATGAATTCTCAGGATATGGAGACAGACATAGGCAGGGATCCGGTAGCAGATATGCTCAGGAAACCGGGGATAGACACTATCGTGGATACAACAGTCGGGGACCGGATTATAGTTCCAGGATATCTCTGACCTTTGATGAGGCTGTTCATGGTTGCAAGAAAATGATTCGCTTCCAGGATGAAAATGGACAGATGCAAACCCTCGAGCTTACCATTCCAGCCGGTATCGATAACGGCAAGAAGATTCGTGTAAAAGGAAAAGGGGGTCAGGGAAGCACTGCCAATGGAGATCTCTATCTGGAGGCGGAGATCGGTACACGACCGGGTTATAAACGAGTCGGTGCGGATATCTATTCCACAACCTATATCCCATATGATACCGCGGTCCATGGCGGTGAGATCATCGTCGATACCATAGATGGGCAGGTGAAATGTAAAGTAAAGGCAGGAACTCAATCCGGTTCCAAGCTCAGACTAAGAGGAAAGGGAGTTCCGGTCTGGGGACAGAAGAATAAAAAAGGAGATCATTATGTTACCATAGAGGTGGCTGTCCCCAGATATCATGCGAGACAGTAATATGAGATAAAAGACAAGACCCGGCAGGATTTTATCAAATCATCCTGCCGGGTCTTGTTATATTATAGAGTTATCTTCATCTTCTTCATCCGGCTCTGCCGGATCTTGTTATATTAAAGTGTTATCTTCAGCATATTCTCCTGATTCAACCATTCATGATGGAATGTCTTATCTGCCTGCAGTCTGAGGCGGCTCTGTTCAGACAGATCCTCTGCAGGATTCCAGGAATCACCGGACCAGCGAAGTGTGAGAGTGGTCTTCTCATTTTCTTCAGAGTACTCTAAGAGGAAATGTAAGATATCCTCCGCCTTTAATCTAGGGAGCATGGTATTCAGAATCAGGTCTTCTGTCAGGAACTGCAAGGCCAGGCTGGTCTCCTGAGGCATCATATGCCTGTGGGTAAATATAAGGAGATCAGAAGCAAATGCCGGGAAGTCGAATCCTTCTGCCGGGATATCCTGTTCCAGGATCCTCAGCTGATGGATAAAACGTCTGGTAAGCTCCCTCTCCGGATGCTCAAAGATCTGCTCCGGAGTGCCATCCTCATAGATACCACCCTGATCCATATAGATGACACGGGAGGAGACATGACGGGCGAATCGCATCTCATGGGTGACGATCAGCATGGTCATGCCCTGCTCTGCCAGATCACGCATAACCATGAGAACCTCACTGACCATGGTCGGATCCAGGGCGGAGGTCGGTTCGTCGAAAAGCAGGATCTCCGGATTCATGGCCAGAGCCCGGGCGATAGCCACACGCTGGCGCTGTCCGCCGGACAGCTCATCCGGATAGGACAGCTCCTTCTCCTCCAGACCAACCTTCTTTAATAAATCCATGGCACGGCTATGAGCTTCTTCCTTGCTTAAGCCCAGGAGTCTGCATGGAGCAAACATGATATTGTCAACCACATTCATATGTGGGAAGAGATTATAGGACTGGAATACCATGCCCATCTTCTGACGGATCTTCTCCAGATGACAGTTCGGGGCGGTGATATCCTCCCCATCCACCAGAATCTGGCCGGAGGTCGGAGTCTCCAGCATATTCAGACAACGTAATAAAGTGGATTTACCCGTGCCGGATGGACCGATGATGGAGATGACCTCTCCCTTCTGAATCTCCAGATTGACATCCTGAAGAGGAGTTACGAGTGGGTATTCTTTTCTGAGATGTGAGATAGAGATCATGATACCTTACCTCCATTTTCTAAAAATTTTATTCGCTTGGGTGTCAGCTTCTTCTGTATGATCTTAAGAAGAGATAAGAGGAGGCTGGCGATAAGGAAATAGATAATAGCGACAGAGATTAAAGGGAAGAAGGCCTCGTAGGTGGCACTTCTTACGATATCTCCGGCCTTGGTCAAATCCACGACAGCGATATAACCTACGATGGCAGTGCTCTTCATCAGGCTGATCAGCTGACTGAAATATCCCGGTAACATACCACGGATAGCCTGTGGCAGGATAATACCCCGGAAGGCCTGCTGTCTGGTGAAGCCCAGAGCCAGAGTTCCCTCCCATTGACCCAGGTCGATTGCCGTGATGCTGCCATAGAAGATCTGTGCCAGATATGCACCGCTGACCAGACCAAATCCGATGATGGCTACGATCGTTCCGGATAGATCGACCTTGCCCAGGACGACATAGTATAAGAGCATAAGGATCACAACCATCGGCAGTCCCTGCATGAGACGGGAATAGATATCCGCCAGGATGTGGAGGAACCTATGATGGGATAAATTCATCGCACAGAAGAGGGCACCCAGTACATTTGCCAGGAGAAAACCAAAGATGGTGATGATCAGAGTGGTAGCCAGACCGGACAGGATGGACTTCCAGCGGGCCTGCTCGATAAAGGTACGGCGGAAGCTGTTACAGATGGAAGACAGGAAGGATGTCGACTCCGGCGTGCTGTCATCCTCGATCGCGATCCCCCAATCGGAGGCCTTGATGATCGGCACGATATCCTGATCTACATAAAAATCAGAGTATAAAACACTCTCCGCACGCTCTGCTGTCCAGGCAATCTGACTGGCAGCCAGCTGATATTTGCCGGAGGTAATACCAGCCAGCAAACCGGCAAAGTCCGAATCCTCGATGGACAGACCGTAACCGTACTGCTGACAGAAGCCGGCGACGATTGCTACATCAAAACCGGCATAGCTGCCATTTAAGAGCATGGCAAATGGCTTGTTGCTGGAACAGATACCGAACTTGAGTGTGCCATTTGCCCCCTTCTTCGGGATGTCAAAATTCTTCCATTCTTTCGGGAAGAGCCAGTAATCCTTCAACTCCTGCAGAGTGCCATCCTCCTTGATGCCGGCGATATACTCATTAAACTGATCACAGAGCTGCTGACCGGCTTCGGTCTTAGGGAAGATGGTTCCGATATCGAAGCTGCGGACCACAGAGTCCACATAGAGCAGATCCGGATAGGTCTCCTGCATCATATAGTAGGATATGGAGGAGTTGACGAAGAAATCAATCTTACCGGTATTGAGAGCCAGCGCCATATCAGCAAATGTATTATAATAATTCAGCTTGGCATCCTTGACACTGTCCTGAACCATCTGGTCCTGTGGTGTACCCGTGAGGACACCGGCACGTTTTCCCGCCAGATCATCTAAAGTAACCTGATCTGTGGCGCCAGCCTTTTGCGCTGCCTGGCATCTGCCGGGGATGCACAGAAAGCAAAAAGCGGTAAGAATCATGAGCAGGATCACAAAAGCGGATCCGTACCTTCTTTTTGATAATAGCATAGATAAATCTCCTTTGTGTAAATGTATTCTTGTTATATATTATTCATCCGATATCTCGGATGATTCCTATACATACTGGATTTCAATAACTCAGTCGAACTGCCCGGAATTCGACGCCGGGACTCACGATCCCTATACATACTGGGTTTCGATGACCAGTTCCACGGGATTCTCCGGATAGGCTTCCTTCATATAGGAAATGAATTCTTCCTCTAAAGCATCCCAGTCTCTCAGATCATAATCCACCACCAGATCCACATAGATCCTCTGACTGGCTTCGCTCAGATAGAGGGCATGATAGCTGGTCACATGCTCGTGGTTTTTCACAAAGCTTCCGATATATCGTCTCATTTCCCTCATGAGAGGATGATCCCGGTCAACGGCATAGATACCAAAGACCATAGTGACATGGTATTCATGCATGATGCGAAGCTGCAGTTCGTGGATCACTTCGTAGATCTCTCCAATGGTCTTCTTGTGATCAATCTCGATATTGACGGAGCCGGAATAGTTATCCGGACCGTAATTATGCAGCATGAGATCGGCAGCGGTGATGATACCATCCGTATGACGGATCTCCCGGTAGATATTTTTGGCCAGATCCTCCTTACCGGCTCGACCCAGAATCTCAGATATGGTATCCATGAGAGATTCATAGCCACCCTTAAGGATTACAATGGCAAAGAGCAGACCGGCGATGGCATCGATGGAGAAGTGCATGGTCAGATATAAGACAGAGGAGAGAATCGTCACGATCGAAAGAAATGCATCGTTACGACACTCCTCCCCGACAGCCTCCAGGGAAGCGGATTCTGTCTGACGGGCAATCTTCAGCATATAGATGCCAAGAAAGAACTTGATCACAGCTGAGATTGCTACGATGGCGATGGCAATGTAGGTGATCTCCATGGCTGCCGGATGCAAGAGACCATCGATGGAGCTCTTTAACATCTCGATACCGGTATAGAGGATGAGAATGGACAGGACCAGGGTAGTCAGATACTCGATTCTGCCATAGCCAAAGGGATGCTTCTCATCCGGATGCTTGCCTGACAGCTTGGTCCCGGCCAGCATGATAACCGAGCTGATTGCATCGGTTGCTGTATTGACACCCTCTGAGATGATCGCCAGAGAGCCGGTGATCATACCGATGATGATTTTGATGACGGCCAGAATGATATTTACCAGGATACTGATGATTGAGGTCCTGGATATGAGATTTTGTCTGCTTTGTTTATCCATATGGATTCCCCCCCTTTTATATGTGTGTATTCATCTCATGACTTGTTCTGTATGCCCTGCGCTAGTATGATATGAGAGTAGAGGTCACGAGAATTCTACGTTATGGACTAAACTTTGATTATATTAGCACAATAAATTGATTGTCGCAATACAGACTATGGCAGGTCTTTCGGAAAAAGGTATTGACAGAATCTTTATATTTTCATATAGTAGTACTGAAAAGTACCACTTAAAGTTTGAAATGACGAACTTCCGAAAAATGAACCGTCAGATCAGAGCTTACCGGGACTTTATTCGCAGGAATTTCCGGAGTCCGAAGGACGGAGAAATTCCGTGGTGCTTCATGTACTGTGGTGCGACGAAGGTCACATGTGTGTTTTTTATGAAGAAGAGGAGACAGAGCATGGAATCCGAAACCATCGAATTATTATTACAATTTGGATTGACCAGACCGGAGGCGAAGATTTATTTTCTCTTATTAAGAGAGGGTCCTTTCTCAGGATATGAGGCGGCCAAGCGTACCGGCATCTCCAGGTCCAATGCTTATGCTGCTCTGGCAGCTCTGGTGGATAAGGGCGCTGCTTATATCATGGAGGAGCAGGCGGTTCAGTATCTGGCAGTGGACATCGAAGAATTCTGTGATAATAAGATACATTTTCTGAAGAAGACAGCGGCGGAATTAGTGGAGTCCGTACCCAGACAGAAGAGTCGGAATGAGAATTATATCACTATACATGGCCGAAGAAATGTGGAGGATAAGTTCCGTCATATGCTGACGCAGACCCAGGAGAGGGTTTATCTGGCAGTATCGTCAGATATCATCGATCTCTTCCGGGAGGAACTGGTCCTTCTGGTCAGTCAGGGGAAGAAGGTCGTATTGATCACGGAGACAGAGTATGACTTGCCGGGAGCCATCATTTATCGGAGAAGTGAAGTGAATACTCAGATCCGTCTGATCACGGACTCTATGAAGGCTCTGACGGGAGAGATGCAGGATCACTGGCAGACGACCTGTCTCTACTCGGAGAATCCGAATCTGGTCAGGCTCCTCAAGGAAGCCCTGGCTTATGAGATCCGTCTGATTCAGATGGAGAGACCGCAAGAGGAAGAGATTGAGCTATAAGATAGGTAAGGATGCAAGGCAGCAAGCTGTCTTGATCCACATATGATACGCGTATCGGAATTACTTCGCTGCAAGCAGCTCCCGTAATTCCTACAACGAAAAACTTCGTGTCTATGTCACTACGTGACGACACTCAGTTTTTGTTGGTTCGCCATAGTCTTAAAAATGTTCGCAAGTAAGCCCTTCGGGTTTACTGCGTCCATTTTTCGACCATGGACTCACGCGTATCATAAAAACAAGGATATAGGAAAAGAAAGGATACAGGACATGAAGAAAGTACCATTTGTGACAAAAGAGCAATTAGAAGGCATCGTAGAACAGTTCCCGACCCCATTCCATCTCTATGACGAGGCAGGGATCCGCAAGACAGCCAGAGACCTCTATGCAGCATTTTCCTGGAATAAAGGATTTAAAGAATATTTTGCAGTGAAGGCAACACCGAATCCGCAGATTCTCAAGATTCTCAAGGAGGAAGGCTGCGGCACGGACTGTTCCTCCCTCACAGAGCTTATGATGAGCGACCGTTGCGGATTTGACGGAGATTCCATCATGTTTTCTTCCAATGAGACACCGGCAGAGGAGTACGTTCTTGCAAAGAAGCTGGGTGCCATCATTAATCTGGATGATATCACCCATATCGATTTCCTGAAGGAAGTCTGCGGTATCCCGGAGCGTATCTGCTGTCGTTTTAATCCGGGTGGATATTTCTCCCTGGGTACAGACATCATGGACCATCCGGGCGATGCCAAGTATGGTATGACCAAGCCACAGATGTTTGAGGCTTATAAGAGACTGAAGAGAGAGGGCGTTAAGGAATTCGGTATCCACTCCTTCCTGGCAAGTAACACAGTAAGTAATGAATATTATCCGGCATTGGCTTCCATCCTCTTCAGCCTGGCAGTAGAGCTGAAGGAAGCACTGGATGTGCATATCGGATTTATCAATCTGTCCGGCGGTATCGGTATCCCTTATACACCGGATAAAGAGCCAAATGATATCTTTGTCATCGGCGAAGGAGTACGTAAGGCTTATGAAGAGATTCTGGTTCCTGCCGGCATGGGTGATGTGAAGATCTTTACAGAGCTGGGACGCTATATGTTAGGACCAAATGGTCATCTGGTAGTCAAAGCCATTCATGAGAAGCATACCCACAAGGAATATATCGGTGTAGATGCCTGTGCAGCTAATCTTATGCGTCCTGCCATCTACGGTGCATATCATCATATCACAGTTATGGGTAAGGAGGATGCACCATGTGATCATACCTATGATGTGGTTGGCTCCCTCTGTGAGAACTGTGATAAATTCGCAGTGGATCGTCAGTTACCGGAGATTGAGATGGGTGACCTGCTGGTGATTCACGATGCCGGTGCACATGGTTTTGCCATGGGATATAACTATAATGGTAAGCTCAAGAGTGCAGAGATTCTCCTGCAGGAGGATGGAAGTGCTCGTATGATTCGTCGCGCAGAGACTCCGGAGGATTATTTCGCCACATTGGAAGGATTCTGGGATTAAGAAAGTTTACCTGGAATTACAAAGCAAAAATATCATAATATAGAAAAAGGTACGATTACGGAAGAATAGTGATGTGATGATCACTTTTCCGGCTTCGTACCTTTTTTGTGGCCAAAAAAATCTGGACATAGAAAAACCTCCCCTGGGATGTTTAAGGGAGGTATAGAGGGGGGAGGGAGGTAGACCCGGGAGAGGTTTTTCTAAGTTAAGTAGGTTATGTATATCGAATATATTAGAAAATGTCTAAGCTGCGGCTCTCGCACCGAAGAAATGGATCAGTGCTGAGATGTCTTCTCTTGTGGAAGCGTAGATCTCATAGTCATCAGCATAACCTGTAAGAATCTCTGCAAAGAGGATATCTCTGGTCATGCGGCTTGCAAGATCGTAGCGAACTCCTTTGGAGTTCTCAAGCCAGATGCTTCCGGTTCTGTGTTCAACGATGTTGTTCAGTACTTTTGCTTCATTTACATTGTTTAAGAGTTTCATATTCATTACCTCATTTCTGTTCGCAAATTTAATTGCGTGATATATAATAAAAATGTTACTATCTGGAAAACTCATATAATCTGGAAAACTCTTATCTGTATGCGGTTGTTTTATTTCTTATGGTTGCATTATATCAGGGGCTTGTGAGATATTCTCTGATAATTTTGCTATAAAAAATATGACAAATTAGCTATATTATGCTATAGTAAGTGAAAAGGATATCACAAGAGTTTCAAAAGGACATATGCAAGTTTATTTTTTAACGATGCATTTTTCGTTTAAGAAATTCCGCAAGCTGCTCGTGGCGGAGGAATTCCCACAGGCATCTATGGCTCCTGGGAGCGGCGTAAGCCACAGGGGATTTTTGATTATCATAGAGGAGGAGATAGTATATGGAGCATAATTTCGGTATGATTAATTATCATGGCGTGAATTTTAAATTTACGGTCTGGGGTATCGATTATATTCCGCCCTATTTTCACAGAGAGCTGGAACTGTGGGCTCTCCTGCACGGCAGGATCGCTGCCAATATCGATGGAAATTATGTAGAATTACAAAAGGGAGATTTTTGCATAATTGACTCTTTTAAAATTCATGAATTAAAATCTGCTTCTGAGGATGAAATACCGATACTTATGGTTATGCATATCAATGCCGACTTCTTTAAAGCCTATTATCCTGTGATGACGGAATTAGTCTTTCCCTTTCAGATATATAATCGGTCCACCATGGAGGAAGGACAGTACCGGGCATTGCTGAGGGGATTCCTGGCTATGGGCATCGCCTATTTTAAAAAGGAAGCTCATTATGAACTGCAGGTAGCCGGTCTGATCAATCTCTTTTTTGCCAGGATGCTGACCTGTGTCTCCTTTGAATCTATCTCGGAGGAGAGCAGACAGGCCCTGATCGTAAAGACCCAGCGATTAAAGCGGCTGGCAGATTATATTAATGAGCATTATGATGAGAAGCTTCTCCTGTCGGACCTGGCTGAGCAGGAAGCAATCAGTATGAGTCGATTGTCGCATCTTTTTAAAGAATGCTTCGGTAAGTCCTTTCAGGATTATCTTATGCGGGTACGTTGTGAGCAGGCGAAGGAATTATTGAGAGCATCGGATATGAGTCTGTTGGATATTTCCATGGATTGTGGTTTCTCTGATCCCAAGTATTTTAATCAGGGATTCCGTAAGATTTACGGTATGACGCCGAAGGAATATCGGAAGACACATAAGAATAAGGAGAATACGACCCGGGGACAGCATACCGACGTCCTGGTGAAGTCCGGTTCCTTTCTCACCGATGAGGACTGCTATCTGATCCTGGAGTACTGTATGGGAGAAGTGCTAAAACTGAATGAAGAGTAGCATGCTTATTCTTCTGAAAGGGTATGTAGATAGAAAAGAATCGCGCGCGATTCCCGGATGTGGGTCGCGCGCGAAGCTGTCATATCAGATTAATTCATAATGCTTTAAGGCATGATAGATACCGTCCTGCTCGATATGGGTCGTGACATATTCTGTCTTACCGAGGATCTCCGGGTAGGAGTTACCCATGGCGATGCTGTGCTTTACATGGGTCAGCATGGACATATCATTATTACTATCACCGAAGACATAGCAATCATCCAGACTTAATCCAAAGTAATCCACGAGAAAATCGATACCGGTTCCCTTGTCATAACCGATGGGAACGATCTCAGCGAAGTTGCGTCCGTCATAGCTCTCTCGCTCTATATAATAGAAATGATCCTTCGTCAGTTCCTTAAATAAAGGAACATCTCCATCATCATCGAAGAAGATGATGAATTTACAGAAGTCCAGTACTTCATCATCAAATGTACTGATCGGTTTCTCGACATCGACACCTCTGGCATAGGAATCCAGGATCGCCTTGATGCCCGGATAGATATCCTCCCGGTCTTCATAATAGATCGTGTAAGGACCCTCTGCCACAATCTGCATATTGCAACGATGACAGATCTGAGTCAGGGAGCGCTTGACCTCTTCCGGAATCTGAACAGAAAGTAGGGTCTCGCCATGAAGCTGGATATCGGTTCCGACTCCGCATACATAGCCGTCAAAGGGGAAGTCTCTCACAAGCTTGGGAATAAAGCTTCTGGTCCTGCCGGAATTCACGAAGCAGAGATGACCATTTGCCTGGGCCTGACGCATCCCTTTTATGGCACTCTCCGGTACATAGCCATCGATGCCGCCGGCCAGTAAAGTGCCGTCCACATCAAAGAATAATAATTTTCTATTCATATCCATATCCTTTCTGCAGCTCTCAGAGGGGATCGCCCCCTATTGAGAGAATGAATATCTTCCTATATACAAAGGAATTACATATTCTGATAGGAAGAGATTACCATCTGGAGACATATTTCTCCGGTTCCGGATACTCTTCACCCAGTGTGTCGACTGTCACGGATGCCATGATCTGATCGTGATACGGAGCATCTCTGTAATCTGTCTTCACATTTGCAATCGCATCGATGACATCAAGTCCTTCAATCACTTTACCAAATGCAGCATATTCTCCGTCGAGATGTGGAGATGGCTTATGCATGATAAAGAACTGGGAGCCTGCAGAGTTAGGCATCATGGAGCGAGCCATGGATAAAACACCGACATCATGCTTGAGATTATTCTCAAAACCGTTATTGCTGAACTCACCCTTGATCTGGTAGCCGGGACCACCGGTTCCGTTGCCCTTCGGACATCCGCCCTGGATCATGAAGCCCTTGATGACACGGTGGAACTTAAGACCATTATAATAACCGGATTTCACGAGGGAGATGAAGTTGTTTACTGTATTCGGAGCAATCTCCGGATATAATTCTGCTTTCATAACGCTGCCGTCTTCCATAGTAATCGTTACGATAGGATTTGCCATAATATTATTACCTGACCTTTCTTTTTATTCAAAGTGGGTCCTTTCTTCAGACACCATAGTCGTAGTATAGCACAGAAGATGATATTTGTGAAAGAAAAGAGCCATTGAATTTTTAATAACACCTATCCTCGGAGAAGTCCTTCCGATACGGACAATCCTCTGATCCGATAGATATGATTAAAAATGCAATGGCTCTGTGCGACTCTGTGATGTGGGGGTATCACAAACTCTCTTCTCATGTGCGCGGTTAATTGATGTTTTCTTTGATCTCGGCGATAACATTCTTAGCACATTCCTCATTGTAAATATTAAGTAATACTGGACGGGATATATCAAGACTGAAGATACCCATAACAGATTTTGCATTGACAGAGGAAGTACCGGATATCAGCTCGAAACGACCCTTGTAATTATTAAGGATGCTTACCAGCGTACGTACTTTTGTTAAAGTATCAATGTTCACTGATTGTGTTACCATTATATTCACCTCCGATTGCATATATGATAATATATTAAAAATACCCACCCGGTATTAAATAAAGAAGGAAAAACG
>R05__coassemble_181_pt1 | contig 35832 bp, 25 predicted proteins | sample R05__metabat2_low_PE_006 | metagenome-assembled genome bin R05
TATTTCTTTTTTTAATTAATTTTATTTTTGTATGATCCTCTTGATTATTATTTTTTTTTCTATTCTTAATTTAATCTTTTGTTGGTCTGTACCTCCTGTATCTTAGTATCGTGTCGAATCTTAACTTATGCTTCTGGTGGTCTGTACCTCCTGATCTTAGTATCGTGTCGAGTCTTAACTTAAGTTTTTGTTGGACCGTACCTCCGATTCTTAGTATCGTTATGTAAGATTTCTAAAACTTATTTTGTTTTATGTCTGTATTATAAGGCTGTATTTCCTTTTTGTCAATACTATTTTTAAATTTATTTCTCCTTTTTCTCTAAATAAAGTTTATATCTCATATTTTATCGATTATATTGTGTATATATTGTATAATATTCTGACAATTTCTCCGACATTTTCTGCTTTTAGCTGAATCAAAGGGATAAGCTGTGAATTATAATTTATGTAAGTCGAATCCAATTAACTCACAGCTCTCTGATATGAAATCTCTTCTCGATCTCTTCCCTTCCCCACAGCTCTACTTCATTCTGCCTGGCCAGATCCCGGGCACTCTTCGTAAAGTTCCGATTGGATACCACCATGGCCTTATCTGCTTCATAGTAAGCGATGGCAGCTGCCGCCTCCTGGACGGCAGAGATTCCCACACTCCTGTCATAACGTTTGGCCTGCACCACAATCTTCTCCCCGTGCTTCTTCAGGATCAGGTCCGCACCGAAATCATAGCTGGCTCCGGTCGATTTCACCCGATATCCCAGATGTTTAAACTGCACACTAAGATACTCCTCAAAGGCTCTGCCGCTCAGCTTATCAACCTTCTTCATGGGCATATGCAGATATCTTCCCATGCGGATGTCCCTGCATGCACGCAGGAGAAGAAATGCACTGCACAGGGCACAGAGGGCTGTCGCCGCTATATTTTTCTCACAATAAGATACATAGCCTGCCATATAGGCTAAAATGCCTGCTGTTAATTCTATCAGTTCAATCACATACATATATTAATCCACCTTCCAGACTTATGGTAAATCATAAGATTCATTGATGTCAATGCAGGATTCTTGCCTTTTCCTCCGATATCATATATGATGATAAAAAACACACATGCGACTTTCGTCGCGCCACAGTACATGATGCAGAAGGGAGTTACCGGAGCATGGATAGAGAAAATGTAAAAGAGATAGAGGATAAGATCCGCCAGCTGCAGTTCGAGGAGATTCAGCTCCTGGCACCGCTACGGGAATATGAGAGCCGTATCGAAGCCATCGATGGTCAGATTGCTTCCTTACGCATCTTTCAGAGGAAGGAGAGGAAGGCACTGGAGGCACAGAAGGCGGAGATTCATGAGGAGAAGCGCAGACAGGATGCGGAGATCTGGAAGAAGCGGAATCAGATTCATGCCAGGATCAGGGAATTAAAAGAAGAGCTCTGACCCGGCTTCCTATCAGAAAATGAAAAGAAAAGGCCTATCCGGGTTCCTATCAGAAAGTGAAAAGAAGACACCCTGCGAGAAAGTGGAGAAATCAGGAATCTATTTTATAGAAATGAAGCGGATAATTCTTCTTATATGCCATTTTAAGGCATTGACCTTTTCTGCCTTTCTTCTTATCATAGAGACAGGAAGAAAAACAGATCAGAGTAAGAGAGATATCTTACAAAAGTATTGTTTATACCGGGAAATGATTATACAGCGATGTCTGGGGAGGGATACTATGTCTGTATTTGATACATATTTTTTAATGAAAGAGGAAGATGTCATCGTCTATGTGAAGGAGAAGCTATCTTATTTTCCGCCGGATGCCGTCTTATCCTGTAAGGAGATCGGGGACGGGAATCTGAATTATGTCTTTCGTGTCGTGGACGAGAAGTCCGGTCGATCTCTGATCGTCAAGCAGGCCGGGGATCAGCTTCGTATCTCCAAGGAGATGACCTTAACCCGTGATCGTGGTCGCATCGAGGCTCATATCCTCAAGCTGCAGGGCAAGCTCTGTCCGGGACTGGTACCGGAGGTCTATCTCTACGATGAGGTTATGAGTGCCATCATCATGGAGGACATGATCGGCCATACCATGATGCGAACCGGTCTGGTAAACCATGAGATCTATCCGGCATTTGCTGAGCAGATCTCCACCTTCTTAGTGAACACGCTTCTGCTCACCTCCGATATCGTCATGGATCATCAGCAGAAGAAGGAGCTGGTTCGCGAGTTCATCAATCCGGAGCTCTGCGATATCACGGAGAATCTGGTATTTGGCGAGCCGATGGAGGATTATAACGGACGGAATGATTATCTGCCGGAGATGGCAGATTACATCGAGAAGCATATCTATGGCGATGAGGTCCTCAAGTCTGCTGTGGCTGAGCTCAAGTTCCGCTTCATGAATGATGCCCAGTCTCTGATCCACGGGGATCTGCATACCGGATCCATCTTCATCAATCAGGAGCACACCTTCGTCTTTGATCCGGAGTTTGCCTTCTTCGGTCCTATGGGCTATGACATCGGTAATGTCATCGCCAATCTCTTCTTCGCCTATGCCAATGGCTATGCGACGATCGAGGATCGCTCACAGAGACAGACCTTCTGCAAGTGGTGTCTGGATACCATGGCAGAGGTCATCGATCTCTTTATCAGCAAATATAATGAGGTCTACGATCAGATGGTCACCGATCCATCTGCCAGGGAGCCTGCCTTTAAGGAGGCTTATCTGAGACAGATCTTATCGGATACTGCCGGTTATACCGGAACGGAGTGCATCCGTCGTATCGTAGGTATCGCTCATAATAAGGACATCACCTTGATTTCTTCTATCCCGGACCGTGTTCGGGCAGAAAAGACGCTTCTTACATTTGCTAAGAAGATGATTCTTCGTCGGGATCGTATCCTATGTGGTGCCGACTATCTCGACGCGGCCGGATCTGCCATCCGTACGATCGACCCGGCAAATGATGTCATCGGTCCGGAGCTTACCATCCTGGATTATGACACGGTGAATCTGGATGAGGAGAAGCATGCCCTCGTCATCATCGATCAGACCAGATTACCGAATCGTATCGAGATGCTGTCGCTGACTGCTCAGGAGGATATCTGGGATGCCATCTATCTGCTGAAGGTTCGCGGCGCTCCGGCCATCGGTGTCGCTGCTGCGATCGGTATCTATCTGGCTGCCAGACAGATTGCAGAGGAGATGACCGCTGCTTCCTACGATCTGTCGGATTATAATGCAGCTGCTTATGATGCATTCTATGATGCATATGTTAAGGCATCGGATTATCTGAATTCTTCCAGACCTACTGCAGTCAATCTGTCCTGGGCCCTCAGGCGCATGGATGGTCTGGTACAGGCACACAAGACCTGTCCTGTCTCTGAGATCGTAGAGCTTCTTCACAAAGAGGCCATCCGTATCCGTGAGGAGGATATCGAAGTCTGCCGTAATATCGGTCGTTACGGTCTTACTCTGGTAAAACCGGGGGATGGTCTTCTGACTCACTGTAATGCAGGTCAGCTGGCTACCGTTAAGTATGGCACTGCAACAGCACCGATGTATCTGGGCCATGCTCAGGGATATGATTTTAAGATCTATTGTGATGAGACCCGACCTCTCTTACAGGGTGCCCGTCTGACCAGCTTCGAATTAATGAGTGCGGGTATGGATGTCACCGTATTATGTGATAATATGTCTGCATCGCTTATGCGTGAGGGTAAGGTGGATGCCATCTTTGTCGGCTGCGATCGTGTAGCTGCCAATGGTGACGCAGCCAATAAGATCGGTACCTCTATGGTAGCTCTGGCTGCCAGACGTTACGGTGTCCCATTCTATGTATGCGCACCGACCTCCACCATCGACAGAAATACCGCCACCGGAGCCGATATCGTGATCGAGCAGCGCAAGGAGTCGGAAGTCACTTCCATGTGGTATAAGGAGCCGATGGTAGCGGAAGGCATCGCCGCCTATAATCCGGCCTTCGATGTGACCGATCAGGATCTGATCACCGGCATCGTCACCGAATTCGGTATCGCCTATCCGCCATATGAACAGTCCTTCAAGGAGATCTTCATGAAAAAGGAGATCAAGAAGACGGTGGAAGAGATCATGGATGATCTGGGATTAGAATAGAATAGGGAGAACGTATTCTCAGATAGAAATGTTTTATTCATTGGTATTGCTCCAATTCACTTTCATACCTAGTGGCACAGAATCCCCCGGGAGCGACACAGCTCGGCTTCGGGCGTGGCGTAGACCAACAGGATTTTCAATCCATGAATATAAGGAATCCTGCACACAGATAAGATGGAGCTTCCATTTGTCCGCAGATACAAAATCTATGTTTTATATATGGTAGGTATAATAGAGTGAAGGCAGGATGCTTTCTCACAGATATCGATTGCAACGTTGGGCGAACGAGGAAGAAAAAGGTACGAGGCCGGAGAACACTTCTGTGTTCTTCCGGAAGCGTACCTTTTTCGCCCTGAAGTCCTCCCACCGGTGTGATCGATACTGTGGAAAGTCAGACTTCCTCAAGTTACAACGGATACCATATATAAAACATAGCTAAGACTATTGGGACAAAAGGAAGCTCTCAAAAATATCGGCAGGATTCCATCGATAACATCGATGAAATCCTGCCGGTCAAGGGCGGGCTGTAATCTGCCTCCAACTCTTACTGTCTCCAGCCTGTCGGATATTTATTCTTAAGGGTGGATCCTGCCAGCTTACCGAAGCCCAGAGGATAGCCCTCCACCAGAAGCAGATACCAGCCATTGGATATATCCTGTCCCTGCTTCTTCCGATCTTCTATGATATCCTCTACCTGTAGTGTCTCTCCATGCATATAGGCCTGCAGGCGTTCATCCTCCTGGGAGAAATTCAGACAATGGGCGAAGCTGTCACCGGATAGCGCCAGCGCACATGGCTGGGAGGGTTCAAAACGATTCTTCTTCAGGTCACCCAGATAGATTCCGTTTCTCAGAAAATGAATCCCCAGCTCCTCGAAGCCCTTCTGCGGCACATAATATACCTTATCGGAACGAATCTCCAGATGCTCCTGGTTGATCCTCTCTGCCATCGGTCCCCGCAGGAGACTTAAGAATTCATCAAGAATCTCCCTCTGTTCCTTACTGCCCAGAGCACGTCGATCCATCCCTCTCCCCGTCTTCTTCGACTTCGTCGATGCGGATGATCCGGAAGACATGGCATATCTCGCCTTCTTCTCGGCCTTCCGCCGGGCTTTCTCTTCCTTCTTACGGGATCTTTTCTCTGTCTCTCCGGAGGACATACACAGGTCAGCCTTCCTCTCTGTATCTGCACATTCTTTGCAGCCGATCATGTCATCCTGGTATCTCTTCTCGTCCGCATTCCCATCCGGAAAGGCCTTATCTTCTATGATAACATTCCTGTCATCCTTCTTCCTCAACAGTGCCAGATAATGTCCTTCTCCACTCATATGATGCGGCCAGATCCTCCGGGTCAGTCGACAGTCCGGATGAAAGGTCATCTCTCCAAAAGAAGTGAGTCCCTCTGAGAAGCCCTGGTATTCTTCCATGGGAATCACCTGCATCTCAGGGCGCTGCTCCAGCAGCCAGGTGATCGTCGATTCATTTTCCAGTGGAGAAAAGGTACAGGTAGAATAAAACATACTTCCGCCGGGCTTGAGCATATCCGCTGCATGAAGGACGATCTCCTTCTGCAGAGTAGAGAAATACTCCGGTCCCTTCTCCAGCCAGGCTTCCACCACCATAGGATTCTTACGGAACATGCCTTCACCGGAGCAGGGAGCATCTACCATAATCTTGTCAAAAAACTCCGGGAACTTCTCCGCCAGTACATGGGGTGGCTCATTGGTCACAAAGCTATTCGGTATACCGAAGAGCTCCAGATTACGAAGAAGTGCTCTGGCTCTGGCTGTATTAATATCGTTGGCCACCAGGATACCCTGTCCCTGCAGATGGGCTGCCAGAGCGGTCGCTTTACCTCCCGGAGCCGCACACAGATCCAGAACCTTGTCACCCGGCAGTACCTCCAGTCGGGAAGCCGGCGTCATGGCGCTGGGCTCCTGCAGATAGTATAATCCTGCTGCATAGAAAGGATGTCTGGCAGGATTATCCTCCTTCTCATAAAAATATGCATCCTTGACCCAGGGAATCGGGGTCAGATGAAAAGGAGCAATCCTCTCGAATTCCTCCTTGCTGATCTTAGATGTATTCACTCGAAGTCCGTAATGGCGTCTGTCATCGAACTCTGACAGAAATGCTTCGTATTCCTCTCCCAGAATCTCCCGCACACTTGCAAGAAATCTCTCCGGTAAATCAGCCATGCTATTACTCCTCTTTCTTTATTCCGCTTTCTTTATTCCTCTTTTTCAATAAGCAGATGTTGATATTTCTTCAGAAACTCTTCCAGGATGACCTTTCTTGTGATGATGCCGCTGAAGATGCCACGGCTGTCCACGACAGGAACGAAGTTCTGGTTCACGATATACTGGTCCAGCTCACTGATCCTGGCATCGATGCTCACTGACTTATAGTGCCATTTTTTATGGATATCTGCCACCCTTGCCTCACGGAAGCAGGAAGGATCCGCCGCTTCGGAGGTTAACATACGGAGGAAATCTCCCTCTGTCACTGTTCCGGTATAGGCGCCCTCCTTATTAATGACAGGGACTGCCTGGAAGCCCTTCTTATGTATCTTGTGTAAAGCCTGCTCTGCCGTGTCATCTTCATAAACATAGCAGACCTCACTCTTAGGTATCAGATAAAAAGATATATTCATATGTGTATTATCCCCCTTTTTGTTTCGTTATAGTATCATAACATATATTCTTTCTTTTGAGTCATAATACACACAATCTTTAAAAAATCGTAAATATTGGACATGGAGAAAGAATGCTGTCGTCACATTTTCTCCTTAACTATGGCGAAAAAGAAGAGGCATAAACAAACTCTGTCCATGCCTCTGAACTCCTTACTGCTGTGTGCTGGCCTCGGTGTGCCAACTACTGCTGTGTGCTGGCCTCTGCTGCTGCCTCTGTGGCAGCCTCTTCTGCTGCATCATCAGCTGCCTCTGTCTCTACGTCAGCCTCTGTTGCTGTGGATTCCTCACTGTGAAGGATCACTTCATCCCACAGAGTCTGATCTACGGATGTGCTGTAATCCCAGTCCTTCTCCAGATCTGTGGTCCATTCATCGTAGGTATCGCTGAAAGCTTCCTGCTGTCTCTCCGCAACGATATCCTCTTTATTGCTATCGGTAGCATCACGGTCTGTATAGGCGGTAAGCTGTGCGATCACATAACCATTCTCACACTCCATCACCTCATCCATGATGTCGCCATCCTTCATCTCAGCTAATTTTGCTTCAAATGCCTCGCCTTCCTCGGACTCACCTGCAGCAAATGTCTCGCTGGTATTGGTATACTCTGCTTCCTCTGCCAGATCCGCCAAATCTGTACCGGACTGAAGCTTCTTAAGAGCAGCCTGTGCTGTCTTCAGCGTCTCTGCCTTCTCATCATCGGTCATATCCACCGTCTCACCGTCATCATTCGTGGTTGTTGTGGCATAGACGATACGAGCGATGGTAGTCTCTCTGGCATCATCATCACTGACCTCTGTATCCACGTCAGCAACTGCTGCCTGCTGTACCTTGGAAGCGAGCTTATTCTTCTCATAGATCTGCTCCATATCTTCCTCGGAGGCACCGCATTCCTTAAGAATCGCTGCGCCTTCTTCACTCTCAGCAAATGCCTTGGCATACTCTGCGCACTCTGACTTCTCATCGTCTGTCAGAGAGACATCATATTCCTCTGCCTTATTATTCAGAACGATGATCTGTTTGATCTGGGAGATTACCTGCTGCTTCACATTATCCTCAAAGGTAAGCGCATTGCCATCGTCATCGGTGCCGATCGGTGTATTCCAGAAATCGGTACCATAGTAGGTGCTGTAGTAGTAGTCATACTGACTTCCTGTCATCTTGGCATAGATCCATGCTTCCTTCAGGGCAACCTCTACACCGTCATAACTGAATAATGTCTTCGTACCATTCTGTGTCTTTAAATCCTTGGACTTGGAACAGCCTGTCAGAAGGCCCAGTGCCAGTGTACATGCCATGGCCAGTGCTGCTGCTCTCTTCACAAATCTCCTCATAAAAATATGCCTCCTAATCATTTCTACGATATACCAGCTATCGCTCCTTCATCGCTGTCGGATGCTCCTCGCTGACTTCCATCCTATCAACTTCTATCCTGTCAGCTTCTATCCCGTCAGCTTCTATCTTTCGATAAGATAAGAATCTGTATCTCATCGAACAGAGTGATCTATCCTCTGTGTCAGATGCAATCATTTCTATTATATTATAAAATGAAAGAAAATCAATGAATATTTTCTGTTCGTCCGGCATTTCTCTTCGCTATACCATATCTGCTGAGTATTGTCTAGGGGATTTGTAACCTTTTTCCCAAAAACGGAAAAAAGAAAAGGCGAATCTCCCTTTGGCAGACCACCGGGAGACTCTTTCCGGCATAGCCCGTTACTCATCCTGCACCTTTCGGCCAAGTACAGTATCAAATGCTTTCAACATCTGCAGCATGTCATCCGGCAGATAGTTCTTGCCCTCGGCCATGATCATGACCGGAATACCATAAAAAGCTTCTGCCATTGCTCCGGCAATCGCGGCCAGAGTGTCTGTATCGCCGCCAAGCGAAACAGCGTTTCGGACAACATCCTCATAGCTTTCGCCCTCGAAGAAGGATGCAAGTGCCTTCGGAAGAGAATCCTGGCAGCTTTCCACATGCTCATGAAGCGGTCTCAGCTCATCAACAGTCTTGCTGATGTCGTAGCCGAACTCTCTGGCCACATAGGACTTAATCTCCTCCTTATCAGCTCCGGTTCTTGCCAGAAACATGACTGCTGCTGTGCACTCAGCGCCTTTGATTCCTTCCGGATGGTTATGGGTTACCTCTGCGGTTGCTCTGGCCACTTCCCGGGTGCGATCCAGGGAATCATACAGCCAGCCTGCAGCGGATACTCTCATGGCAGATCCGTTTCCGTAGCTGCCATAAGGTTTAGAATCTCGGTGGGAGAAAAGCCATCCGTAAAATCTTCCGCCGTATCCTACATTCGGATATCTGTGTCCCCAATCCTTCATGCTCCGGATCACTGCCTTATGAATCTTATCAACGCTGGCATCCTTGCCTGCCTTCAGAAGTCCGTCGGCCACAGCAATGGTCATGGCCGTGTCATCAGTAAAGTTGTCTTCTCCGGTGAAAAGTTCGAAGTCCTTAGTCTTTCCGCCTCTGTCAAATTCAAATCTGCTTCCGATAATATCTCCAAAAATAGCTCCGTACATTCTCATTACCTCCTGAATTCTTTCTGCTCATTTCCTTGTTCATGAGCTCATTTTATTGCTTTTTCTGTTAGGTTTGGTCAACCGCCCGTGGACGTTTTCCTTTTCTAAAATCTTGGTTCAACACCTGGTGTTCTTCACTTGATGATTGAAGTATAGAATATTTGGACAGGCAATTGGTCTCCGAGCGGGAGACCTTTGAAAAAAAGAGAAAACCGGCTGCCTGCAGCTGCAGACAACCGGTTGAAAGACAGATTTATTTGATTTTTTCAAGGACGGGGCAGTCAAAATCGAAGAGCATGATATTGATCTGAACCAGATTATATTCACCATTCATGATGCAGCCTGTAACGACCAGATCCGCCTTATTGCTTGGGCTTAAGGTCCATCCGGCACGGCCGATCAGATCCTTGGTCTCATCGATATCCAGATGAAGGGATAAACAAAGCGCGATCGCCGTAAACTTATTCGGATGATAATCCTTATCGGCCTGAATTTTGGAATAGACCTGCTTGGAGATGTAATTCTTGTAGACCTGAGGTCCTGTCAGGCCTCGCTCATCAATGATCTCAAAGAGCTTTTCCTGGAAGGTCTTCTCAGCGGAAGCGATCAGCTTGCTGATATCAACTTTGCCCTTTGTGCTTTTCTTCGCTATCGTAGAAACTTCTCCACCAGGATATGGCATTGGCGATTCGGTAATCTCACTCATCATGAGATTTTCTTCCAGCTCCCGCTTCTGCCTTATCCTTCTGCGATAATAATCTTCTTCATCCGATGGAATATTACGTCCTCTTCCGTAAGAATCAATGGCATATTCCTTTTTGCGGGCCTCCTGGACGTAATTGGAATCCACGAATTCACGGACATTCTCTACAACTGCGCCGGACAACGCAAAAGCCTTCTTATCGAAGACAACCAGGATCACCTTCATGCTGTGTTCCATAACAAATGGCTGGATCACAGACATAGCAATCTGCAGGGCCTTATCTTTCGGGAAACCATAGACACCCGTGGCGATCAGTGGGAACGCAACGGACCTGCATTTCAACTTCAGTGCCAGCTGCAGAGAATTCTCATAGCATGATTTCAGAATATCAAACTCGCCTTTGTCTCCGCCATCCCATACAGGGCCAACCGTATGAATAATGTATCTGGCCTGCAGATTGAAGGCCGGAGTCTCCACCGCCTGGCCGCGTGCGATATCTCCGATCTTTTTCCTTTCAGCCAGCAGCTGCTTTTTTCCGGCAGCCTCATAGATAGCCTGATCGGTTCCGCCACCATATATCGGCTTTGGATTGGCTGTATTTACGATAGCATCTGCTTTGATTTTCGTTATGTCATTCCTGACGATTTCAAATGCCATTTCCCCGTTCCTCCTATATATTCATGGTCTAACGGCAATCCGGATACCCTGAACATCCCCAGAATTCTCCGAATGTACCATTCCGTTTCTTCATTACCTGACCGCATCTCGGACACATCTTCAGGCCCTTGAAGGATGCTTCCTTCATTTCCTGTCCAAGGCACTCAAACACCTGCGGATTCTCCTCCGTGCCATATCCGTCCTTAGGAGTCCTCAGGGATATGGCATAGATTCTCACTCCTGCATCAGCTTCAATTGATCGATGATAGCACTTAAGGTATTCATCAGATCCTTCTTCGCGATCCCCTTGGAATCATAGAGGAAGGTCGGTGTCTTCTCCGGAGCGATCCTCATCTTACGAGGATAAGCCTTGAGAAAGGCATCCAGCTTAGGATAGGCGATGCTGCCCACAGGATTCAGGACAAAACGGATCTCATAACCCCTCTGCTCGATCAGACTGATTCTGGCCTTTCTGGCTCTGGAACGGAGCAGAGCGATCTCCAGCAGACGGATCACCGGTGTCGGCATATTGCCGTAGCGGTCCTCCAGCTCATCCACCATATCATCGTACTCTTCCTCGGTCTCGATGCCGGCGATTCGCTTGTAGAGATTTAACTTCTGACTTTCATTCTTAACGTAGTTGGATGGGATATAAGCATTGACCGACAAGTCGATGGAAGAGTCCGTCGGAAGGGCTTCCTGCTCTTCTCCCTTCAGCTCCATGACCGCCTCATTCAGCATCTTACAGTAGAGATCATAGCCGATACTCTCGATATGGCCGGACTGCTCCGCACCCAGGAGGTTCCCCGCGCCACGGATCTCCAAATCTCTCATGGCAATCTTGTAGCCGCTGCCCAGATCGGTGAACTCACGGATGGCCTTCAATCGCTTCTCCGCCTCCTCCTTGAGGATCGTATTCCTCTGGTACATGAGAAAGGCGTAAGCCGTACGCTTGGAACGGCCCACTCGTCCACGCAGCTGATATAGCTGGGACAGACCGAAATTCTGCGCATCGTGAATGATCATGGTATTGGCATTCGGGATGTCCAGACCGGTCTCTATGATGGTCGTCGATACCAGGACATCGATATCTCCCCGGATAAAATCCATCATGATCAGCTCCAGCTCTCTCTCTGCCATCTGACCATGCGCAAACTGCACATGGGCATCCGGCACCAGCTTCTGAATCCGGGCCGTCACATCCTCGATACTGCTGACACGATTATATACATAGTAAACCTGACCATCGCGGGCTAATTCACGCTCTATGGCCTCCCGGATCATTTCCTCATTATATTCCATGACATAGGTCTGCACCGCTCTTCGATCCACCGGAGGAATCTCCAGCAGGCTCATGTCACGGATACCGGCCAGACTCATATGAAGGGTTCGTGGAATCGGAGTAGCGGAAAGTGCCAGCACATCCACATCCTTCTTCATCTCCTTGATCTTCTCCTTCTGCTTCACACCGAAGCGTTGCTCCTCATCGATGATAAGCAGACCCAGCCGATGATAATCAATCTTCTTAGACAGAAGCTTATGGGTACCGATAACGATATCGACAGAACCATTATGCAGTCCCTCCAGGATCTCCCGGGTCTCCTTGGTCGTACAGAAACGGGATAACATACGAATCTCCACCGGATAGTGCTCCATACGTTCCCGGAAAGAATTATAATGCTGCTGAGCCAGGATGGTTGTCGGTACCAGCAGAGCCACCTGCCGGCTGTCCTGCACGGCCTTGAAGGCTGCACGGATCGCCACCTCGGTCTTACCATAGCCCACATCTCCGCAGATCAGACGATCCATGATCTTAGGGCTCTCCATATCGCTCTTGGTATCCTCGATGGCATTCAGCTGATCCTCTGTCTCCTCATAGGGAAATAATTCCTCAAACTCTCTCTGCCAGACCGTATCCTCGCTGAAGCAGAAGCCCTTGCCCGCCTGACGATGGGCATAGAGATCCACCAGATCCTTGGCTGCGATCTGCACTCTGGATCGTACCCTGGACTTGGTCTTCTCCCACTCTGTGCCGTTCAGATTATTAAGCTTGGGCTTTTTGGCACTGTTGCTGGCATATTTCTGTATCATGCCCAGCTGGGATGCCAGAAAGAGATATCTGCTGTTATCTTTGTACTCGATACAGATGTAATCCTTGGTCACACCCTCCTTCTCGATACTCTCGATCCCCTGGTAGATACCCAGTCCGTAATTCTCATGAACTACATAATCTCCGACCGACAGGTCAGAGAGGGATTGAATCTTCTGGCCATTATAATTCGAAGCCCTGCGGCTCTTCTTCCTCTTCTTCTCCTTAAAGATATCCTTCTCCGTCAGAACGATAAAACGGAGCTCCGGATATTCAAATCCGCTGCTGAGTCGTCCGGGAACGACCATAATCTCTCCCGGAACAATACTACGGTCATAATCCTTCGCATAATATGCGATCAGATCATAGCCTCTCAGATCATCTGCCAGTCGCTCTGCTCTGGTCCTGGAGGAGCTCATCAGCAGCATACGGTAGCCCTGCTTCTTCCAGTTCTTCAGATCCTTGACCAGTTGCTCGAAGCTATTATTATAAGAATAGATGGACCGGGTCTGTATCATGTGAGAGCTGCCCGGAGTAAAATCAGCACTATTGCCGATCACACTATATAATAAAAAGACAGAGGAAGCAGACAGACGCTTGAGGATTATATCACAGGGATAGATCAGATCAGCCTGTCCGGGCAGGATATAACCTCCCTCCAGACGGCTCTCCATGGATAAGAAGAATTCCTGTTCACTGACTCTGCCTCGCTCTACCGTCCGATGCGGTTCATCGATGAAAATCAGACTATCCTGTGGCAGATAGTCCAGCAGAGACTCCGTCTCCTCATAGAAATAGGACAGCAAGGCTTCATTACCCAGAGCCGTACCGAGAGAGGTCAGTTCATCTGTCGCTGCGATCACCATCTTACGCAGTCTTTCTTTCTCTTTATTCTTCTTCTGCCCCTTGAAATAGGCTTCTCTCTCTTTATAATCCTCCCGCATCTTGCGGATGGCTTCCTGAATTCTGTCGGAGGTCAGGATCATATCCGAAGCCGGATAGATGCAGATGCTCTCCAGTCTCTCGATGCTGCGCTGACTATCCACGTCAAAGGAACGGATGGAATCCACCTCCTCATCCCATAGCTCGATACGGATGGGGGCTTCCTCCGTCAGGGGAAAGATATCTATGATGGCACCTCGGATCGAATACTCTCCCGGACTCTCCACCATACCATTACTTTCATAACCCATCTCCACCAGCTTCTTCTTCAGGGCAGCGATCTCGATGATGGAATCCTGGCCGATGGTCAGGCACTCTGATTCAAAAGCCTGAAAGGGAATCAGCTTCTCCATCAGGGCATCCATACAGGCAACCATGGTCAGAGACTCTCCTGCCGATAAGCGCTTGAGGATGTCCATGCGCTTCTCCACCACCTGGTTACTGTGGATATCTGCACTGTAGAAAAGGATATCCTTGGAAGGGTAGAAGACCGTATCCGGATCAAAGAAGCTCAAGTCTTCATACAGCTGTCTGGCCTTCTCCTCCCGATAGGTCACGATCAGTCGACAGGACGCACCTTGTCCCAGACTGCTGATCAGATGACTCTTCTGGGAATCCGCACAGCCGGAGATCTGGATGGGATAGCAATGCTTTCGCATGGATTCTTCTATATTCAGATATGGTTCATAGCTCTTAAGTGGCTCTGTCAATGCTCTCATATCTACTCCATTTCATGATATCTGCACCCGTCGAGTGTTCGATATCGTCATTCCTTCTGATATTATGATTCTGCGTCTGATATTTTATCTGTAATTTTATCTGCGTCTGTCACTTTATCTGTGTCTCTTATATTTTCTGTATCTGTCACTTTATCTGTGTCTCTTATATTCTCTGTATCTGTCACTTTATCTGCGTCTGTTATATTCTCTGCCTCTGTCGTTTTCTCTGCCTCTGTCGTTTTCTCTCTATCTGTTTTTGCAGGAATCTCTGTCATATCAGAGAGTTTGCCCTCTTCCTGCCTGGCCTTCGCCTTCTTTTTCTTCTTCTCCTTCGGCGTATTATAGAGGTTCATGGCAGTATTGATCTCATCCTCCACGATAAGCTCCACTGCCTTGGCCGCCTTGTCCAGAGCCTCATCGATGACCTTCTTCTCCTCCGTGGTAAAATGTCCCAGCACATAATCTGCCAGATCCATACCCGGGTGCTTCTCTCCACCGATGCCCACACGGATGCGCGGGAATTCCTCACTGCCCATGTGCTGGATGATACTCTTGATTCCATTGTGACCGCCGGCACTGCCCTTCTTACGGATGCGCAGCTTACCCGGCTCCAGGCTGATATCATCATAGATGATCAGGATATCCTCCGCCTCGATCTTATAGAAATCTGCCACAGCTCTCACGCTCTCGCCACTCAGATTCATATAAGTGAGGGGCTTGACCAGCAATACCTTCTGGCTTCCGATAAAACCACTGCCCACCAAAGCCTTATGCTTATGCTGATTGATGCTGATCTTACAGGCCTCTGCCACTTTATCCAGAGCCATATATCCTATATTATGACGTGTGCCTTTATATTTATCGGTCGGGTTCCCCAGACCTACGATAATCTTCATAATACCTTCCTCTTCTCTCTCTTCTCTTCTTCCAAAAAATCGACGAAAACTCTTTATTAACATATCGATATCCTTCTTGTAATAGCTGTCCGAAAGCTCCCATATCACTCCCGAAGATGCTCTATCGCAGAAAATGTTCCGCGATTCTTCCCTAATCATACACTATCGCAGAAAATGTTCCGCGATTCTTCCCTAATCATACTCTATCGCAGAAAATGATCCACGATCCTTCCGGCGGATCGATCATCATAGAAATCATTATGCAGATGGGCAAAGGCCTCGACCTTCTTAAGATCCCATGCTTCTTCTCTGATATCTCTGATCAGCTCCTCCATGGTCTGAGCGATCGGTCCCGGTGCTGTCTCCTCGAAGTCAAAATAGAAGCCCCTGTCTTCCTTCAGATACCAATCCTTATCAAAGGCATAGAGCAGAATCGGTCGTTGAAGTAAGGCATATTCTACTGCGATGGAGGAGTAGTCCGCGATCAGAATATCTGTCATACACAGAAGCTGTCGTACATTGGGAAAATGTGTCATATCAATGATGCCATCTGCCACCTTACCGGCATGGATCTGAGGATGCAGTCTCACCATCAGACAATACTCCTCTCCCAGCTCTCTCTGAAAAGCCTCGAAATCAAAATGCTGCAGGAGCTCCCTGTCCCTGGTCTCATCTCCACGGAAGGTCGGAGCATATAAGACCCACTTCTTCCCACGCATGACAGGATATCGCTCACACATCTTCTCCTTCCAGCGCCCGACAGGATGCTTGCTGAAATAGTAATCCGCCTGGGGACATCCCAGGGCCTGTACCTTCTCTCTCGGCACGCAAAAGGCCTCCGCATAATTATCCCGAATGTTCTCCGAGCTGGCCAGGATACAGGTCACTCTCTGATTCACCTGAGCGATCAGCCGGAGGGTCTCCGGATCCTTCTCCGAAGAGCCGGCAAACTTCTTATAGGATCCCATGCCATGCCAGAGCTGTATGATCTGCACCGATGGATCAAAATCCATATAGGCCATGGGAATAAAATTATCATTCAGAAAAATGTAAGCAGACGTAGCCAGATGATAGGTCTTGACTGTAAATAAACGGATCAGTCCAAAGAGATTGGATAATCTCATCTCATAATCCTTATGAGATATGATATGAAACTCATAGTCTAATCCCTGACGCTCGCACTCCTTACGGATATTATAAAGGCTGCCGGTTCCTCCGGTATTCAGCTTCTCGATCAGAGTAATCTTATTCTTCTTTATTCTACATCGGCGAAAGAGCTTAAAAACTGCAGCAAAAATCTTATTGGTATTCATAATATTATCCTCCGAAGGATTAATCTGATTCTATATGTAATCTGCCACATATCTTACCGTAATCCGTATTACTGCAAGGCATGTCCCTGTAATACTTATCTTACAGAGTATGTCATTGTAATCTTTATATTGCATGCATATAAGGCAGAATCATTTATATATTATCCAACAAATGTTCTGAAATCAACTGTAAAAAAATTTTTCATTCATAACGTAGAAAATCCCGCAGATATTACTCCGCGGGATTTCATTTTATAATATAAAGATACAAATCATATGATGGCAATCTGTCAGATCTGTCCCATCCTCTTAGAGGATGTATCTCACATTCTTCTCCACAACGATCTTGATATCATCCTTGGTTCCGACATAATTGGTTCCCGGACGAAGCGTATCTCTGGACTCTACGATACAGTTCTCTATGTAGGAATCATCACCGATGTATACATCGTTCAGAATGATGGAATTCTTGATCGTACAGTTATTACCGATATATACATCCTTAAAGAGTACGGAATTCTCCACCTTACCATTAATGATACAGCCGGAAGAGATGATGGAATTCTTAATCACAGATCCTGTGTTATATTTTGCCGGAGGAAGATCATCCACCTTGGAATATACATCCGGATACTGTTTGAAGAAATAATCTCTGATATCCTTCTTGAGGAAGTCCATGTTGGTCTTATAGTAGGAATCGATCGTGGAGATATTTCTCCAGTAGGAATCCAGCTTATAACCATATATCTTACGAACACCTTTATAGCGAACGAGAACATCTTTTACGAAGTCATAGCGATCTTCCTTGGCACAACGCTCGAGAATCTCGATCAGATGTCTTCTACGGATAACATATACACCGATGGAAATGTTATTACTAGCTGCAACCAGCGGCTTCTCCTCGAAATCGATGATACGCTCATCCTCATCGAGCTTCATCACACCAAATCTGGTCAGATCATCCTCTGTATCCTGCATCTGTGTATAAACTACGGTGATATCTGCATTCTTCTCGATATGTCTCTTCAGAACAGCATTATAATCCATCTTATAGACACCGTCACCTGCTGCAATGATAACATAAGGTTCATGGCTCTTCTTAATAAAATCAATATTCTGATAGAGTGCATCTGCAGTACCCTGATACCAGTAATTATTATCCTTGGTCTGTGTCGGTGTGAATACATAAAGTCCACCCTGCTTACGACCGAAATCCCACCATTTGCTGGAGCTTAAGTGCTCATTCAGAGAACGGGCATTAAACTGTGGGAGGACAGCAACTCTGGAGATCTTAGAGTTCGTCATGTTACTGAGTGCAAAATCGATTGCGCGATAGCTGCCTGCGATCGGCAATGCAGAGATTGCTCTTTTATCGGATAAACGACCGATTCTCTTGTTATTACCACCTGCTAAAATAATACCTATAGCCTTCATCTATGTCACCTGCCTCCTACTGTCTGATAATGGATTCGCCGCTGGCAAGAATACCATTCGGGTAGTCTTCTGCTGTTGTAACACCAGCGATCGCAACATTCTTACCAATCTTAACATTTGCAGGAATCACAGAGCCTTCACCAATCGTAACGAGACCGCCGGCATATACGTTCTCCTTGAACTTATTCGGTGCTTCCTCTCCTACACCCAGCTCAGTTTTCTCGCCGATGACAACATTCTCAGCGATGATGGACTTATCGATCTTGGCTCCTGCCTTAACGACAGTACCCTGCATAAGGATAGAATTACGTACGACAGCGCCTTCTTCCACGGTAACGTCCGCACCGATGACGGAATTATAGATCTCGCCATATACCTCTGTGCCTTCTCCGACGATACAGCTGGATACCTTGGAATCCTCTGAGAAATACTGTGGCGGAAGGACATCACTCTTGGTATAGATCCGCCAGAACTCTTCGTAGAGATTGAACTCAGGAATAATGTCGATCAGTTCCATATTCGCTTCCCAATAGGAGGATAAGGTTCCTACGTCTTTCCAGTAACCCTGATAATTATAAGCCATGATCTTATCGCCTCTCTTATGGCAATAAGGAATGACATGCATACCAAAGTCACAGCCAGGCTGGTCCTTGAGAGTCTCCAACGCTTCTTTTAATACATCATAATCAAAGATATAGATACCCATGGAAGCCTTATTACTTCTCGGAACCGGCGGCTTCTCCTCGAACTCGAGGATACGGTTATTCTCATCTGTGATAACCAGACCGAAACGACTCGCCTCCTCCCATGGTACTTCATAGGTAGCGAGTGTGATCTTGGCATCATTCTTCTTATGGAAATCAAGCATCAACTCATAATCCATCTTATAGATATGGTCTCCGCCGAGTACTGCTACATACTTCGGATGATAGTAGTCCATGAACTCCATGTTCTGGTAGATGGCATTCGCCGTGCCGGTATACCAGTCTGTATTCTCACTCTTCTCATATGGAGGAAGAACGGTAACACCACCGATATTTCTATCCAGATCCCAAGGGATACCGATACCGATATGCTGGTTCAGTCTGAGTGGCTGATACTGTGTCAGAACACCTACGGTATCGATGCCGGAATTAATACAGTTACTTAAAGGAAAGTCGATAATTTTATACTTTCCGCCGAAAGCGACTGCAGGTTTTGCTAACTTGGATGTAAGAACACCAAGACGGCTTCCCTGTCCGCCTGCTAATAACATAGCTATCATTTCTTTCTTTATCATAAAGAATCACCCCTTTGTCATATAGTCCATATTATATCATTACATGAATGAAATTTAAAGTACTTTGCACAAATTTATATGTATTTTTTTGGAAATTTTATGAATTATGTTCATTCCTCAGATTTCATTTGTTCATTTTGTCCAAAAATCTGCAAGCTTCTCTGTCCGCTCTTCTCCGGCTGCCTGTCTGCTGCTTAAGACCGGCTGCAAAAATTTACTTGCAAATGTTAAAACACATTTAAAATTTGTATGCTTGAATATGACATCAGTGTGAGTTATACTAATAGGAATCTATGTATAGGGCCGGACATATCCTGTCGGGCCCCTGTAAGACTAATAATTCAGATCGGATCCGGCGATAAAGTGCAGGCAATCACAACACCGGATCATTTATCGGTTCAGAGTGATATGGGCCGATAACATCACATTATAATAGAGGGAGACAAACTATGTATACGATTCAGTTTGACCATCCGGTCCACATCCATTTTATAGGAATTGGCGGCATCAGCATGAGCGGTCTCGCAGAGATCCTCCTGCAGCGTCACTTTACCATCTCCGGTTCTGATATGAAGGCTTCGGAGATGACAGATCACCTGAGCAACATCGGTGCCCGGGTTATCATCGGTCAGAAGGCGGAGAATATCACGGATGATATCGACCTGGTGGTATATACTGCGGCCATCCGTGAGACCAATGAAGAATATGCCGCTGCCAGAGCCAAGGGCATCCCTATGATGTCACGTGCTGTCCTCCTGGGACAGATCATGAGCAATTATCTGCGTTCCATCGCTGTATCCGGAACCCATGGCAAGACGACCACTACCTCGATGATCGCCCACATCCTGCTGGAGGCGATGACAGATCCTACCATCAGTGTTGGCGGTATCCTGGATCGTATCCATGGTAATATCCTGGTTGGTAAGTCCGATATCTTCCTGACAGAAGCCTGTGAATATACCAACAGCTTCCTGGAGTTCTATCCTCTGTATTCCATTATCCTGAATGTGGAGGAGGATCATATGGACTTCTTCAAGGATCTGGATGATATCAAGCATTCCTTCCACCAGTTTGCTTCTCAGACAGCAGAGGACGGATTGATCATTATTAATGGTGATATGGATTGCACCGACGAGATCCTGTCCGGACTGAAGCAGCGCTCTGTCACCTTCGGTCTGAATGCTGAGAATAATTACAGTGCCGGGGATATCACATATGATGAGCAGGGTAATGTTTCTTATCGCTTATATGTGGATGGCAAGGATGCCGGTCGCGTGGCCCTGTCTGTCAAGGGCAGGCATAATGTGATGAATTCCCTCTCTGCCATCGCCTGTACCATGGCCATGGGTATCTCCATGGATGATATCCTGCGTGGTTTACTCTCCTTTGGAGGAACCAAGCGCCGTTTCGAATACAAGGGTTCTCTCAAGGGGGTTACCGTCATCGATGATTATGCACATCATCCGACAGAGATTGCAGCTACCATCACTGCTGCTCAGAATTATCCTCACCGCGATCTGTGGATCGTCTTCCAGCCTCATACCTACACCAGGACCAAGGCATTTCTTCACGATTTTGCCGATGCCCTGTCTAAGGCAGACCATGTCGTGCTGGCAGATATCTACGCAGCCAGAGAGCCGGATACCGGTCTGGTCTCCTCCATGGATATCGTGAATCTTATGAAGGAAGCTGGTGCGGATGTCTATCATTATCCCAGCTTCGAGGAGATCGAAAACTTCCTGCTTACGGTTCTGCAGCCGGAGGATCTGCTGATCACCATGGGAGCCGGAGATGTAGTGAAGATCGGAGAAGACTTACTTCAGTAATATATGTTAATTCATCATGGGCATTCGCAGAGGGCACTCTGCGGATGCCTTTTTATAAATCACCACTCGAGCAAAGCCAATCCCATCAATAGAACGAATCCACAAAATAAATCGGCATCATCCACACGCTTATCCACACCATAAGAACAGATATTCCCACTATATCTAGTTCGAAAACTCTGAAAAAATCGATTTCCGACCCCAATATCAATGATTTTACAAATTTATCCACATACTTATCCACATTGTCCACATTCTCTGTCCACTATAAAATATCCGGATTATCCACAAGATTTTGTGGATGAAAAGCCCGTCGCAAGCCTGTTAATTTTCTGTATTCTGTGCTATGATAACCATGCAATAATTCAGAATGATGCGCAAGAGGACGGAACAATGTGTTTCATTGAACCGACAGCAGTAGATTTATCACACCAGGAGAGGCAGGCCGATATCGTCATGGATACTTTACATTTTACACAAAATATACAGACTGGTCTCACCATTATTCCCAATACTTTTATCGACCAATATATGAGAAAAGCCGATGGGGAATATGTCAAGATTTATCTGATGATGCTGTCCCTGACCAATCAGGGCAGATACGAGGGTCCGGACCAGCTGGCAGATCTCCTGGAGCTCACACACAAGGACGTGATGCGTGCCCTGAGATATTGGGAGAAGGTCGGACTGCTTCAGGCGGAGACTGCTTCCCCGGAGAGACACCATGCAGACTCCTCTTCCTCCGATCCTTCTGCTGCCGGAAAAGAATCCGCTGCTGATGGCTATTCATCTGTACAGGGATCCGCTGCCGATGGCTACCCGTCTGAACAGGAACCCGCTGCCGATGGACATCCGTCCCTGCAGGGTCCGTCCATCACTGTCACAGTGAAACAGACACCGGCCAGAGCCAGCATGAATCCCAGAGAATTGGAGTCCACCGTTAAGAAGAATGGTCTGGAGCAGACCTTATATATGGCTGAGACTTATATGGGACGGCCTCTGTCTCAGAATGAGCTCTCCAGTTTTGTCTACATGAATCAGGAATTAGGCTTTGCACCGGATCTCATAGAATATCTTCTGGAGTATTGTGTCACAAGGGGTAAGAAGAGTATCCGTTATATGGAGAGTGTGGCCGTGAACTGGTATCAGCAGAATATCGATACCGTGACCAAGGCCAAGGCAGAATCCGCGGCCTACACACAGAATGTATTTCCTGTCATGAAAGCCTTCGGTATCTCCAATCGCAATCCGGCCCCTTCGGAGATTGCTTATATCCGTCGTTGGAATGAGATGGGTTACGATGCAGATGTTCTGACAGAGGCTTGTAACCGAACCATGCTTGCCACCCATCAGGCCAGCTTCCCCTATGCGACCAGCATCCTGGAATCCTGGAAGAAGGCCGGTGTAAGAAACAGGAAGGATATCGAGATCCTCGATCAGAATCATCGTTCCCGAAAGGCTGCAGATAAGAAGACGGCGGACCAGATGAATTCGAATCAGAAACATTCGGACCGGACCGCAGAGAAAGCCTCTTCCGCCGGACAGAGGCAGCGAAGGACCGTCGGCAATCCTTTCCATAATTTTGAACAGCGTACCTATGATTATGATGATCTGGAGGCACGATTACAGAATATCAAACAGTCCTGACATAAGTGCAGACTTTGTCAGGATACCATGCAGTCCTGACGCAAAGACATCCATGCATCTTTTGGTTACAGCACAGAGTATGTAGCAGAAAGGAGTGTCGACTTGGCTTTAACACCGATTCAATACCGGGATATCATGCAGGAGTATGATAGGACCCGTCAGCATAATCACCGACTGGAATCCGAGCGATTACAGGAGGTATATTCTTCTCTGCCGGAGATCCGGGATATCGATCAGGCCATCGCCTCCGATTCCCTGCAAGCTGCCAGAAGGATGTTATATGATCCATCTTCAGACTGCAGAGCCGAGCTGCATACCAGGGTGGAGCAGCTGATCCGGCGAAAACGGGAGCTACTGATCCGTAATCATTTTCCGGCGGATTATCTGGAGCCTGTCTATAGCTGCACTTATTGTAAAGATACCGGCTATGTGGATAACAGAAAATGTTTCTGCTTCGAGCAGAAGATCCTCAACCTGCTTTATGAGCAGTCTAATCTGACTTCTGCCATCCGTGAGCAGAACTTTGACAGCTTCCGCCTCGATTATTATTCCACGCAGGTCCCGGCAAATATGCAGCTGTCACCCAGAGAGAATATGCAGCAGGTTCTGGATATTTCTTATGATTATATCCGACACTTTAAGGAAAAACCGGGGCAGAATCTTCTGATTCACGGTCATCCGGGTGTGGGGAAAACATTTCTTACGACCTGTATCGCCGCCGAGCTGATCAAGGCCGGTCACAGCGTCATCTATCTGACCGCCTATGAACTCTTTGAACAGCTGGCTGATTATACATTTCGCAGGGAGGAGGAAAATGAACATACTCTCCCACTGATCCGAAGCGCAGACCTGCTGATCATCGATGATCTGGGAACAGAGCTGAATAATGCATTTATTAATTCCCAGCTCTTCCTCTGCATCAATGATCGCATCCTGAAGAAGCGTTCCACAATCATCAATACCAATCTTCCTCTCCGGGAGATCAGTCAGATATACACAGAGCGTATTTCCTCCAGACTGATACAATATTACACGATATTACATATCTACGGAGATGATATTCGCATTAAAAAAGCATTTTCTGCCATTGACTAAATAGTATGAGAATGTTATAAAAAGTTTGAACAGACTTACTGTATCGTTTCATATATTATTATTAAGATGAACCAGCCGCTTTGAGTCACAACAAAAAGGGCATGAGACATCTTGCGTATTTATATAAAAGGAGAACTAGTATCATTATGAAATCAAAAGATTCGAAATTCAATTCACTTCCCGTCGGCAAGCTCGGTATTATCGTTCATCCAAGCTGTAAGGAATTAGGAGATAAGATCGATAAATATATCGTTGAGTGGCGTAAGAATCGTGAGACTGACGAGAGTGAGGCGATTCATTTCCAGGATTATGCACGTGAGACTTTCCTGATCCGTTCTACCTGTGCCCGTTTCGGTACCGGTGAGGCTAAGGCTCTTCTTCATGACTCTGTTCGTGGTGTGGATCTCTATATTCTGGCAGATGTACTGAATTACAGCCTGGAGTATACTGTATGCGGACATAAGAATCATATGTCTCCGGATGATATCTACGCAGATATCAAGCGTCTGATCGCAGCTGCTTCCGGTAAGCCGAGAAGTATTACTGTCATCATGCCTTTCTTATATGAGTCCCGTCAGCATAAGAGGAATTCCAGAGAGTCTCTTGACTGTGCATTTGCTTTGCAGGAGTTAACCAGGATCGGTGTTGATAATATCTTAACCTTCGATGCCCATGATCCTCGCGTGCAGAATGCGATCCCGCTGGAGGGCTTCGATAATATCATGCCTACCTATCAGTTTATCAAGGCACTGCTTCACAATGTACATGATTTCCAGATTGATAATGATCATATGATGGTTATCAGTCCGGATGAAGGTGCCATCAACCGTGCGATGTACTTCGCGACAGTATTGGGTGTAGATATCGGTACCTTCTATAAACGCCGTGATTATTCCGTCATCGTGGACGGACGTAATCCTATCGTTGCTCATGAGTTCCTGGGCTCTTCTGTGGAGGGTAAGGATGTGATGATCATCGATGATATGATTTCCTCCGGTGAGTCCATGCTTGACGTAGCCAGAGAGTTAAAACGTCGTAAGGCTAACCGTGTCATCTGTATCTCTACCTTCGGTATGTTTACCAATGGTCTGGCTTCCTTCGATAAGGCTTATGAAGAGGGTCTGATCTATCGTGTGGCAACAACCAACTGTACCTATCAGACACCGGAACTGCTTTCCAGAGAGTGGTATATCGATACCGATGTATCCAAATACATCGCTCTGCTCATCGATTCCATGAATCATGATGCATCCATCTCCACTCTGCTCAATCCACATGACCGTATCCAGAAACGTCTGGCTGAGTACGCTCAGTTCCACGATATTCAGTAATGATATTAAAGAGGCTTCGCTACACAGCCCGCCCTTGACCGGCAGGATTCCATCGGGTTTATTGATGGAATCCTGCCATCTTTGTTTTGGAGAGCTTCCTTTTGTCCTAATAGTCTTAGATGTGTTTTATATATGGTATCCGCTGTACATAGAAACAGGCTGCTTTCCACAGTATCTCTCACACCGGTGGGAGGACTTCGGTGCGAAAAAGGTACGTTTCCGGAAGAACACTCAGGAGTGTTCTCCGGCCTCGTACCTTTTTCTTCCTCGTTCGCCCAACGTTGCAATCGATATCTGTGAGAAAGCATCCTGCCTTCACTCTATTATACCTACCATATATAAAACACAGATTTTGTATCTGTGGACAAAAGGAAGCTCCATCTTATTTACGATCAGGATTCCTTAGAGAAATCTATGAAAATCCTGCCGGTCTACGCCACACCCGAAGCCGGGCTGTTTCGCTCCCGGAGTCTTCTGCACCACTGGGTATGGAAGTGAATTGGAGCAATACCAATGAATAAATATATTCTACCTGAGAATACGTTCGCTTTTTTTCTTCATTAGCCTCAGCCTTCCGGGAAAACAGCCCTCGGCACCGGGCGTGGCAGAAACGGCAGCAGGTTCCGTGGATACATGGAACGCTGCCGTTTGGGGAGGGCTGTTTTATTTACGATATGCCAGAAGGCACTCCGGTGAGCCCTGGGCATCCCGGATACATTTGGCTACCTCCAGCATGCCATCCTGGCGGTTAATCTTGGCGACATAATCTGCCACTTCCTTCACCTCATCCCGCGCATTACCGATGGCAAAGCTGTAGACGGACTGTTTCAGCATCTCAATGTCGTTGATGTTATCTCCGACGGTCAGAGTCTCCTCCGGGGAGATGTTAAAATACTTCTGTATCTTCTCCAGAGCAGCGCCTTTATTGACACCCTTATTCTGTATATCCATGAATCTGCCGCCTCCGCAGGCTACCTGATGGGTCTTCTCCCATTTAGGATTAAATTCCTTCGCCGTGGTTTCCTCAATCTCATGTCGCCGATATACAGAGAACTTGATACATGGCTGATCTAAGGCCAGCAGATCATCGATGATCTTACAGTCATAATGATACTCCTGGCTCATCAGGGTGTAGACTTCTTCGCCGCCTTTCTCATAATAGGAGACATATGGTGTATCATAGAGTGACATACAGCCCGGCATGGATCTGGTATCCTTCACCAGCTGCTCGGAATCCTCCTTACTCATGGCATTACAGAAGATTTCCTCTCCCTGATAGACAACAAAAGCCCCGTTATCTGCGATATAGATGATATCATCCCTGACCGGTTCAAATAATTTACGGATACTGGCATAGAGCCTGCCACTGGCTACGCCGAATAAGATCCCCTGTGCCTTAAGCTGGCGGATCACTTCATAATACTCCGGATTAATCTCCCTCTCTCCGTCCGGTACCAGGGTACCGTCCACATCTGTCACGATTAGTTTTATCATATCGTCTCTTTCCTCATGTCCTGTGGTGCGATATAAGTCGCATAAATGTGTTACAAGGTCCTTCGAACGATCATATGATATCATAATGCTTCAAAGCCTTATAAATACCATCCTCATTCAAAGCAGTCGTCACATAGCCCGATACTTCCTTCACCGAATCATAGCCGTCTCCCAGGCAGATACTGTTCTTGATATGCGTCATCATCGGAAGATCATTGGGGCTGTCGCCGAATACATAGCACTCTTCCTCAGGCACATCAAAATACTCCATCAGGAAGTCCATGCAGGAGGCCTTGGTATATTCCAATGGCAGGATCTCGATGAAACCGCCTCCGTTGAAGATTAGCTGGTAGCGATTCTTCAGCTTCTCCACGAACTGATCTACCGGACAGTCCCCCTCATGAAATGTGACGAGCTTATTGATCTTCATATCATCCTCAGTCATACTCCGATAATCTGCATGATAATCCCGCTCATACATCTTCATAAAATTCGCCAGATTACTGTAAAGCTTATCATAATCACCAAAATAACAATACTCCGGTCCCTGGAAGATGCCCTGTATCTCAGACTCCGCCATGGCATCTCTGATATACATCATATCCGCAGGATCCACAAAACGCTCAAATAAGACCTGATCATGGTACTCTATATGGGCTCCGCAGGCATAGCAATAGCCATCGATCGGAATCTCCTTCAGACAGGCCGGAATGAAGGACTTACATCTGCCGGTATTAATGAAGATCTTATGGCCACGCTCATGAGCCAGACGGATTCCTTCCTGTGCACTCTCCGGAATCGTCTGCGTCTTACCGTCAACCAGTGTTCCATCTATATCAAAAAATAAGAGTTTCATAAGTACATTCCTCCATAGAAACGATCATACGATCTGTCCGCACTAAGGCATATAATAGGTAAAGGGAATTACTTGGCTGCATCATCGCGGAGCATATATCCTATAGGATCCGCATCGTCGGTAACCAGATGAATGTTCCACCTGATCTATATGCCCTTCGGTTAGGAACTTCCACCGGATGCATGGTAACAAAAGAAGCCACTGCATATGCAGTAGCTTCTCTCATTATAAAAGTAACTATTTTTAGGTTACTATGGCTTTTATCCTTCTTCTCTCTCAGGAGATTAGATTGCGTATAAGTTCTTGCTGTGATCTTCGCCGTAGATACCCCATTTATCGATGGACCACTGAAGCTCTGGGCTGTTCTTAGCTGCCTCACGCAGAGGAACGTCGTTCATACAAGCATCGATAGCTACACGGAATGCCTTAGCACCAGCCTGAGGTCCCATACCATGGCCGTGGATACCAGCGCCTACGCCAAGGAGGATATCATTACCAGCATCCTTCATGAATCTAGGAACAAGACCAGGAACAACACCGCCGCCTACGAATGGAAGTGATGGTTTCAGATCGTAGAACTTAGCCTTGGTTGTGATTAAGTTGATGATGTAGTTATCAAATGTGTTATCAAACTTACCATAAGGTGGCTGTGTCAGATAGATATCACATCCACAGAGTCTGACAAGCTTCATAACAACCTTGGAACTCATACCCTGATTAGGAGAAGCTGTGAAAGCACCATTGAAGCAGGAATGTCCAAGAATAGGAACTGTGATGTCAGGATCTTCTGCTAACATTCTTAATGCGGAGTAACCGATTCCGTGAACGTCAACCATGATACAGTTACCACCATTTTCGATAACTGTCATAGCATTATCTTTCAGTTTGGATACTTCGTCTGTGATATTACAAGCATAAAGTGTGTTCTCACCCTTCACTGCTTTTGCTCTCTCAACAGCATCCATGTTCATCTTAACACGATCTGCTAACTTGTTGAAGGAACGATCTCCACCGATCAGCTCATCATCTTTGATGATATCAACGCCGCCTGCTGCTGCTTCGTAGAATAACTTAGCACCAACGTCAGGAGTATAACCTGTACAAGGTTTGATCATGTTATTAAGAAGTGGTCTGTCATAAGCACCGAGTGCATCACGGATACCCTGGATACCAAACTTAGGTCCCTGGAACTTCTCAACGAACTTTCTTGGGAAATCAATGTCTAATAACTTAAGATATGGCATAGACATGATGTTACCTGTGATGGAACCGATTAACAGTGGAATGTTATCTTCGATATTTGCTACAGGGAAACCAATACGAACTACGTAGAATCTCTGGCTGCCAGGAGCTACGTTCTTATTTACATCAAACTGATTCTCATATGCATTCGGAACTTCGTAGATGCTGAGGATCTTGGAGCAGTATTTTGCTCTCATCTCATCTGTCTCTTCCGGAACATCGATCCAGGAACCTGTGGTCTGCTCAATACCGATGGAAGCTGCTTTGATGATAGCGATCTCTTCCTTTGCTGCGCCGATCAGATAAGTTCCTACTACGAGGTCGTTCATGTCACAACCTTCATATAAAGGATTTAATAATGGGCTAAACATTCTGTCCTGAGTAATCATATTGTCTCCTCCTCTAAAAATGTTATCTTTTGTAATCACCACAGCCGTAACTGTGATTTATTTTATGACTCTAGTATATCGACCGCATCCTTTAAAAACAACTATGAAAATATTTTCTTTCAATGCTGAAAATATTTTCTTACCATCTCAGATTGCATTTATCTCAGATTGCTTTTATCTCAGATAGCATTCGTCTCAGATAGCGTTCATCTCAGATTGCATTCGTCTCAGATAGCATCAATCTCCAGCAAACATCTGCCCAGAGATTCATCTACGATCAACATATCGGCCAGACCTCCCTTGAGAGCTCTGTCCAGGGTCACAGCCTTATCGTCACCGGCTGCTACCACAATCTTATATGGTATCCTCTTATACTGCTCCAGACCCATGGCAATGGTACGATACGGAATGTCAGTCTTACACTCCATGGCATTCATGTCAAAAAATCGTAATCCGATGTCTCCCACCACACCTGAGGCAATCAACTGATCCACATCCTTCTGCGTGATCAGATGGCCCTGCGCCAGAAGAGAGTGCGGCTCCGGATACCAGGTTCCTATGCCTGCGATGGATATATTGACAGAATCAAACATATCAAAAACCTTCATCACCTCTGCCTGCTTCATCACCCGAACAGCCTCCAGCGCATCCTGCAGGATAGCCTCCGAAGGAATATAGGAATCCTTACCGGAAAATGTCTTCTTCATTCCTTCCACCAGGTCCAACAGATTCTGACTGACACAGGAAGACAAATGTCCGTGAAGTGTCACAAACCTGGTATGCGTCTTACGGGAGGGATTCAGATAGAGCAGCATATCATTGACGATCCTGCCCCAGGAAATCCCCAGAACATCATCAGGCATCAACATCCTCTGCAGATATCTGGCACTCTCCAGTGCTACAAGCTTACGCTTAGCCTCATCGGTCAGATCCTTATCTGCATCAGAGATGGGTGCGACAATCACTTCTTTGATACCATATCTCAAACGAATATGCTCCGCCAGATTAATGCAGCTGATGCAAGCATCATCCAGAACATATTTCACCAGCTTTTCTTCTTTGGCTCTCCGGATCAATCGGGAAACCGTCGTCACAGAGATATTCAGATAATCCGCGATCTCCTGCTGAGACATATTCAGTACATAATAAAAGTATGCTGCTTTTCTTACAAGGAAGGCGGACTGACTGTAGATATCCGAAGCCATATTCCCCTCCTTTCCTGAAATAATACTGCGAACCTCTGAAATTCCATACTCTCTGTTCCGAATTCTTATATCTGCTCCTGCGATCCGCAGGAGCTATCTCATCAATTATACACTCTCATGAGCTGTCTCATGTATTATGCATTCTCATGATTTATCTCATATATTATGCATTCTCATGAGCTACTGTCTTATGAACCAGATCTCTCATCAGTGGCCATGTATCGATATAACGATCCATGTAGAAGGAATATTTCTCATGAGCTTCCATATCCGGTGTGTAAGATTTATCAATCTTAACCATCTTCTGAGCAGCCTCTGTCAGATCCTTATAGATACCGGTTCCGACTGCACCGATCATACAGTTACCCAGACATCCTGCACTCTGGCTCTCCTTGGTTGTGAACATAGGAAGACCAAAGATATCTGCATGCATCTGCATCCAGAAGTCAGACTGAGCCAGACCACCACAAGCAAAGATCTCTTTTACTTCATAGCCTGCATCCTTCATGGACAGGATACAATGGTTTGCACCATAAGCTACACCTTCATATACGGCTCTTGCCAGATGTGCTGTGGAACTTCCGAGAGATAATCCCCAGAACATACCACGTGCTGCAGAATCTGCATATGGTGCACGGTTACCCTGGAAATAATCGATCATGATCAGACCTTCACATCCGATCTGAACCTTCTTACACTGTTCTGTAATATAATCATAGATATTCATACCAAGCTCTTTGGCTTCATCTGCCCATGCCTTCGGTACGATATTCTCCTTGAACCATGTCAGGATACCACCGGTACATGCCTGGCCACCCTCTACAAGGCTGGTTCCATCATAGAGCAGGTTCGGATAAGTTCCGTTAACGCCCGGCTCATGGAAATCTGTCTCAGACAGACCAAACAGACAGGAGGATGTACCACCGATCAGAGCCATACCACCAGGATTAACACTACCAACACCGCACATACATGCTACAGCATCCAGAGTACCTTCTACAACAACGGTCTTGGTGCTGAGACCAAACTCTGCTGCTGCTTCCTCGGATACGTTACCGATCACCTGGCCTACCTTCAGTACATCTGCAGGGAACTTGGATGTTACATCTTCCAGACCGATTGCCTGATAGAGATCCTCCGGCCATCCGCCGTTCTTATCATCATATAACCAACGGAATGCTGCTACGGACATATTAGTGGTCTTGCGTCCGGATAACTTCCAGTTCAGCCAGCTTGTGAACTCGAAAATCGTAACAGTCTTAGCCCAGTTCTCAGGCTCATGCTTCTTAACCCACATACATTTCGGAATCAGACTCTCTGCAGGAACACCGGATCTGTAGAACTTGATCGCGTCACAATCTTTACCAAGCTCAGAGATGCTGGTAGCCTCCTCGATCGCACGAACATCCATCCAGAGGATCGGTGTACGAACGGAATTACCATCTTCATCCAGGAAGATCGTGGTGGAGGATGTACCGTCACATGCTACAGATACGATATCATCCTTATCGATGCCTGCTTTCGCGATAGAATTCGGAATCGCCTTCTTCAGTGCGGATAACCAATCCTTATCATCCTGCTCTGCCCAGCCGTTCTTCGGATGAGACTTCGGATAATCCTGTACATCATATGCTAAGCTGTTACCCTCAAGGTCAAAAATAGCTACTCGTACACTACCTGTTCCTGCATCGATACCCATTAAATACTGTGCCATAATAACTTCTCCTTTTCTGAATGTGTAAGGCGATCCCCCCAGACCGCCTGTCCGGATAAAGATGAGAAATATGTAACCCCTCCCGTCTTTATCGATTAACAATCTCTATCTCAATCATAATATGTTATATCATAGAGCTTACGATAGCCTAAGATCCGAGCATGATTATGATCAGGATGTCATATCATAAGCCTAAGATCCCAACATGATTATGATTAGGATGTCATATTACATTTCCTGATGCTGCAGCAGGATATGCTGTAGGCTCTGCGAAATGATCCTATAAATACTCTGCCATCTCTCCGAGAGACTCGTAGATACAGGTTGGTTCTACGTCAGACTCAGCAACTGTCTGCATATCTGCCTCACCGGTAAGTACCAGGAAGCCCTTGGCACCGTTATTTACACCGGTAGCTACATCTGTGTAGATTCTGTCACCGACAAAGGCTACTTCATCGATCGTGCAGCCTGTGATCTGAAGTACCATGTCCAGAGTCTCCTTCATCGGCTTACCGAGGAACTTCGGTCTCTTGCCTGTGGAAGAATAGATCAGATCACACATAGCACCGGAATCCGGGATAAATCCACCCTCAACCGGGCAGTTGGTATCCAGATGTGTGGACAGGAATGGAATACCTGCTCTGACGTAATCACAGATATCCACTAATTTCTTATAGGTTAAGGTCTTATCAAAGCTCTGGATAACGACATCCGGATCCTCCTGTACCAGATTGATGCCTGCCTTGGCGAAGCTCCACTCCAGCACCGGAACACCATTCAGATATACGCGCTTACCAGGATAGTAGGTCTTAAGATACTCGATGGTAACATTACCGGATGTAACGACATCGGATTCCTCGACCTGCAGACCCATCTTAGCGAGTTTTTTTACATAAACGGAAGGAACATTGGAAGCATTATTGGTAAAGAAGATGAATCTTCTTCCTGTCTCTTTTACCTTATTGATAAAGTCGAGAGCACCAGGAATGATCTGATCTCCCAGATAAAATGTACCATCCATATCCAGGACGAACATCTTGACATCTTTCAAAGCTTCTTCTTTTGGTAAACTCATGTACTAATCCTCCTACATAATATGTTGTGAGATCCTATATCGAGACCTCTCTGACTTGTTCTGTGAATGCAATATTGCATATCATGCTCAGCTTGATCATAAGATGATTGTAATATCGCATATCACGCTTCAGCTTAATCATAAGGTGATTGTAATATCGCATATCACGCTTCAGCTTAATCATAAGGTGATTGTAATATCGCAAATCACACTTCAGCCTAATCATAATATAAATCGATGATATAATCAACTAATTCATCCAGAACACCCAGATCATAGAAGAACTGCAGGCCTGCATAACGATCACGCTGTTCCTTGGTATAGGTGAGGATATCGCGGAATTCCTCTTTGGAGAATACCTTGTAATCCTTCGGTGTGATCATACCATGCATCGCTCCGATATATTCCGGTGCCTTCTTCGCCTTCTCCACTGTCTCTGTAAGGATGGCTCGGATCTGTGCTTCGTTCTGCTCGATCCGGTCGATTCTGCGTCTTACATTCTCCGGTTTATGCTGGCCGGCCTTCTCAAATACCTTAAGAATCTGCGGAGCACTGCTTCCGAAGACACGGTTCACTTCTGCTACCCAGGCATCATAATCAAATGCATCGGCATGGGCTCTGGCCTTATCGTAATCGATATCCAGTGTCAGGAACTTCTCATACATCTTGGCCATAACGCAGGTTGCCATACCGACAGAAGTGCCATGAAGCTCACCATAGAGTCCCTTAAGAGCACATTTCATCTCCAGAACATGTCCCATGGAATGCTCTGCGCCGGAACCCGGACGGGAGTTATTCACATAACCCATGGCGATACCGATCAGTACCAGGCACTCCATCAGGTAGGTATAAGCCTCCGGATCACCGGATACCAGACCATCCACACTGTTGGCAACCTTATCAGTGGACTGCAGCATCAGCTCAGAAACCTCTTCGCAGAAATATTCATCATTAATAATATGAGATAACTTCCAGTCATTGATGGCGATATATTTGGCGATGATATCGCCGATACCTGCAGCAACCATCTTATCCGGTGCGGTAGACAGGAAATCCGTATCTCCGATAATACCGCTGGCACAATGTGCCGGAAGGGAACACTTCAGTCCCTTGATGGTAGCAGGTGCTACGTCTGTTGCAAATCCATCCATGGATGGAGCGGTACCGATGATATAATAAGGAATCTCTCTCTTAAAGGATACCATACGGGTAAGGTCGTTAATAGTACCGGAACCGCAAGCCAGCGGAAGCTTCACATCCTGAGGCATATGCTCATCCAGCTCACCGATATAGACCTCTGTCGTGTGCATCTCCTCATGAGGCATGATATAATACTCTACCGGATAACCCAGTTCCTTCACCATATTATATACTTTCTCACCATTGACATACCAGGTGTGAACATCTGCCACAACGAAGATCTTATCCTCCTTGGTGAGAGGGGTGCCGTCCTTCATCTTCTGCTCTGCCAGAAACTCAGGAAGCTTATTCACTGCCCCTTTACCAACTGCCAGATGATCGATCGCCATATGGTGATGTCTTCCGCAATCACAAGCGTAATCTACTGTGATCAGTTCATTGATCGTCATGTCCTTCAAATGCATAATACACATCTCCTCTCCTGAAACCCCCGTGTGACAAATAAAATAGTATAATCTTCTTCTCCATCAAGCCGGCAATAGGCCCAAATCTCCCAACCGGAAAATTATATAAATTATACAATTTCATCTGAAACTCTAATGAAATATAGTAGTGATTGTTACTATTATAAATTCACATTTCTGCATTTTATTTATATACATTGTATAATTGTTTCAAAACAAATACAATACTGAAAATATTTTTGGCCTGAACATGCTCAGATCTTCAGGCCATCCAAGGGATATGATTATGCTTTATTCTTTCTGGCAACCTCCTCCAGATTCAGGGTCTCGATATAGAAGCCCAGCTTGTCATAGGAATCAAAGTAGGCAAACTTGACACCGCCTCCCCGCACGGAATCTCCGGACTGATAGACAGGAATCCCCTTCTCCGCCATATAAGCGATGGCATCGTCATGACTGGATACATTAAAACGGATATGATGCAGTCCACGTCCGACCTTTTTGGTATAATCCATCCAGGCGCTGTCGCCCTCCACCGGACTCAGATACTCCAGCTGGATGCCGAATTTATTAAAAAATTGCATATGAACCGCCGGTCCCTGCTCGAGAGCCTGACCCCTGTAGGTAGAATTCGGATGTCTGGAGACGCCGCCGTCCTGGGCGCCTTCCTCCGGAATCTCAAAAATCTCCTTTAAATTCTTACCAAGCTCCAGGCTGTCCGCCTCCGGAACCACGCAGCCTACCTGATCGATCTCAATAAAAATCTCATCAAATGCCTTTGCCATATTCTTGTCCTCCCTATTCTCTCATTAAAACTCTCTCTCGAATCCCGGCACCGGATTCAAGTCAGATTTTCCGACATATTTTCACACTCTCTATGCTTCAATCACCGATTCTTTAAGGCAATCTCTCTATACTTCAATCACCGATTCTTTAAGGCAATCTCTCTATGCTTCAATCATTGATTCTTTAAGGCAATCTC
>R05__coassemble_182_pt1 | contig 35787 bp, 31 predicted proteins | sample R05__metabat2_low_PE_006 | metagenome-assembled genome bin R05
ATTCCGTGGTGCATCATGCCCTGTGGAGAGGCCGAAGGCCTCATGAAAGTTTTTTATGATGTGAAAAGGGGACTTCACAGTCCCCTTTTTCTTTCTTAAATTAATTTCACTATATCAGCTCTTTTTAACTTTTGAATTCTTCCGATATATTCTATCAAACTGCATGTATAAAAGAGTGCACTATTATTCTTCATCGATTACCATACTCCCTTTAATAAATTTAAGCGACATCAATGCTCTGGCCGTATGAAAACTGATCTGATGTGTCGGCCTTTTGAATTTTGTCAAGTTCCAAAAAGCTTCTCTGCTGATTTTTTGATCTACAAAATTCTGAACATAGTAAATATTATTATAGCATTGATAAATTAATCAGACAATTAGATTTACAACTTTCACAAAATAAAAAAATGAAGTAATGCTTTAAGATACTTGTAAGAAAAAAAGACCGTCGCAAAAGCGACGGTCTGAAATAACCATATTACAATATGATATATAAGATATTACATTGTAGCATTTGGCAGCCATGTTACGAATCCAGGGATGTATGTGATCATAAATAATACAATCAGCAGTGGAACCAGGAATGGCAGGATAGCCTTGTACATAGCCTCAATCTTGATGTTCGCAGAACGAGCACAGATGAAGAGGGATGTACCTACAGGAGGTGTACAAAGACCGATCATAAGGTTAAGAACTAATACTACACCAAGGTGTACAGAGTCAATACCGAAGGAAGCCATCAGCGGAATCAGGAAAGGTACTGTGATAGTCATAACAGCAAGAGCTTCCATGAACATACCGATGATCAGGAATGCGATATTGAGGATGAGAAGCATGACATACTTGTTGCTTGTCATGGAGGTAAGAGCCTGAGACAGCATGTTTGTCATACCCATCATAGTTACTAACCAGGAGAATGCAGCAGCACCACAGATGATACAAAGGATACCAGCACCGTCTGCTACTGTCTGTCTGATATTAGCAAGTAACTCTTTCAGTGTCATCTCTCTGTAGAGGATGAAGGATAAGAAGAAAGAATATACTACAGCTACGCAGGCAGCTTCTGTTGGGGAGAAGATACCTGTCCAGATACCACCGATGATGATAACTGGTGTCATCAGAGATAAGAAAGCTTCCTTGGTGGAATGAAGAGCACCCTTAATAGTGAACTTACTTACAGGGTATTTTCTCTTAACAGCAAGGATGAATACCAGAATACTTGTTGCTAAAGCAAGAAGGATACCAGGAACCATACCACCTACGAAAAGGGTACCTACAGGAACCTCTGTCATCATACCATATACAACCATAGGTACAGAAGGAGGAATGATAGGTCCGATTGTAGCGGAAGCACAAGTTACAGCTGCGGAGAACTCAGGGTCGAAGCCTTCGTTGATCATGGCATCAACCTCGATCTGACCAAGACCACCGGCATCAGCTACAGCAGATCCGGACATACCGGAGAATACGATAGATGCAAGAACGTTCGCATGACCAAGACCACCAGGGATCCAGCCTACCCATTCGGAACAGCATCTGAATAATTTACGAGTAATACCACCTGTATTCATCATCTTAGCAGCTAAGATGAAGAATGGGATTGCTAATAATGTGTATGAACTGGAGTTACCAATCATACGATGGATGATGGCCGTAGGCTCAAACTGACCGGTAGCTGCTGCTGTAACCAGAGCTGCGATGGACAGAGAGAATGCAATCGGAACACCTAAAATCATAAGGATAAGGAAAGAAGCCATCAATAAGATAATATACGACATAGCCATGTTCTATTCCCCCCTATTAATCTTCTTTGTTTCCAAACAGACGCTTTAAGTTTACGTTGATAATCTGGAAGATACTCATGAAACAACCAATAGGGAAAGGAAGGTAGAACCAACCCTTGCTTACAGGAATCGTCTGATAATATGTCTGGAATGCGTTCTTAGTTACACTGATACTAAAATATAAACCTGCAATGAGGAATAATACTACAAGGATATCAAGAACTGCTGTATATGCATTTCTGATATTCTCAGGTAATGCATCACGTACAAAGGTCAGTCTCATATGCTCATCCTGACCGAATGTGATAGCCATACCGATAAATACTACCCAAGACATGGTTACAAGTGTTGCTTCATACTGCCAAGCGATTGGAGAATTGAAAACATAACGGCTGATAACGTTAACTGTGATCAAAACTGTAAGGAAAATCATAATAGCGGATGTGAGAACACTGGCAATCTTATCAAAGATATTACAAATCATATCTAATGCTTTCAAAGTTTCACCTCTTCTACTCTCATAAAAAGGGCAAGGCAATAAGCCTTGCCCCTTTGTTTCATTAAGTTACAATCATTCAATTATACTATAAGATACTTACTAAGATATAGATAATATTACTGAACGGTAGCTTTTGCTTCGTTGATCTGGTTTACGAGATCCTCTGCCCAGTCATTAGCTGCGTAGAAGTCATCATATACGGACTGTGTAGCATCGATGAATGCCTGAGTATCAACTTCTGTTACTTCCATACCAGCTTCTTCAAGCTCTGCTAACTGCTCATCCTGGCTGTCTACGATAGCCTGACGATGCTCGTTACCAAACTGAACAGCTGCTTCTTTCAGGAGTTCCTGAACGTCTTCCGGATAGGAGTTCCATTTAGACAGAGAGAAGATCATGTTCTTACATTCATATTTGTGGTTTGTCATAGCAAGGTTGGACTGTACATCCTGGAAGTTGTTAGCATAGATGTTAGCAACCGGGTTTTCCTGAGCATCATATGTACCCTGCTGTAATGCAAGATATAACTCGGAGAATGCAAGTGGGGATGGAGCTGCGCCAAGAGCTTCGAAGATAGCGATTGTCATGGAATCTTCCGGTGTACGAATCTTAAGGCCCTTAAGATCTTCCGGCTCTGTGATAGCATTGTTGGATGTTACCTGACGAAGACCATTCTCCCAGAAAGCGATCTGGATCATGTTATGGGAATCAAGACCTTCTGTTAACTGAGCTGCGATATCTTCGTTATCAAGAACAGCGTAAACTTCATCGTAGCTGGAGAATAAGAATGGAAGACCAAGTGCTGCCATCTTAGGAGCATATTCAGCCTCAGCACCCTGTGGAAGCATCATAGCATCAAGAGATCCCATCTCGATCATCTCAGCCATCTCAGCGTTGGAACCAAGCTGCTCTGCTGCGTAGATATCAACTGTAACCTTGCCGCCGGACTGCTCATTAACATATGCTGCAAAGTTCTCAAGAGATACATTAAGTAAGTTTGTAGTAGTATCGGAATGACCAATCTTAATAGTATAAGTTTCGCCATCGGATGCTGCTGCACCTGTGCTGCTCTCGCTGCTGCTGCCGCTGCCGCCACAAGCTGCTAAAGATACAACCATAGCACCAGCGAGTAAGATAGAAAGTAATTTCTTTTTCATTATGTTTCCCTCCCTGAAAAAAATATAACTTTCGTGAAGGCCCTCCGCCTTCACTTTTTAATTTCTTGCAACCATACGGTTACAAATATTATAATATAACTTTTTTGGTAAAAATGCAAGCATTTCCCACGAGATATCTATAGGAAATGGTTAATATTTCACCAAAAAGGGTATTATAAACTTATATTTTTTGTATGAATTTTATAGATGAGTCTCACGTCATGCGGTCAAACTCTTCTTTGAAGTAGGTATTACCGACGGTTTCATTCAAGGATGAGACGTCACGGCTTCTGAGCTTCCTGCATAATTCTTCGTGGGCAGCCAGTAATTCTTCCCCTCTGCCCGACATGATCATGTGGTCTACCGTATCATAACGCATGGAATAGGTCAGGGTTCTTACCACACGGCTGATCTTGTCCGCCATCGGATTTCTCCCCAGTTCCGATATCGCATCATGAAAACGGTTATCCAACTCGAAGAAACCATCCACTACTTCTTTTGTCTGTCCCTTTGATATGATACTCTTCATTCCTGAAAGAATCTCCTCGAGATAAGCTCCATCTTCCTCCTGAAACTTCAATACAGCCAGTCGCATGATACCAGCTTCTGTCATCTCACGAAGTTCCATAAGATTGGTAAAGGATTCATCCTCATCGAGAATGATACCATAGATCATAGGATCGATCATACTCTCAGTGTAACCTGTGCATACAGTCGTACCTTCCGAGCGTTTACTCTCCAGAACTCCGCAATAGCTGAGAATCTTGATGGCCTCTCTCACCGAACTGCGGGCAACCCCCAGTTGTGCCGCCAATTCCGGCTCAGGCGGAAGTTTATCTCCCGGTCTCAATTCTTTCGATAGCATAGCCTGTGTCAGATAGTCAATTACATTCTGAACAACAGAAACTTTGCGTTTACCGGTGGTATTGGTCTGTTGCATAAGTAATTCTTCCTTTGTGGTAATGCTATTATGCCTTCTCTAACTTTCCCGGAATGAATATATTCTATCTTTTGGTATGAGTTGGCGAGTCAGGTATGGCTGCCTGGCTCGCCAAGGCAATAAAATGATGATTATGTATAAGATCTCTGGGATTAATCTCTATAAGAAAAGATTACTGCATATCCTTTGCAATCTTAACGATGTCTTCTACTGTGATACCATTCATAGCAAGAAGTCTCTCATAAGGAGCGGACTGTCCGTACTGATCCTGGATACCAACACGTTTTACAATACCTTTACCACGTTCAGCAACTACTTCACATACTGCAGAACCAAGTCCGTTAATGATATTGTGGTCTTCTACGGTAATGATCTTGCCGATGTCATCGATACAAGCGTTAACTGCGTCAACATCTAATGGTTTGATAGTGTGCATATCAAGTACTCTTGCGGAGATACCAGCTGCTTCTAATTCTTTGGCAGCATCGATAGCAAGACGAACGGTATCACCATTAGCGATGATAGCTACATCTTTACCATCCTGAACCTGATGAGCTTTACCGATAACGAACTCTACATCTTCATCATAGATCTGAGGGATATCGTCACGTGTAAAACGAAGGTACATTGGTCCGTATGTCTCAGCTGCTGCACGAACTAACTTCTTCGTAGCGTTGTAATCTGCTGGCATGATAACTGTCATGTTAGGAAGTGTACGAAGAACACCCATATCCTCGATAGCCTGATGAGAAGCACCATCGTTAGCAGGTGTAACACCACCATGGGAACAAGCGATCTTTACGTTTAAGTTCGGGTAGCAGATCTCCTGACGGATCATCTCAGCGATACGAAGGGAACCGAATACAGCATAGGTTACAACGAAAGGAATCTTACCACATGTAGCAAGACCAGCTGCAACACCGGCACCATTCTGCTCTGCAATACCTACGTTGATGTGCTGAGCAGGGAGCTCTTTACGGAAATTAGCTGTTTTACAGGATTTTCCGATATCAATATCACATACCATGATGTTTTTATTTTCTTTACCTAATGCAACGATTTCTTCACCGAAACCAGTACGGGTAGCAATTTTCTTTTTCTCGCTCATTGTTCTAATCTCCTTCCTGTCCGATTACTCGATGATCTGAGCTTTTAACTCAGCCATAGCCTGTGCGTATTCTTCATCATTAGGAGCAACACCATGCCATGCACAGCTATTTTCCATGAAGGAAACGCCTTTACCTTTAATAGTGTGAGCATAGATACATTTTGGCTTGCCATTCTTAGATGTCTTGAAGTAATCTAAGGTAGCTACCATCTGTTCCATATCATTACCATCGATCTCAACTACTTCGAAACCGAAAGCGTCAAACTTCTTACCAAGATCACCGTTAGGCATAACTTCGTCACAAGTTCCGTCGATCTGAAGGTTATTATAGTCAACAAAGATTACAAGGTTATCTAACTGATATTTGTGAGCTGTATTCGCTGCTTCCCAGATCTCACCTTCCTGGCACTCGCCATCACCTAATGCAACATATGTATAATAATCTTTTCCATCAAGCTTAGCAGCGATAGCCATACCTACTGCACATGCAAGACCCTGTCCCAGGGAACCTGTGGAGATATCGATACCCGGACACTTGTTCATGGATGGATGTCCCTGAAGTGGAGATCCTTCTTTACGAAGAGTATCTAATACTTCCTTAGGGAAGAATCCTTTTTCTGCAAGACAAGCATACTGGATCGGGCAAACATGACCTTTGGAGAGAACCATACGGTCACGATCTTCCCATCTAGGATTCTTAGGGTCTACGTTCATAGCATGGAAATAGCAAGCTGTCACGAATTCAGCTGCGGAAAGGGAGCCGCCCGGATGTCCGGACTGTGCCTTATAAACCATATCCACAACGCTCATACGCATCTTTGTGGCAGTGTTCTTGAGTTCTTTGATGTTTACATCTTTCATCTGAATCACCTCATTAATTCCTTTCATGTTTTCTTGTTACATCCTCGCCTTTTCTAAAAGCTTAACTCGAATATAAAGCCTTTGTCCGACAAAGTCAAGACACTTTTTTTATTTTGTCCATTTCAACAATTTTCATGGTAACTTTTTGTACAAATACTAAAAATGCCAATTTTTTAACAATTTGTAGCTTATCTGATTCGTGTAAAACTGTCAAAAAGCGTACAAAAATTACCCTTCTTTTTTGTACAGATTATACATTTTGTCTGACAAAGTTTCTTGATTTTTATATTGTTATGTTATAAACATTGCGCAATTTTATTACATTTTGTATTTATATTCGTACAAAATGTAAATTTTCTTAACTTTGTACATTTAGAAGTACAAAATCTTCCACCACAGCTCACATAATGACTGTATCCGATGTTGATCCTCACCAAAAAAGTAAAGCCCGCCGGTGATACCGGCAGGCTTCTCCTTAGTCGATCTATATATACAGATTCTCTTAGAATTAGCGTCCAAGATAGAGGGACTGTTTTGCAAGAACAAGGTTCATGATAACATCGTTACATGGTGTAGGAATGTTGTACTGTAAACCAAGTTTATGTACAGCACCATTGATGATCATGATCTCTGTCTCTCTCTCGTGGTCACATGCCTGAACCATGGAGCTTACTGTGCTGTATGTCTCACGAGATACTTCGTAAGCATGCTCAAGCTCTTCTTCGTAGCTAAGAGTACATCCTGCTGCATTTGCTACTGTGATAGCTTCTTTTACGAGCATTTCAGCAAGTCTGTTTGCATACTTGTTCTCCTGGATAAATCCGTTAGGAGTGTGCAGAAGTGCGCTGATACCGTTGATAGTACAGTTTACACAAAGTTTGTGCCAGATAGCGTTCATAACGTTATCATGAACAACTGTCTCACAACCACAGATTCTGAATGCCTCGGCACATTCTTCAACTTTCTCCTTCGGAGCCTTGAATGTACCCATGTTTGTTACACCATATCCTGTATGAGCTGTATGACCAGGAGCAACCGGTGTAGCACCAAATGCTGTGTTACCAATGATGATCTGCTCTTCAGGGAGTACCTTAGCGATCTCATCGTAGTTACCATAACCATTCTGTAAGCACATGATCATAGTATGCTCATCAAACATAGGAAGAGCGTTACGAACTGCACTCTCAAGGAACTTGTAGTGAACGAATACAACAACAAGGTCACAAACGCCAACTTCCTTAGGATCTGTAGTAGCAAGTGCAGGTTTTACGGAAATAGTCTCACCATTTCCACCAACTTCTTTACACTTGTCAACAAGAATACCATTTGCTTTTACTGCATTGATGATAGGTTCAGAAACATCCATTACACATACTTCATGTTTTGCAACAAGGTAACTAGCATAACAGCTTCCGATAGCTCCACATCCAATAAATCCGATTTTCATAGTGGTCCTCCTTTTTTTGTGAACGTCGCTGAATATTAAGTCGATCGTCCCATATGATTTCATTTTCCTGCCTCATGTCGACTTTGTCTGACAAAGCCTGTATTCAATATATATCCTTTGCCTGACAAAATCAAGATGTTTTTTTCGTTTTTCCCTTTTTAACAAAATAGTTGCAATATTTTTGTTCATTCTGCAATAAATGGCATTTTTTTAACAATGTTTGTTTGTGTATTGTCTATTTTTTTACTGCTTTGTTCTCTTTTATTTTGTAGCCGTCTCATCCCACCACTGGCGGAGGAAGCTTCTGGCTCTCACCGCTTCTTCATAGAAGCTCTCCCTACTGACCGGAAGGCCTTCCTGACAGATGGTTCCGTCATAACCGATCTGGTGTAATGCCTGAAAATATGTCTTAATATAGGGATCATCGTCCTTATTTACCGGGAAGCCGCGATTCGGATAGGTTGCAAAATGATTATGAGCCATATATTCTCTGCCGTATGTCAGCATGCTGTCCACGGTATCCCCGTCCATCCTCATCTGGTAATAGTCCTGCAGGCATTTAATGTTGGGATGATTGACAGCCTGTGCCAGCTCTACCACCTGCTGAAAATTATTCAGCATATTGGTCTCCTGACGACTGATCGGCTCCAGGGCAAGAATCACATCATACTGTGCTGCCTCTTCTCCCATCTCGGAACACCAGTCTGCCAGCTGGGCAAAGGCATCCTTCTTAGAAAAACCTTCCGGGCAGTGTTTGGTCCAGGGTGCTCCGAAGCAGATTGCTTTCGTTCCCAGTTCTCCGGCACGCTCCAGAACCTTACGGTAAGAATCCCGTATCTTCTGCGTCTCTACATCCGGGCCTACCAGTCTGATATCCTTTGTTGCGTAGCTGTTACATGTCGGCACGGAAAGTCCCAGACTGTGCAGATAAGACCGCATCTCTTTAAACTCGCCATCTGACATCAGGCTCACCTGAGCGATAGGCAGATCAATAAAATCATATCCTGCTTTCTGAATCAATTCTGCGTACTCATAGCCTACATCTGTCTTCCAGCGAGGCAATGTACCTGTACAACAACCTATTTTCATCGTCCTAACCTCCTGATATTCATAAAAAACTTCTATGTGGCCTTCAGCCTCTCCACAGCACATGAAGCACTACGGAATTTCTCCGTCCTTCGTCGCGCCACAAGATTTTGATGTCTTTATTGTATCAGACTTTCTTTCCATTTTCTTCATAAAATACATTATGTTTTTAAAAAAGAGCAGCAAAGCAACTTTCATACATTTTCCATGAAAATAAATTGTAAAATTCTTCATTTTCAGTTACAATAGATACGTACCTGTTTTTGCGGGTATGGAGTATAGAGTAATGATAGGAGGATATGTTTTTATGAAAATCGTAGTATTAGATGGTTATACAGAGAATCCTGGCGATATCAGCTGGGCTCCGCTTGAGGCACTGGGTGAGGTTACTGTATATGACAGAATCTCTTATGTAGAAGATCCGATCATCGCTGAGACCATCGGCGACGCAGAAGTGATCGTTATGAATAAGACACCGATCAGCAAGGCAACCATCGATGCTTGTCCGAATTTAAAGGCAATCGCCGTTCTGGCAACCGGTTATAATGTTGTAGATTATAATTATGCCAAGGAGAAGGGCATCCCTGTTATGAACGTACCTGTATATGGTACAGATAATGTATCTCAGTTTGCAGTTGGTCTTCTGATGGAAGCTTGTTCCCACATCGGTGCTCATGCAGAGTCCGTTGCTCGCGGTGAGTGGGCTGCCAACCCTGACTGGTGCTACTGGCACTATCCTATGATCGAGGTATCCGGTAAGACAGCTGGTATCATCGGTCTGGGCCGTATCGGTATCAACACCGGTAAGATCCTCAAGGCGATGAATATGAACGTTCTTGCTTATGATGCTTATCCATCTGATGCAGGAAAAGAGATCGCTACTTACGTAGAATTAGACGAATTATTAGCTAAGTCCGATTTCATCTTCTTACACTGTCCTTTATTCCCTGCAACAGAGGGTATCATCAACAAGGACAACATCGCTAAGATGAAAGATGGTGTTATTTTAATTAATAACAGCCGTGGACCACTGGTAGTAGAGCAGGATCTCTATGATGCACTGGAGAGTGGCAAGATTGCCTGTGCAGCTCTTGACGTAGTATCCACTGAGCCGATCAAAGAAGATAACGTTCTTCTTAAGGCTAAGAACTGTATCATCACTCCTCACATCTCCTGGGCTACCAAGGAAGCTCGTGAGCGTATCATGAATACTACCGCAGACAATATCAAGGCTTATATGGAAGGGAATCCAACCAACGTGATCAATAAATAATTTCTGTTTTATCGACACAGTTCCATAAGATCATAAGATCCGCAGTCCTGCTTCTTCGGGACTGCGGATCTTTTTATAATATTTACAGAAACCTTTCACAAAGCTTCTGTCTCGCCACAGATTATCTAAAGGAAATGTACTAAGCCCATTCTTCCAATGAGCGGGAGGAATGGGCTTTGAGAGAGATATATTATGGTATAATTCCTATAAAGGTAAGAATTATCTTTGATTAAATGCCTTCATACCAGGATAAACAGCGCTTGCGCCAAGTTCTTCCTCGATACGAAGTAACTGATTATATTTTGCCACACGCTCTGAACGGCTCGGTGCACCTGTCTTGATCTGACAGGTATTCAGTGCTACGGCCAGGTCTGCGATCGTGGTATCCTCTGTCTCACCGGAACGATGGGATGTCACTGCAGTATAGCCTGCTTTATGAGCCATCTTGATGGCTTCCAGAGTCTCAGAAACAGAACCAATCTGATTTAACTTGATCAGAATAGAGTTGGCTGCTTTACATTCGATTCCCTTACTGAGTCTGGTCGTATTGGTAACAAAGAGATCATCACCTACCAGCTGGATCTTGTCACCAAGTTCCTGATTCAGTAATTTCCAGCCTTCCCAATCCTCTTCATCCAGACCGTCCTCGATGGATACGATCGGATATTTATCGACTAAGGTCTTCCAGTGTTCAATCAGCTCTGCAGAAGTGAATTTTGTTCCTGCCTTAGGCAGAATATATTCCCCTGTCTTACCACTCTTCCACTCGCTGGCTGCAGCATCCATGGCGATCATAAAGTCCTTACCCGGTTCATATCCCGCTTTCTTCACTGCATTTAAGATATATTCGATTGCTTCCTCATCACTGGCCAGATTCGGTGCGAAGCCACCTTCATCTCCCACAGAAGTTGCCAGACCGGCAGCCTTTAATAAAGAAGCCAGCGCATGAAATACTTCGGCACACATACGAAGTGCTTCTTTGAAGCTATCTGCACCAACCGGCATGATCATAAACTCCTGTACATCGACTGTGTTTGCCGCATGAGCACCACCATTCAGGATATTCATCATAGGAACCGGCAGACGATTGGCATTTAAACCACCCAGGAAACGGTATAATGGGATATCCTGAGAGATTGCAGCAGCTTTGGCAGAAGCGATGGACACAGCCAGAATGGCATTGGCACCAAGTTTTGATTTATCTTCTGTGCCGTCAGCCTCGATCATGGCCTTATCGATGGCATAGATATCCGATGCATCCATACCGGTAATCGTATCATTGATGATGGTATTGATATTTTCAACGGCTTTTGTCACACCTTTGCCCAGATAACGACTCTTATCGCCATCTCTTAATTCCAATGCTTCGAATTCACCGGTGGAAGCACCGCTGGGAGCGGTACCACGTCCGATGGTTCCGTCTGCCAGATATACCTCTGCTTCTACTGTAGGATTGCCTCTGGAATCCAGGATTTCTCTGCCGACAACTTTTTCAATCTCAAGATAGTTCATGTTGTAATCTCCTTTGATATTCGTATTATATAAATCAGAACAAAAACACATCATGGCTCCAAACCGGAAGCTAGCCGAACCTCCGGTGGTATAGCCGAACCCGGAGCACATGAATTATTTACAAGAAGTTAGTGTTTTCTAACAATCGTTATATTATCATAACTACCATTCTTTTTCAAGTAGCTTAAATGATAGCTTTTTTCATATAGTTAGATGTATCTAACTATATGAAAAAAAACTCCCATGAGGTCTTCGGACTCTCCACTTCTCATGATACAGCTTCCGAACTGGAAAAAGGGCACCGCAGCTACTGTGTTCAACAGTTTCTGCCTTGCCCTTTTCCTTGTCTATGATCCACTCTGTGTATTTACAGATAATATTTATATTTTATTCCGCATATTTACTGACAATATTTATGAGGATATGAACCACCTTCTCCATGCCTTCTGCTGTGATATGCTCATAAGGTCCATGGAAGGCATAGCCACCGGTTCCCAGATTCGGACATGGCAATCCCATGTAACTGAGGCGAGCTCCGTCCGTACCTCCACGAATCGGTATGATCTGCGCCTCCACTCCGGCCTCCCTGGTTGCCTCAATCGCTGTATCGATCAGATGCATATGCGGCGCAATCTGCTCTCTCATATTACGATACTGTTCTTCGATCTGACACCGGGCAGTACCCTGTCCATAGACCTGATTCACGGTCTCTGTCACATAATTCAGGTAATCCAGCTTCTTCTGATATTCCATTGCACTGTGATCCCTGACGATGTAGGACAGATGAGCCTCTCCGCAGCTGCCTGTCATGGTGTGAAGATGATAGAAGCCCTCATAGCCGCAGGTCATACCCGGGGTATCCATCCCTGAGAGCATGCCATTAAACTCCATAGCGACCAGTAAGGCATTAATCATCACATCCTTGGCGTCTCCCGGATGCACGCTCTTGCCCTGAATATAGATATCCGCGGAAGCGGCATTAAAGTTCTCGTATTCGATACAGCCTTCTTCTCCTCCATCGACAGTGAAGGCATAATCTGCTCCGAAACCAGCAATATCGAAATGGTCCGCTCCCCTTCCGATCTCCTCATCCGGTGTGAAGCCGATACAGATCCTGCCATGTGGCATACCGGACTGCAGGATTTCTTCTGCCATAGTCATGATCTCCGATACACCTGCCTTATCATCTGCTCCCAATACAGTGGAACCGTCTGTGGTGATCAATGTTCTGCCTGCAAGAGCCGGAAGATGAGGAAAATCCTTCTTATCCAATACGAGACCGGATGGCAGAGACAGATTCTCTCCATCATAATCTTCGTGGAGCAGAGGATGAACCTGCGAATCTGTATATTCAGATACGGTATCCATGTGAGCGATAAAGCCTATCGCCTTTCTGTCTTCATAACCGGGAGTAGCCGGAATCTGGGCATATACATAGCATTTTTCATCAACATAGGCCGTATTGACCCCCATAGCTCTCAGCTCTGCCACCAGAACATTTGCCAGAGTAAACTGACATCTGCTGCTGGGAACCGTGTCAGACTCCTCATTACTCGGTGTCATGATCTGTGTATATCTGAGCAAATGTTCTGTTACTTTATCCTTTATATTCATCTGTCTGTCATCCTTTCTATCCATATATCATATCTTATCAGATCATACCTCTCATGGTCTGCAAGACCTATCATACTCTTATTTTTATGATTTTTCTATAGAAAAGATAAAAAACACACCTGCGACTTTCGTCGCGCCACAGAATATAAAAAGGGCAAAGGAGTCTGTCAGTACTCCTTTGCCCAAGGGTGTTGTAAGTCTAAATCAGTATGAAATCAGCTATAATTATTTACCAGCCATCTGAGCTGCTACTTCTGCTGCAAAATCTTCCTGTTTCTTTTCGATACCTTCGCCTGTTTCCATACGAACGAATCCCTTGATGGAGATCTTAGCACCATTTGCCTTAGCAACTTCTTTAATGTATGCATCAACGGACTGTTTGCCATCTTCTGCTTTTACGTAAACCTGATCCATAAGGCAGATTTCTTTCAGCTGTTTGTTGATACGACCCTTGATCATACCATTGATAACCTTCTCAGGCTTCTGGGATTCTTTCGGATCGTTCTTGATCTGAGCGAGAAGGATCTCTTCCTCATGAGCGATGTAATCAGCGCTGATCTCAGTACGGTTTGTGTACTGTGGATTAAGAGCTGCAACCTGCATACAGATATTCTTAGCAGCTGCCTTGATATCATCGTTGATCACGTCTGTAACAACGTCAACTAATACACCAATCTTGCCGCCCATATGTGTGTAGGAAGCTACAAAACCATCTGCCTCAGCAACCTGCTGGAATCTACGGATGTTCATGTTCTCACCGATTACAGCGATCTGACCAGCTAATGCTTCGCTGACTGTCTTGCCTTCTTCGAACTTCCAAGGTTCAGCTAAGAATGCAGCGATATCAGCTGCTTCTGTATCCATAGCCTGCTCAGCAACCTGTGCTACATAGTTCTGGAACTTCTCATTCTTAGCAACGAAGTCTGTCTCAGCGTTAACTTCTACTGCAACAGCTTTCTGGCCGTCCTCAGATACGAGAACCTTAACCATACCTTCTGCTGCGATTCTGCTTGCCTTCTTAGCAGCCTTAGCAAGACCTTTTTCTCTAAGGAACTCTACTGCTGCATCCATATCGCCTTCTGTAGCTGTAAGAGCCTTCTTACAGTCCATCATACCAGCGCCTGTCATCTCACGTAATTCTTTTACCTGTTTTGCTGTAATAGCCATTGATATGTCCTCCGATCATTAAGATAAGAATTATTCTTCTACTGTCTCTTCTTCTTCTACTTCTGCATCCTGGCCCTGGTTACCTTCGATAACAGCGTCTGCCATCTTGGAAACGATTAATTTAACGGCACGGATTGCATCGTCATTACCTGGGATCACGTAGTCTAATTCTTCCGGGTCACAGTTTGTATCACAGATACCAACTAAAGGAATACCAAGTGTATGTGCTTCCTGAATACAGATTCTTTCTTTTCTTGGGTCTACAACAAAGATCATGTCAGGAACATCCTGCATCTCTTTGATACCGCCAAGGTTCTTCTCTAATTTTTCCTGAAGCTTCTTGAGCTCGATAACTTCTTTCTTAGGAAGTACATCAAATGTACCATCCTCTTCCATAGCCTCGATCTTTTTCAGCTTAGCGATACGGCTCTGGATTGTCTTGAAGTTTGTAAGCATACCACCTAACCATCTCTGGTTAACATAGAACATACCGCATCTCTCGGACTCGTTCTTAATGGAATCCTGTGCCTGTTTCTTTGTACCAACGAAGAGGATCTTACCACCGTTAGCTGCACAGTCTTTGATTGCATTATAAGCTTCGTCTACTTTACCAACGGACTTCTGAAGGTCGATGATGTAGATGCCGTTACGCTCTGTGTAGATGTATGGAGCCATCTTAGGGTTCCATCTTCTTGTCTGATGTCCGAAATGAACGCCTGCTTCAAGTAACTGTTTCATTGAAATTACACTCATGTCTGTTCTCCTTTTTGTTTGAGTCTTCCACCATCTTCTTATTCCTCAGCCACCTCTCAGGGCACATCGACCGACAGAATCCGATGGTGTGTTTTATTTTACCTGTGGTAGTATAGCATAGATGAATATGTCTTGCAAGAAAAATATAAGAAATTTCATCATTTTCTTAAAAACTTCTTAATACAAAGATAACAGCGGATCCTTCAGGGGTCCGCTGCTGTGTAAACTTAAGATAATAGCCTGTATCCGTCTCTTATAAGGCATAATAATATTCTTTTACCTTGGCCGCCATCCGCTTTCTGCGCTCTGCCAGGAATTCTTCCACCTCGGTCTCTCCGACCCGGAAGATGTTCTCCGGAATCGCATTGGCCTCCAGTGTCGCTGTGATCAGCTCTTCGCTCACAGCACCCTTCAGCACTGCTTCATAATCCATCGGAGACTTCCTGCGGACAAGCTTCTTTACCTCCTTTGTGATATAGGTAATATTGGCAATCTGACCATAGGTCTCTCTGGTCTTGAAACCACATTTTTCCAGATAGGCCTTAGGCAGAATCTGATAAGCATCTGCCTTCTCGCTGTAGAGAGCAGCCAGAGTCACATTATCACTGTAGAGAGACCCAGCCTGTCCGGCAGCCTGGGCAGCCATATAGGCCAGATAAGGTGCCGTACGCATGGTCGTGGTAGCATAACGCTGCGGAAGGATTGCTTCGAAGAAATCCTCTCCCAGTCGCAGCTCTTCGATCTGCTGCAGATAAGAAGCGAAGCCTTCTTCATCAATGACGGTACAATCACGCAGCACGGTGGACTCCGGTGAACTCTGATAATGTCCTGTGATCAGAACCATGGTCATCCATCTGGCAATCAGTCGACTCCTCTCCGTCAGAGAGATACCGGCCATACTCATCTTCAGATACATGGCATAACAATAATTCAGCACAGACTGGGAATAAAGCAATCGCTCGCATACATAGCCATGATCCTTCAGCGCATCCTGGAAGCCCTTAAAGTTCTCCTCAGATACAAAGGCTCTCACTCCCTGTCCCAGACGTGCGAAGGATTCTTCGGATAATTTCTTCGAGATCTCTCCCCGATTGGATACCTTGCCGGACAGCAGATGAACCAGATCACCGACCTTACTCTTACCAAAGCAGCTGATCATCACAACCTTCAGCATATCCGCATAGGACGGTACATACATGGAATCATAGGAACTGCCGGCCCATCGCAGAGCCTGTCCGTAATCACTCTTTAAGAAGTCTCCTTCATTCTTCTCCAGAATCGAGAGGAAGGATGGCTCCTTCAGGAGATGACAGAAATAATCGATACAGTTACGTATGAGATCTCCGTCATACTGTTCATTTACTGAGATCTTAGACATAACGAAATCTTCCTGATTCAGAGGCTTACCCTGGAGATTAATCCGGATAAAGATCTCGGATACCACATCGATATCCAGCAGGAAGGATAATTCGATGATACCGACCTGATGCTTGAGAATCCCCTTCAGTCGGTCGATCCTCTCCTCCAGCTTACTGCAATCCCTGTCCGGATTCGCTTCTTTATATTCCTTCTCGAACTTACGATAGGAGAAGTCTCTGCGGAAGAGGACAGAAATATCATCGATCCACTCCGGCATATCCTGATAGCTGTCGTCATAGACTGCAAAATGTTCCTCTGCATCCTCTGCCAGTGGATTAAATGCAATCTGTATCCTCTGAGACTGGTAGGCATCATTCAGAACCTCCTGTCCCAGAAGAGCAGCCATGAGTGCTGTCACTCTCTGCTGACCATCGATAAGGATCTTCTTCGTTCCGGCCTTGCCAAAGCCTCTCACGCGAACCTGAGAGTTCTGCCAGACGATAAGATAGCCGATGGGATATCCCTCATAGAGAGAATCGATCAAGGCACAGACTTCCTTCCCCTTCCATACAAATGGTCTCTGAATCTCCGGAATCGCAATCTGAGAATCCTGAACATATTTTAATATATTATTCACAGAATACTGTGTAATCTTATAATTATCCATCTTTCTCCTCCCCCAGTGAGATTAATGTTTCATCTTCTTCAGTTCATCAAATACGACGTCATTCAGAACCTTGATATAGGTACCCTTCATGCCGGAGGAACGGGATTCGATCACACCTGCACTCTCAAACTTACGCAAAGCATTTACAATAACCGATCTGGTGATACCGACTCTGTCGGCAATCTTACTGGCAACCAGAATACCTTCCTCTCCTTCGAGCTCATTAAAAATATGCTGAATCGCTTCCAGCTCTGAGAAGGACAGGGTAGATATGGCAGATTTTACGATGGATACCTTACGACTCTCCTCTGCATTCTCCTCATTCACAGAACGCATCATCTCCAGGCCTACAACTGTGGTACCATACTCTACCAGGATAATATCATCGATCTCATACTGATGTCCTTTGCGATACATAAATACGGTTCCCAGTCTCTCCCCGGCGATATCGATTGGGTTGATAATGGCCTGATAATCGGTATCTTTATCTAATTCGAAACCAAGTGTCTCAAGATTTACATTCTCTTTGGTAGATAAGACACCAAGCAATCTCTCATTCAGCATAGGATCCACATACTGGCGCACTTCATTCGATATCAGCTGGTCGATGGCATCAATGTCTGTGCGATTCTTAATTCCCAGAACCTTGCCCTTCTTACTGATCACCAATACATTGGAGAGAAGAATCTCACTCAAAACCTCGCAGATATCATTAAAAACAACCTTATGCGAATTATTATTATGAAGCAGCTTATTTATCTTTCTTGTTTTATCTAATAACTGAACACTCATACAAGACCCCGCCTTTGCAATCTCAAGAACGCCAGGCGTTCTTGCTGAATTAACTGACAATTTTGATTGATTAACATTTTATCATATATAAATCAACAGTACAACGATATTTTCACAAATATTATGAATTTTAAAAAAATATATCAATATTTACTACAATTATCGAATTTTAATGAAAATTCAGAATCAACCTTATCTGCTTCGACTGCTCCACAGAATCGGATAAGCCTGGAGGAATACTCCACAGCTCAGGATGCACTTTGCTCTTTTCGCTTCTGCCCGGTCTGTACTTCACTGAAAAGAGCAGGAATTGATAGGATTCCTGCTCTGCATGATTCGCGTATACTCTATTCTTCTGTAGGCTCTTCCGGATTCTTATCCTGTATATATCCACACTCCGGATTGGCACATACAAGCTTCTTGCCTCTTTCTACCATATAGCCGCCACATTCCTTACATGGGATGGAGGACGGCTTCTGCCAGCTCATAAAGTCGCACTCCGGATTTGCGATACATCCGTAGTATTTCCTGCCCTTTCTGGTCTTCTTAAGAACAAGGTCCTTACCGCACTTAGGACAAGCGATACCGATCTTCTCATAATGCGGCTTGGTATTCCGGCAATCCGGAAAACCGGGGCATGCCAGAAACTTACCGTGTGGTCCGTACTTCACAACCATATTACGGCCGCATTCTTCACAGATCTCCTCACTGACCTCATCCTGGATCTTCACCTTCTCCAGCTCGCTCTCGGCATGCTCCACTGCATCGATCAGATCCGGATAGAAATTCTCCACGATAGTCTTCCACTTGATCTTACCCTCTTCTACACTGTCGAGCAGGGATTCCATACTGGCAGTAAAGTTCACATTTACAATGGAAGGAAATGCCTCAAGCATCATCTCATTCACCGCTTCTCCCAGCTCCGTCATGTAGAGATTTTTATTCTCCTTGACGATATATCTTCTGGCAAGCAGGACTGTGATCGTCGGAGCGTAGGTACTGGGTCGGCCGATACCCAGCTCCTCGAGCGTCTTAACCAGAGAAGCCTCTGTATAATGCGGTGCCGGCTGGGTAAAATGCTGATTCGGTTTCAGCTCTGTCAGATTCAGCACAGAATCCTGTGTGATCTTCTTAAGAAGAGCATTACTCTTCGTCTTCTCTGCATCATACTGATAGACTGTCATAAATCCATCGAACTTCAGATGAGAGGTTGCCAGGCTGAAGCGATAATCCCCTGCGCCGATCTTGATCGTCAGGGTCTCATAAACAGCTTCTGACATACGGCTGGCCATAAATCTGGCCCAGATCAGCTGATAGAGTCGGAAGAGATCCCGGGAGAGCTGATCCTTTAATACTGCCGGAGATAAGGATACATCTGTCGGGCGGATGGCCTCATGGGCATCCTGGATCTTACCGGTGACAGCCTTCTTGCTCGCGCCATGTCCGACGAATTCCTCTCCGTACTGTGCCCGGATATACTCTCTGCAGCTCTGATCCGCCACTTCAGAGACACGGGTAGAATCGGTACGAAGGTAGGTGATCAGACCGATGTTCCCCCTGCCCTTGACGCTGACACCCTCGTATAATTCCTGAGCCAGTCGCATGGTCTTCTGGGTGGACAGATTCAATTTATGAGATGCTTCCTGCTGCAGAGTACTGGTCGTAAATGGCAGAGGTGGCTTCTTTCTCCTCTCACCTTCCTTGATGCTGAGTATCTCATAGGGGAGCTTCTGCAGCTCTTCCAGGAGACGATCCACCTCCTCCTTATTATGAATCTCAATCTTACCATTCACATCTCCCAGGAAATGGGCCTCGATGGTCTTCTTACTCTGATCGACAGACAGCTCTGCATCCAATGTCCAGTATTCTGTCGGTATGAAGGCATTGATCTCCTGCTCCCGGTCATTAATGATACGCAGGGCAACGGACTGCACACGTCCGGCACTGAGTCCTCGTTTAATCTTGGACCAGAGGATAGGGCTGATCTTATAACCCACGATACGGTCCAGCACACGTCTGGCCTGCTGGGCATCCACCAGATCCATATCGATATCACGACTGTTCTTGATGGAATTCTTCACCGCATCCTTGGTGATCTCATTAAATGTAATCCTCTGACACTTCTTATCCTGCAGATTCAGTGCATGATAGAGATGCCAGGATATGGCTTCTCCCTCACGGTCCGGGTCAGTCGCAAGGTAGATCTTATCTGCCTTCTTCACCTCTTTACGAAGCTGGGCCAGAATCTCTCCCTTGCCTCGTATGGTGATATATTTCGGTTCAAAGTCATTCTCCGGAGAGACTCCCAGACTGCTCTTAGGCAGATCCCGGACATGCCCGTTGGATGCTATGACTTTATATGATTTTCCTAAAAACTTCTGTATCGTCTTGGCCTTGGCCGGAGACTCCACGATTACCAGGTTATTTGGCATATGATACACCTCTTATAGTTCAGGTTATTTTCTCATGACGAGATTTCTCATCCGTCTGCGTCATGGGTTCAAGAAGGCCCCGCATCGCTGCAATCCGCCTTCGATAGAAAACTTCATAAATAATACAATAAATATCGAAGGCATGCAAGTAAAATTTTACAAATATTATCTTGAAATATAGAAAAAACAGTGTATAATGTAAATATCACCCATATATGTATAATTTTATAATCGGTTCATTACAAAGGAAAAAGGTCTTTCAGACTTGAGAAAATACGTTGTGATGGAGGTATATTTTATATGGTTACAGAGACCTACAGTGGCATGGTTCAGGGGATTGACGGACTGATCGTCACGATTCAGGCAGATATCAGTGACGGTCTGCCGATCTTTAATATGGTCGGTTTACTATCAAATGAAGTGAAGGAAGCCAGGGAAAGGGTGCGTACTGCATTTAAGAATACCGGATTTCGCCTGCCGGCTAAGAGGATTGCGGTCAACCTGGCACCGGCCGATGTAAAAAAGAGAGGCACCGGTTATGACCTGGGGATTGCCGTGGCACTTCTGATTGCCATGGGACTGATCTCTCAGGAGGATACCGAAGGATATTTCTTCCTGGGAGAGCTATCTCTTGATGGCAGGATCAGCAGGGTTCAGGGAACGCTTCCTATTCTGAGAGAAGCAGTCAGACAGGGCTATCACTATTGTGTGATTCCTGAGGAGAATCTGAAGGAGGCTGCTCTCCTATCCGGTCTGGAAGTCTATACATTTGCAGATCTCTTAGAGGTCTATCATTTCTTTAACGGAGATATGGGACGGAGTGAAGACGGTGAGATCCTTCCCTATCTGTGTGATGGCAGGATACTGGAGGAGAAGGGAAAGCGTCCGGTGGGTATAGACTTTTCTCAGATTCGTGGACAGAAGCTGGCGAAGAGGGCCCTGATGATCGCAGCGGCAGGCTTTCATAATGTCTTTCTGGACGGACCTCCTGGTGTGGGTAAGTCCATGCTGGCCTCCGCCCTGGCAGGAATTCTGCCTGAGATGACCAGGGATGAGATCATTGACGCCACTATGATCTATAGTGTAAAAGGACTGCTGGGTGAGGATCTGCAATGGATCGGGCAACGCCCCTATCGCAATCCGGGGCATGCTGTCACCCGGATTGGTTTATTCGGAGGTGGAGCCGATCCTAAGCCCGGCGAGATCAGTCTAGCTCATCATGGAGTTCTCTTCCTGGATGAGTTCACGGAGTATAAGAAGGAGATCCTGGAGATGCTGCGGCTGCCTCTGGAGGAGCATCGGATCTATCTGGTAAGAAATGAGCGGACCATCTCCTATCCGGCAGATTTTCTCCTGGTCGCTGCTTCCAATCCCTGTCCCTGCGGTTATTATCCGGATCGCAGACTGTGTCGCTGTACCATGAATCAGATCAGCAATTATCAGAATAAGCTCAGCGGACCGGTACTGGATCGTATGGATCTCTTTGTGCGATGTGAACGCATGGATTATAAGACGATTACCGAGGGCCCGGCACAGGAGTCAAGTGCTCAGATCCGTCAGAAGGTCATGGAGGCCTGGCAGCGGCAGAGGGAGCGCTTTGCAGGACAGAAGGAGTATTTTAATGGTCGTATGAAGGATTCTGAGATTGAAGAATATTGTCGTCTGTCTGCACAGGACAGCCGTATCCTGGAGAGGGCTTTTGATCGCTATGGGATGAGCGGGAGGAGTCTCAATCGGGTTCGTAAGGTAGCCAGAACGATTGCAGATCTGGACGGCTCTGATCAGATTCAGACAGAGCATCTGGAGGAGGCTCTCATGTACCGGCGATCCTTCCGTAAGCCGGATTAGGAGGTGCCTATGACAGGATATGATCAGGATTTTTTCTGGTACTGGTTTGTGAATATTCCCGGGATAGGGAATCGCAGCAGAAGGGAGCTTATCGCCAGATACGGACATCCTTCCCTTCTCTATGACTGCCCCGGCAAGGAACTGGAGGATCTTCTGACGGAGGGACAGCTTCAGACATGGGAAGCCTCCCGGGATTATAAGAAGACAGAGGAAGGTCTCCGTCGTCTGACCGAAGAAGAGATAAGATTTGTGCATTGGGAGTCCGCAGATTATCCGCAGAGATTCCGCCATCTCTATGATCCACCCTACGGATTCTATCTGAAAGGGGATCTCCCGGATCCGGACAAGCCTGCTCTGGCCATCGTTGGTTCCAGAAAACCGACTGCCTACGGCAGGAAGATGGCGGAAAGGTATACCGCCGAACTGGCAGATCATGGCGTAGTCATCATCAGCGGCATGGCCGCAGGAATCGATTCCTGTGCCCACAGAGCGGCATTAGATTGCCAGGGAAGTACCCTGGGCATCCTGGGTGGCGGGATTGATTCTATGTATCCCCGCGTCAACTGGAATCTCTATCTGGATATGTATCAGCATGCCGGTATTCTGTCTGAGTATAATATAGGGGTTGTGAATCATGCGGGATTATTTCCCATGAGGAATCGTCTGATCAGTGGCATCTCCGATGCTGTATTGGTGGTGGAGGCCGGGATCAAGAGCGGATCCCTGATCACAGCAGATCAGGGGATAGAACAGGGTAAGGATATCTATGCCATCCCCGGCAGACTGACAGATCTTATGAGTAAGGGATGTAACCACCTGATCGCACAGGGTGCTGCCATGACGGAAGATCCGGCAGATCTGCTGACGGATCTGTGGGAGATATCTCACAAAAGACAGGGCAAGCCGCAGGAGGACTCCTCTATGGCGGCTGATCAAGCTTCCTCATCCCGGAATCCGGTTACAGAAAGGGATAGAAGGACCGGCACTTTCTCAGAGAACCCTCTGCTGAAGCCGGAGGAAGCACGGATCCTGCAAGCTATGGATGAGATTAATCCCAGCAGCTTTGAAGAACTGCTGGAAAAGACCGGCTATGAATGGGGCCTCTTACAGCATCATCTGGTCAATATGGAACTAAGAGGATGGATCAGCCAGGTCCAGCAGAATCTTTACCTCAGGCATATCTTCTGAAAAAGAAAGCCCACTAAAACAAAGAAGGCAGGATTCCATCAATCACCTTGATGAAAACCTGCCGTTCAAGGGCGGGCTGTGAAGCGTCAGCCCCTTCTCTTCTATTCACATTCTTCTTCCATCTTCTCCATCTCCTGATAGAAGGCTTCTGCTGCTGCATCGTACTCTTCATCAGACTCTATGGCTCCCAGAATCGGACTTCCGTCCTCGTCGATCTGGATACGGTATAAGAATACCTCCGAATCCTCTGCATCGATCTCCTCCTCTGTTAAAGGAAGCAGGGCGATATAAGTCCATGGATAGGATGCCGTCTCATAGGCTGCGATGATGATGGTATCCATCTCTGACTCATCGTCAAGCACCAGATGTATGGTCTGTCCTACCATGGAATCGGTATCCATCTCCATATCCTCTGCAGTAATCTCAATCACTGCTCCGTCTTCCTGCAACATATCTTCTTTATAATTCTCCATAATGGACTCCTTTCCCCTGGCCTGGTCTGTATCCTATTCTGCCATATCAAACATCTTCTGCAGTTCACTCATAAAGGTATTCACATCCTTAAACTGTCGGTAGACCGATGCAAATCGTACATAAGCTACCTGATCCAGTTCTTTCAGATGTTCCATGACGATCTCTCCGATCTGTTTACAATCGATCTCTTTACATTCCAGTCGAAAGATATCATTCTCGATGGCATTCACAGTCTCCTCGATCTGTTCCACCGGAATCGGTCTCTTATGGCAGGCGCGAAGCACTCCGCCCATAATCTTATCCCGATCATAGATCTCTCTGGAATTATCTTTTTTGATGACGGTGAGTGGTGTACTCTCCACCTTCTCATAGGTGGTAAATCGTTTATCACAGGCATCGCACTGTCGTCGTCTTCTGATAGAATAATTATCATCCACCGGTCTGGAATCTATCACTCTGGTATTATCCCTACCACAAAAAGGGCACCTCATTCTTCTTCCTCCATCTGTCCGCTCTTAAAAACTTATCTGGCATATCCTTTCCCTGCCTCTGTCATCCGCCGGAGGCTGGATCTTATTAGAGTATAACAGATTATCTTCGTCAGGAAAAGACCATCCGATCAAGGAATTCACGGAAGATTCATTCTTCCCATAGGAATCTCAGCCAGGCCAAATACCCTGCAGAGATTATTCATCAAGATAAGACTTCATCCAGCGCAGAACCTGATCAAATACCTGCTCCCTGCCTGGTTCATCCTGCAGATTATGACGCATGCCCGGATATAGATGGGCTTCCACAGGAATCCCCGCCTTCTTTAATTTCTTCTCAATCTCCCGGATTCCTCTGCCGTAGCCGCCGATCGGGTCATCCTGACCGGAGATCAGGAGAATCGGCATATCCCCAGGCAGCTTTTCATACCAGGAGGCAGAAGAAACTGCAGATAACATAAAGAACATATCCCGCAGGGCACTCATAGTATAGAACTCGTCCCCCTTTGCTCCCATATTATTCGCCTTACGATTGTCCGGATCGGAACACTCCCAGGATTTCTCATCGTGCTCTCTCAGAAAGCGATGATTGACCTTCTGCTGCATCATAAGCTCTATCATGCGATTCTTATATTCCGATCCTTTCAGCAGCTTTAACAATCTGGAGAGGAACATCGCTCTTCTGCAGAAATGCTGCCTGCCACTGGTACCAGATAAGATGAGGCCGGCATATTTTTCATTATGGGTGACAGTCATCCTGGCAACAAGAGATCCCAGGCCATGTCCGTATAAATAGATGGGCAGATCAGGGTATAAGCGTCTGATATAATGATTCAGCTTCTGCAGGTCCTTCACCAGATAGGCCCAACCGTTCTTCTTCTTAAAATCTGTCTTGCCATGATGATCCGAGAAATCATGCCCGATAAAATCACAACCGCAGACCATGATCCCATGCTCCGTAAAATAATCAATCAGGCCTCTGTTTCTGTCAAAACAATCCACCCAGCCATGGGCGAACTGTATGATGGCTCTGATCTCACTCTCTGGTTCACATATATAATAATTCACACGATCAATCTTATTCGTGCTCATAAAATTCCCTTTAAAATATGTATATGACATCTTTCTTTTCCTGCCTTTCCGGAATTCACCGAAATTGATTATACAGAAAAATAATGAAAAAAAAAGATTCTTTCTCTTGCTTTTTTATTAAGAGAAAGAATCTTTTTTATATAAAATGTAAGATTATCTTAAGAAAATGTCAGAAGAAAATCCTTAGTAGATGATCTTGGATGGACACTTAGCAGCACACTTGCCACAGCCTGTACACTTGGAGTAATCGATATGAGCGATGTTACCCTCAACAGTAATTGCGCCAAATTCACACTGACGTGTACACATCTTACATCCGATACAACCAACGGAGCAGTACTCTTTCACCGGTTTACCGAATTCTTTGTTACTGCAGTGTACCTTTGGTTTCGCATCATAAGGAACTAATTCGATTAATGCCTTCGGACAGGTAGCTACACATTTACCGCAAGCTACACATTTTTCTTTATCAACAACTGCGATACCATCCACAACATGGATTGCATCAAAGTCACAGACCTTTGTACAGCTTCCGAAACCTGTACATCCATTCGGACAGGCTTTCGGGCCGCCACCAGGAACGCTGACTGCAGATACACAGTCCTCATTACCGGAATAGATATATTTCTGTTTTGCCTTCTCGCAGGTACCTGCACATTTTACGAAAGCAACCATCTTTACAGAATCGCCTGCTTCTACACCCATGATCTCAGCGATCTGAGCGCCAACCGGTGCACCACCAACAGGACATGCATTTACAGGTGCCTCACCATTTGCGATTGCTTTTGCAAGACCATCACAACCGGCATAACCACAACCACCACAGTTGTTACCAGGAAGACATGCTCTGACAGCAACTTCCTTCTCATCAACGGGAACCTTGAATTTTTCTGAAGCAATACCGAGGAGAACAGAGATAACGAGTCCTGTACCACCTACGATAACCGCTGCAAGTACGATACCACTAATACTCATTTATGTTTCCTCCTGTTAGATAATTCCTGAGAAGCCAAAGAAGGCAATGGACATAAGGCCTGCTGTTACGAGAACGATTGGCATACCCTGCCAGGAAGAAGGAATATCATTATATTCCATCTTCTCACGAAGTCCTGCAAGAATAACGATGGAGATGGTAAAACCGAAGGCTGTACCAAAACCATAGATTACAGTTTCTAAAATAGTATATCCATACTGAACAGCATTAAGAGCTACACCAAGTACAGCACAGTTAGTAGTGATCAGAGGAAGATAAACACCCAGAGATTCATACAGAGCCGGCATAGATTTCTTTAAGAACATCTCAACGAACTGTACTAAAGCAGCAATGATCAGGATGAATACGATCGTCTGCAGATAGGACAGGTCCAGTGGTGTAAGGATAAATTTATAGATTAATGCGGTTACAAAAGATGCAATGGTAATAACGAAGATTACGGCTACACCCATACCAATGGCTGTATCTGTCTTCTTAGATACACCGAGGAAAGGACAAAGTCCAAGGAACTGGCTTAATACGACGTTACTAACAATGGACGAACTGATGATTAATAATAATAAATGTGTCATAATCTCTTACCTCCTATTTGTCGTCAGCCTGTTCTTCTGCTGCAGCTTCAACCTTCTCTTCCTTTGGCTTACGGTTTGTGATCTTATTCTTGATTGCAACGAGGCAGGACAGAACGAAGAATGCACCAGGAGCAAGGATGAAGATTGTGATAGGTGTATAGATAGATTCCGGTAAGATTGTGATACCGAAGATTGTACCTGCACCTAAGAGTTCACGGAAAGCACCTAAGATCGTCAGGGAACATGTGAAACCAAGACCCATACCTAATCCATCAAAGAAAGAGGAAATCGGGCCATTCTTGCTGGCATAGGACTCTGCACGACCTAAGATAATACAGTTAACAACAATCAGAGGAATATATACGCCAAGAGCATCGTTCAGGGATGGTAAGTAAGCCTGAAGTACGAACTGTACTACAGTTACCAGAGAAGCGATGATAACGATATATCCAGGGATACGAACTCTATCCGGAATAAAATCACGCAGAATAGAGATCAACATATTGGAAAACATCAGAACTGCTGTTGTTGTAAGACCCATACCACCACCATTGATCGCGGAAGTCGTAACAGCAAGGGTAGGACACATACCAAGGACAAGTACCAGGGTAGGGTTCTCTTTTAAAATACCATTAAAAAGTCTCTCAGCTGGGCTATTCGGTTTCATCTTAGTTACCTCCTTCTAATGACTGGAAATAAGCAAGACAGCTATTCATAGCGCCTGTTACAGCCTTACTTGTGATCGTAGCACCGGAGATTGCATCAATGTTGCCATTGTCCTCTGCAGGGGCATTCATGTTACCACTACCGTCTTTTACAACCTGGAAGGTGTCAACTTTCTTACTTGCAAACTGTGCCTGCCAATCCGGATTGGACTTTGCATTCATACCAAGACCGGCAGTCTCGCTGATGGATAATACGGAATAGCCGTTCACTGTTCCATCTGCCTGGATACCAACGGTAAGCTGAATGTCACCGCCGTAACCCTTATGTGTTGTGATATTAAAGATGTAACCAAGAACTTCGCCGGAAGCATCTTTGGCTTCTACAGCACCGGAGAAGGTATCTCCTTCGTGATCATCAACCGTGTTGGAATAATCCGCGATAATATCTCCTGCATCACCCGGCTCAAATCCCTCGATATCCGTAAATTCAGTGGCATCCGGGAATACTGCCTGATATGCTTCCTGCTGAGCTTTTGCTTCCTGCTGAGCGATCGGCTCTTTTGTGATTCCATAGATGGCACCAAGAACGATACCTGCAACCAATGTGATCACAACAAGTTTAATACAATCAGTAATCAAAGACTTCATATTATTTTTTACCTCCTTTTCCAAAAGCGGTAGGAGTCGTAAATTTCTCAATCAATGGAACTAACAGGTTACAGAAGATGATTGCGTAGGATACGCCCTCTGCAGATCCGCCGAAGATACGGAAGATACCTGTAAGGATACCAAGGAAGATACCAAATACGATCTTACCATTCGGAGTAATAGGGGATGTAACATAATCGGTAGCCATGAAGAATGCACCAAGCATCAGACCACCACCGCAGAGCTGAGCTGCGAGATAGTTCATATCAAATCCGTGTCCTCCGAAAAGAAGAGCAAAAATACCAAGAGTTACAATATAGCATACCGGAATCTTCCAGTCGATGATCTTCTTTGCGATCAGGTAGATACCACCGATCAGCAGAAGAACTGCAGAAGTCTCACCGATCGTACCTGCTGTAGTACCAAGGAACATCGCTTTCACATCTACAGCCTCGCCTGCTTTTAAAGCAGCCAGTGGTGTAGCGCTTGTGGCAGCATCAAATGTAGTTCCGAAGCCATTGCATGTAAAATCTGTCATCTTGCCGGCGAAGGAGATCAGAAGGAAACAACGTGCACCCAGTGCAGGGTTCATGAAGTTCTGACCCAGACCACCGAATACCTGTTTTACAACGATGATAGCGAAAACACCACCGATGATCGGCATCCAGAATGGTACATTTGCCGGAAGGTTCATAGCGAGTAAGAGTCCTGTCAGAGCAGCACTCATATCTTTGATGGTAATCTGCTTATGCATAAAATGCTGCCATGCATACTCTGCGATCACGCAGGTAGCGATACAGATCACTGTATTGATGATAGCATTCACACCAAAGTTCCAGAAACCAAATAATGTGGCAGGAACCAGTGCGATGATAACATCTAACATAATACTGTGTGTAGAAGCCTTATCCCTTACATGAGGATTGGCTGATACGTTATATAACTGTTCGTTCATCTTTCACCTCTCCTTATGTTATTTTTTACGTCTTCTTAAAGCCATCGCTTCACGACGACCTGTCTTCATGGACTGGGTTAATCTTCTCTTAGCCGGGCAGACATAGGAACAGCATCCACATTCTACACATTCACAACCATTGAGCTGGTCAAATAATTCCCAATCACGACGATCAGCAACTTCGGATAACTTGGTAGGCATAAGGCCGGCTGGACAGACTGTTACACAGCGTCCGCAACGGATACAGTTGCTTGGCTCACATGCTGCCACTTCATCCTTTGTGAAGCATAATAATGAAGAAAATGCTTTCTGACAAGGTACATCCAGTGTGCTGAGGGCCATACCCATCATAGGACCACCGGAGATCACCTTCTCAGGCTGTGTCTTGAAACCGCCTGCTGCTTCAGCGAGCTCTGCAGCATTGGTTCCGGATTTTACTTTAAAGTTACCTGGTTCAGCGATGGCATCACCTGTTACGGTAACGACTCTCTCGTATAATGGTTTGCCAAGCTTAACTGCTTCATGGATCGCGATGGCTGTTGCTACGTTATCCACGATACAGCCTGCATCTGCAGGAAGCATGCTGGAATTAATCGCTCTGCCTGTTACAGCAAAGATCAGAGAACGCTCAGCACCCTGAGGGTACTTGGTCTTCAGAGCTGCCACCTCGATGCGGCTCTCATTCTTGCACATCTCTGTTAACTTAGCGATTGCTTCCGGTTTGTTATCCTCGATACCGATGACACCCTTAGCCTGTGGGAACATGGAGAGGATGAGATTCAGACCGGAGATCAGATCTTCCGGTGTCTCCATCATCTGACGGTAGTCCGCAGTGATGTAAGGCTCACACTCAGCCGCATTGATAATGATATAATCGATCTTATCCGGCTCCTTCGGTGAAAGCTTCACATGTGTAGGGAAACCTGCACCACCGAGACCGATCACGCCTGCCTCTTTTACTGCAGCTAAGATATTCTCCTTAGTCAACTCTGTGACAGGAGTAAACTCAACCTGCTCATAGAGACCGTCATTCTCGACGATGATACTGTTGACCTTATTACCGGACACTGTGAGTCTAGGTTCTACTTTCTTAACAGTTCCGGATACAGAACTGAAGATATTCGCAGAAACAAAGCCGCCGGCTTCCGCAATCTTCTGACCAACTAATACCCTGTCTCCCTTCTTAACACAGGCAACAGCAGGAGCACCAATGTGCTGGCTTAAAGGATATACCAATTCACCCTGTGGTAAGTATTCAGTAATCGCTTTGTCCTTACTTAATTCTTTCCCATCGTATGGATGAAGGCCGCCCTTAAATGTCAGTAGTCCCATTTTCTTACCTTCTTTCTCATAATATGTTTGTGTTAAATAGATTATACCTCACTGTATACAACCTTAAAAATATAATAAAATAAACAAAAATCAAAATCAAGTACTGTTATATTTTTAACTTATCATATAAAATGCAAAAAAAAGATTAGTTAAAACTAACAATTTTCCATAATCATCCCACATTTCTCTTATGGAATAATAAATGAAAACAAATTGCATTTTAACTAATCTGAAAAATGAAATGGAAATCTTTTAAAGCGCTCAACAAAACCATGAGAATAATTTTTACATCAAGGAAAATTATTGTATCTCAAAAAAACCAATTCCCGACAAAAATTTCCACGATTTCGTTAAATAAATAACAAGTATTTTCAGGTCATAGAATCCCATATTATTTACTTATGACATCGATCTCCGAACCCTCTGTATCCTCACTGCCATCGGAAGCATCCCCGGCGATAATCTCCACAACCAGCTTATGCGGAAGACAGACGATGGTCTCCCCATCATGGGAGATCGGCCTGTGGTCCACGCAGATCTGATCCGGACAATCCGCCTGGGTCATCTCTGCCTGACCATCTTTTATAACAAGGGTACTGACAAAATCTTCCCCTTCGATGCTTATGGTTTGATCCCGGTTCAGATCATAGCTGTCATAAATCTCTCCCTCAAGCTCTACCTGCACTATGGCGCCATCCTTTTGCTTTATATGAAGATACAGCATGGCCATACCAGCCAGCAGAGCCAGAAGAAGAATCAGCAGAAGATCATTCCGGGAGAACAATTTTCTTTCTTCCATAGCCTAGTTGAATCCGATCCATTTCTGGGCGATCTTATATCCCAGCATGGTGATCTGATGAAGAAGCTTGCCATGAGAGCTGGACACTCTTCCCAGGATCGTACGTCTGATCTTCTTGTAAGCCTCCGGAGACTTTCTGCGCAGATAAGCCCACAGCTTATCCTTCTTCTCACTTGCTTCCTCCGTGTTGATCTTCATGAGAAGAACGGAGCTTACCAGCTGGATCGTGGACAGATAATGCAGCATATATTCTTCCAGTCTCTTACAATAATAAGTACCTTCATGCTTGGCATAGATCTCGATCATGATCTTATTGACACGAATCTGCTGATCGATCCTGGACATCATGACCTTCTCATTGACAGACTGGTCGTCTCGTCCGATAAAATAACGATAGAAATCCACATCCATATAATACATTTTCTTAAGATATGGTAATGGCCAGTATACATAAATATTATCGACATAAAATGTATGCTTAGGCAGTCGGAAACCAATCTCCTTCAGCAGCTGAGTACGATAGATGACAGAATGCATCAGGATATTCTGGCTGGCCTTAAATCTGCCGATCTCCTCCCAGCTGAAATAACGATCCTGGGGCAGAACCGAACGATATTCGATCACCTTCTTATGCTTGGCACCCTGCTTCTCATAGACATAATTCGAGATCAGTGCATCCAGTGGTTCTTCTTCCTGTGCAGCTTCCTTGAGGAAAGCGATAATCTTCTTATAAGCATCCGGTGCTACCCAGTCATCACTGTCCACCACTTTATAAAACATACCGCTGGCATGTCTTAAGCCGGCATTTACCGCCTCGCCATGTCCGCCATTCTCCTGGTGAATGGCTCTGACGATACCGGGATAGGCTGCTTCATATTCGTCTGCGATCGCTGCCGTCCCATCTTTGGAACCGTCATCCACCACGAGAATCTCCACGTCCTCTCCTCCCGGAAGCAGACTTTCGATACAGTTTCTCATGTAATCCTGTGAATTATAGCTTGGAATCGCAATCGATAAAATCTTCATATCTATCTCCTTCTAATTACTACTCTATCCATACATACCGGAATCCTATCTCCCGGTCCGGTCTGTTTCTTTTCTTATAATAAGCCGAATCTTCTGGCTGCTCTGACAAGAGTGCCGCCCTTAGGGAAGTTGATCAGCTCTGCTTCTGTGACACCACCCAGCTTCAGCTCTGCGACAAAGTATACCGCCACGGCAAATAAGATGGCTGCCATCATACATGCCAGAACGATCGCACGAAGCGGAAGCATGGCACCTAACAGGGTAAAGACGATCAGATACAGTCCCTGGTAGAAGATATAGCAGAAGACTCCCATGATCAGGGCACTGATCGCCGGGATCAGGAAGGTCTTGCGAATCTCCTGACGATAATGCAGATATTTTCTCACACTCAGACTGTTCAGCAGGCACATCATAAAGCTGTAAAAACAGGTGGCCGCAACCAAAGCATAGAGATTCATATCCGTAAAATAAAGCAAAGGTGCCAGTAAGAGCAGATGCATCAGCAATGCGACTGCCGCATTCCGAAGAGGAATATTTACCTTACCGATACCCTGCAGAACACCATTGGACACAGTGGATAAGCTGTAGAATACCACGCTGATACAGCCCACTCTCAGGATGGAGATGGCCAGACGGATGGTCGCTCTCTGTGGGAAGAGAACCTGCATGACCGGGCAGGCCAGGACGCAAAGACCTACGGCCGCCGGGATACTGATCATCATGGTAAAATGAATGGCTTCCTTCACCTTTTCTCCGCATTTTGGCAGATTGCCCAGGGTATAATTACCGGATACTGCCGGGATCATAGCCGTCGACATAGAGTTGGCCAGAGCCACCGGCACATTGATCAGAACCCAGTATTTCCCGGAGAAGACACCATATAAGGCTGCCGCATTCCGGCTGTTCATCCCCTTGAAGTCCATCACATCGATAAAGAGGGTCTGATCCATAACTGTAGAGATATTATATACAAAGGTAGAGAGGATCACCGGCGTAACCATCAGGAAGATGATCTTGAAGATCTCACCGTAGCTGCTCTCCGAACCGGACTTATCCCTGCGCCTTCTCTTGCGGAAATAGCTGGCATTAAACATATAGAGGATCAGCATAAATACCAGACCGATGATCACACCTGCCACGATACCTGCTGCCGAACCCATGGCACCGTATACCGGCACCTTCTCCTCATCACCACCGGCAAAGAGACGGATAAATAAGACCGCTGCACCGATGCTGACGATGGCATTCATGATCTGCTCGATGATCTGAGAGGCAGAGGTTGGTACCATACTGCCGTGGGCCTGAAAATAGCCACGAAATACTCCCAGAAAACCGGAGACAAAGATAGCCGGAGCTAAGATACGGAGAACCGGTATGGCATTGGACTGATTCTCTGAGATCAGGACCGGGGCACCGAAAAATGCCACGCCCATACCAATCATACCAACGATAAATACATAAAGTAAGGCACAGCGGAAGACCTTATGGGCATCCCGATACTGCTTTAAAGCCAGCTTACCGGACACGACCTTGGATACCGCCATAGGGATGCTGTAGGAGGAGATAAGAAGCACCATGGTATAGATATTTACTGCAATACTATAGTAGCCATTTCCCTCATCTCCGATAATGCTGGTAACCGGACTGCGGTAAAGAACACCGATGATACGGGTAACGATACCCGCCATCATCAGTATGGAGGCCTGAGCCAATATATTCTGTTCTTTTGTTTCATGTTCCTGTTTCAAGATAATTCACCCGATTATACGTTAATCTCTGCTGTCATGCCGAGAATCTCTGCATTCTCATCCAGGATCGGCTGAACATATTCTGTGATGTATTCTTCTGTCTGAACCGGTGCCCTGCCGACGAAATTCTCCGGTTTCATGATTGCCTGAAGCTGATCCATGGTCATATTGAAGGCCGGATCTGCTGCGATACGTTCGAGAAGGTCGTTCTCCTTACCTTCTTCCTTGACTACCTTGCCGGCTGCCATGGAGTGCTGACGAATCCTCTCATGTAATTCCTGACGGTCGCCACCTGCCTTCACGGCATCCATCATGATATTCTCGGTAGCCATAAATGGAAGCTCCTTCATCAGACGGCTCTCAATTACCTTCGGATATACCACCAGACCGTCTACTACATTAAGATAAAGATCCAGGATACCATCGATTGCCAGGAAGCCTTCCGGCACGGACAGTCTCTTATTGGCAGAATCATCCAGTGTTCTCTCAAACCACTGGGTGGATGCAACCAGAGCCGGATTCATAGCATCGGACATCACATAATTAGCCAGAGATGCGATACGTTCACTACGCATCGGATTCCGTTTATAAGCCATGGCAGAGGAACCGATCTGATTCTTCTCAAATGGCTCTTCGATCTCCTTCAGATGCTGAAGCAGTCGGATATCGTTGGAGAATTTATGAGCAGACTGAGCGATACCGCTAAGTACATTGAGCACACGGCTGTCCACCTTACGGGAGTAGGTCTGTCCGGAAACCGGATGACATGCCTCAAAGCCCATCTTCTCTGCAATCTTCTTATCAATCTGACGGATGACTTCATGGTCTCCGTTAAATAATTCCAGGAAGCTGGCCTGTGTACCGGTCGTACCTTTGGACCCCAGCAGCTTCATGGTGGAGATCACATGATCCAGATCCTCCAGATCCAGCATCAGCTCATTGATCCATAAGGTAGCACGTTTTCCTACTGTGGTAGGCTGAGCCGGCTGAAAATGTGTGAAAGCCAGTGTCGGCAGATCCTTATAATTCATGGCGAACTTGGAGAGCTCTGCGATAACATTTAATAATTTTTTACGAACCAGCTTCAGAGCTTCTGTCATGATAATGATATCTGTATTATCTCCGACATAGCAGGATGTGGCACCAAGATGAATGATACCCTTGGCATTCGGACACTGCAGACCGTAGGCATAGACATGGGACATAACATCATGTCTTACCAGCTTCTCTCTGGCTTTGGCTTCCTCGAAATTAATCTCGTCTGCGTGTGCCTTTAACTCTTCGATCTGTTCCTTTGTAATACTCTCCAGGCCCAGCTCATACTCGGTCTCTGCCAGAGCGATCCAGAGCTTTCTCCAGGTCTTGAATTTCTTATCCGGCGAGAAAATATACTGCATCTCCTTGCTGGCATAACGTTCTGATAATGGACTTTGGTATTTGTCGTACATAATTATCCTTGTATGATGTTTAGGAAGCCAGTAATCATACTTTCCTTTCTTTTTAGGAT
>R05__coassemble_204_pt1 | contig 34111 bp, 23 predicted proteins | sample R05__metabat2_low_PE_006 | metagenome-assembled genome bin R05
ATTTTCATACTTTTCTCTCTTTATAGAAGAAGCTGATCCGAAGGGATCAGCTTCTTTTATTATTTAAGAATTCTTTCGCATTATGTCAATACTCCGGAAACCTCCTCAGCAGATTTCTGAATCGAAAGATTCTTTTAGCTACGGACGGATTTTCTTTCTCCTCCATGCTCCATAGGCCAATCCCATAAGAGCAATTCCTGCCAGAAGCAGTGGAAGAGCTGTCTGCGTGTCGTCTCCGGTTTTCGGGTTGGAGGAAGAATATGTGGAAGTGCCGGAAGAAGGTGTTACTGTAGCAGCCTTCTTCAGACGAATCTGATCGTCATCAGTCATCTCCGGTCTGTCCGGAATCTTGCTTCCATCCTTATTCTTACCACTAAGCTTTGCTGTGTTCAGCAGAGAATCAATCGTGACAATATTTTGTTTTACCTTACACTCATAGATAAGCTGAAGGGAATCCCCCGCTGCCAGCTGATCTATGGTCAGATTATATCCTTCGACCTTTGTAACATATGCTATATTGCCCTCTCTGGTGGTGATACTATCTCCTGCAGTTAATTGATATCCTATCACAGATACGTACTTCAGAAGCTGCTCAGAAGGTTTTTCTCTTACTGTAATATCCGATGCACCTCCATCTCCCAGATTCGATAGGGTTAAGGTGTAACGAACGGTATCTCCTGCTGCATAGCTGCCTGATTTTTTATTGCCACTGTATCTGCCCTGCTTGAGACTCACTCCTGTCGTCTTGTCTGCCACCTTGGCAAGAGCCAGTAGTGGTACGCCAATACCGATGGTATCCTGATCCTCCATCTCCGGTGTATAAGGAAGTTCTTCAAATCGATCTCTTCCGGTCTGATATTCGGCACTGATACGAACCGTATTCTTTAAGGAATGTGCTGAGACAGAACCACTCTTTACTCTTCCATACAGATGTAGCTCAACACTGTCTCCTGCCAGAAGGTAATCAAGAAGAAGTGCATAGCTTCCGGACTCTTCTGTCTCTTCTGCGATGGCATGAATCTCCTCGCCCTTTATACTGGTATAGCTTCCCTCTGCAAACACGATACTATCCGGATCCAGTGCTTCTGATAAGCTCTTATCCAGAGTATCCTCCACCTTGATCTGGAAGAGATCTGCTGTTCCTGAGTTGGTCACAGTGATGGTGAAATCTACATCGTCACCATATTCGTATGTACCTTCCATCTTCTGTCCTTCATAACGACCATCTGTTAACTTCGCACCACTTGTCTTATCGGCAAGCTTGGCAACTCTGGCCTCTGCCTCTCCCGGGATATTGACTGCATCCCAGTCCTCATTTAATGGATTACCATCTTCATCCAGCAGATCTTCTGTCGGCACATCCATCAGATCCTGCTCCACATCCAATCCTTCTTTCTTCGCATATCTGGCGGTAAGGACAACTTTATTTATCAGATCATAAGCATTGGCTGCATCTTTTTTGACCTGGGCCAGGAAATGTACCTGCACACTATCTCCGACGGCAAGCTGGTCAAGCAACAGAACCATAGGATCATCCTGCTCATAAGATACCATAACCTTTTTATCGGAATCGGATAGATAATAGCCAGCTTTCGGGATATCAAACCCGGCAGAATCCTCAAGGATAAAATCTTTCAGAGCATATCCATCCTCCACGATCTCATCCATGCTATCCTCCAGCCTGATCTCATACAGATCCACATTTCCTGTATTACTTACTGTGATCGTATAGTCGATCCATTCCTGGCCTTTATAAGAGCCGGCAATCTTCTTCTCCGTATATCGACCTGTCTTCTGATCATATGCGACCTCTTGTCCGGCTTCATTCAGGGTATGATCCGCCAGCTTGGCCACTGCCATCGATGGCTGCATCTTTTTATTGCTTATAGTGGTCTGATAGGTCGTTGTCAATTTTTTGACCTCTTCTTCGTAATGAAGAGTGACCTTATGAGGCTCCGTATTCATAATATAGCCATCGGCTCCTTCGATCTCCTCGATCAGATAAGTACCTACATACAATTCCTGCCCGTCTGTCGATCTGGCAACTCCATCCTCATCCGTCGTAACTGTATCCACCAGGGTCCCTTTCTTCACCAGAAGTGCAGAATCCGCTTCATCTCCTGAATCGCCTTCTGCCCATGGAGCATAAATATCTTCCGCTGCCTTAATCTGAAATACTACACCGGATAGCTTCTCTTCCGCCTCTCCCTCTTTTTCAATCTCCAACAGAACCTTCTGTAAAGCATTTTTAAAGGTATAGCTGACCTTTTCACTCTCTTCATCAAATGTAAATGTCCAGGCATCCGCTGACAGAATACATCCCTGTGGTGCTTTACTTTCCTCCACTTTATAATGACCCAGATTATCCAGGGTATTCTCAAATGCAGTGGCATTATAATAATAGATCTGTCCTTTTGCATCCATACCCTGCGTCAGCTTCATCAGTTTATGGTAGCTTTGGTCTTTCTCTGACCATTCATAAAGAAGGAACTCTGCGCCGGATAAGAGCTCTCCTGTATCACTACTCTTCTTATAGACCTCTACAGCCTTCTCCGGGACATTATGTGGTGTATTCTGTAAGATACGATTCCGCACAGAATCATCCTTATCAGCCAGCCGGCTCTTCTGAATGGTAAGTGGGGTCAGAAGACTGATATCGGACAAACTCTCTATCGTGTAAGTCCAGTTCTTCTGAATGGCAGGCTTCCAGACATCCTTATACTGGTCCGGAATCGCGATTTCTCTTATATGATAAGGGCCGTCACCGTATGAGGAATCATAAAATGTACCATCCTCACTTTCAAAGCATACATAACCATCCTTATCACTTACGGCTGTCATGATCGGCTTACTATCCTCTGTATAGGTCTCAGCAGCACCTCCGTACAGGGCAAATGTCACTCCCTCCACCGGGCTGTCCGCACGATCCCCGGTCTTTCTCAAAAGTATGCGAATCGGCAGTTGAGTTCCGGTGGTCGGAGAAATCAGGCTTATATTCGTCCCCTGATTTGTCACGACATAAAGCTGGGAAGAGTTACCCATAGCTATTAGCCCCTGATAGCTCTGTCCGCTTCCAATCTCCTGTCCCAGATCATTATCCGTCTGATACCAATCAGATAAGGACAAACCATAGGCTGACAATTCATCCTCTGTCCGGATTCTGACCGGAATATGAACATAATAGGTCCTGCCGTAAAAGACGGATCTGGCAAGCTGTGCTGCCTTGGCAGATACCTCAATGAGCGTGGTGTGATCTGTCTGCTCCTTGGCTGTGATATCAAAATAAGTGCTGACATCACTATAGCTGTTCCGGCTATCCATAAGGGATTCTTCTGTGTAGACACGAATATCCCCGGCATTTACAGCAAAGGCTGCCTCCAGGCTATCCTTAAAACAGAAGCTTGTATAGCTTGCCTGATTGATGTCTGAAGGGGATGCCGCAGCCGCACTTAAGACAAAGGTCAGCTTATCCTCTCTGTCATCAAGCTTCAGTTCTTTCTGATTCAATGTCGATTTTGATGCATCGATATCGCCCTGATATTCATTCTTCTCAGTGGCGGGCGGGAGCGGAATCAATCCCAGATCTGCATAGATTCCCAGAAATCCGGTACTGTTACTGTAATAATAGGAGCGAGCGTCAGCCTGGGAACTATCTGCAGGGATACCATAGCCCGCAGATACCGCATAGGCCGCAGAGCCTCCTGTGTCCTTATGATCACATTTGGCCAGAGTCCAGCGACAGTTGACCGTCGAACCGGAAAATAAAGCCAACGCTGTTGTCTTGCTATCCCCTGTAGTGATGTTATCCACGATACGACTGGAAATATAACCCAAAGAATTAGTCATTAAGCCTGTCGCATTATACTGCAGATGAGATCCTGATGTATTAAACATGATAATCTTCTGAAAGCCGCTGCCGATATCTACACCTTGCTGGGCATCAATATCACAGAACTGTATCACACCATGCAGATTGGATATCTCTGTGCTGGTTCCATGATAGTAGAAGATCATCCTGGTCTGCACATAATCTGTACCCATGGCAACCAGTCCGATGATCTTTTTATGGAAGCCGACATAAGGGCCCTTATAAACATTATATTGTTGCTCCCGGATATCCTCGGAAGGGAAAAGATAGCCAGTCACAATAAGCTTCATATCTACGGAGTAAGTCTTCTTCGCCGTAGAGTCATACCAGGTACCTACGTTGGTATAGAGGGCATAAGGATTGCTGTTGCAGCGATCCAGGTTAAAAGCCTTGGACTGAATATTTCCATTACAGGCCACATCGTAAAGATCTCCGAACTGTGCCCTGTCAGAGGCTGTCACTGTCGTAAGTGCGATTCCTCCTCCTTCGCCCCCACCAACAGTCACTGTCGATGCAGATGTCATACGTGGAGTAAAGCTATAGAGATTACCATTCGGCAGCTCCTGGGAAATATACCGGGATGCTGCCTTCACATCACTGACTACCTTCAGATTACTTCCGGAGGCAGCAGAAAGCTTCTTACTGTTCTTCTGTAAGAGAAAATAATGGCTGGTCACATCCGGCATATCCACATCATGCGGTCCACCGGTAGAAAGCAGGGAGATGGTCTCCTCCGCTTCCAGACTGTCAAGTTCCTCTTCTGTAGCCGCATCTTCTGTCAGATTGGTCAGGGAATCATCCGGAGATTCTGCAGACGAACCATCCTCTCCTGTATCAGAAGCTTCCTCTCCCTGCTCCGAATCCTCTTCCTTATCAGAATCTGATATCTCTTTATCACCGGAATCTGATTCCTCCTTGCGACTCTGATCAGTATCTGACTCTGCTTTATCCCCTGTATCTGCGCCGCTCTTCTCCGACTTCTCTTCGGAGGAATCCTTCTGGGAACTATCCTGATCTGTAGCTGATTTTTCGGAATCTTTCGCTTCTGATCCTGCCTCAGTCGCATCTTTTTTATCGGAATCTCTTTCATTCGAGTTTTTATCAGCCCCGGCATCTTCCTCAGAATTCTTATCATCGGAATCTGTAGCACCGGAGTCTGTTTTCTCTGCATTCATAGTAAGGTTCTGACTGGTAGAACTTGCTTTCTCCGATATGGATTCTTTCTCTTTTGTATATCCTACAGCCTGATTCATCGCTGTTTTCTCTGAGGTAAGTGTTTTTGTCTCTGTCTGACTCTCTGATGCGTATACGCTGCTCTGCCCCTGTGGCATACCACAGCTGGCCGCCAGAAGGCACACTGTCATCGTGAGGGCCAGAAGCTTCTTCCATGTTCTGAACATGTACTTAACCTCTCTTCCATAAAACTAATTCAAGAAATCACATGCATCCTTCCTATTCGGATATCCCTCTCCTTTTCTGACCACTCCCTTCTGTCCGATCCAGCGTCATGTAAAAAAAGATCTGCGCCTTCCTCCCAGGACGAAAGTTACTGCAATCCTGAGACATGGATCGTATCATTTATAAAATATATTACTTGTTCATAATATAACAGATGGCAATATCTGTCAAGTATATTAATTATTAGGAATTTTATAAATTTATTCTTTTTTATACTTTATTTTACATGAAAGTATCTATGTGATCAGCTCACACCACAGGGTATGACGAAAAAAGAAGCAGGATGGCTGAGCCTTCCTGCTTCCTGTCTCGCAAGCGAGTTTCTTTTATCGGTCTGTCATACTGATCGACTCAATGGCAACGATGCCACCTCGTACAATCTCTACATTTTTGAACTTCTTCATAAGAAGCTCGATCAGATCATTATTTTTGCTTTCTGTTGCAACGCACTCCAAGAGTACACTGTCGATACCGTAATCAATCGCCTTGGCCCCAAATACCTGAGCGATACGGAAGATTTCTCCCTTCTCGAACTCGGAGCACTCATGAATCTTGAAGAATAAAATCTCCTTCATATGAGTTGGTGCATCGGTAATATCGTTCAGTTTAATTACTTCCACACATCGATTCAGCTGTTTTTTAATCTGTTCAAAGGTAGGGTCATCGGAAGATAAACCGATGGTCATGCGTGACATGGTCGGATCCTCTGTCACACCTACCGTAATACTATCTATATTATATGATTTACCTGCCATCATACTGGAGATACGGGCAAGAACACCGATGCGGTTCTCCACATAGAGAGAAACCCATCTCTTTTTAATTTCTGTACTTACTTCTCTCATAGAATGCATATCCTCCTTCTCTTATAAGATGATATCTGAGAAGCTCTTACCACCCGGAATCCAAGGCAGAACCATCTCATCCGGTGATACTTCACATTCGATGATGACCGGCATCTTATGTTCGAGCGCATAGGCTCTGGCTTCCGTGATCGTTGCCTTCAGCTGTTCATCATGATCCACATAGTATCCTTTGGAGCCATATGCTTCCGCGAGTGATACAAAGCTAGGTGCATATACAGGACATTTATAATCCGGATCTCCGCATCTGCCTTTACAGGATTTATGATATCCCAGACAGGTGATCGTATATCGTCCGTTATGGAACTGCTTCTGCATCTGACGAACCATACCTAATTTGGTATTATTCATGACGATCGTTACCAGAGGAAGCTCCTGACATACGCCGGTAGCCAGTTCCTGCATATTCATCTGGAAACCTCCATCTCCGCTGATGGATACTACTTCCTTGGACGGACAACCGATCTGTGCTCCCACAGCCGCCGGGAATCCGAATCCCATCGTACCCAGACCACCGGACTGGATCAGACGATGTGTCGCATCCAGATGCAGATATTGGGAAGCCCACATCTGATGCTGTCCCACATCGGATGTATAGATCGTATCGATGTCAGCATATACCTCATTCAGAGTCTCCATGATCTTCTGCGGATTCACACCACAGGATACCTCCACACGGAGTGGATGGCTCTCCTCCCAGCTGCGAATCTCCTCTACCCAGTCCTTATGTCTGGTTTCTTTGGTATGTTCCAGCATCTTGCTGATCGCCAGTTTGGCATCGGATACGATTGGAATATCTACCGTAATATTTCTTGAGATTGCCGCGGACTCTATATCAATATGTACGATCTTGGCATGTGGTGCGAAGTTTGCAATATTACCGGTCACACGATCATTAAATCGACAACCGATTGAGAAAAGCAGATCACACTCATCGGCCATACGATTGGCTGTATAGCAGCCGTGCATACCGATATTGCCGAAATAGAGGGCATGATCCGTATCGATCGCCCCACGGCCCATAACTGTTGTAACAACCGGAATCTCCAGCTTTTCAACCAGCTGAGTAAGCTCTTCCTGCGCACCGGCGATATTCACACCACCGCCGATCAGAAACATCGGCTTTTTCGCTTTTTTCAGAAGGGCCAGCGCACGCTTCAGCTGACCGATATGGATGCTGTTGTTTGGCTTATAACCACGGATACTGACCTCTGTCGGATAAGAAGTAGAGCCGAGCTCCGCCATAATATCCGCAGGAAGATCCACCAGTACAGGACCCGGTTTGCCGGAACGAGCGATATAGAAGGCTTCTTTGATACGTTGTGCCAACAGCTCTCTGTCCCGGACCATGATGACAAATTTTGCGATATTTCTTGTAATACCTACAATATCTACCTCCTGGAAAGCATCATTGCCAATCAGATTCTTACCCACCTGACCGGTAAAACATACCAGGGGGATACTATCGTAGTTGGCATTGGCAATACCGGTAACCAGATTCGTCGCACCCGGACCACTGGTTACAAGACAGACACCTACCTTACCGGTTGCTCTGGCGTAACCATCGGCTGCATGAATCAAACCCTGTTCGTGTCTGGGCAGAACCAGATCGATGCCCTGCGCATCGTGAAGTGCATCCAGAAGATTGACGACCATACCACCCGGGTATCCGAATACTGTATCCACGCCTTCCTTTTTCAAAGCTGTCACAAACAGGTTATTCCCTGAAATCTTCATCCTTATCACTCCTTTATCTATAATTCATGACTCGATCGTGAGTCTTGCTGATTGATTATTCTCCCTGCTTCTGCTGCAGCTGCAGTACACCACGCATCTCTATCAGTGGCAAACCATTATTTCTTATGTAATCCTCGGTGATCGTCACTCTGCCGATATTGTCGTCCTTCGGTATCTCAAACATGATATCCAGCATAAACTTCTCGATGATGGCACGAAGGGCTCTGGCACCGGTATTCTTCTCCATCGCCTTCTCTGCGATGGCTTCCAGGGCTCCGTCGGAGAACTGCAGGTCCACCTCATCCAGGGCCAGAAGTTTCTGGTACTGTTTGATGATGGCATTTTTCGGCTCCTTGAGGATATCAACCAGCATCTCCTTGGATAATGGATTCAGAGTAAAGAGAATCGGAAGTCGGCCGATGAACTCCGGAATCATACCGAACTTTCTCAGATCTTCGATGGTGACGTATTGAAGAAGATTCTTCTCATCATCATATCGATCACGGAGCTCCGCACGGAAGCCCATGGAAGACTGTTTGGTCAGACGCTCCTTGATAATATTCTCCAGATCCGGGAAAGCGCCTCCGCAGATGAAGAGAATATTTCTCGTATCCATCATAGTGGTAGGAACCATCGCATTCTTGGAGCTGGCGCCGATCGGAACCTCCACCTCGCTGCCTTCAAGCAGCTTCAGCAGTGCCTGCTGAACGGATTCTCCGCTCACATCGCGGCTGGATGTATTCTTCTTCTTGGCAATCTTATCAATCTCATCGATAAATATGATGCCTCTCTCTGCCTTCTCCACATCATTATCTGCATTAGCCAGCAGCTTGGATAATACGGACTCCACATCATCACCGATATATCCGGCCTCTGTGAGGGAGGTCGCATCGCAGATAGCCAGAGGGACATTTAAGAGACGGGCCAGAGTCTTCACCAGATAAGTCTTACCGGAACCGGTTGGTCCGATCATAAGCATATTGGACTTATCAATCTCAATCTCATCCATGGTATTGGTAATCACGCGCTTATAATGATTATAAACTCCGACTGACATCACCTTTTTGGCATAATCCTGTCCGATGACATATTCATCCAGACTCGCCTTGATCTGATGTGGTGCCGGGATATTTTTCAGGCTGAGTGTCGGCTCTTTTTCTTTCTTTTTCTTCTTCTTTTTCTTTGCCTTCTTTGGTTTCTGCTGTGGAATGGACATACCGGAAAGCAGATCTCCCAGATTCATATCCTTCAGGTTATTCATATCCATATTGGTCAGGTCCAGAAACTGTACTCCTGCTCCCGGGAAACCACTGCCAAAGGAATCAAAGGACTTCTGCATACAATCTGTACAGATACACATATTGCTTGGCATATGGATCAAGGTCGCACCCTGTGACTCGGAACGATGACAGATATTGCAATAATCCGGTCCCTTCCGATCCGGTTTATCGTCCTGCTCATCATCGACAATCTCTACCTCTTCGTCCTCATCCTCGTCTTCTTCTATCTCCTCTTCGTCCTCCGCATCCTCTGCTTCGTCCACTATTTCAACAGCGGATGAAAGCATTTCATTTGCTTCAGAATCAACCGTCATAAGAGCATCCTGCTCTTCCGGGTTACTGCTGCCCCCATCGGTCTGTAACTCTCTTCTGATCATCTCTTATCTCCTGAGTATCTCTTAAGAATCTCTTCACCGACGATCATATCCTCCGGTGTCGTCAGCTTGATATTCTCATAGCTGCCGCTTACCATCTTTGAACGTCGATGTCCATATCGTTCTAAAACCATCACGTCATCTGTGATATCTCTGTCTCCTGACTGCATCATGATCTCAAAGGCCTGTCTGGCCTCTGACAGCAGGAAACACTGTGGTGTCTGCATCTGCCAGACATCACTTCTCCTCGGTGTCATCGTCGGATATCCATCGGAGCCGACGATACGAATCGTATCCTTAGCCGGCACAGCCACCACACAGGCTTTCTCCTGCACGACTGCCTCAATACACTGATTGATCAGCTCCGGGCGGATAAAGGGACGGGCTCCATCATGGACGAAGATATAATGCTCCGGCTCCTCTCCCTCGCAGGCTGCTATCCCATGATAGACAGACTCGAAGCGCTCTCCTCCACCCGGGACGATCTTACAAACCTTATCTATCCCGTATTTCCTGACGATGGCTTCCTCCACATAAGCCTCATCGCCTGCTGTCGCCACGATGATGATCTCATCGATCCGGCTCTCCTCAAATGCTCTGAGGGTATAGCTTAATACCGGTCGTCCCAACAGCTCCAGATATACCTTATTCCGATCCGCCTGCATCCTGCTGCCTTTTCCGGCAGCCATCACGATAGCTGTAGTCTTCCTCTGACACATATCTGATTACTTTCTCTCTCCAATCTTAAGATTCGGGATCGCATTCAGATCCCATCCGTCTCTGACACCCTTGATATATTCATAATATCCGGCCACACCGATCATCGCTGCATTATCCGTGCAGAAGATGGGGGACGGATGATAGAATTCCATCTTATATTTCTCACAATACTCCTTCATCTGTGCACGAAGAGAGGAATTCGATGCCACACCACCGGCGATGGCAACCTTATTTATGCCCATCCTTCTGGCTGCTTCCACCGTGTGCTCCGTGAGCACATCGATCACAGCCTGCTGGAAGGAGGCAGCCACATCTGCCTTATTTACTTCGATTCCTTTCATCTCACACTGATTCAGATAGTTCAATACCGCAGACTTCAGGCCGCTGAAGCTGAAGTCGTCCGGTGCATCGGCGATCTTTGCCCTGGGAAATGTAATGGCATGCTTATCGCCTTCTCTGGCCAGCTTATCCACCTTAGGACCACCCGGATAACCTAAGCCGATGGCTCTTGCCACCTTATCAAATGCTTCTCCGGCCGCATCATCTCTGGTGCGTCCGATGATCTCATATTCTCCATAATCACGAACCAGTACCAGATGAGAATGTCCTCCGGATGCCACCAGACATAAAAAGGGTGGTTCCAGCTCCTTATGCTCAATATAATTGGCACTGATATGTCCTTCAATATGGTGGACACCAACCAGAGCCTTACCTGCGCCATAGGCGATCGCCTTGGCTTCTGCCACACCGACCAGGAGGGCGCCTACCAGACCGGGTCCGTAGGTTACTGCCACTGCATCGATCTCCTCCAGAGTCACCTCTGCTTCTTTCAGAGCGGTCTCGATCACCAGATTGATCTTCTCGATATGCTTGCGGGAAGCAATCTCCGGCACAACTCCGCCAAATACGGTGTGGAGCTTAATCTGAGTATATATCACATTGGACAAAACATCCCGGCCATTCTTCACGACCGCCGCCGCTGTTTCATCACAGGAGGTCTCGATCGCCAGGATCAATACATCCTTCTTCGAATCTTCCATCTTAATCCTCCTCTACTCTTCCTCGAACTGTAAGGTCAGACTCTTACCATCCTTGCCTAATTCTGTCCCTGCAAAAATCTTCCTCGTTGCTTCCAGATACTCCTCCGGATGAGCCAGGGACGGACTGTAATGCGTCAGCCATAAGCGCTCTGCCCCGGCATCCCGGGCAATCCTGGCCGCCTCATACATCATCATGTGGCGGTTCTCTATCGCCTTGGTCTTCTTCTCCGGATCTCCGTACATGCCCTCACAGATAAAGAGATCGGCTCCCTCTGCATACTGCGTAATCAGGCTGGTCGGTCGGGTATCTGTGGTATAAACACATTTCAATCCCTTTCTGGCAGAGCCCAGTACCATATCCGGCGTGTAGAGCCTGCCCTCATCCTCTATGGTCTCTCCCTTCTGCAGACGGCTCCAGAACCGCATGGGAATCTCCTGGGATCTGGCCCTCTCCACATCAAATCGACCTGCCCGGTCGATACAGATGGCATATCCATAGCAGATGACATTATGATTGACTCGATATGCTTCGATCCGGTAATCTCCCATATCGATCGTCTCTTCTTTTTCATTTAATTCACGGAAATGAAGCTCATAAGGCAGATCCGGTGCAATCACCCGGAGTGCATTGACCACACGCTCCAGTCCGCGGGGACCGACTAAGAGCAGGGGCTCCGTACGATCCGCATTGCCAAGAGTCAGAAGAAGCCCCGGCAGACCGCTGATATGGTCTGCATGATAATGCGTAAAACAGATGACATCGATGGGCTTAAAGCTCCACCCCTTCTGTTTGATCCCTATCTGTGTTCCCTCTCCGCAATCAATTAATATACTGCTGCCGTTATATCTGGCCATCAGAGCCGTCAGCCGCCTGTATGGCAGGGGCATCATTCCTCCACAGCCCAGAAGACATAATTCCAGCATCTTAATTCCTCTTTTCTATCTACTTATCAGGGGCAAAGTGTCTCTTCTTCTCCCCTGTGAATTCCTGAAAACTCAGGCCTTGTTCCAAACCATCACCAGGGCATCCTCCACCGGCTGATCATAATATCTCTTTCTTCGTCCGCATTCCGTAAAACCGGCATGACGATATAAGGTGATCGCCGACTGGTTGGATACTCTGACCTCAAGAAAAATCGAGACGATGGCCTGACGGTCAGCCTCCTGCAGAAGCTGCCGGATCAACTGATGTGCGATCCCCTGTCTTCGATGGGACGGTTCTACCGCTACATTAGTAATATCTGCCTGGTCATAGGCTGTCTTCATACCGACATAAGCAATCAGACGCCCTTCCTCTTCTGCGACCAGGGAGACATATCCTTCTACAGAGAACATCTCCTCCACCGCGGACAGGCTCCAGGGATGGCTGAAGCATGTCTGATACAGATCCGCCACCTGCGGGCAATCTGCCTTCGTCATGAATCGATATCTTATCATATGGCCTCCTAATCATCTCACCGGAGGCCTTCCCCTATGGGCAAGCCGCTGTGAGAAATCCTGTTACGCGCATTATGGATCATGTAGCATAGCTGCACGATCCACTCCCCTGCGATGTGGATCAGTTGGCACGGCTGACACTATCCGACGTCAGCTGCTCCCCTTTGGCCTCCAGCTCACGCTCTGCCTGGGATTTACGGAAGTAGACCGGGGCATGCTCCGCTGCAGTCTCCAGCTTTCCTGCACGATAGAGATCAAAGGCTCTGGCTCCCACCGCCGCTGCCCGCTGTCGATTCAGATGAAGTGGTGCATAGCTGTGAGGAACCTGAATCAACTCCTCCAGTAAGTCCTGATAGACCGGAACACCATCTCCCAGAAAGATAATCTCCTCTCCCAGTTCATTTACCATGTCTGCAAGCTCTGTCACTGCACAGGCCAGTCCGTCTTCTACGATGACAAACTCTCCATCGATAAAACGATAGATTCCTGTATATACCTGCTTTCTTCTGGCATCCATCATAGGACAGATCAATTTCTGACTCTCCACGAAATGATAGGCCATCCCCTCCAGAGTGGGAACAGAGATCAGTGGCTTATGCAAAGCGTATCCCAATCCCTTGGCTGTGGCGGAACCGATCCGCAGTCCGGTAAAGGAGCCCGGACCTGCAGAAACTGCGATGGCATCGATCTCTGACAGCTTGACACCGGTCAGCTGCACCATGGCATCAATCATCGGAAGCAAGGTTTCTGAATGTGTCTTCTTAAAATTCATCGTGTACTCAGCCAGCAGATTCTCCTCCTCCACGAGGGCCACACTGGCTACCAGACCTGCACTGTCTAATGCAAGTAATCTCATCGTCCCACCTCCCTGGTGGTAATCCGTCGATAATCAAATCCTCTCGAGAGGTCCTTCTCTATGGTAATCTCCGTCCTGCACTCCGGCAGAATCTCCTCGATCAGGCCGGCCCACTCGATAAAGCAGACGCCGTCTCCCTCCACATAGTCATCAAATCCGACTTCATACATCTCATCGGGATCGCTGATGCGATAAACATCAAAATGATACAGTGGCAGTCTCCCATCCTCGTACTCCTGCACGATGGTAAAGGTCGGACTACTGACCGGCTCCTCGATCCCCAGCCCTTTGGCAAAGCCCTGTGTGAATACGGTCTTACCGACACCCAGGTCCCCATAGAGGCAGTAAACCTGTCCCCTCCGGGCCTTCTGTCCATACTCATATCCGCATCGATAGGTATCCTCTGCCGAAAAGCTCTCTATCACGAATTCTTCTAACATATCTTCTGTCTGTATCCTGTATCTTCTGTATATGGTAGCTTCTGTATATGGTAACTTCTGTATATAGTAGCTTCTGTATATAGTAGCTTCTGTATATAGTAGCTTTTGTTTTCCGTCTATGGGAAAACTATTTTCCTGCTCTGATCTTCTCCTTCAGAAATGCGATGATCTCCTCCCGCTTCTCCTTCATATCCTTGGTCGGAACAATATAACCGTTATTCTTGCCGGTATACACAACAACCACGGACTTAAGAATCATCATCTTGGTAAAATATCTCCATTCCACATCAATGGCTTCCTGGCTCAGCTGCAGATGGCAGGCTTTCTCATCAAAAATATAATGGAAGGTCTCCCGAAATGCCGTGTTCGTCTTCTTGATACTCTTCGCCTTTAATATCGTGGTAAATGGATAATAGATCAGCACGATGATGGTAATCGCCAGGGACAGGGAAGTGGTACCGGTTCCCTTAAATACATAATAGGCAGCAAAAACTACAGCGATCACATTGATCAGAATGATCAGTGGCTGACGATAAGCATGACCCAGCATAAAGTTGCGAATCTCCGCTTCCGTGATGTCCGCATCGATCGTATAATATCTGCCCTCCGGTCTCTCATAAGCTTCTCCGTCCTCTATCTTTCTGGCAACAGGACCTTCCTCTCCGATCTCCTCGGAAGGAGTCACACTGTGATCTGATCCCAGCTCAGACTCCAGAGTATGGTCTTCATCCAGTTCTGAGAGATTAATATCTTTAATCTTATCAAAGCCTTCCATTCTATCTTCCTCCAATCATTTATCTTAACCTATTCTATAATCCGCTCTGTATATCATGCGGTAAATGTCACCATAAGCTTCCTTACGAACCAGAGCTTCCTCACGGACTATAGCTTCATGGTCAGCTGGATCCTCTTCTTCTTCAGATCCACACTCATGACCTTCACTTCTACGATATCGCCCACGCTGACAACCTCCAGCGGATGTTTGATGAATTTATCACTCATCTGAGAGATATGGACCAGTCCATCCTGGTGCACACCGATATCCACAAAGGCGCCGAAATCGATGACATTTCTCACAGTACCCTTAAGCAGCATGCCTTCCTTCAGATCAGCCATATCCAGAACATCTGTCCTGAGGATCGGCTTAGGCATATCATTACGCGGGTCTCGTCCCGGCTTCTCCAGCTCTTCGATGATATCCTTCAGAGTAAGGTCACCGATTCCAAGCTCTTCCGCCAGCCCGGACAGGTCCTTAACCTTTCTTCCCAGCAGCTTCAGGCCGCCATGTCCCACGGCTTCCTTCTCATATCCCATCCGTTCAATCAGCTTCTGCGCTGCCTCATAGGACTCCGGATGAACGCCTGTATTATCCAAAGGATTCTTACCGCCCGGGATTCTCAGGAAACCGGCACATTGCTGGTAGGCCTTGGGGCCCAGCTTGGCCACCTTCAGGAGCTCTCTTCTCGTGGAAAATGTCCCATGCTCTTCCCGGTAAGCAACGATGTTCTTTGCGATGGTCTTATTGATACCCGATATATAGGATAATAAGGATACCGATGCGGTATTCAGATCCACACCAACCTTATTGACACAATCCTCTACCACACCATGCAGTGCTTCCTCCAGCTTCTTCTGATTCATATCATGCTGGTACTGTCCCACACCGATGGCCTTGGGTTCAATCTTCACCAGCTCGGATAAAGGATCCTGCAGACGTCTGGCGATGGAAGCTGCACTTCTCTGTCCTACATCAAAGTCCGGAAACTCCTCCGTTGCCAGCTTACTGGCAGAATACACGGAAGCTCCCGCTTCATTTACGATCACATAAGATACCTTTTCCGGAATCTCCTTCAGCATCTCGGTAATGACCTGCTCCGACTCCCGGGAGGCCGTTCCGTTTCCCAGACTGATCAGGCTGATCCCGTACTTCCGGATCATCATATGCACCGTACGTTTGGCTTCCCTGATCTTCTTCTGCGGCTCCGTCGGATAGACGACCACGGTGTCCAGTACCTTTCCTGTCGGATCGACGACAGCCAGCTTACAACCGGTACGGAAGGCCGGATCCCAGCCCAGTACCGTCTGCCCCTTGATCGGAGGCTGCATCAGAAGCTGTGTCAGATTCTTACCAAATACGGTGATGGCACCGTCCTGCGCCTTCTCTGTCATCTCATTTCTTATATCCCTCTCGATGGCCGGTGCGATCAGACGCTGATAGCTGTCCGCGATGGCCTCCTTCATATAGGGTTCCGTATAGGGATTCTGTCCCACGATCATGGTCTTATTCAACGCATGAAGGATCTGGGCCTCCGGTGCCTCAACCTTCACCGTGAGAAACTTCTCTTTTTCACCACGGTTAATGGCCAGAACGCGATGCCCGGTAACCTTCTTTAAAGGCTCCTGAAAATCATAATACATCTCATAGACAGACTCTGCCTTCGCATCCTTTGCCTTGACGAGCAGACTGCCCTCCTTCATGGTCCACTGGCGGATACTCTTACGATAATCCGCCTTATCTGCGATCATCTCCGCCAGGATATCCTTGGCACCGGCGATGGCCTCCGAGACATTTTTCACTCCCAGTGACTCATCGAGAAATGCTTCTGCTTCTTCCTCCATGGAACGCTGTGTTTTCTGCAGAAGGAGGATATTGGAGAGAGGCTCCAGCCCCTTCTCTCTGGCCATCATGGCACGGGTTCTGCGCTTCGGTCTGTAAGGAAGATAAAGATCCTCTACTGCCACCATGGTTGTCGCCGCCAGAATCTTCTTCCGCAGCTCCTCTGTCAGCTTCCCCTGCTCTTCAATGCTATGAAGCACCTGCTCTTTCTTGTCCTCCAGATTACGAAGATACTGTAATCTCTCATGTAAATTACGGAGCACCTCATCGTTCAGTGCCCCGGTGACTTCTTTTCTATATCTGGCGATAAAAGGAATCGTGTTACCCTCATCGATAAGCTTCACTGCTGCCTCCGCCTGTTCCCTGCGGATCTGCAGCTCCTGCGCCAGCTGTTTTATGATATCCATAATGAATAGAACTCCTGTGATTTATTCCTCGTCATCCTGACGGCTAAGGGAGGTAATATATCTCAGATAAGCATTGATAAATGGATCCAGATTACCATCCATCACACTCTGTACATTGCTGACCTCCTCATTGGTCCGGTGGTCCTTAACCATGGTATAAGGCTGCATGACATAGGAGCGGATCTGACTGCCCCAGCCATTATCGGACACCTCACCCCGGATACCGGATAGCTTGGCCTTATTCTCCTCTTCCTTCAGAAGATAGAGCTTGGCCTTCAGCATCTGCATGGCCTTATCTTTATTCATATGCTGTGAGCGCTCGTTCTGACACTGTACCACGATCCCGGTCGGAAAATGTGTGATACGGATGGCAGAACTGGTTTTATTAATATGCTGTCCACCGGCTCCGCTGGAACGATAGGTATCGATACGAATATCATCATCTGCGATCTCGATATTCAGGTCCTCCTCGATATCCGGCATGACATCGCAGGATGCGAAGGATGTCTGCCTCTTACCGGCTGCATTAAAAGGAGAGATACGTACCAGTCTGTGAACACCCCTCTCGGACTTCAGATATCCGAAGGCATTCTCCCCTTTTACTTCAAAGGTGATGGACTTGATTCCAGCCTCATCCCCATCCAGAAAATCCAGTACATCGCATGCGAAACCATGTCTCTCTGCCCATCTGACATACATACGATAGAGCATAGAGCACCAGTCACAGGACTCTGTACCACCTGCTCCGGCATGCAGAGTCACGATGGCATTATCCCTGTCATACTCTCCGGAGAGAAGGGTCTGAATCCTCAGATTCTCAAAATCACGGATAAACTGATCCAGCATCTCACTGATCTCCGGAATCATATCTGCATCGCCTTCTTCTTCCGCCATCTCGATCATAACATCGATATCATCCATACTTGTCTCCAGCTGACGATAGGTGGAGAGACAATCTTTCAGTGCATTCAGATCCTTCGAGGTCTGCTGCGCCTTCTCCTGATCCAGCCAGAAATCCGGACTCTCCATCTGTTTCTCCAGCTCTACGATCAGATTCTGTTTCCGATCCAGCTCGAGAGACTTCTTTAACTCTGCCAAAGGCTCATTATACTGATGTAATGTGAGTTTATATTGATCTAATTCAACCAACTTGGTCTCCCTTCTATTCAACAATCCTATTGCAATAGCATCTCAATGATTCATTCACCTGCTGCTAATTTTCAAAACGTCCGCAGCACTGTTTATATTTCTTACCGCTGCCGCAAGGACATGGCGCGTTACGACCGATCTTCGGTGCACTGCGACGCTTCGGTCCCTTTACAACGGTGTCATCCTTATTGGTTCCTGTTGCCTTGGCAACCTGTTCTCTCTCTACCTTCTGCTGGATCTGCACGTGCATCAGGGCAGTTACCGTATCATGAGTGATATTCTTCGTCATCTCCTCGAACATATCATATCCCAGGAACTTATACTGAACCACCGGATCCTTCTGTGCGTAAGACTGGAGGCCGATACTCTGTCTCAACTGATCCATATCATCGATATGATTCATCCATTTACGGTCGATCACCTTCAATAAGATGACACGTTCTACCTCACGGATACCGTCATTAAAGAAGCTCTCCTGATCTGCATCGAAGTCCTCGATATCCTCCGGATCAACCTCTCTGGCAAATGCATCGAATTCCTCTTCCTTCTTATGATAAAGCGCCATGGCCTCTTCCTGCAGACGGTCCACGATCGCCTGATATGCTTCTGTCTCCTTCTCCTCCTCAGAGATACGAATCGGGGAGATCGGAATCTTATGGCGTAAGGATTCATTTAATTCCACCAGATTCCACTCAGCCACAGGAAGATCTCCTGCCACCATATCTACCTCATCCTTCACGACATCACGGATCATACGGTAGATAACATCACGCATGCTCTCGCCATCCAGGACACGACGTCTCTCCGCATAGATTACCTCACGCTGATCGTTATTTACCTGGTCATAATCGAGCAGGTTCTTACGGATACCATAGTTATTATTCTCAATCTTCTTCTGTGCCTTCTCGATCTGGGCTGTGATGGTCTTATGGTGAATCTCTTCATCCTCCTCGATACCCAGGTTCCTGTAGATATTCATCATACGCTCGGAACCAAAGAGACGCATCAGATCATCCTCCAGAGACAGATAGAACTTGGACTCACCCGGATCTCCCTGTCGTCCTGCTCGACCTCGAAGCTGGTTATCGATACGACGGCTCTCATGTCTCTCTGTACCGATGATCTTCAGACCACCCAGTTCCTCTACTCCGGGTTCCAGCTTAATATCGGTACCACGACCGGCCATGTTGGTTGCGATCGTTACGGCACCTCTCTCACCTGCATGAGAGACGATCTCTGCCTCCATCTCATGGAACTTGGCATTTAATACGTTATGCTTGATCCCCTCTTTATGTAAGAGACGGCTGACTTCTTCTGAAGCATCGATATTAATGGTACCAACCAGAACCGGCTGACCGGTAGCATGGGCAGCCACGATATCTCTGATAACCGCGCGAAGCTTGGCCGCCTTGGTCATATAGATGGAATCATCCAGGTCTTTACGAATCATCGGTCGGTTGGTCGGAATCTCGACAACATCCATGCCGTAGATATCCATGAACTCTTTATCTTCTGTCATGGCAGTACCTGTCATACCGGCCTTCTTGGCATATTTATTAAAGAAGTTCTGGAAAGTAATGGTAGCCAGTGTTCTGGACTCGCGATTGACCTTCACACCTTCCTTGGCCTCGATGGCCTGATGGAGACCATCTGAATAACGTCTGCCCGGCATGATACGGCCGGTGAATTCATCGACGATCAGTACTTCATTATCCTTTACCACATAATCCTGGTCACGGAACATAAGATTATGAGCACGCAGAGCCAGAATGATATTATGCTGGATCTCCAGATGCTCCGGATCTGCCAGATTCTCAATATGGAAGAACTGCTCTACCTTCTTGACACCCTCTGTCGTGAGCATGATATGTTTTTCCTTTTCATTTACAAGGAAATCTCCATCTTCCTCGATATCGATACCCATGATGGCATCCATCTTGGAGAGCTCACCGTCTGAAGTACCACGCTGCATCTGACGGGCAAGCACATCGCAGGCACGATAGAGGTCCGTGGACTTACCGCTCTGACCGGAGATGATCAGAGGAGTTCTGGCCTCATCGATCAGAACAGAGTCAACCTCATCGACGATGGCATAATGCAGCTCTCTCTGTACCAGATCCTTCTTGAAGATAACCATGTTATCACGAAGATAATCGAAACCGAGCTCGTTATTGGTAATATAAGTAATGTCACAATTATATGCGGCCTGTCTCTCCTGGGAGTTGTAGCTGTTAAGGATCACGCCAACCTTAAGACCCAGAAACTCATGAACCTTACCCATCCACTCTGCATCACGCTTGGCCAGATAATCATTTACCGTAACGATATGAACGCCCTTGCCTTCCAAAGCATTCAGATAAGCCGGCAGAGTAGATACCAGAGTCTTACCTTCACCGGTCTTCATCTCAGCGATACGTCCCTGATGCAGGATAATACCACCCATCAGCTGTACCGGATAGTGCTTCAGTCCGATGGAACGGCTGGCTGCCTCACGCACTGCAGCAAATGCCTCTACCAGAAGATCGTCGAGTGTCTCACCCTTGGCTAATCTGTCCTTAAACTCTCCCGTCTTGGCACGAAGCTCTTCATCGGATAAAGCCTGCATCTGCTCATCCAGTGCCAGAATCCCATCTACCTTCTTCTGGATACGCTTAATCTCTTTTTCACTCTTATTGCCAAAGATCTTATCTAAAAATCCCATAAAGCCCTCCTATCTGTATTCTATAGAATCAACATCTTCTATATGTTATAGCATATATACAGTATTCTTTTGTATTCCTCCGGTTAATGTCCCAGGCTTTCCATCTGAACGATCCCCATGCTGAACGATTCTCATGCTGACCGCTCCCCATGCAGTACAGGTGGGCAGAAAGACCCAATCTGGACATAAGCATACAGATTACATTTTAACATCATAGCAATGGCAATGCAAGGTAAAATTATATCATCCATGCCATGAAGCAGAAGGCGATGTCATAAGAAAGGGCTACCGCAGATGCGATAGCCCTTATAGTATTTCTCTTCAATTTATAGGATGCATCCTAGAATTCCGGTTCGATCAGACCATAGGTACCATCCTTACGCTTGTAAACTACATTCACCTCGAAGGAGTCCGCATTACGGAATACATAGAAGCTATGTCCGAGAAGCTCCATCTGAACACATGCCTCCTCAACATCCATCGGCTTGATGGCAAATCTCTTACTCTTGGAGATAATGATGCTCTCCGGTGTCTCAACATCCTCCTCCATGAAGCTCTCAGAGAAGCTGCCGCTGCCGATCTTACCGGTATGGGAGATCTTAGTCTTATATTTGCGTACCATACGCTCAAGTATATCAACTACTTTATCGATCGAAGTATACATATCGGTGCTGGCATGCTCTGCACGAAGGATATTGCCCTTCATCGGGATCATCGCTTCCACCTTCTGCTTCTCTCTCTGAACACATAAAGTAATATATACCTCTGTATCTTCCGTAAAGAACTTATTCAGCTTGGAGAACTTGGTATTGATCGCCTGTCTCAAAGCATCTGTCACTTCCATATCTTTGCCGTAAATTGAATAACGCATATTAGATCACTCCTTTTCATTCTTAAGATTGCAGATCCGGGATCTGCAGACTCACCTCTGCAGGAGAGTGAAAAACCATCCGAAAAACAGACAGTTTCTATACATTTAGTATAGCAAGAATCCCCTTTCAAATCAACCGAAACCATAAAATTCTATGAGCAATTTCGGAAGATTCCGTCAATTCTATCCGGAGACAGAAGTTATTATCAGTCAATTATATTTCGTTATATTTTCCCTGTTTTTTCATTTTTCACAAAACACATGTTTCGCATTGACGGATTTATCCACCAATCGAATTGTGGGAAAACATTGTGGACAATGTGGATAACTTTGTGGATAACCACAGTTTTTGCCCCTTTTTTCTTATTTTTTACCGTGGATAAAAGTCTGCACTTGTCCACCAGCTCCACATATAGCTATGGCCTTCCCATTTATTTCCTGTAAAATTCGGCACTTTTGACAATTTTAACGAAAAGTCAAACTAAGACTTGCCATCTGAATTATCAGACAATTATAAAAGATCGCTTCTATTCATTAAAAAGTTCTTTACCAACAACCTCAAAATGCTTATTTAAAAAGACACTGCCGGAAATGTAATCTTTATTTACCAGGGCTTCATAGATCCCCCAGTGGGATCTGCTCAGGGACTCGGAATCTTTATAATGACCCAGGATACGGCTACGCAGATCAAAGATAAAGTCATCCGTCATATCTCCGATCATGGAGGCATAGAGAATCAGCATCCTGTTATGCGATGCATAGATCAATCGTCTGTGGAATTCATGATCCCAGTAGGCACTCTCCTTAAACTCCCTGGCAGACTCCATATTAAGCAGAGCCTGGTGAATCCCTTCAATCTCCTCATCGGTCGCATTCTTTATGGCAAGACGCAGACCAACCAGCTCATAGCCGGATCGGATATGATATACCTCCGTATAATCGATATCCATCAGGGCCATCACCATATGAACACTCTTCATCATATATTCCTGCGGATCACAGCGCACATAATTCCCGCTGCCCTGCAGACACTCGATCAGACCATTGATCTCCAGCATGTGCATAACCTCGCGGATGGAATTCCTGCTGACACCCAGCTGCTCCGCGATATCTCTCTCCGGTGCTATCTTATCCCCGATCTTCATCTGACCGGACAGAATCTGATCAGAGAAATAATCGAAGACATATTGATAGGTCTTCTGTGACTTATGCTGATTTAACTCCTTGCTTTCTTCCTGCTTTATCATATATACCTTCCATTCCCCGTCGGATCATCGCAAGCGGCATCACTCCGATCATCCCGGTATCGATTCTCAGCTGAGAACTCTTCTCTTCTGTCATGTGTTTTCATATATTTTCATATATTGATGATCATATTTCATCCTCTGTTTCACTTATCATACACAATTCTTATAATAATATCCATGAAAAAAATAAAGAGATTCTGTAGTTATTTTGTATCAGACTGTAAAAATAATATAATGACAATGACATTTTTTTGTCAAGAGAAATTCTGCGACTATGCAGGAGAGAGGACCGATTCCATGGATTGGAGAAGGGCTGCCATAAAGGCAGCCCCTGATAATGATGATATGTAACTAACTTGCCGTTCAGAGTAGAACAAGTTGAGTTTTATAATATTACAGACGATAGCATACCTTGCCAGGATTCAGGATCATCTTCGGATCAAATACCTGCTTGATGCCCTTCATGATGGCCATATTGGTCTCGCCAACGGAATCGATGAGATATTTTACCTTACCGGAACCGATACCGTGCTCACCGGATACCAGACCACCGCAATCTGTTGCTTCTTTATAGATAATCTCGAAGAATTTATCCACTCTTGCCTTGAATTCTTCTTCTTCCAGGTCGTTGGAGCACTGATAGATATGAAGATTACCATCACCGGCATGACCGAAGGACTTAATGATCAGATCACATTCTTCTCCGGTCTTATTAACGAACTCCAGATAATCTGCGATCTTATCCACAGGAACAACGACATCACACTCGTCAAGAAGCTTGGTCTCTTCCATGATAGCTTCCAGGAAGGAGGAACGTGCTGCCCAGGCATCTCTCATCTTATCCGGTGTATCAGCGATCAATACATCAACTGCACCACCTTCCAGAACGATCTCTGCTGCCTTTTCCACGATCTCATAGACCTCATCCATGCTATTGCCATCCATAGTAACTAAGAGATAAGCGCCTACTTCTACACCATCCACTGTCTTAGGGAAGGTTGCCTTGCCGATATAACGCTCGGAAGCAAGCACGATCTCTCTCTCCATGAATTCGCAAGCCTGTGGATTAAAGCTGGTCTTTAAAACAGGAACAAGCTTCAGTGCGCTCTTCAGGTCCTCAAATGGGATGATCATGGAAGCGGCTGCCTTCGGAGCAGGGATGATCTTCAGTGTAAGCTCTGTGATGATACCCAGCGTACCCTCGGAACCGATCATAAGGTTCAGTAAGGAATAACCGGAGGATGTCTTGGATACTGTTGCGCCAAAGTGTGTGATCTCACCGGTAGGGAGTACTACCGTCATGGCTCTTACATAATCACGGGTAGCGCCGTATTTAACCGCTCTCATACCACCTGCATTCGTAGATACATTACCACCAACACAAGCAAATTTCTCGCCCGGATCCGGTGGATACATCATGCCTCTGGAGAGACAGTCATTGGCCAGATCATTCAGAATCACACCTGCTTCGATCTCTACGACGAAGTTCTCCAGGTCATACTTCTTAATCTTATTCATCTTCATCAGGTCGATCAGAACGCCGCCATACAGTGGGACTGCTCCACCTGCGAGTCCTGTACCTGCTCCACGAGGGGTTACAGGAATGTTATTGTCATAGCAGATCTTCACAACTGCTGCAACCTCTTCTGTCGATGTAGGCTGCACAGCTACTTCCGGCATATTGGTGCCATAGATTGGCATCTCATCCTTGGAATAATCCGGATTGATATCTGCACCGGTATAAACATACTGTGCCACTGCTTTAATCTGCTCGATGATCTCTGGTGTAACCTTGTTATACATATTCTCCTACCTCCATACAATATCTTTAACGTTATTATAACAAAAATTCTACTTAATATGTGAAACTCTTTTCCGATATCTTAAAGACCCAGTCCCATGACAGAACCTGCGTAACAGATGATACCAGCGACTACAACATAGAATACAAACCATTTAAATACAGCACTTAAGATCTTGCTCTCGGAACCAACCATATTGATCGCGCCGGCACCAATGGCGATACCCTGTGGACAGATCATCTTGCCGATACCTGCTCCCATAACATTGGCTGCTGCCATCCAGGAAGGATTCAGTCCCAGGGATGTCGCGGTCTGTGCCTGTAATCCACCGAATAATACACAGGTAGATGTACCGGAACCGGTTACAAAGGCACCGATCGCACCGATCAACGGGCTGATCAACGGATAGAATGGTCCGGTTACTACAACAAGAAGCTGTGCGATATCAGAGATCATTCCGCTGTAACCCATGATCTTCGCTGTTGCCATAACAGAGCAGATCGTAAGTACCGTCTTCCAGTAAGTCTTGAGAGTATTTACCAGAACACCCAGCATGAGAGAAGCAGAAGCCCCCTGAATAAAACCACCAATAATAGCTGCAATGAAGATGATCACACCCGGAGTATTGATCCAACTGAATCCGAGTGTTGCACCGCCTTCTCCGGCATATACCACTACGCTTGTTTTGATCCCAGCTATCGCGTCGTGGATCGGAGGACACAGTGCGGATGTCAACATTAATAAAATAAAGATTAAAATGAACGGGCTCCATGCCTTCACGCCATCAGAAACGGTCATCGCTTCTTCGTCGGAAGTCACTATTGATATCGCATACTCTGCGTCTTGTTTTGGATTAAGGAACCTGGCAGCCACTACCATACAGATCATAGAGAAGAGAGAACCGATAATATCCGGAAGCTCGCATCCGATGACATTTGCTGCGATGTACCATGGGATGATAAAGGAGATTGAAGCGATCAGAGTAAATGGAATCATACCCTTCAATGCCTTGAGTCCTTTACCGATGATAATAACCATGATAAATGGTGAGATAAATGTAAGAATTACCTGAATCAGTGCGATATTACCGGACAATGGTAAGACATCCAGATTAGTAACAGAAGCCAGTGTTGTGGTCGGAACACCAACAGAACCGAAAGCAGTCGGTGTGGTATTGGCACAGAAGCAGGCTACAACAGATGCCAGCGGATCCAGTCCGATACCAACCAGCATGGAAGCCGGAATGGCTACAGCAGTGCCGAATCCTGCCATACCTTCCATGAAGTTACCGAATCCCCAGCCGATGATCAGAAGAAGAATACGCTTATCAGTAGATACACCGGCCAGCATCTTCTTGATCTTATCCATACCTCCGGTCTTCAATGTAAGATTATAGGTAAATAACGCTGCGATGATAACCAGACAGATCGGCCATAAGGCATTCAGAATACCTTCCAGGGCACCGGTAAGTGTATTGATCACGCTCAGCTTCCAGTAACCGATGGAAAGAACACATGTAATACAAAGGGCGATGACACAAGCTTTATGGCCTGCAATCTTAAGAATACTTAAGGCAACGATCAGCCACAAGATCGGAAGCATCGCTAACAAGAATTTCAAGAATAACATACTATACTCCCTCCCATAAAGTGCATTTAAGTTGAAATACTTGGAAATGCTTAAATAAATTGATGAAAAAAAATTGTCTTTTGTAAAAGTACTTATTGGGTCACCCATTTCTTATGCCTTCATTATACTCTTTTGAAATCATTTTGCAATAGACATTATTTTTTTCAGCGTTTTTCACGTTTTTTGTAAAAATTATTTATGACTTTTTTCTGAATTGGGTCACCCACTATTATATATTTCTAACATGATGAAGGGTTATATTTTGTCGAGAATGTCCACATTTATCCAAATAGTATCCTTCAGATCCTCTGAATGACAATTATTTATCACACTTTTACACAAATGCTCTGTCCTGTTTTTAGGCAATATGGCAAAGCGTCCTGCGAGCTTCCGTACTTAACTACAGGATTGCTGCATCAAAAAAAGGGGCCCCGGATACTGAAAGCAACAGTATCTGTGACACCCTTAACAATATCGATTCATCGCGATCGATAAACATCTCTATGTAGTTTCATCTGAGACGAATCTACTGATCAAAGGACCAGGAGCCGTCTTCATTCTGCACACCTGTCACCAGGTCGCTGCCATCCAGACATACCAATATATCCGTAGAAGCAGTCTCTCCTTCGGAGATGGAGAAATCATAATATTGATAATCACCGATATCAACCATACGCCGATAAGTCAGTCTGGCATCCTCTCCCAGATAAGCCTGAGCCATATCCAGGGCATCCGTCTCCGAGATAATCACATCATTCATACCCATGACATAAGGAGTCTCATCCTCTTCCACGCCATCCGTGACTTCCTCTCCGTCAATCAGATCAAAATCACTCTCCGCCGTCGGTTCCTGCTCCTCTTCCTCCTCCCGGTCTTGCTCCGAATCCCTTAATTCGGATAAGGGACAAACATCACTGACTGTATAAGCAAAGAGCTGCTCTCCCTCTTCCGCCGGTTGAAGCTCGATCTTCACCTGATATACATCCATCTGTTCTCCGGTCTCGCCATCCAGCAGCTGCGTCGTCAGCTTATAACCATTCTCATCCGCCTGGCAGGCTGTGATACAGATACTGAGATTACCCACATTACCATTCAGAAGCCCATACTCCTGCAGTTCTTCATCAAAGAAGGCATAAGGATCCGAATCCTCCGGATCCGGAAGATCCATCTCTCCCTTCATAAAGCTGCTGTAGAGTGCGGCAGCCATGGTACTTATCTCCTCATCTCCATAGATGCTGTACTGCTCGTCTAATACAGGAGAGACCAATTCATGCTCCTGCAGGAGCGAGGACAGAACCGCCATGGAGAACCAGAAGGACTGGCTATCCTCTCCCTCTTTATAATAAGGAATCCCCTGGCTGTATTGCTCTACGATCAGAGCCTCGATCGGATAATTCATCGATTCGAATCCTTCGGGAAGCACCACAGTATCCAGACTGTAATCTGCAGCACTCGGCTGACTCCTCGTCAGAGCTTCTTCGCTATCATAAGTATCCTGAGTACTCGCAGCTTCCGATGCAGAATCAGAGAGATCAGAACTGCCGCAGGCGCACATCGTCCATGTCAACATGCCTGCCACACATATCACTCCACTTCTTCTCCATCGAAATATCTTCTTCATATCTGTCTCCTTAATAGAAATAATACCATTCTTATAAAAATGATACTCTATCTCATATTCTTTGTAAAGCGAGAGAATCTTACGACTTATTTACAATTCCCTTCTGTGAATACTACAGGGCTGTCATCGAAAGCTTCTTCTGTATGTATGGAAGAAAAAATCTCCCCTCACTATAGCAATTCCCCGGATACCCAAAAATGCTGCCAGTAAGGAGAGAGTATATAAAAAATATTTTAATTCATGAATCAGAAATAGATCAGAGGCTCTTCCGGCTTCTCCGCTGCTTCGATACGTTTGGCATATAATACCGGACCTTCTTCACCGTATTCTTCACTGTATTCATAGCGAATCTCCGCAGTAACGGTCGCCCACATCTTGTTCTTAATGGCTTTCAATGTGGAAGACTTGGCATGATTCACATGACAGAGATAACCGATGAACTGGATATCATCTGCACAGCAGGTCATGGCATGACGTCCCGGCACGAAGGTGCCCTTAGGCAGACGAACACTCTTATAGATGACCGTCTTCATGGTGATGGTCTTACCGCGATATACATCCGGACGCTCCCCGGCATCCACAAACCAGATACCGAAATCCTCGTCCTCCAGCACGATCTCATCCCCACTGATATCATAAGGTAAGACTTCCTCTTCTTCCTCACCCATGTCATCCTCTGCTGATTCAAACATAACCTGAGCACGTCGATTGACCGCCTTGATACTGCGACGAATCGTAGCTCGCGGTGTATCCTTGGTGCAGCGATTGATGATGATCATCTCACCGATCTTGAACATCTCCACGGCCAGTGAGCGCATATTATTCATATAGAGATCAAATGTCTCGGCAGAAACCATAACGATCGTCTGATAGATAACAAATGGTGTTCCTTCCATGGAGAGACATAATTTCTCCACGGACCACATACCATTATGCTCGATCAATACACGCTCCGGTTTATATTTCTCTATCAAGCCTTCATAGAACTCTTTGGTGAGGTCTTCCTCTTCCTCCACATAGACGATCTGAGTATTGGATTCTTTTAACAGACCCTCATCATACTCTTCCTCGCCTTCCTCGCAGGCGATGAGAAGGGTTTTCTCACCATTATTAAAATAATCTTCTTCTAAGGTATCCTGAATAAATGTCGTCTTGCCACTCTCCAGAAAGCCCATGAAGAGATAAACAGGAATATCATCCTTGTTAAACATATCCATAATCATTTACTCCCATTGATACGATCCATATCATCGTATATATGATAATCACTCAGATTATAAACCAAATAATTCTGCTAATTTATCTTCCTTTAATTCTGCACCGATCACACAGATTCTGCCTGTGTAGTCTGCTGCGCCGTGACGAATCTCTGTCTCACCGGGAACCAGATCAAAATGAATCCATGTTCCTTCCGTATCCGGAACAATACCCTTGGCACGAAGAATGGTACCAAACTCTGTGGACTCTTCCTCTGCCAGGCGATCCAGGATAGCCTTGAGGCTCTCTTCGCTGAACTTCTTCGGTGTTTCCTTACCCCAGCTGGTAAATACTTCATCTGCATGATGGTGATGATGATCATGTCCGCATCCGCAGTGATCATGGTCATGATCGTGATGGCAATGTTCATGATCGTGATCATGGTCATGGTGACAATGTTCATGGTCGTGATCATGCTCTTCGTGGTCATGGTCATGATGGCAATGCTCATGATCGTGGTCATGCTCTTCGTGGTCATGGTCATGATGGCAATGCTCATGATCGTGCTCTTCGTGGTCATGGTCATGGTGGCAATGCTCGTGGTCATGATCATGCACATGACCGCACTCCGGGCATACCTGTGCTGCATCCATCAGCTGCTGAGCGAAATCATTCTTACCCTCGATAACCTCCATCAGCTGAGCTCCTGTCAGTTCATCCCATGGTGTTGTGACGATCGGAGACTTATCATTTAATTCACGGATCAATTCGATGGTCTTGTCCAGCTTATCCTCCGTCACATCCTGTGTACGGGATAAGATGATGGAGCTGGCATACTCCACCTGGTTCTTATAAAATTCACCGAAATTCTTCAGGAACAGCTTGGCCTTCTTGGCATCACATACTGCGATATGGCTGTTAAGAACCACTTCTTCACTCAGCACATTCTGCACTGCCTTCATAACATCCGACAGCTTGCCGACACCGGATGGCTCGATGATAATACGATCCGGATGATACTGCTCCATGACTTCTTTTAATGCAGTATTAAAATCTCCCACCAGAGAGCAACAGATACATCCGGAATTCATCTCATTGATCTGAATACCGGACTCCTTGAGAAATCCGCCATCGATACCGATCTCTCCGAATTCATTTTCAATCAATACGAGCTGTTCACCCTGTAAGCCTTCCTGAATCAGTTTTTTAATTAAAGTCGTCTTGCCGGCACCGAGAAAACCGGAGATAATATCAATCTTAGTCATGTCTGTCCTATCCTTTCTGAAAATATATCAATAATTTACTATCAATGTTCCATCGCACAGAATATAGTGAATTCCTTGAATTCACAAAGTATCTGCTTCATGGAGTAAAGTCAACCAATCAATTAACTTCATATTTTAGTAACTTATCGGATATTTGTCAAGAAGGCCTTTTATCTTCTGTCTTTACCGCGATGGATCAGAGCCGGCATATGCCACTAATCTTTTTTGTTAGCACTCGCATATGATGAGTGCTAATTTTTTCTTGACATTCTTTCCTTACTGGTTTAGTATATCTGTATTGACCTGATACTTTATGATCAAAAAGATAAGGAGTCCCCGGATTCCTTCTTTCAAAATACATGATAAAGGAGTTGTATAAGAGATGGCAAAAAAAGGAAGCTTATCAATTAATAGTGAGAACATATTTCCGATTATAAAAAAATGGCTCTATTCCGACCATGATATCTTTGTAAGAGAGTTAGTAAGTAATGGTTGTGATGCCGTAACCAAGTTAAAGAAGCTGGCCATGATGGGTGAGTTCAATGAGCCGGATGGCGAGAGCTATTTTGTGAAGGTAACCGTAAGTCCGGAGGACAAGACCATTACATTTACTGATAATGGTATCGGTATGACAGAGGACGAGGTCGATGAGTATATCAACCAGATCGCCTTCTCCGGTGCAGAGGCATTTATGGCTCAGTACAAGGACAAGACCAATGAGGATCAGATCATCGGACACTTTGGTCTGGGATTCTATTCTGCCTTCATGGTTGCAGAGCGCGTAACCATCGATACCCTTTCTTATAAAGAAGGAGCAGAAGCAGTTCACTGGGAATGTGACGGCGGCACAGAGTTCGACATGGAAGCCGGTGACAAGGCAGAGCGCGGTACCACGATCACTCTTTACCTGAATGAAGACAGCTTTGAATTTGCCAATGAATATCGTTGTCGTGAGGTACTGGAGAAGTACTGTTCCTTCATGCCGGTCGAGATCTTCTTTGAGAATGAAGATGCGGAAGAACCGGAGGAGGACAAGGATGAGATCATCGATGTAGAGGCAGAGGATGAGGACAAGGACGAGAACGGTGATGTCACTCTCGATGAGGAAGACGAAGAAGAGGAAGACAAGGGTCCGAAGCCGGTCAATACCACGACTCCACTCTGGGCAAAGCATCCGAATGATTGCACAGAAGAAGAATATAAAGAGTTCTATCGGAATGTATTCCATGATTTCAAGGAGCCTCTTTTCTGGATTCATCTGAATATGGATTATCCGTTTAACCTGAAGGGTATCCTCTACTTCCCTAAGATCAATACACAGTATGATACCATCGAGGGTACGATCAAGTTATATAACAACCAGGTATTTATCGCAGATAATATCAAGGAAGTCATTCCGGAATATCTGCTCTTATTAAAGGGCTGTATCGATTGTCCTGATCTTCCGCTTAACGTTTCCCGAAGCGCTTTACAGAATGATGGATTCGTTAAGAAGATTGCAAACTATATCACAAAGAAGGTAGCGGAGAAGCTCTCCGGTATGTGCAAGACTGACCGTGAGGCCTATGAGAAATACTGGGATGATATCAGTCCATTTATCAAGTTCGGCTGCATCCGCGACGATAAATTCAGCGATAAGATGAAGGACTATATCATCTTCAAGAACATGGAAGGCAAATATATCACTCTTCCGGAGTATCTGGAAGCTGCAAAAGAGACCAACGAGAATAAGGTCTTCTATATCACAGATGAAGTGATTCAGTCCCAGTACATGAATATGTTCAAGGAGCAGGACATCGATGCGGTATATCTGACAGAGCCGATCGACAGCACCTTTATCACTTATCTGGAACAGAGAAATAAGGACGTACAGTTCCTTCGTATCGACTCCGACCTCACCGACAGCCTCAAGGAGGATCTGTCCGAGGAGGATTCCAAGGCACAGACCGAGAAGCTGGCTGAGATTTTTAAGAAGGCCACCGGCGTGGAAGAGCTGATCGTCAAGGTCGAGAAGCTGAAAAATGCAGAGATCACCTCCATGATCACCGTTCAGGAGCAGACCAGACGTATGGCTGAGATGATGAAGATGTACGGTATGAGCGAGAGCATGACCGGCATGGGAGCTCAGAGTGAGACCCTGGTATTAAATGTAAATAACGCATTGGTACAGTTCGTCATGAATCATCCGGAGGATGAGAATACCGACACGATCTGTCAGCAGATCTACGATCTGGCTAAGCTGGCAAATCATCCTCTGAAGCCGGAAGAGATGACAGCCTTTGTTGCAAGATCCAACAAGATCCTCAGCATCCTGGCTAAATAGTTCATTACAAAAGGCATATCAGATCTGAAGATCTGATATGCCTTGTTTTTTATCATAATTGATCATCGTATTATCTATCCTTTTGGATTCCTTCCAGATAGCTCTCATCTACCATAATATCCAGCATCTTCTCATGAACCAGGACATCCACCAGCTGATGATTGCCGCCATCTTCTCCGTCCACGGTCCAGGCGACCTCTTCCTCACTCTCCACATGGACCTTCTTGGCTTTCATATAATAGATGAACTCTCCATCGGATTCCTTATTGATCAGGCCGGAGATGATTGGCTGCCAATCCAGTGGTGTCACAGGATTCCGCACCAGTACCACCTCAAAGAAGCCGTCATCAAGCTCCACATCATTGCCGGTAATATTATTCATACCACCGACCGATTCTGAATTCGCCACCATACCGTAGATAAAATCCCCCTCCAGGACCTGATCATCATCGATCGTAATCTTCATCTTATAGGGTTTGATCTCCAGCAGGCTCCTGGCTCCCTCCAGAATATAGGCCATATGTCCCAGCATATTCTTCATATCCTGATCCGTCTTATAGGATACATCGGTAAATACTCCAAAGGCCACCACATAGACAAAATACCAATCATTAAATGTTCCGATATCCACCGTATAAGGCTTCTGATCTACGATGATCCTGGCAGCCTCCTTCATATCGGAAGGTAATTGAAGACTGTGGGCATAGTCATTGGTACTGCCGGATGGGATATAACCGATCTGAGGGAAATATCCGGACTTAGCCACTCCTCCTACTACCTCATCCAGGGTACCGTCTCCACCGGTACAGGCGATGATATCATAGTTACCGGCCTCTCTCTTGGCGGTATGAAAAGCATCGGATTTTGACTGAGTGACATAGGTTGTCACAAACATACCCTTTTTAGAGAATTCATTCACAATATCAAGCAGGTAACGGCTGACCATGCCGCGTCCTGACTTGGGATTCACAATCAATAATACTCTCTTCATCTTATTTATAACCTCTTCATCTTACATATTCTATCTGAATCGAAATCTATGTATCAATTTTTTGAACAGATATGAGATTAGCGATACTTCGCATCCATATTGGAATTACAAGATTGAATTATAACTTAAATATTACAAATTCATTAATTGCATTATAATAAAAACAAAAAAGAATCTCAACTCATTTTTATAGAAAATGAATCAAGATTCTTTTTATT